>VTLG01009758.1_pt1 | contig 19928 bp, 19 predicted proteins | sample 4694571 | NCBI WGS metagenome assembly VTLG01 (sample SAMN12604809, study PRJNA352737) | marine metagenome | biome: ENVO:00000447; feature: ENVO:00000209|ENVO:00000569|ENVO:01000036; material: ENVO:00002151; isolation source: viral sequences binned using virsorter ... | reverse complement strand
GGTTATTCGCGACCACAGTATTTTTTTAGCGACAGAATTTTTATAAATGGTTAATTTTTAACCACTATGGCTAAATTAAGAGAAGCAACTAAGTTTGATGCAATCAAGCACAAGTATAAGAAAACAAGCATTGGAAAGCGTAAAATTAAAACAAGTAGCATCAATAAACACAAAAGACGTGCCATGAAAAAGACAATATCTAAAAAACAGTAGTATGAAACAGTCACATCAGAAAAAAATTACAAAAAAAGAGCAAAAAGAACTTAAAAAGCAACAAAAGGACAGAAGAAACAGAAAATATGGCCACTAGAAAAGAAGTTGCAGAACATTTAGACTTATCAGTGGTTTCTATCAGTAAATTAATCGAAAAGGGCGTTCTTGATGTAAAAATTGGTAGAAACCCAATGGATTTAGATGTTTGTCGTAAAAATTATATAAATTATCTAAGACAACTAGGTGGTTACAACAAAAGAACAGGTTCTGGTGATATTGCAGAGGAAAAAACCAGATTAACTAAGGCACAAGCAGATAAAGCAGAATTAGAAGTATCAGAACTTGAAGCAGAACTAATACCTGCTGATCTTGTTCAATCTACTTGGATTGATTACGTTGCTAATGTCAGAGCAAAGTTATTAGGACTACCATCAAGGATTGCTCATCAAGTTATTACAGTAGACAAATATGCAGAAGCTGAAATAATTATCAAAGAAAAGGTTTATGAAGCCTTAGATGAATTAGTAAATGAAGGTATACCAGCAAAATATAGAAAATCTATTACAGAAAGTGAATCAGATGTGGAAAAGTCCATCCAATCTGAAAATATCTGAATGGGCAGACAAGTATAGAAAGTTATCACCAGAGTCATCCGCTGAAGCTGGTGTATGGAATACATCAAGAAGTCCTTATCAAAAAGAGATAATGGATGTATTTAACGAACCTAATATCCAAAGAATTGTAGTAATGTCATCTTCACAAGTTGGCAAAACAGAAATAATTTTAAATACCATTGCCTACTATGTAGACCAAGACCCATCACCAATGATGATAGTCCAACCTACTTTGCAAATGGGTCAAGCATTTAGTAAAGATAGATTATCTGCAATGATTCGTGATACAGAAAAAATTAGAGAATGTTTCAAAGAAGCAAGAACCAGAGATTCAGGAAATACAGTTCTACATAAAAAGTTCCCATCAGGTCATTTGACTATAGTTGGTTCTAATTCTGCATCAGGTTTGGCTTCAAGACCTATTAGAGTTTTGTTATTAGACGAAGTAGATAGATATGATGCTTCTGCTGGAACAGAGGGTGACCCAACTGAATTAGCAATAGCAAGAACCAAAACATTTTTTAACAGGAAAATATATATGTGTTCTACACCAACTGTAAAAGGTCTATCCAGAATAGAAGCAGCTTTCTTAGAATCTGACCAAAGATATTATTATGTGCCTTGTCCTGAATGTGATCATAAACAAAAATTAGTTTGGAAAAATGTTATTTGGGAAGAAGATAAACCAGAAACAGCAAGATATGCTTGTGAAAATTGTGGCTCTCTAATTGATGAATCTAAAAAACAATGGATGTTAAAACATGGTGAATGGATTGCATCTGCACCGACACATAACACTGCTGGTTTTCATATCTCAGAATTGTATTCTGTTTGGTCTACATGGGGTGAGATGGCTACAGCTTTTTTAGAAGCAAAAAAACAACCAGAAACTCTAAAGACTTTTATCAATACTGCTTTAGGAGAAACATGGGAAGAACAAGGAGATTCGTTAGAGCATGAAACATTATTACAAAGAAGATTAAATTACGATTACACAAATTTACCAGAAGATATATTAGTGCTAACAGCAGGTATTGATACACAGAAAGACAGATTAGAAATACAGACCTGCGGTTGGGGTAAGTCTTATGAATGTTGGGTTGTGGACTACAAAATATTATGGGGTGACCCAAATGCACCTAACGTCTGGCAAGAATTAGATAATTATTTAAAGCAAAGATTTAGAACTGAGTCAGGTAGAGTCCTACCTATATCTTGTACCTGTATTGATTCAGGTGGTCATCATACAAATCAGGTGTACCATTTTACAAAGCCAAGACAGGGCAGAAGAATTTTTGCCATTAAAGGTGCTAGTCAAGCTGGTAAACCAATTGCTAATAGACCTACTTTTGTTGGTAAGAACAAAGCTGTTTTATATCCTGTTGGTACAGATACAGCTAAAGAAGCAATATTTGCAAGATTAGCAGCAGATGCAGAAATAAGTACGATACATTTTCCTGTTGATTTGGATGAAGAATATTTTAAACAACTAACAGCAGAAAAAAGAATTACTAAATATGTCAGAGGTAAACCGACAATGGCATGGAAACAAATCAGAGATAGAAACGAAGCATTGGATACAATGGTTTATAATTTTGCAGCTATCTATATTTTAAATCCCAACTTCGATGTCATTGAAACAAAAATACTGAACGCAGAATCCAAACCAAAACCACCACCAAGAAAACAAAGATTACCAATCGATAGAGGTCGAGGTAATTTTGCGAATAATTGGAAATAAAAAAAGCCACCTATTTAGGTGGCTTTCTTTTAATTTATTTTTTAAATGATTTTATCAATCTGATTTTTAGCATCTCTAAAAGTAAGAAATCCTTCGAAAGAAGCACCTGTGGAAAAATCTACAGCACTCCAACCTTTTGTACCTTTATGATCTGTAATTCTCCATCCTTTGTAATCGTAATATCCTTTTTGAATTTTTGTTGCTGTTTGTTTTTTGTTAGTCATAATTTTTTCCTTTTTTATAAATTATATTAAAAATATACAGGTTCTACAGAAATTTACAACTATTATTTTAATTATTTTTGAAATTATTTTATTTATTGTACAAAGCCTTTATAAGTTATAATACTTTGCAAGTGTATCTAACAATTGTGAGGTTATTGCTTGAGCAACTTATTTGATTCTGCAAATTTTCCATCCAAAGAACCTACTGAATTACAGTTGGGGGATTTTTGGGCATGGAAAAGAATAGACCTTGCAACTGATTATCCTACAGCAGCTTACGCGTTGATTTATGAATTTAATTTAGTAGATGGTTCTACTGCAAGTAATTTTACTTTGACCGCAACAGAAGCAAATGATGAATACATTATCTCTACTACAAGTACCACTTCATACACTGCTGGTAATTACAATTGGATAGCTTACATACAAAGGTCATCTGATAATGCCAGAATAAAAATTGGTGAAGGTTTTACAGAGATACAACAAAACTATGCAACAACTACTTCATCAGTTCGTAGTCACGCGAAAGTTGTTTTAGATGCAATTGAAGCTGTCATTGAAAATAGAGCAACAATTGACCAATCATCTATGAGTATTGCAGGTCGTTCATTATCTAGAATGTCTGTTGATGAATTGATGACCTTTAGAAACACTTACAAAGCAGAATATTTAAAAGAAGTGAAGATGACTAGAATAAAGAATGGTCATGGTTCAGGTAATACAATCAAAGTAAAATTTGGTTCACAAAAATCATTTAATCCTACAGATTTAACATAATGGCTTGGTACGACAACATAATAGGTAGAAAACCTAAAAAGAAACAAACTTTTAGAAGAAGTTATCAAGGTGCAAACACAGGTAGATTGTTTGGTGACTTTCTAACTTCATCTACATCTGCTGATCAAGAAGTAAAAGATAATATTAGATTGCTTAGAGATCGAGCAAGAGAATTAGCTAGAAATGATTCTTATATTGCAAGATATTTAAATCTTATGGTTTCTAATGTTATTGGAAAGCATGGTATTAGAATATCGTCTAAAGCAAGAAACGATGACCAATCATTAGATATTGGTGCTAATTTATTAATTGAAAGAGCATGGAAAGAATGGACACAGATAGGTAATTGCACAGCTAATGGCAGAATGTCATTTTTAGATTGTCAAAAAATATTTATTGAATCGTTAGCAAGAGATGGTGAAGTTCTTATTAGAAAAATTAAAAATCCAAATAGTCCTTTTGGCTTTCAAATACAATTTTTAGAAGCTGATCATTTAGATGAAAAGAAAAATGACAACGCAAAAAATGGCAATAGAATTAAAATGGGTGTCGAAGTTGATGCTAATGACAAGCCTGTTGCTTATCACTTATATAAAAATCATCCTTACGACAGGACTTATGTTAATCAAAACGAATACATAAGAGTTCCAGCTGATGAAATAATACACGCTTACTTACCTAATAGAGCAGAACAAACAAGAGGTGTATCTTTAATTGCAACTGCAATGAGTAATGTAAAAATGCTTAATGGTTACTTAGAAGCTGAAATAGTAGCAGCAAGAGTTGGTGCATCTAAAATGGGCTTCTTTGTCAGTCCTGATGGTGATGGCTATGTGGGTGATGATGAGATGGAAGATACATTCAACCCTGTTACCAATGCTAATGCTGGTACATTTGAACAATTACCTGCTGGTATGGACTTTAAGGCCTTTGACCCTAATCATCCAACAACAGCATTTGAATCTTTTACAACATCAGTACTTAGAAGTATTGCATCAGGTTTAAATATTTCTTATCACGCTTTGTCTAATGATTTAACAAGTGTTAATTATTCTTCAATTAGACAAGGTGCATTAGAAGATAGATCAATGTTTCAACTACATCAACAATTTGTTATAGAACACTTTATTGACCCAATATTTAAATCATGGTTAGAAATGGCTATATCTAGTGGTTACATAAATTTACCTATTTCTAAATATGATAAATTTGCACGTTCTATAAATTACATACCAAGAAGTTTTTCTTGGATTGACCCACTGAAAGAAATGCAATCAAGTGTCTTAGGGTTACAAAATGGTACGATGACTTACTCAGATATATCTGCTGCTTATGGTAGAGATACAGAAGAGTTATTTGAACAGCATCAAAAAGAAGTTGAATTGGCTAAACAATATGGCATTGAAATAGCTTATCAACCTTTTGGTACTAAGTTACCTGTAGAACCTAACATACAAGGCGGTGATGACGATGGCGATTCCTAATGCTGGAATGAAAGCTGAAGCAAAGAAAGGTCTTGAATGGCGAGAAGAATTTGGTCGTGGTGGTACAAGAGTTGGTGCTGTAAGAGCAAGACAAATAGTCGCTGGTGAAAATTTATCTGATGATACTATCAAGAGAATGTATAGCTTTTTTAGTAGACATGAAGTTGATAAACAAGCAGAAGGATTTAGTGCAGGTGAAGATGGCTACCCTTCTAATGGTCGTATTGCATGGGCATTATGGGGTGGTGATGCAGGATATTCTTGGTCAAGAAGATTGGTAGAAAAGATGAAAAAGGAAGAAGAAAATAGAGCAGTATCAGGTAAGGCTCTTGAAATGATTAAGAATAAAGTTAAAGAACATAATGAAGAAGTAGGCGATGTAAAGTCAAAAAGAACTACAGTCGGCGTACTATCAAAAGTTTACGAAAGAGGGATTGGTGCTTATAAAACTAATCCAGCTTCTGTAAGACCTTCGGTCAGTAGTCCAGAGCAATGGGCAGCAGCAAGAATAAATTCTTTCTTATATGCTCTTCGCAATGGTCGCTTTCGTTCAGGAAAGCATGACACAGACTTGCTACCTGAAGGGCATCCAATGTCATCCAAAAATAAAGAGGAAAAGATTATGGATATTGAAAATAAAGAAGATAGACATATCCTAAATTTTTCTGAAACTGATGATTCAGTAGTCATTGAGTTCAAAAAAATTAAGGATGAGTCGGAAGAAATGGACATGGAAATGGACGAAAGACCATACCATGACGATGAAGAAGAACGTGTAGACAAAAGTTCTATGGAATATAGATTGATTGACTTGTCACGAACTTCTGGAATCGATGAAGAAAATAGGAGAGTCCGCATAGGCGTATCATCAGAAGAACCTGTTGAAAGAAGTTTTGGTATGGAAGTACTAGGACATCGTGCTGACGAAGTAAATATGGAATTTATTTCTAGTGGACGCGCACCATTATTGTTAGACCATGACATGACTAAACAAATTGGTGTAATCGAGGAATTTAAACTTGACGAGGTAGCTAAAAGGACAATTGCTATCGTTAGATTTGGTAAATCTCAACTCGCTCGTGAAGTATTTCAAGATGTGGTCGATGGTATTCGTATGAATATATCTGTTGGCTACAGAGTAGATAAATTAGAACGTACAGGCAAAGACGATGAAACTTATTATCGTGCTAGTTGGACACCTATGGAAGTATCTTCTGTAAGCGTTCCTGCTGATCAAAGTAGATTAGTTGGCGTAGGTCGTTCTAAAGATAACCAAAACATTTTACATAAAGAGGTAAGAAAAATGGAAAATGAAGTGCAAGAAATAAATCTTGACGAGGTTAAATCTAAAACTGTTGAAGAAGCAAAAGCAGAGTTCAAAAGAAACTCAAAAGAGATTCTTGACTTAGCTGCTAGACACAACAAAAGAGATTTAGCTGATCAAGCTATTTCTGATGGTTTATCAGTCGAAGAATTTAGAGGTGTATTGCTAGAAAATATTTCTAATGACGAACCTTTGGAAACTCCTTCTGAAATCGGTTTAACTGAAAAAGAAACCAAAAGATTTAGCATTTTAAGAGCCATTAATGCAATGGCAAACCCTACTGACCGCAAAGCTCAAGAAGATGCAGCATTTGAATTTGAATGTTCAAGAGCAGCAGGTGAACTATATGGTAAAACAGCACAAGGTGTTTTACTTCCACCAGAAGTATTAGCTAATTGGGGTCAACGTGACATGAACGCATCTGACGATTCTAACCTTATTGGTCAAGACTTCAGAGCAGGTGATTTCATTGACGTATTAAGAAACTCTTCTGCTGTTATGCAGAACGCAACTATTCTTAATGGTCTATCTGGCGATGTCAAAATTCCGAAGAAAACAGCAGCTTCTACAGCAGCTTTTATTTCTTCTGAAGGCGGTGCTGCTGGTGAATCAGAAATGACTATTGGTTCTGTTACTATGAGTCCTAAAACTTTAGGTGCTTTTACTGATGTAACTAGACAATTAATGATTCAATCATCTTTGGATGTTGAAAACTTAATTAGAAATGACTTAGCTGGTTCAATGGCTATTGCAATTGATAATGCAGCTTTAGAAGGTTCTGGTTCTAGTGGTAATCCTACAGGTATTACTAACACTACAGGCATAAATACTGTTTCTTTAAGTAGTGCTGCTGCACCAACTTTTGCTGAAATGGTTTCTATGGAATCTGCTGTAGCTGTTGATAATGCACTATTAGGTGGACTTGTATACATCGTACACCCAACTAATGCAGGTACTTTGAAAACAACTACTAAGGATAGTGGTTCTGGTCAATTTGTTTTAGCTAACAATGAGATTAATGGCTACCCTGTTGTAGTTTCTGCACAACTTACTGCAAACAATTACGTTTTCGGTAATATGCAAGACTTACTAGTAGGTATGTTCTCAGGCTTGGATATCGTTGTAGACCCATATTCAAACAGCACTTCTGGTACTGTTAGAGTTGTGGCTTTACAAAGTCTAGACGTAAATGTCAGACACGCGGTATCTTTCTGTGCAGCTAGTTAATGACACTAACAACTGAAAAAGCGGTAGGCATTTTGTCTACCGCCTTTTCTAAAAAAGGTGATGTAATGAAAAAATATTTAATTCTGTCAGATACTTTAGCTGACAATAAAAAAGTTAAAGCAGGTGATGTAGTAGAACTTTCAGATGAAGAAGGTAATACTTTAATTGGTTATAAAAAAGCTGAATTATCAACTGTCAAAGAAACAAAAAAGAAAACTGACAGAAGTGTTGGTTTAGAAAAATCTAATACACCTTCTCCTAAAAAAAGAAGTAAGTAATGGCAATTGAAAGTGCAGCAGATTTTAATGCTTACCTTGATTCAACAACAGGGTTTGGTGTAACTGCTGTATTCAATGAAGTACAAAATTCTTTTTGGGATACTCGTGTTGGCTTTATTGATACATGGTTTGATATTGATTCGGGAGATTCAATTAACATTAACATTATAATTGATCAAGAATATTTCGACATACAAGGAGATTCTATTGCTGTTGCTGGTTATCAACCAAGAGCCTTAGTCAAAGCAACTGATGTACCTTATATATCGCATGACGATATCTTGACAGTCAATGCAATAACAACCAACAAAGGTTCAATCTTGAAACCTAGAACAATATTTAAAGTAAAAAACGTACAACCTGATAATACAGGTTTTGTAGAATTAATTTTAGAGGAACAATAATGTCAATCTATCGAATGGAAACAGAAGAAGATATGGCAGGTTACTTTGATAGTGTTGCAGGACATGGCGTAACTGCTGTTTTTACAAACAGTCAAAGTCAACAATCGACAATAAATATAATTATCAATAACGAATATTTTGAAACTGATTTTGGCACAGGCACAGAAGGCACAAAACCTGTAGCTTATTGTCGTACAGTTGATGCGCCTAATGCAGTATTTGGTAACACTTTAGCTGTAAGTGCAATTAAAGATACAGATGGAAATACTTATTGTGCTGCAAAAAATTATACAATTGTAAATGTGCAAACAGATAGAACAGGATTCAGTAGCTTTATGTTAGAGGAAATATAGTGGCAAATCATTTAAGACAACAGATCAGAGAACAGATTGGCACTACGCTTACAGGTTTGACAACAACAGGAAGTAATGTATTCCAAAGCAGAGTTTATCAATTAGAAGATAGTAATTTACCTGCTTTATTGATTTACACAAAGTCAGAAGAATCAGAACCTGTTGTTATTGGTAGTAATAGATTGTTAGAAAGAAATCTAACAGTGGTAGTCGAATGTTATGTAAAAGCAACTACCAATTTTGATGATTCAGTTGATACAATATGCAAAGAAGTAGAAGCTGCTATTGCAGCAGATACTACAATAAATAGTTTGGCAAAAGATGCTTTTCTTGAGTCAACTGTAATAGAATTTAACGCTGAAGGTGAAAAGCCTGTAGGTTATGCAACACTCAGCTTTAATATTAACTATTATTGTCAGGAACAAAATCCTGACGTAGCGAGGTAGATATGAAATTATTTAGTCCAGATGGCAAAACTTCTATAGACGCTCATCCTTCAAAGGTTGAAAGTCTATTAAAGAAAGGTTGGAAAGAAGAAGCAACCAACAAATCTTCTTCTAAAAAAGAGGTAAAAGAAAATGGCGGTACATAAAGGAAGCGAAGGCGTTATCAAAGTCGGTGCTAATACTGTTGCTGAAGTAAGATCATACTCTTTAGAAGAAAGTGCTGATGTTGTAGAAAAAACTGCAATGGGTGATTCTTCCAGAAGTTACTTATCTACACTTACACAATTTACAGCATCTGTAGAAGTATTTTTTGATGAAACTGACACTGCACAAACTGCACTATCTGTAGGTTCAACTGTTATCTTAGAAGTTTACCCTGAAGGTACTTCAACAGGTGACACTTACTACAATGGTTCTGCAATTGTGACAGGCTTTACAAAAAGTGCATCTTTTGATGGTTTAGTCGAAGCTAGTATAACTTTACAAGGTTCTGGTGGCTTAACAACTTCAACAGCATAAGATGAAAGTAATTGAAAAAGCTAAAGCACATTTTGATTCATTAGAGATAAAAGAAATCAAAGTACCAGAATGGACAGAAGATGGTGAAGAAACGCTTGTAATATATGCAAAGCCATTAACATTAGCAGAAATGTCTAGGTTGCAAAGATATGCAAAAGACGATGACGTAGCGTTGATGGCTTATTGCTTAATCGACAAAGCACTTGATGCAGAAGGCAATAAATTATTTGATAAAGGTGATAAACATACCTTTATGAATCGTGTAGACAAAGATGTATTAGCAAGAGTTGCTACTGAAATAATGTCTACACCTACTATTGAGGAACAGCTAAAAAAGTAAAAACAGATAAAGATTTTCAAGCTAAATACTATTTAGCAGAACTGTTAAGCATGACAGTCAAAGATTTAGAAGAAAATATGTCTTTATCTGAATATACAGGTTGGATGGCCTACTTGGAACATAAGCATAAATAGATAAATGGCAGAAACTAAATACAACATAACCCTTAGAGCAAAAGATAAAACTGCAAGGGAATTTCAAAAGCTAAATAGAAATATTGATCATACTCAAAAAGCTATGAAAAAAATAGCTGGTGCTTTTGCTGGTGCATTTGCTGTTAGCCAATTAGTAAGATTTGGTGATGAAGCCTTAAAGGTCGCAGATACTATTGGTAAAGTAGCAGATTCATTAGACGTTAATACTAGTTTTTTACAGAAATATCAATTTGCTGCACAGCAATCAGGTTTAACTACAGAAGAATTTAATAAAGGCTTACAAAACTTTACAAAGATGGTAGGTCAAGCACAGCTTCGTACAAGTGAAGCAGGTAGAACATTAGAAAAATTAGGTGTACAAGTTAAAAATGCAGATGGTTCTGTAAAAGGTGCTGAAGAAGTATTTATAGATTTATTCCATGCACTTGATGATGTCGGTGATCAATTTCAAAAAAATGCAATTTTAGCTGACCTAATGGGTAGGGCAGGTGTAAAACTTTCAGTGTTAGGTAAAAATGGTGCAGAAGCTATGGAAGCATTAGCAGAATCTGCTACAGGTGTATTAGACGAAGAAACTATAAGAAGGGCAGAAAGATTTAACGACACAATGAATATACTCAAAAGAAGTATATTAGCACCAATACAAACTTTATTTATCAATGCAGCTAATTCTGTTCTATTGTTTATGGATGCTATCGGTTTGATTGATGTACCTAAAACTATGGATGAACTTCAAGAAGAATTGAGAAAAGCCACAGAGTTACAAGAAAAATTTATCAAGGCATCATCTAGAAAAAGAAGTCAAGCAGGATTAAAAGATCAAACAGATGCAATCAATTTAATTAAAAAAGAAATAGAAGCCTTAGAAAAACTTGAAAAAACTAGAAGCAATGTAGCAACAGCAATGGAAGAAGCAAAAAGCCAAGCTAAAGCAATAACCGCAGTTGCTTCTACACTTACATCTTCTTTTACAAATTTCTTTGATGTGACTAAAAAAGGATTTTTAGATTTTGGTAATTTAGCAGAACAGGTTCTTAGGTCAGTCATATCAGAAATGATAAAGATGTTTGTAGTAAAAAAAGTATTAGGTGGTATTGGTTCTGCTTTAGGTACAAAGTTTGGCGAAGGTAATGTCTTTGCACAAGTATTTAGTAAAGCAGCAGAAAGTTTTCAAGGCGGTGGTTTTACAGGTACAGGCTCAAGGACAGGCGGTGTAGATGGCAGAGGTGGCTTTCCTGCAATATTACATCCTAATGAAACTGTTGTAGACCATACACAAGGACAAAGCATGGGTGCAACTGTAAACTTTAATATTACTACTGTTGATGCTGCAAGTTTTGATAATTTATTAGCATCAAGAAAAGGCTTGATTACACAAATAATTAATAACGCTATGAATACAAAAGGCAAGATGGGTGTAGTGTAATGTCAGGTTCTTTTCCTACAAGTCCAAAATTTAGAACTTTGAATTTCCAAGACAATAGACCTGTTTTAGTAAATCAAACTCTATCTGGCAAAAAAACAGCAAGACAAATAGGTGGTCAATTTTTTTCTTTTACTGTAGCTATGCCACCAATGACTCAAGTAGAAGCACAAAGTATTTTTGCTTTTTTACAAAAACAAAAAGGTGGTTTTGAAAACTTTACAATACAATATCCAACTAGTAATTTAGGTTCAGGACGTGCAGATACAGATATATTAGTTGCTAGTGCGCATAGCGCATCCGATGCTTCGATAGCTTTAGATGGCTTTCCAACAAATTCAGCAGGGGTTTTGAAAGCAGGTGATTTAATTAAATTTGCAAATCATACAAAAGTTTATATGGTGCAAAGCGATATTGATTCAGATGGCTCTGGTGCTTGTACTGTTTTAATCTCACCTAGTTTGGTTACAACATTAGCAGATAATGAAGCGGTTACAGTCAATAAACCTTCATTGACTGTTTATCTTTCTAGCAATGAGATTATGTTTACAACAGATACATCAGGTTTGTACAACATTAGTTTTGAAGTTAGAGAGGTAGTCACCTAATGCCTAGAACTTTATCTACTGCACTACAAACAGAAGTTGCTAATGAATCTACTAAGATTGCATTTTTAGTAAAACTAAATTTATCTACTGTCTACAGACTAACAGATTTTTATACTGATGTGACTTACAACTCAGAAAATTATGAATCAGGTGGTTCTTTTTTAAGAGTAGATAGTGTTCAAGAAACAGGTGATTTAGAAGTAAATGAATTGAATGTGTCTTTTTCAAATGTAAGTGCCGAAGTAAGAACTTTAGTACAAAGTGGTGCATTTACAGATAAAGAAGTAGAAATATATATTGGCTACTTTAATACATCTGATGCTTTGGTAGGTGCAATAAATTATTTTACAGGTTTAATTAGAAGTGTATCTATACAAGAAAATATAGAAAACAGCGTTTTGTCATTGATTGTAGCTTCACAATGGGCAAATTGGTCTTTAAAAAAAGGTAGATACTACACAAGCGAATCACAACAAGAATATGCAAGTGGTGACTTAGGTTTAGAATATGCTACAGAAGTAAAAAAAGATATTGCATGGGGTAAAAACTAATGTCTTTTTTTGACAAATTATTAGACATTGGTGCTATAGCAGCAGGTATAGCAGTAATAGCTACAGGTGGTGCTTTACCTGCCTTGATTGCATCTGCTGTCTTGACAGCAGCTTCTGGTGTTAATAACTATCTCAATGCAAAAGAACTAGCAAAAAATTTACAATCTAAAACAGAAGGCATACTTGCAAATAAAATGACAGCAGGTGGCAAGATACCTGTCATTTATGGTGCTAGAAGAGTTGGCGCACAAATCGTATACATGGACACTGCTGCAAATCAAAACAAAGATTTGTTTGTGGTTTATGCTTTAGGCGTAGGAGAAATAGAAAGTATAAATCAAAACAGCATTATGATTGATGGTACATTGATCACCGATTCAACAAGATTTAAAGATGGTTACTATGTTGGTTCAGATAAAATTAATTCTGGTGCAGGTAGCTTAAACACTGCTAACAATACAGGTTCAATAACTACTGTAACAGGTAATGGTACTGACCCAACTGCTAAATACAGAATGGTTTTTAATTTACATCATGGTGCAGCTACACAGACTGCTGACCCAATGTTAATTGCATCTACAAGTGGTAAATGGACAAGTAGTCATAAATTAAATGGTATTGCTTATATCGCAGCAAAGTATCGTTATGATACAGGCGGTATGTTTAGACAAGTACCAACACTTACTGTAGAAGTACAAGGTAAAAAAGTTTTTGACCCAAGAGATACTTCACAAACACATGGCACTGTATCTACTTATAAGTGGTCAAATAATCCTGCTTTAACATTCTTAGATTACATAACCAACGATGAATATGGTAAAGGTTTGCCAATAGCAAAAATAAATACTTCTACATTTTCTAGTGCAGCTAACACTGCAGATGCAACAAACAACAATGCTGACTTTAATGGTAATGAAGCTGCTGTTGCATGGTCAGGTTCGTCAGGATTTTCTACAGCTTTTATAGATAATTTTTCTGATTGGAAAAAATTTAAAGTAGGCGAAAAAATTACTCTTAAAGATAATGGCGGTAATATAATAGTTAACAACAGAATTATTATAGAAGTTTACAAATATAGATTTCCTTTTGCGACAGCAAATAAATATGTAGTAGTTTGGGATTTACAACACCCTTTAACACAAGATTATGACATTGATGGTTCAGCAAATAATGCTTTATCTACATCACCAAGATTTCACTGCAATGGTGTCATAGACCCTGATCAAAATATAATTGAAAATGCTAGAGAATTACTTGCCAATATGCGAGGTATTTTTAATTATATTGATGGTAAATATGAATTAGAAATAGAAGATGTAGGCTCTTCCACATTTAGTATTAATGATAGTCACATCATAGGTGACAGTGGTATTTCAGTAAGTTATGGAAACAAAGATGCAAAGGCAAACAAGGTTATTGTTGAATATGTAAATGGACAGAATAACTTTGAACCAGATACAGCAACAGTTTTACATGATGCAAGTCCAAATCATACATCTGATGATGGCGGTGAAGAATTAGAAATTACTGCACAATTTCCACATATTACAAGTCCATACATTGCTTACAATATGGGTAAAGCAATTTTAACAAGAAGTAGAAATCAAACATCGGTAACTTTTACAGGTACACCAGAAATATATAAATTAAATATCGGTGACATAGTAGATGTTACTTATGCTGGTTTAGGATTCAGTGGTAAAGTATTTAGAGTACAAACTTTAGAATTGCAACCAAATGGTTTTGTAAATGTAACTTTATTAGAATACTTTGACGTTTACTCTTGGACTGTACCACCACAACAAGGCGTTAATGATGTTGTCAATACACCAGATAAATTTGCAGTAAAAGCACCAAGCAATTTAGCTTTTACTGATACTAATTCTTCTGGTACAGGTAGGCCTTTTATATCTTGGGATGTACCTACAGATTTTGCTTACTATCAATACAGAATAAATATCGTTGATAGTTCAAGCAATCAGGTGATCAACAGAATAGTAGATAAACATTTTACTGATTTAAATTTTTTACCAATTGGTACAAATTATGTAGCTAGTGTATCTGCACTGAACAGTATGGGTACAGAATCTGCACCTGCTACTTTGACCTTTACTATTGGTGACAAGCCAATCAAAACAAATGATTTACAAGATGGCACAGTAACTACAGTAACCATTGCTGATTCAACAGGTTCTAATGATGGTGTGACATCTACAAAATTAGCAGATGATGCAGTAACCACAATTAAAATTGCTGCAGATGCAGTAACTGCTGCAAAGATACAAGCTAATACAATTACTGCTAGTGAAATTGCTGCTGCAACAATAACTGCTACACAAATGGCTACTAATACTATTACAGCTAGTTCAGGTATTATTGCTGATGCAGCAATAACATCAGCTAAAATTGCTTCAGCAGCAGTTTCGTCAGCAAAAATTCAAAATCTTGCAGTAGACACAATTGCTATAGCTGACCAAGCTGTTTTTATTGAAGAAACAGCTACACTTACAGGCTCTTCAGTACAAGTAGCACCTAACGATGGGAATGTGCAATTTTTATCAAAAAGCATAACTATATCTAATGCTAGTACAAACTCAGTTATTTTAATTCAAGGTCTTGTACAAATTACTAATATATCTGGTAGCGGTAGATTTTATACTGTACAACTTAGAAAAGGCACTACAGTTATTGCTACATTTGACACTTTTTTAAACGCTTCTTCTTCTAATAACGAAACAGGTTTAGTGCCTGTTTTGTTTATTGATTCAGCTACAAATGCAACACATTCTTATAATTATACTATTAGAGATTCTACAGGTATTTCTTCTTCAGTTGATAGTGTAACAGTACACCCAGACACAACTATAATTTCTTTAGGCGGCGCAAAACGATGAAAAAATATGTAATTTATAATAAATCTACAGGTAAAATTTTATCAGCTATACAAACTTCTAGAAATCCTGAAAATGACATACCTGAAGGCTATGATTACTTAGAAACCTATGAAAGTACAACTGATAAAAAAATTGATGTTGCTACAAAAGATATTATTGATAGTACAGACGAAAAACCATACATTATAAGCCAACAAGCAAAAATAAAAAAACATAGAAATTTTTTACTTCAAGAATCAGATTGGACACAAATGCCTGATTCACCTTTGTCAGATTCTAAAAAAGCAGAATGGGCAGCTTATCGACAACAACTAAGAGATTTACCAAGTAGTTATACAGATGATGATGACTTAAATTCAATTGTATTTCCGACTAAACCAGATTAAAAATATAATATAATACGCTATGGCTACCCACGATTACGTTCTTGACAATCAATCAGGTGCAAATTTTAGAGCAGATTTAAACAATGCACTACAAGCAATTGTATCAAATAATTCATCTGCTTCTGAACCTGCAACTATGTATGCCTATCAGATTTGGGTAGATACTTCTAATAATTTATTAAAAATAAGAAACTCATCTAATAATGGTTGGGTTACATTGCCAATATCTATAACATCAGATAATACTGTTGATATAAATGGTGGTACAGTAAATGGTGTTACAAGTTTTAGTTTTAGTAGTGGTCAAACAGTAACCACTATATTAGATGAAGATAATTTAGGTTCAGATTCAAATACAGCATTAGCCACTCAACAATCTATTAAGGCATACGTTGATTCGCAAGTAACTGCACAAGACCTAGATTTAACAGATGGCAGCAGTTCTATAAGTATAGACCTAGATAGCGAATCTTTGGGATTATTGGGTGGCACTGGAATTACATCAACTGCATCAGGCAATAATGTCACTTTGGCTATTGATGGCACAGTTGCAACTCTTACAGGAACACAAACACTAACCAATAAAACTATAGATGCAGATAACAATACTTTATCTAATTTAGAAGTAGATAATTTAAAATCAGGTGTATTAGATACTGACCTTAGTTCTGTATCTGGTAGCGATGATACTTTAGCTTCTGCTAAAGCTATAAAAACTTATGTAGATACACAAATAACAGCAGAAGATTTAGATGTATCAGATGGTTCAACTGCTATAGCAATAGACCTTGATTCAGAAACTTTATCTTTATTAGGTGGCACAGGTGTTACTTCTACAGCATCAGGCAATGGTGTTACCTTTGCTATTGGGCAAAGTGTAGGTACTTCTGATGATGTAGTTTTCAATCAAGTTACTGCTGCACTTGTTGGTAATTCATCTACTGCTACAGCTTTACAAACAGCAAGAACAATTAATGGCACTTCTTTTGATGGCACAAGCAATATAAGTTTTGATACTGATTCTGTAAGCGAAGGCAGTTCAAATTTATATTTTACTAATGCTAGAGCAAGAGCAGCTATTTCAGAAAATTCAACACAGCTATCTTATAATTCTTCTACAGGTGTAATGACATTTACACAAGGCGATACTGATACAGTATCTGAAGGTTCTTCTAATTTATACTATACAGATGCAAGAGCTAATTCTGCTATTGATGCCAGAGTTACACAATCTTTTGTAAATGCTTTAAACGTCAATGCAGCTTCTGTAGATGATGATTCAGTAGCATTAGGTACAAAAACTACAGGTAATTATGTAGCAACCATTGCAGGTACAAGTAATGAAATAGAGGTATCTGGTTCAGGTTCTGAAACTGCTGCTGTTACTATTGGTTTACCTGATAATGTAACTATTGCAGGTGATCTTACTGTCAATGGCTCTACCACAACTGTCAACACTGCAACATTATCTGTTGAAGACCCACTCATAAAATTAGCTAATAATAATTCTGGTGCTGATTCTGTAGATATAGGTTTTTATGGTTTGTACGATACATCAGGTTCACAAGATTTGTATGCAGGTTTATTCAGAGATGCAAACGACAGTGGCAAATTTAAACTATTTAAAGATTTACAAGCTGAACCTACTACAACTGTTAACGTCAGTGGCACAGGTTATTCTGTTGGTACTTTAGTAGCTAATTTAGAAGGCAATGTTACAGGTAATGTAACAGGAAATTTAACAGGAAATGTTACAGGTAATGTCACAGGAAATGTAACAGGTTCTGCTGATACTTTAACCACTGCAAGAGCAATAGCATTGTCAGGTGATGTAGTTGGAACTGCAAACTTTGATGGTTCTGCTGGTATAACTATATCAACTACAATACAAGCGAATTCAATTGCATTAGGCACTGATACTACAGGCAACTATATAGCTACTATAGCTGGTACAAGCAATGAAATAGAAGTGTCAGGTAGCGGTTCAGAAACCGCAGCAGTTACAATAGGTTTACCTAGTGACACAGAAATAACTACATCATTGGGTGTAGGCGGTGGTTCTACTAATGGAGTCGTTATATCACAAGGTGCTATTGCAATTAAAAATGGTGGCTCACAATCCAATATAGATTTTTATTGCGAAGTATCAAATGCACATTATGCAAGATTACAAGCACCAGCACATTCAGCATTTAGTGGTAATGTAACTTTAACCTTGCCAACAAGTACAGGTAATTTAATTGGTACAGGCGATTCAGGAACAGTAACAAATACAATGTTAGCTGGTTCTATTGCTAATTCTAAACTAGCAAACAGCACTGTATCTTTTGGTGGAGTTTCATTAGCATTGGGTGCTTCAGATGCAACACCTGCATTTGATCTAAGCGATGCGACAAATTATCCAACATCAAGTCTTTCTGGAACAATAACAAATGCACAATTAGCAGGTAGTATTGCAAATGCAAAATTAACTAATTCAACTGTATCTTATGGTGGTGTTAGCTTGGCTTTAGGTGCTAGTGATGCTACACCAGCTTTTGACTTATCAGATGCAACTAATTATCCGACAAGTAGTTTGTCAGGAACTATCACTAATGCACAACTAGCAGGTTCTATTGCAAACTCTAAATTAGCAAATAGTACGATAACAGTATCGGATGGTTCTAATTCAACTGCTACATCTTTAGGTGGCACAATAACCTTTGCAGGAACTTCTAATGAAGTAGAGGTTGCAGAAAGCAGTGGTACTGTAACTGTAGGTTTACCAAATGATGTTACTGTTTCTAATAATTTAACTGTATCTGGTAATTTAACTGTTACAGGTACAACAACTCAAACAGGTTCTGTAGTTACAGATAATAATTTTACAGGTCTGACAAATGCCAATACAGCAAATTCAACTGACTTTGGTTTTTATGGTAAATATGTAGAGTCAGCAACAACTAAGTATGCTGGTTTATTTTATGATGCTTCAACAGATAACACTTTTAGATTGTTTGTTGATACACAAAGCGTTCCTACTACTACAGTAAATACAGGCGCTACAGGTTATGCAGCAGCTAATCTTATTGTAAATACACTTACAGGTAATGTAACAGGTAATTTAACAGGTAACGTAACAGGTAATGCTTCTGGTAATGCAGGTACTGCAACCGCATTAGAAACCGCTAGAACCATCAATGGTGTTAGTTTTGATGGTACAGGTAACATTACTACTTTAACTGCTGGTACAGGCGTTTCTGTATCTGGTACAGCAGTTTCTATTGGACAAGCAGTGGCAACATCTGACAGTCCAACATTTACCAATATGACTTTATCTGGTACTGATTCAATTAAAGTACCTGTTGGTAATACATCACAAAGGAATGGTAGTCCTGTTGCTGGTATGTTCCGATACAATTCTGAAACAGGACAATTTGAAGGTTATTCTACAGAATGGGGTGCAATTGCAGGTAGTGGTGGTGGTTCTGGTACTAACATGGACACCAACATCTTTACAGGTGATGGTTCTGATACTACCTTTACTTTAAGCACTGCACCTAGTACAGAAAACAATTTGATGGTGTTTATTGATGGTGTCTTTCAAGCACAAAATGTTTACTCAGTATCTGGAACTACTTTAACTTTTGCTACTGCACCTGCTAATGGTAGGGTGATCACAGTCTACCATTCTACAACTACAGTTGGCGGTTCTAATAATACTTTAAACACTATGACAGGTGATGGTAGTGATACTACTTTGACATTATCAACTGCACCTGTACATGAAAACAATGTATCGGTTTATTTTGATGGTGTTTATCAAAGCAAGTCTAATTATTCTGTAAGTGGCACAACACTAACATTTTCTACTGCACCACCAACAGGTGTTTTAGTAGAAGCTGTAACTGCCACTAATACTGACATAAGTACAGCTACACAATTATCTGATGCTGATGGTGACACTAAGGTACAAGTAGAAGAAAGT
>VTLG01004489.1_pt1 | contig 19931 bp, 12 predicted proteins | sample 4694571 | NCBI WGS metagenome assembly VTLG01 (sample SAMN12604809, study PRJNA352737) | marine metagenome | biome: ENVO:00000447; feature: ENVO:00000209|ENVO:00000569|ENVO:01000036; material: ENVO:00002151; isolation source: viral sequences binned using virsorter ... | reverse complement strand
CTTCATCTTCCTCTTCCTTCTCCGATTTAGTACCTGCTAAGAAACGTAAGTCTCCAGCTGGTACTAGCATCGGTTTATAAGAGGGTAAGTCCGCCGTAGGTGCATCCAATGTAGGACGAGGTAGATCTGGCGGATTACTTAAAGTTTGATCAGGAAGCCTAAAGGAGGGTAGAACAGGTGGGTCCATTTAGTCAGGTTCCCACGTTATAGAACCTCCTGGTACCTTTTCACGTTGTTGTTGTGTAGCCAATCTTAACCAATTAGCTGGGTACTTAGTACCTTCTTTATCAGTAAAAGGTTTATCAATTAGTAGGTCTTTACCTTGATATTTATATCCCATCATCTCGCCCTCGCGGTTTTGAAAGGATGTTCAGCAAACGCTGCATATATAAAAGTGTCATTAGCATTATTCTGATCATTATTAGAAGTTGTCCATTTGAAGCCGTTACTCATGATGAGTAAATCACCTCCACTACCGTCTAATACATTTCCTTCTGCACCAGGATCATTTATTCTTAAAAATTCATTAAAGTTATTATGAGGACTTCTTGCAGTATCCTGTATAAACCAGTTTCTACCAGCTGTATCTGCATTGGTATACCATATATACCTGGGTCTAAATCCGGTATATATGTATGGTCCATCGGCACTACCGTTACCTTCGTAAGATCCAAACTTAGAATAACCAGGTATAGCAGTCCACAGGTAATTGATTAGAGTTACACCGCTATCATTATGACCACCTGTAGATACAGAATATACAGTATTAGTTGGTTCAGCATCTTGCCAAACAGTATCTGAATCTTGCACTTCATCATTGGTGTTGAACATCATATATTTTGTAGCACCTAGAGCGCTATGATAAACAAACCAATTATCAGCACTACCTGTTGTATTTTTAGAAATTATAAGATCAGGTTTTGCACCAAGATTATGACCTACTGTTCCATTAGCACCAGTTCCAGTATGTGTTAGTACTTCAAATCCAGCTGTAGCATTAGTCCAAGAACCGTTTACTGTAATACTTCCTTGAGTTGAGGCAGTAGCGGCAGCTGTACCAGCATCCCAACACCACGCAACGAATTTAGAATCACCACTATACAAACTACCCGGAGCTCCATTAACACCATAAGCACCTTGACTGTCATCATTAACAGTAAAACCAGTAGTGTCAAAAGATCTTAATGAATTATCTCCACCTGAATAATCAGTCTCAGTACCATTTGTGTTAACAAAAAGAGATTTAGCTACACCTCTAACTTGATCAAATACTTCATTATAATTATGTTGATGACTACGGTTTTTAATCCATACAAAATCAGGTGTGAAAGCTAAACCTCCAACTGCTTGGTCATTATCACCACTACCTGTGTACTGAAGAATATCAAAATACTTAGATGGGTTATTTAGTTCATCACCAGAGAATGTATCGTCGAGGTTTTTGGTACATAAGGCTTTGAAACCTGAAGGTGCTGTGTATTTGTACGCACGTTGGCCAAAGTTTGCACTGACATCTATTTGGTCAGTACCGCCACCTGCTCCAACAACTGGTATCATAGTTGTTCTATAATCAGCACTTACTGTCCCTGCTTCATGTGTGCCAGCACCTGGATTACCTACATTACCAGAGGCATTAGTGATCCATGTATTGTTTTTACCCATCCAGAATTTACCAGTATCAGCATCATAAGCAAACTGAAATGTATCGCCATTCGCTGTCTGAGGTAAGTTAGTTTGTACATCAGAACCATTATGCGTGTAATAGCCATTTAAACTATGACTTGCTTGAAATGCTACCCAAACATGACCATTATGGCCTGCACCCGCAGGTCCAGAACCTGTCTTCCATGCAGTCGTCATATCTGCTATACCTATATGACAAGCTTTATCAGTTAGATGAGTTTTAATCTCCCAATACCATTTACCATTACTTAGTGGGAATGTGCTATTAATTCGTTTATTTTGCGAAGTTGTTGCTGCACGTAAATTCCCTTGACTAATAGTACAACCATCATCAGAAAAATAATTCCATGTGCAATAGTTACCTCGTACTTGACCACCGGCGCCACTGTCGCTTCCATATGAAGTTGGAGAATCTACGACAGAATCTATATTCTCTGGATTACTTCCATCAGTTAAAGTTAAATTTTGAGCTATAAAGTCATTACGAGCGGGTACTATAAAATTAGAAGTATATTTTGCAGTTCCTTTGTAATATCTAAAGTCATTTAAATATCCAATTGCAAAAGCGTTGCCACCATTCATACAAGAACCAATATTCATTTGATTCTCTGCTTGATAAACAGTACCGCTATCTGTAAAAGTCCAAGCCTCTTTGCCGTTGGTATAACCTTTAAACGTACTGCCGTTTCTTACAACTGCATAATGAGTCCATTTGTTAGTGGCAATTGCTCCATAGTTTTTAGCAGACCAATCCCAACTACCTGAAGATTTTGTACCGTAGAAATATAAATTACCATCACTTGACCTATAAAAAGGCAGCATAGACCAATCATCATCACCAGCACTACATTGAACCCATCCATCAGGTGCAGTAAAACCACTTGAAGGCATATAAAGCCAAGCTTCTATTGTGAAATCACTAGTTCCTAATTGAAAGTCTGTACTTACTGGGGATTGGATATCGTCATTACTTCCATCAAAATATAAACTAGAACCATAGAATTTACTTTGTGTACCAGAAGCTACACTACCATTAACGGTATGGCTTACTGCAGATCCCGAACCTTTTATAGTATGACTATGATCGGCTGTGTCATAACCAGGCAAAGCCCATACAAGGCTAGCTTTAGCAGAATCATCAGCTCCAGGTCCATACATAGGTTGAGCACCTGTAGGTGTATTCATTACTTGTGAATAACCTAAAGTTTGAAGAGATGTTGTGTCATTAAACTTGAGATGCCAGCTGTTGTTAGTTATACTGTCAATAACCGGAACACCATCAACCTTTAATAAGGATAAACCACAATTACCGTTTCCACTTGCTCCAACATTCTGAATTGATGAGAATTCAATTTTAGTTATAGGTGAACTTATACCAGCATGGTTTGCAAATTCTATCTCTTTTCTATTAGCATAAGAGTCAGCACCAGCATTAACAACACTAGTAGCTACATTTACATCATTAATTTTTAATATAGGCTGGATTGCATTACTTGAATCCTTGTTGCACCAGGTAGTAAATTTAAAGCTTTTTTCAAATGTTATATAAGTATTCCAAGTACATTTACTATTACTAGTATGTCCTGGAGCTACATGATCATAAGCAGCACCTGGACCAGCTTGGCCTGTGAAACCTGTGAAACCACCTGGTGGATCCTCAGAACTACCATAACTACCAGTATTTAATGTAAACTGATTACTCCATGTGGTTCCGTTATTTGGGTTATTAAAAGTGTCTGGATCGGTTTGGCCGTCTACAAGAATGACACCATCGACTTCCCAGGCATAAATATAATCACCAGAACTCGGACCAAATGCACCAGTAAAACTAGTTATCGTTAGATTTTTTGGAATAGGTATGGTATACCATCCAGCACCTGCTGATGTATGCATTCTATATTTAGAACCATTAATAATCCAATCATAATAATAACCAGCGTTGGAGCCTATTTTCACTCTGAGACTGGCATTTACAGTAAACTCTTGAGTTGTTATAGTTTTTATTCCTGCTGAATTATCTAGTTGGCAATAGTCACTTAAATTACCATTAAACATTTGGCCAGGGTTTGTTGGGCCGCCTGAGCTAGGAGTCCAAGTAACATCTTGGTTAGGAGCTGGAAGGGAGAATGCTTTCGGATTCCAGCAACCTGTTGAATCGAATTCTCCGAATGCAGTTGGAGATAACTGCATACCATCGATCATATATGTATCTGCATAATACCCATCATATTTATAAGAACTACTACCAGCGTAGTTACCTAAATTCTGAATCTCACCACCTTCATTATAAGGATTATCAGCATAGTATTGTGAAGGATAACTAGCTGTAGCAAAACTAGTTATCTGTTCTCCATTTACATACATCTTTAATCTTTCTGCAGCAACTGATTGATGCACATCACATGCTACAACAACATGATACCAAGCAGTTGGATCTCTAAAGTGTCCATTAGTAGTTAATTGCCATTGAAAAGAACCACTACTATGATGGAAAGCTGTTATACCTTCACTCCAAAATTCAATACTTCCATTCTCACTGCTATCACTAGCGTTGAAAAACATCTGACGATTGGAAGTGCCAGAAGCAGGATCACCTCTTTTAAGCCAAGTAGAGTATGTCCATATACGTGTATTACCTTCTTTATCAGGGGTCCATTTCATTTGAGGACCATCTGCGTTGTTAAACCTGATACTCTTTTCTATCTGATAAGATTCAGCTTCATCTGAAATTGCAGCAGTACCCTGCATCATCGTGTTACTTAGTACTGCCATCTTATTTCACATCAAGAGTTGCCACCGCATGAATTGTACCAGATGCTAAAATAATGTAGTCTATTCGATCTACAGAAGCAGCAGCTGTTGAAAGCGTCGGAGCGGTTCCGCCTTTCCATTTAAAGTTAGCATTCCATGCTGCTGTTCTAGATCCTGTTCCATCTTGTGTTATAAAGATTGAACCTGATTGTCCAGCTGTTTGGTTAGAAGGAGCATTGAATGTAGTATTATGAGCTAGAGTAACAGAATGGTTATTCGTAGTAGACATATCAATAGTAATAGTTGACGCTGAAGTCAAACCAGTTATCTGTCCACGTTGAGCACCTGTCCATGTATTATCATTAGCTAGAGTTGCGTCTCCTGTTGTAGCCCATGCTAATGTTCCACTTCCATTTGAAGTAAGAGCTTGTGTTCCTGAGCTATCAGCTGCAGGTAAAGTCCAAGTTACATTAGATCCTATAGAAGCTGGAGCTTGGAATGCTACATAATGGTCTCCATTAGCTGTTGCTTCTTCAAATCTCAGATCTTTCTGATTATCTATATTTACATCGCCTGTGAACGTGCCACCTGCGAGAGGCATTTTAGTAGCATCAGTTGTAGCATCAGTAGCCCATCCAAGGTTACCGCTACCATCTGTCTTTAGGAGTTGTCCTGAAGTACCATCAGCTGTAGGTAGTACCCAGATCTGATCACCACCTAAAGTAGCTGGTGCTTCAAATCCTACATAGTTATTACCATTACCACTAGCTTCTTCGAACCTCAGTTCTTTTGCGTTATCTAGTATAACGTCACCTGTAAATGTAGATCCGGCAAGTGCTGCAAAAGCACTAGTATCTACTGTATGCTCTTCTAAGTTACTACCTTCTTTAACATATATTTTATTTTGATCAGTTGCATAACAAATCTCACCTTCGAGAATGTCTGCTTTGTTTGTATTTAAATTTGAGTATGTACCTCGCGCTACGCGCACAGGTGTTCTAGTTGCTGGTGTTCCCATTAGCTGTCGAAATCGCCTCCATCATAAGTGTTTGAAAGTGCTGCTGTACTTGATGAAGTATCAAAGTTGCCAGCGTCTATTACTTGGTGTGCTGTTCTATCGAATGCAGTATTCATCTGCATACAATTACCCATTAAAGCATGGGCTGAGCACTGGTAATGTAAAATTGTAGGGTTAGTGTCAGATGTAACTATCTGAGTATAGGCACCTGCATTACCAGGTGTACCACTAGTAGTTACTCCTGTTGAATAACCTGTTGTTTTATCTGACTCTTGATAGAAGACAAGGGGATGGCCAGAGTTAGTACTATCTGCTTGATCAAATTTATAAGTCATCCCTGGATTAAGTTCCAAGAATGGTGCTTGTTGAGCATCTAAGGTAAAACCACTAGAATGTCCACTTCCATTATATCGGTGTTGAGCAGTTTTTGTAGCTACCTTAACCACATAGGTTACTGTAGATCCAAAGGTTCTAGTGTCTGAAATATATCTCTCTTCTGGATCATTAGCAAAGTAACTAGCCCAAGCATAAGTTTTACTTGAATGAGTATAAGACACACGTACTGTCAAACCTGCACTTCCTTGGAAGGTACCAGGTATACCACTTAATGTATAGTTAACTGAGTTAGTAGTCCAAGTAGCATTTACTAAATCACTTGAGTCTGCTATCTCATAATACCCATCTTCAGTAGGTTCTGTAGCTACTAAGGCTGCTTTATTAGCTTTTGGTGTGTAGAGCACCGCAGCAGCAACTGAAGCACTAGCTGCATTAGCAGTGTTTACCGCGTTAGTAGCATTAGTTGAAGCCGTGTTAGCAGTGTTATTAGCTGTTGTGGCAGTGGAACTTGCTGTGTTGGCTGTTGATACAGCATTCGAAGCGTTCGTCGAAGCTGTGTTTGCTGTCGCAATAGCTGTATCTGATTTTGTGTCAGCAGCGTTTGCTGTATTTGTTGCTGAGGTGGCTGTACTAGACGCTGTATTCGCTGTATTAACTGCATTGGTGGCATTGGTGGAGGCTGTGTTAGCTGTTGCTGTAGCAGCGTTTGCTGTGGTTACCGCGTTCCCTGCAGTTGTGTTTGCAGAAGATGCTGTACTGTTAGCTGCGTTTGCTGTAGTTACCGCATTACCTGCAGTTGTATTAGCAGTATTAGAAGTAGTTACAGCAGCTGCAGCTTTAGTAATAGCAGAAACGTAAGCGCCACTTTCAAGAACCCTAGAGTTACTAAGAGCTTCAGTGGAATCATTCTCCGCTTCTTGAGTAACGTAAAGATTCTGGTTATAGTTGTCATTGAGATCACTGGATCTAATAGCTGAACCTGGGTAGAAGGTTGCAGCAAGTTTAGAACTATCTGTATCTCTATATACCTTTACCGATTTGCCAGAACCAGGTGCTGTACCAAAACGGATTGTTGTTGCATTATGTAGTGTGTAATGAGTTGTAAGTGTTTGAACCACTTCATCGACACTAACTTTAATGTCGGTAGTATTTTGATATGGAAATGTAAAAGAGAAATCGACGGTGGAACCGTTTCCCGTATATGAATTTGAAGTTGTAGCCATAATGCTTTACTTGTTTTTAGTCTCTCTTAGAAAACGTTCAGTTTCAGAAGCTTTACCAGCTTCACCTCTATTTAGGTGGTAGTTAACCCATTTCTTCTCTCTACCTATAGTAGAGTAATTCTCTTTATAGAATTCTAGCGCATCCCATGCACCTTCAAAAGCTCGTTTATGTATTCTATCAAGCTCTTTATGTAATACAAATTCCCCTATATCGAACTTACTTTGTGGTTTTAAACCTCTAGCTTTAACGTATTCATTGAGTTTTTTATCCCAGTAACCATCGCTTTCAGACATCAATCTAAGTATCTGACCTCTAAGATTAGCATTCTTAGCGATCCAGTTATTCATGAAGTGTCTATCCTCTGTACTGAGAGGTTCTCCTGTATGTTTATTAACTCTAATTTCTTGTAGTTTATCCCATCCTGTGCTTAGTAACCACTGTCTCCAAGGCTCCATACCACCATTTGTTTTGAAGGTTGGAAGTATTGCATTGAATGCTGCGTTTATAGGCTCATGATACTTAATAGGCTCACCTGTATAAATATCTAGCATATCTTTTAAGTAGTCATTCCCAGGGAATAAGAACTTATTAGCATTAGCTAAGTAAGCAAGGTAGTCATTTTCTACATCTTTAAGTTGTGGAGTAATAGCGTTGTTGAGAACACTTCTAACTCCTTTATAAGGAAGTAATATATCTGTCTGTCTAGCAAAGAATCTATTGAAAGAGCTAGGATCACTAGATATTAAACCTACAAGAGGTTCAAATCCACTGATAAATGTACTGTTAGTAAGATTCATACTAATAGAGAACGCTGTCTTTCTTAGTAAATCTTCAGTTACAGCTTGATCTACCCTAGTACTTTGATAAACTATATCACCTGTAAGACCTAAAAGCTTGTCAAATGGTTCAAAGCCTCTATAGCTATGCCAATCGCCTGTAATAGGGTTCTTAATGGAGTTAGGCTGCCAGCCCATAGCCATCATTCTCTTCCTTTCAGCAGCGTCTTGAGGTCCATTACCAGTTAAATTACCTTCTAAAGCAAGTAAACCAGCGCCCATAACCACAGCACTACCCATGATTTGACGTCCAACATACTCAGATTTAAGAGTAGCAAAGGCTAAATCAGCATCTTGAGTAGCATCTATACCATGTTCTAATAGAGCTGCTATCTTTTGTTCACTTGTTTTAGCACCTATAACTCCTCTAGCTTTAGTTAAAGCTGGTCCTAAGTTACTAGCAGGGTTAAATGACCAAGCTAATTCAAAAGCATTTACACCAGTTCTAGGGAATAGGAATAAAGGCTTAGCTGCAGGTACATGATCTAAGAAGTTTTCAAACTGTTTAACTACTTTATTATCTAAGTTAAGAGCAATCTCTCTAGAAGCATGTTTAGCAGCATCATCTGTTAATTTACCTGTAGAGTCAAAGGCTTGGTTATATAGATCTCTTTGTCTTTGTTGGAACTTTATCATATCTACGCCACCATTGGTAGAATCAAATAATTCATCATATGCTCTAGCTCTTGCCATACCACTAGCCATAAAGGAATTGGTAAAGCCGTCAATAGCATATAAAGCGTTGGTACCATATTTAACAAAGAATTGCTTGTTCCACCAAGTCAAACCTTTAGTCATATTCCACATGGCTACCTTACCTAATTCACCCTCAGATTTCCATACATCAGCCATGGAATCCATATATTGCATCTGTTCCATTTTAGCCATACGTAAGTCATTACGACCACGCATCATAGCTTCATCTGGGAATTGAGATGCAAGGTTCCACTCTTCTCTCATTACTTTAAAACCACGTTTAAAGTTCTCTGCTATACCACCAAATACGTATTGAGCACGTTTAGCTACAGCTGAATTTCCAGTAGCCTTAGCGCCTACAAATACAGAAGCAGGTTTAATAGCAGTCAACATTGAGTTACCAAGAGCAGCTCTTATAGGAGATAATCCACTGAGTATACTGTTAATTCTAGTACCATGTAATTGCTTAACTAGTTGACTAGGCATTTCAGGATCTTGATCTATAAATCCTTTTTTCAAAAGACTTATATTATTATCAGTAACTTGCTTTAGTTTATGGAGAGTATCAACATTACCGTTTGTAGCGTAATATGCTTCTTTAAGAGGGTTAAAGTAATTAGAATTCTTCTTAGATATCTTAAATAGATAATCATTGAATTCATTATTAGTTGCTTTTACCTTAGCTACATACTTATCAAAGTCATCAGCTTGCCTATTCATCCAAGATATGATATTAGGTATATCTTGAGATTCTCTGACTTTTCTAAACTCTAGAGCTCTTTGACTTATATAATCATTGATCTTAACTTCAGTATCTAGAAGGTTCATTTTATCAAAAATGATCTTCATCTGTCTAGATGTATCAGCTTGCTCACCAATCATTTTAGCAGCTGCAGCTGTATCAGCAACAGTATCAGCAGCTTGCTGTGTGACCATAGCAGAAGCTTTTCTTTGATTAACATCAAATAATTTATCATAAGATTGTCTGAAAGCATTTGTAGCTGCTGTCCAGCTTTCATCATCTAGAACAGCACTGTCTTTAAATACAGCTACTTTCATATCATCAACAATAGCTTCAAAGTCTTTCAAGCTTATGTCTTTTCCAAAAACAGCTTGAGTCAAATTATTAACAGACTTATTCATCTGTTCTGCTGTTACCTTTGTAGCTCTACCTCCTTTAGAGACAATAGCATCAAAGTTTACATCTATTTTAGAAAAGACATCATCTAGATATTTAGCTCTTTCATCTGCATTAACAGCTTTAACAAAGTTTTGTTGCCATACATCATCAACTACAGCAGATGCTCTACCATTATAAGTACCTATATTATTTTGTATTTGAGTTTGGTGTAGCTTAGCTTCTAATGGATCAGCTTCGAAATTAACTACAGCCTTACCAGCTCCATCTTCTCCTATATCATGTACAAATGCATTATAACCTCCTTCTCCTTTTGGATCAGCTTTTATAGCAGCCACCATTTCATCTGTTTGAGCAGCTTCTCTAGCATCACGAGTTGGTTCAACAGAACGTGACAATGCATTATCATAGTCAGCATTCTTAGCATTTCTAGCGTTGATCAGTTCTTCTGCACCAGCATCCCTAGGGAATAACTTCGCTTTTTTGCCAAAACTAAATGCAGCACCTAGTAATTCTACCCCTCCTGCAAATCCAGCTGCTTCATAAACGTTCTTTTTCCATCTTGTATCAGGATCATCTCCTGTTCTAGTACCCCAAGGTATGTTCCAACCTAGCCAGTTATTCAAAGTACCAGCTAAATTATCATCTGTTTTTGAGTGAGAAGAGATCATAGCTACACCAGTATCAACACCGGTATAAGCAGCAACAGTACCTAGCGTATGAGCAAACCTAGGTAAAGTTATAGATCTAGCAGCTAAACCAGCTCTTGCAGCTCCTGTTATTGCTGTTCCTCCAGCTAAAGTAGGTATAATAATAGAAGACGCATCTCTAATTAATTTATGACCTGGATGTGTTGAACGGTAAGAGTTATTATCCCACCATTCATCTACTGGTTTAAGCCAAGGTACAATACCAACTACATCAGAAGCAAAATCTCCTACACCTAATACAGGTTGTAGAGCTGTCTCTAATGTACCTCTTACAACATCTCCTACATCAGAAAATTTATCTTCCTTAGCTTGAGATTCCATCTCTGAATTCTCTATAGCATCAGGTCCATTATCTTCTTTGTTGGCTTCCCATTCGTTATAGTTTTGTTGTGTTTGATTCTGATGAGACTGCCATTCAGGATCTAATGTAGTATCATTTACCTGGTCTACAGGTAGTATAAATTGATCAGCCATAGAATCCCTCCGCTTCTAAATATGCTAACGCTTTACTGTTTACAAGATATGGAGCATATACACCGAATTGACTGCTTATTGTATCTTGTGATATATTCTTATAAGAATCCTCTATTTTAGTTTTCTCTAAATCAGTAGCTTCTCCATAATCTGTCATACCATTTTTCTTAAAGTAAGCATCAAATAATTTATCTTGATTTACTGCTGAAAACTGGTCATCTAAAGACAACCCAGATAACTCAACTGCTGCTTCTATAATTTCAGGTGTGAATTGATATGCACCTGCTCCTGTAAAAGTACCGTTTTCAAATAGTTTAATAACTTGTCTGATAGTAGCATTAGTTACATTAAAATTTAACTTATCTTTACTAGGTACAATGTTATTATCTATGTTAACAGCATTATAGTTACCAAAGGAGGCTTCTCTTTTAGCTACTGTACGAGCATATTTTAGAGGTTGTTCTACATAAAGAATGTTACCACGTTTACCATCTTCTCTCTGTTCTATAGCAGCTTTGTTTATATCAACTATATTGTAAGATTCTAGATGACGTTGTTGTGCAGGACTTGGCATAAGTCTTTCATAAGTATCCTTTACTTTTTTGATATACCAGTCTGGATACTGTTGTAAAGTTGTAGCTCCAGTCTCTGCAATCTCTTTATTACGATGGTATTCAATTTGAGCTACCTCAGCATCTAAAGCATTTATACCTGAATTAGAAGCTATTACTCTAGCTTGTGGTAATATAGGTACATTAGCACCTTTATTAAGTTTACCTGCTTTTGCTTCTAAATCTGATCTATTGATATAACCTTTACTAAAGACAAGATTAGGATTAGCTGCTAGTTCTTCTTTCATCTGTGAAATATTAGCAGCTGGGTATTTGTCTCTCTTAACATCAGCTGTGAAACCTTTAAATTCTCTGGTACCATTCATACCATCAGGACTTGTACGACCCCACATACCATCAGGATCTCTTATATCTTTAGTAATAAAGTCTCTAGCATCTTTATAAGCTTGTTCTGGACTTCTTCCTTGTATACGAGCTTCTTTGTAGTAACGATAAGCTTCTGATTGAGCGTATGATGTCGCCTCACTACGTGTTGAATTGCTCTGGAATGAGGATTTGCTAGGTATAATTTTTTCTAATTCTTGCTTAATCCTATCATCAAGAAACTCTCTATGACCTTTTCCAGGTAATAGTATATTATGCTTATTTATTTCTGATAATAGCTGTGCTCTAACACCAGCACTAGGAGCTAATATATCTAACTCTTCTGGTGTTATATGCTCATGACGCGCTATCCTACCTCTAATTGCTGTGACAGCTGTCTTATCGTTAAGCTGTGTAGTACCTAATGATATATGTCTTTGGATTGTATTAGCAGCATCAAGCCAACCATTCTCTACAGCATGAGTATAGTTCTTCTGTAGCCATTCTGGAGAAGGATTTTCTTTAGCAATTATATCTTGTACATCATTTAGAAAGTTTTGACCATTAATTCTATGTTCAGCTGCATCAGCGTTAGCCATAGCAGTTCTAATCTTCTGATTATTAATTACAGCGTTTTCAATCTTACTCCATTGAGGTTTAAAGTGTTCTCCAAATTTTACTTCTTTTGTAGAGCCACTAGGTATAACTGGTAATTCATATAAATCGAGTAGATCATTTACCATTTCCTGTGATAAACCACCTGTTTGACTTAGAAATTGTATATCACTAACAAGTAAGTTCATTGCTGCAACTTTATCTTCTCGTGAAGCACCTTCACCAGCTTGTAGAGTTAACCAATTCCAAGCACCTTTAGCACCAAGACGTTGACCATTTTCACGTCTGTTCATCTCAAAGTCTAAAGATTGACGTCTGTCGTCTACAGCTTGTTCTTTGGACTGCTTCTCAGTTACACCAGCTTGCTTCTGCATTATGCCGGTAACATGTGCATCCTTTATTCCATAAGCACCTGAACGTTCCCAGACTTTATTAGAGAACCAATTATCACCAAAGCTATCTCTATACCTCTTATCCAGTTCACGCATCACTGCACGTAAAGTAACTGGATTACCAGAAGCCATGGCAGAATCAAACGTTACTTCTTTACCACCTAAATTTATAGGAGTATTACGCTGTTTATAGTAAGCATTGATCTTCCATTCTCTAGCAGTTGTTTGAGCTGTTAAATGAGAAATAGCTAGAGATTGATATCCACTAGCACTTCTTATCTTATTAGCTATTTCATCGCTATAGCCACGTTTTACAAACTCTCTACCTATCTTTGTATTACGCCAGCCTTCTTTCCACGCATGGTTTTCTACTGCTTGTGCTTGAGCAACGTCTATTGAAGAGATACCATTTTCATCTGCGAATTGATGCCATTCGCTCATCACCTTCTTCTTACGTGCACCTTCTAACTGTGCAAATAGTTTAGCACCTGATTCGGTTACATTAAGAAGATCGTTTAAAGCCTGATCACGATTCTTTTGACGTATCTCTGCGTTCTTAACTTTTCTCTCAAACTGTTTCCACTTAGCTTTTGCTAATGTATCGCGATTAGATTGCCTTAGCTTAAAATTATCTTCGCGATTTTGTCGGGTGATTTCTGCGTTTTTTGTGAAAGTATCATCCAATAGAGCAGCCTGTTTATTATTCCAGGCTAGCTCTTCTTTCATATAAGACATCTGTTGAAGACCCTGTATACGGATCTTCTCAGATTTATCTGGCGCTTTGATTGGATTGAAACCTTTTTCTTTGGCGTAACTTTCGTATAAAATAGCCATTTAATTAATTAGGTTGTAACGACTTCCATGTCAACATCCAGCTTACTGTAGTCAACATAATAGAATCCGTCTTTTTCTTTTTGTCCAACGGCATCTTCACGACCCATTGAGAGTAGATCTTGTGCAGAGGTTCCTATATATTTAGGACCATGTTTACCATCCATTCTATACCTAAAGGTGTATTTAGGTATACCCTCTGGAGAGGTTCCTACACGTGTTATATCATATTTCAATCTATCATCACTAAACATAGCAACAACTGATGCAACAGTACCAACAACACCAAGAGCTTTAGACAAAGTTCCTGGTCCTCTAGCGCCAGCACCTTTAATAGGTTTAGTATCTTTGTACCTTTCCCAAGTGGGAGGTTCCTGAGGACGCTGTGTTTGTGGCACAGGTAACTTAAGTGGTTTGGTAAGTTCAGGTGGCATAATAGGCTCAGGTGCAAGTCTAGCTTCAGCAGCCAGATCAGCATTAAGCTTCTTTAATTGAGTATGTTGTAGATCAGATTCAAACTGACTTGAAGCACTCTTCATAGATTCAGCTAACTGTCTCTGATTAAATGTAGCTTGCTTAAATGACTTGTCTACTTGTAGACCATAAGACATCTCTTGCTTAGCATACATATCCATGATAGCTTTATTAGCAGTACCAGCCTCAGCAAGTACTGACTGTAATCCTTTTCTAGCACTACGGCCTGTTTGACCTGATGCTCTAACTTTACCTGCAGCCTGTAGTGACTCTAGCTTAGCTCCCTCTGCTTTATTAGCAAGTTCAGCTGTATTAGCTTGGAGATTTTGAGTCATCTCACGAGTCTGCCAGTTTAACTGATCTAATAAATCTTCATTCTTGAAACCTATTTCAGTTAACTGTTCATTAAATTTTCTAGTATTATCACCTAAGCTGATTTCTGCAGCTAGGTCATTATAATCTAATTGTTGATCAAACGCTTCTATACTGGCATTATATGCATTCATTTGATTGTTAAAATCAAAGATACGCATATCATTTTTATGCTGCCATTCAATTGTTCGATTTTTATTTTGAAATTCAAGCTGTTGATTACGATTCCAGACTTGGATATCATGCGATTCTTGAGCGAACGCATTCCTATCCATCATGTCTTCATAGTTATATCTCCATACAGCTTTATCGTATTTAAATTGTTCACCGGTGTAGTCTTTACCTCCACCACCACCAAAACACATGTTAATCTCCTAGCTTTTTTTTAAATATTCTGCGTACCTTTAAAGATACATTTTCCATTTTTTCCAAACCTTGAGTGAGAAGTGCTACAATAGGTATAAGTTCATGTATCTGATCACGCCAAACATGATAGTAAACTTGATCTGTTTCATCTCCATGTTCAGCTATATTTGAAGCTACCCAAGCATTCCACATTGAAAAATGTTGTGAAGTTAATGTGTTATAGTTTGCTTGATAAAAACGATTAGCTGGTAATTCAATGAATAAATACTTCAAGATTTCCAGATGATCTTCTCGTGTTACTTCTTGATCAGCATCAAAGACGTCATCTAAAGTTCTAGTTATTCTAGCAATCATCCATAGATATTTAGCAGCTTCTACGTCATTACCGCAGGCTTCTGTTATTATCCATTTTGTTTGTTCTTGGATTACTTCTCTCTCTTGTTTGGTGGTCATGTTCGTCTATAAAAGCGAGGTGAATAATTACCTTCCCATGCCATAGCAGTCAAAGCTACTGGGAAAGGTGAGTCACTAAAGACTCTAAGTGTGTAGTTATCTGTACGTTGATGAATAGGTACTGTAAATACATTTTGTGTATCAATAGGTACGTCATCACCTAAGTAATAGTTTGCATCCTGTGTAGGTTGCAGTGTGTACCAATTATCTACATAGATCTCAACACTGTCAGCAACAGTAGTAACGTTTGCGGTTGTACTAGCAGCAGCTGGTGCCGTACCGAATGTAACCGTAACTTGATCAGGGTTAGTTGCGTGATCGGCAATGGTATAGTCGGTAGTAAGTAGTTGCTTAGCACCATTCTTTTTAACAATAACATCAGCTTTGTCTTTTACAGTAAAGTCTGGTGAAAAGATTTTATTACTTCCATCACCTGTGAACGACTGTGTAGCAGCTTGTACACCTTTACGTTTGAGTTTAAACCCTACAACACTAGATTGTCCTACAGAGAACTTACATCTAGCTACGGTAAGAGGTGCTGTAAAATCAGCTCTTTCTGGATCTGGTTTGAAATAAATCTTAGGTAAAGTTATATCATAATTATATTTATATCCTACATATACGTTCGCTGCTTGCGCGTATAAGTCTTTTTCTGGGACTTTGAAATAGGTACCATCACCATCTGTTGCACGGGTTGGCGTGAGCGTAAAACCAGACTCAGTAGTACCAGAGAAGTTAGAAGTAGCATTACCAGCAATAATAATAACAGGGGTTAAGGTGGTTACATCTTTAAACGGTATATAACATCTTGATCCATCATAGGTGTCTACAGTAGATGTGATAGATCCATTGCTTCCTCCACCTCCTGAGATTGTAACTATAGGAGCGACAGGATAGCCACTACCTGAGTTAGTAATAGTAACAGCATTAATTGCGCCTGCGTTAACTGTACATGTAGCAGTAGCTTGTACACCTCCATCAGGTGGTTCTGCTATAGTAAGTGTAGGTGCTGAGGAATAACCACTACCACCTGCAGCGATAGTAAGAGTTTTAACTTCTCTAGATTTCACTGAACTTGCAGCTGTATAAAAATCCATATGAGGGTTAACTTGTAAACCATCTGCAGTTACTATAATAGTTTCTTCAGGAGTTTGAGTCATTGTAGCACTACATAGGTTATACCTAGCATCTGATCCTGTACCTGTTTTAACAACAGTATACATTGTATCTGCGTCAGTTTCTACAAAGTGTACATTACCAGGACATTGCCAGTTAAACCAAGTCTGCATGACATCCTTTTCTCCATCACTATATGTACGGAAGAAATAAATTTTATCGGCAGTTCTACCATACATAGCTATGAAACTATTCTGTGCATTAGCAGTTAAACTATCAATAGTAGCTGGTACATATTCTGCTACAATACGTCCTACATCTACAACAGTAGGAGTTACTCCAGCTCCTGTTGGTACTAGAGCGAATACCCTAGTAAAACCAGCTGTATCGTGTGTCTTACTGACAAAATTAATATGTGTACCTGTGTCTACAGGGTCTATAGTTTTATCTATTTTGTAATTAGATACTGCACGTATCAAAGCTGTAGATGGAGATAAGTTTCCATCAGCAGCAAACATCATAAACTGTTGATTCTGACTGAATAGAAGTAAACCACCGGCTGTTGGTATAACAGAGTGCAATACAGCAGGTCTAGTACTAGAACAACTAAGGTCAATAGGATCAGCTGCAGTAGATGTCTGAGCTGTAGTCATATAGAAATTATAAAAGTCAGCAGCCTGACTCATAGATATATTATCTTCTGTTAAGAAGCCTAATCTATTGTTATAATAAAAAGCTTGTTGTATAGTTTCCCCTACAAATGAAGGGTCTTCGTTAGTTACATCATCTCCTACCTTTCGATCAACCCATGTAATAGCTTCAAATGTAAATACATTTTTATTTGAATTATACAACTTATGAGGCATAGTAGTAGCTGTTACACCTGTAGATTCTCCAGGTTTAAGAGTCTCCTCCCATACACCAGATCCTGATGCACCATCATTAGCAGTAAACTTAGCATAATATGTATCGTTAGCTGAAGTAGTATTTTTTATTGTAACAACTCTTCCATTAACTGTTTCAGCTGATAAATCTGTAGCTAATTCTACGTCGTTTTGATAAGCAGATAAAGAGTTACCTCCTTTACCACCTTCAGCTTTAAGAGTAAACGTACCAGAACTTCTTGTAATTTCTAAAGTAGATCCAATTATTGTTACTGTAAGGTTAGCTATACTATCAGCATCTATAGCTGTTTTTAAAGCAGTAAGTATTTCAGTAGCATTTAAAAAGTTAGTAGTATCAGCATCGCTAGAAGCTGTATCACCTGATCTAGTGTTAACTGTATAAGTAGCAGCTGAACCTCCTGATGGATGTATAGTCACCTTATAAGGAGCACTGTATTCTACAAGAGTTATCCTTACTGTACCTACTTGTCCATCTGTATGTGCAGCACCTGCTACAGTAGTGATTACTTTCTGTTTGTTTGTAATTATAGAGGTATCTCTAATTGTAAGAAAATCGTAGTCACTAGCATTAACTGAAGTTAGATATGCTCTAGCAGCACCACCATAATTTACTGTACACTCTGCATATGTTACTGCATTCCATACATAAATTTGACCATATGGACTACCAGATGCACCTACTATACATCCTATATACTTTTCATCAGCATCACGATTATAATAGAACCACTTAGCATTATCTAATACTGTAGTACTAAGAGCTGTTGAACTAGCTGTTAATTCTGAAATGAATTTAAATCCAGGTCTCTTCTGTAATCCAAAAGTAGGGTCAGGATAAGCGTTGATAGCACTTTTAACTTGACCTGGTAATTTTTTATCATCAGGCTGGTTAGAAACTCCGCCTAAATAATTTGTTATTGTTTGAGTTACACTTGCCATTAGCGATACAGTGCTTGATAAGGTTTGTAAGAATCATATACTTTCTCTCCACGTTTGTGTCCGAAGAATGTATAATCACCTTGATTGCATTCATACTCCATAGCTAACGCTCTGTTGTACTGTTCCTTCTGCATCAATATTTGATACTGTTGTCCATCTCCTACGATGCGACTGGAAACAATAGCAGCTGCTCTAGCTACGATATAATCTTGAATAGGTCTAGGTAGATCAACCCAATCAAAGAACCATACTATATTACAACGTACTGTATCCCACCCAGTAAGGGTAGTCCAGTCATAGGTATGGTTTATCTTTTCATATAATTTACCACTTCTTCTTACTGTTTCATATTGATTATCTTTTTCATCATGTAAATCTATCTGCAAAATATTGTTTGCAATAGGTATCTCACCATTAACATCTGGTGTCATCGGATAAAACTCTTCAGTATTAAACGTCCAGCCTTCGGCCTGTACTTCACGAGACACATTAAGTAATGTATCATAAGCAATCGCAACGTCTGGGTTGGTTTGGTCTAGTGTTGTGACAGGTGCCTGACCAATAGACGCCAATATTTCATTAACAGCGGGTAATTCTTGAGTAGCGTTAGTGGTAGGGAAAGCCATAATTAATATTTGTAAATAAAAAAAAGGGAGCCGAAGCTCCCCATATTATGCAGCGCGGTTTGCGTCACCGCTTGCTTCTTTGATAGCTGGGCTATCTGCTTCTTGTCCTGAATAGGACGTACGGAAGTTCATTGTTTCTGAATATACTTCAGAAGCAGCTGTTACTCCGCTTTTTGTTTTTGCTACTGAGTGCCTTATAGCACTACCTTTTAGCGAACCTGTACCATTAGTCCCGTACTTATTATCAGCAGCGAGAGTTCCGGTTACAGTTGCTAGAGGTAGTGCACTAGCAGCAGCTACAGCAGTATTCCCTGTTCTAGGGATTGGACCAGTTGGTCCTGCAACGCCTTGACCTTCATTAGGTGTGGCGTCTGTATTACCCTGAGCAAGGACACTTAAATTTGTCATTAATTAGTCCTCGTATTCTAGTGATGTAACGTATCCAACAACTGGTGTTGCAGTACTAGCGTCAGTTGCACTGACAGTAATCTTATCACCAATGCGATAACCATTACCATCATTAGCATCAGCAGCATCTACTGTAATAGCTGTTACTACATCCCCACCAACAGCAAGGTCAACCTTTAAGGCTGAACCTCCACCATCAGTAGTTGTAGCTGCAGCATCAACAGCAGAACCTGCACCACTTGTACCGTTGTCACCAGTTTCCGTACCAAGCTGTATAGTAACTACAGCTCCTCCGGCACGTCCCCATTCAACAGGGGGTCTAGGAAACCAAGTCTTAGAAGTAAGACCACGTACACCTGTGATCGTTTGTGTTTGTGGCATAAGATTATACCTCAAGCAGTTTGGATTTCAATAGCAGCAGCAGGGTTAAGAGTACCAGCACCCATTGCCAACCTTCCAACGATCAAGTCGCCTTGATACATTGTCTTAATGTCAGCTCCGGTTGTTTGTACCTGAGGTCCAATTGCTTCTACAACACCTGCAGCATCCTTCTGGTAGATCAAGCCTGCGTGATTAGCGAAAGCGCCATTGTAAGCGTTGTTCTCACCATTCACAGCATTGATTGTACCAGCT
>VTLG01016700.1_pt1 | contig 19937 bp, 31 predicted proteins | sample 4694571 | NCBI WGS metagenome assembly VTLG01 (sample SAMN12604809, study PRJNA352737) | marine metagenome | biome: ENVO:00000447; feature: ENVO:00000209|ENVO:00000569|ENVO:01000036; material: ENVO:00002151; isolation source: viral sequences binned using virsorter ... | reverse complement strand
GCATCCATAGGATGCCTAACCCTCTTTTCTAGGTCTTGACCATGATCGTCCTCTTTTCTAGGTCTTGACCATGATCGTCCTCTTTTCTAGGTCTTGACCATGATCGTCCTATGTTTTGGGGGGGAGTGAGACGCGCGAGGAGAATGGAGAACCTCGCGCGTCTCTCGCTAGGGAACCGGAGCAATCTAGCCCCCTAGCGTTCTTATCCTGATGATGCTCTCTGGATGGCTTACCTTGTATAGATGTCTCGCCGCTTTTTGTAGCATGTAGACTGCTATTCCCAAGAGTAGAAGTGTCGCCATTTTATAGTTCCCTCATAAGCGTATAGATGATTAGTCCTGACATTCCAGTAACGACGAGCATTAGCGCTATGGGTTCGATCATACTGCTTCCTCTTGTGCCGATTCAATCGCTTCCTGTTCTGTCTCATATGGACCCCAGGGTTCTGAGTCTGGTAAGCATCCTGGGAAACAGTGCCAGTAGTAATACCCAGGCTCTAGTGCCTCTTCTGGGTTCTCTACGTGGTAGTTGTAGTCTGTATAAAAGAACACTTCCACATTAGGCAGTGCATACTTTTCTGCTTCTCTTTTTGGATCACTATAGATTTGTTTAGTCATTTTTTGAGCTCGTTTGTTACTGGGTCAAAAAACCAAACGGTATCCTGCATTCTTTTACTTTCACCATCTACTTCCCAGTAGCTGGGTGCCGATACCTTCCATCTTCCACTTCCGTCATAGGTCTTAGTTACACTAAACGCATCTAGGGAGACTTCGTGCTTCCCACTAGATTTACGGTATTGCCCAAAGAATCGCAGTGTTTTCTCAGTAAAGAAGTGAGGAGCGGTTTCTTTTGTACGTTCTGCAATCTCGTAGATCGTGGGCTTTTTGTGCCTCTTCTTTAATTCCCTCTTTTCGTTCTCCGTGAGCTCTTCCCACGCTTCCACTAAGGCTAGGGGATCATAGAAGTCTACGCAGTTAGCGTATTTACTTGAGTGGTGCCATTCACTAGGTACCCACACTGTCGCTACCTGCGCTAGCCATTTGGCAAACACTCTTGATTCTTCCCATCCTGCGACTTCTAGGTCTTCCTTAGTTATTCTGCTCAGCGGTTTCAATCCCCTAGCGTACGCATTACACGCGCCATAGCTCATCCCTTCCACATAATTCCACGGCATCAGCTTTCCCTTTCTTCTGGCTTGTTAGCCTCGGTTCCGTCCATATTAACGATTCTGGACGGATGGCTCGGCAGATACAGATAACGATAGAAGAGCCTTGCGCTCAGATACCCCATTACGCCGATGGCGATTAGACAAACTAATAATTCGATACTCATTTTTATTGCTCCATTCTCCTACATAAATGCAGGGTTAGCTCCGCACCCTTACCTTAAGGATGCGGAGCCGATCATACTGCTTCTTATTGTGCTGCTTTAATCGCTTCCTGTTCTGTCCCATATGGACCCCAGGGTTCAGAATCTGGCATGCATCCTGGGAAGCAATCACATGGGAGAAGATAATGAGCAAAGTGATCACCACGCCAAAAGTAATACCCAGGCTCTAGGTCATGCCCTAGGCACTTTACGCTATTGTTATATTCTGTGTAAAAGAACACGTACACGTTTGGCAGCTTGTGTTCTTCTTTTTCTCGTTTCCAACCGCTATAGATTTGTTTAGCCATTTTTATTGCTCCATTCTCCTGCGTAAGAGCAGGGTTAGCTCCGCACCCTTCGAAAAGGATGCGGAGCCGATTATGCTATCGCTTCTTCGGTGGCTTCTTCTCTGTCAAAACGATCACGTCGTATTCGCGAGTGATCTTGTTTTTGAAATGGTCCACCGTGCAGTTTATGTATTCCTCTGATCGCATATACATGTAATTACCGACCCAGTTATCGGAACTTTCATCTAGCGACAGCTTCCCTTGTTTGATTGCTTTTTCGAAAGCCCAGTCAGATTGATTCGCCGACTTGTGGGCGCGCATGACTGACTGCGCCATCGTTGTTGATATGTCTCTCCACTCCATTCTTTTTCTCCATTTGTTAAGTAGATTAAGTCTACTTAGTCAGTGTGACATACCTTGAATCGGTGTCAATAGTTTTCTTGCAGGTCATGTGCGATTTTTCAAATTATTTTGAGCTCTAGCACTTTGAAAAACGGAAAATCTGGGAAAATTTTTCCCAGAGGGGATAGGGGGTCCCCCAGGGACCCCCAGAATAATATAGTAAGATTCCAGACCTTGCATATATATATTAATCTGCGCGATTAAGATGGTTATTTTCAAATTCTTACCCTTTTAGCCCCCTTACCTTGAAAACCCCCCCTTCTGTTATACTTTTATACGAGGCAAAAAATTATATTAAAATTTTTGAGTTTTGTGTGTTGTTTTAACCACGTATAGGAAGCGGCGATGGGTAAACCAGAATCTAAGTTCAGGCATATCACCATCAACAAAAAGAAGTATTACTTCTACGAAATCAAGTGGTTAGATGTGTCCGGGGAAAGCGGCCATGCAGATTTCAAAGAGTTCGAGGCTATGAAACCTGCTTATATGGCGACGAATGCGTATCTGTTTAAGCGGGATAAGAACTTTATCTGGACCTTTTCTAGTTATGATGAACGAGACGAAGTATTTTCGGATAGGAATATATTCCCAGTTGGTGTAATCAAGGAGTTAAAAAAGGTGTGAATACCCAGCACGAATCTGTGGATACGGGGTTAGACGGAGATCCCGCGACGGTTATAATCACGCCAGATTTTGACACTCCATGCCCCCCGCCTCATCCGCGCCACGATGAGTCATTGGGGACTTTACGGGAGGGCATACGTATTTCGTCTAACACACTCAATTTTTTAATGGATCTAGGCATGAAGGAGATACCAGATGAGGATACTGAAAGCCCTGTGGGAGTTGGTGAAAAGCCTCTTCTCAATGCTACGGAGATTTTTACGGCGGCTTATGGCGAGCGTTCACCGGATGTGGACGAGGCTAAGCGGCTATGTGGCGAGAAAACACGAAGAAAGCCTGGCAGCCGTGGGCCGATTGCGCGACTGGATGAAGTCAAGATAACCCCTGCCCAGTTATTTCATCCTACCATTATATCGAAGCTCACCGCGTTAGTTACGGAATACGATCAGAAGGTCGTAACAGACGCGGCGCAGCTTCGTACCTACATTACTAATAGGCTGATTGAGGTGTCAAACTGCGGGGATTCTCGCCAGGAGCTACGTGCCTTAGAATTGTTAGGAAAAGTTTCGGATGTAGGGCTATTCTCTGAGAAGACGGAGATTAACATCACACATACAGCCAACGTGTTAGGTCATGCGTTGAAGGACAAGATCAACCGTCTAAGGGGAATCGTACATAGCAAGATAGAAGATGCGGATTTTAGTGAGGTGGACGTAACTCCCCCTAAAGGTGAGGAAAACGATAACAATGAAGAAAGACCCGAGGTTAGCGAGAGCGGGGGTTCAGGGGTTCAACAAACCCAAGAGGACTCCGAACCATCCTAAGAAGAGTCATGTGGTGGTAGCTAAAGAAGGTGACAAGGTAAAAACCATACGTTTTGGTCAACAGGGCGTAACGACAGCAGGTAAACCCAAAGCAGGAGAGTCGGCCACGCAGAAGGCAAGGCGTAAGTCCTTTAAGGCCCGTCACGGGCGCAACATTGCCAAGGGCAAGATGAGCGCAGCGTACTGGGCGGATAGGGTCAAGTGGTAGGGAGGACCTACGATGCCAGACGAACCCATGCGTGTTCGAGAAAACAGTGCAGTCGATCTCAGCCTGAAGAACCTAATTACGGTGATTGGTGCTGTAGCCGTAGGGGTTTGGGCGTTCTTTGGGATACAAGAACGGCTGAACGCGATTGAGACGAACTTTAAGCTGATCGAGAAAGACCTGGAGAAGAATACGGACTTCCGTATCCGCTGGCCGTTGGGTGAGCTAGGTGCCTTACCTGATGACTCGGAGCAGTTTATGCTCATCAATCACCTGACGAAGCAGGTAGAGAAGATGGCGGTGGAGCTAGAGACAGGTCGGCACAATACAATAAACATTGACCGTTTGCGTGAGGATGCGCGTAAGATGGAGATGGAGATAGATAACCTAAAAGAGCAGGTTCTGAGGAACCGCGTGGAGTAGCCATGTACGAGAAACCAACACTACGCATTATTAACCTGAGTTGTGAGATCAGTGCCTACGCACCCGACGAGGAGCCGTTGTTCTAATGAAGGGCGTGGCACATTATAAGAAGGACGGGACGAAGTGGGCCGGGGGGACACACAAGATGCCCAATGGCGAGTTGCACTCCGGTAAGACTCACGGCAAGACCAGCCAACGGCTGTTTCATCTTGGCGAGTTATCCAAGACCGCACAGAAGAAGGCTAGGGTTCGCAAGAAGAAATAAGACTAATTTAGTACACAATGGGGCTGCTTATGAAGAAGTTACTATGGGTTGCGCTAATCCCTATATTGATTGGGTTCTGCGCGATGTTCGCTTGTTCTGACCGGGGGTTGCCTCCTGTGGGTAAGCCAAAGACGGCCTTGGAGCTATCGAGACATCTGGCGTATCTCCCTGCCAATACACGGGTTTCTTTGTTATTTGTGCTAACAGCCAAGCAGGGAGCGATTCACCAAGATAAAGAAGGTCACCATATACTGACGTTTCGTAAGCAGGACATTGCAGACCTTGTGGCCTTTACAGATAGACCTGAGCGCCTTGCGTTCAGTGTGTCTGTTCCTATGCTGGCGGCGTTTTGGGATAGCGGGGCAAGATCTTTTTCCCGTATCCCCCCTAACGCCGTAATTGAAGATAAAGCTCTGGAAACCGCGATAGCTGAACTTCTGGACATGAAGCAGAACGCGAACTTGGTTCAGTTTAAATTACACCGTGACCCCTTTAAAAACGTGGATATTGACGCTATGGGGAAACACTTACAAAACCCCGCCCTTTTTATTGATGCGTCGGTTTTCACGGCAGCGGGGTTATCAGTGTTGCTTCAGCAGGGGGCTAAGGCTTGCGTAGCGGTGGAGTGCTACTGGGCGTTAGCTGGGGGTTAGTCTTGAGGTACGCGACGTACATTACGGAGGTGTCTTTTAAGCAGGATGACGGGCGTGTTTGTACGCAAGAGCATGATGGTTGGAAAGCGTGTGAGGACTGCAAACCAAGGGATCTGACATTGTTAGGGCATTACGATGTAGAAAGCACCGTAGCGATTGCGCGTAAATCTCACTTGGGGATGTACCGAGGAATTCCTACAAAAGAGCTTTTAATTCGGTACTTTGCTGTAGATCAGAAGGGAAAGAAAGTACCTCCTCAGATGATGGAGCTTTATACTGACGAATTTGTAGGCCCTGCGGAATATATTGTAGCGGTTGATGGCAAGCATTTTCCGTTAACTGAAGAGACTACGCATGAGTGAATCCGTAGCCCCAAAACGTGCGTATAATAAATCAGCGGTTTACTATCCTGAGTTGGACGCAGAAGACCTTAAAACTCTTGAAGAGATGCTGCCTCATTTAACAGAACCGCTACAACAGGAGCTCTTACAGGATCTTGCGGTTTATGAAGACCAAGCGGTTAAGGAAAAAAGTCAAACAGACTTCCTGACCTTTGTAAAAAAGATGTGGCCGGACTTTATTATGGGGCGACACCATAAGAAGATGGCAAAAGCGTTTGAGCGTGTAGCTAAGGGAGAGTGCAAACGCTTGATTATTAACATGCCACCACGCCATACGAAGTCTGAGTTCGCCTCTTATCTGTTGCCAGCGTGGTTTTTAGGTAAATACCCACAAAAGAAAGTAATTCAGACCTCTCATACAGCAGAATTAGCTGTAGGTTTTGGGCGTAAGGTGCGGAATTTAGTGGGGAAAAACGAGTATACAGACATATTTCCTGATACAGCACTACAGGCTGACTCAAAAGCTGCGGGTAGATGGAACACTTCTATGGGCGGGGACTACTTTGCTATTGGTGTTGGTGGTGCGGTAACAGGTAAAGGTGCGGATTTGCTCATTATTGATGATCCTCACAGTGAGCAAGAGGCTACTTTGGCCGAACATAGCCCCGAAATCTACGACAAAGTGCATGAATGGTATACATCAGGCCCTAGACAGCGACTTCAGCCTGGGGGTGCCATTGTTGTTGTGATGACACGGTGGAGTAAGCGCGATTTAACAGGCCAAGTGGTCAAATCAGCGTTGCAGCGGGACGGTGAAGAGTGGGAAGTCATTGAATTCCCTGCCATTATGCCATCTGGTAACGCACTTTGGCCGGAATTTTGGTCTTTAGAGGAGCTAGCTACGCTCCGTAACGAACTTCCACACTCAAAGTGGATGGCTCAGTACCAACAAGACCCTACATCCGAAGTAAGCGCCATTATTAAGCGGGATTGGTGGAGATGTTGGCCCGGAGAAAGCCCTCCTCCGTGTAATTTTGTGTTGATGTCTTGGGATACCGCGTTTGAGAAGAATAATCGTGCAGATTACAGTGCGTGTACGGTATGGGGCGTGTTTGACCACGCAGATTCTGAACCTATTGAAGCTGTGAGTGACACCGAAGAGCTACGTAATAAAGCTCGCAGTGGATTACCTCAAGCTAACATCATTTTGCTCAATGCTTACCGTGATCGGTTGGAGTTTCCTGAGCTTAAACGTGTGGTCATGGAGGAGTATAAGTCTTGGGAACCGGATAGCGTCATTATAGAGAAGAAGGCGAGCGGTGCTCCGCTTATATATGAGTTACGTTCTATGGGCATACCTGTGCAGGAGTTTACGCCGACGCGGGGCAACGACAAGATTTCCCGTTTGAACGCGGTATCGGATATTTTTGCATCGGGGAGAGTTTGGCACCCCCCAACACGGTGGGCCGAGGAAGTCATTGAAGAGGTGGGTAGTTTTCCAGCCGGGGAATATGATGATTATGTGGACTCGACTTCAATGGCGCTTATGCGCTTTCGCAAAGGTGGGTATATCCGAACCGCTATGGACGAGGTAGATGAGTACGATACAAACGCACACCGGGCGTATCGGCGTATGACTAACAAAGCAAACTATTATTAGGGGGATGAGATGGCTACGTCAGCAATTTTAAAAGAGAAAGCAGCAAAGAAAAAGAAACGAGCGCAAGAGATAGCTCGTGCAAAAGCCATAATGAAAAGGGAAAAAGCGCACAGAGATCCTAAAGTCCTTGAGGACCAATCTTTTATTCCGCGCATACGGGGAAAGATAGGTAGAGCTATGAACAAGTGGGACGTTGAAAAAAATTGGGGGGGTGAGGGTAAACTGACTGGTCCTGAACGCGGGTTGTTGACGAAGGCACCTGGAGAGTACGGGATGAGATCACGTGATTTTGCTTATCACGTTGAGCAAGCTCGTAAGCGGAGAGAAATGCTGGGGGACCCAAAAGAAAGAAAAGAGCGGAAGCTAAAAAAAGATAGAGAGACGGGCCGACGCGCAATGTCTGGTCTTCGTGGCGGTGGCAAAGTAAAGATGGGCTACAAAAAAGGTGGTTCCGTTAAATCTAAATCCATAGACGGCATCGCACAACGCGGGAAGACCCGTGGAACCATGAGGTAAGCCATAGGGGTGTATAGTGCCAAATAAGAAAAAAAGGTCAGCTTTAGCTACCGAAGTATCTGCTCATGGTCGTATTGACGGGGTGTTGACACAGTTTCCTACGATAGTCCCCAACTCAACCGAAGAGGAGATTGCGCATATAGTTAGCGGAGGGTTGTCTGATCGTGAAAACCCTTTAACTAAGCTTATTTATATTAAAGCCGAGCAGTTTGCTAAAAAAAGGATTGACGCAGGTAAGAGTCCCTTTAAGGAATTTGTGGGGCCACATCCTATAACCGGACCCAAGCATGGGGTTCGTATAGGCGGGGTTCCTAAAGGCCGAGGGTGGAAAGGGTTTATAGAAGTACCCGAAAACTCTCCCTTATTGCAGGAAGAGGGGGAGGCTAAAAAACATTTAAGGCGTAGTATGCTTACGAGACAACGCCTAGGCGGTAATAACTACAAAAAAGGTGGTAATAACTACAAAAAAGGTGGTGCAGTTAAGAAGAAGCGCAGCAAGAAATCCATTGACGGCATTGCACAACGCGGGAAGACCCGTGGCACCATGAGGTAAGCATGGCTTCAGAAATACCTGATTTAGAGATTGTTCTTCCTGATGGCCGACCTGTTTCGGAGTTCATGGAGGAAGAGGCCGATCTGAGCACAGAAATAGAGTTTGAGGGCGACCCAGAAGGTGAAATCACTGAGGTTATTACCGTAGAGATTTCCGAAATGGAGAACCCTTTTTACGACAATCTAGCCGAGACGATTGCTGATGATGATCCGCAAGTGTTGGCTCAGGTTGCCTCAAATCTTTCGGAAGATTTTGAAGGTGATTTAAGTGCTCGAAAAGATTGGTTGCAGACCTACGCTGACGGCATGGAGCTCTTAGGTCTAAAGATTGAAGACCGCTCCGAGCCTTGGGCGGGGGCGTGTGGGGTCTTTCATCCCTTATTGTCTGAAGCTTTAGTGAAGTTTCAAGCTGAAACGGTAATGGAGACTATGCCTCCTGGTGGTCCCGTTAAGACAAAGATTATTGGAAAAGAAACAAAAGAGAACAAACGCGCTTCTATAAATGTTGCTGCCAACATGAACTACTACATCCAAGAGAAGATGCCAGAGTACCGGGGCGAACATGAACGGATGTTGTGGGGTCTAGGTCTGGCGGGTAACGCCTTTAAGAAAGTGTACTACGACCCGGCTACGTGCCGTCCAGCTTCCATATACGTACCTGCGGAAGACATGGTGGTTCCCTATGGCGCGAGCAGTTTGGACGATGCAGAGCGTGTGACCCATGTTATGCGTAAGACGGAGAACGATGTACGCAAGCTGCAAGTATCTGGTTTTTATAGAGATATTGAACTAGATAAACCCGGCGTAGGGTATTTGGACGATATTGAGAAGAAGATTGCAGAGAACATGGGGTTTAGCGCAACTTCTGATGACCGCTATAAGATATTGGAATTACACGTAAATATTGATTTAAAGGGGTATGAGGACAAGGATGAGAAGGGTAAGGAGACAGGCATAGCCCTTCCTTACATTGTAACGCTGGAACGTACTTCCAATGAGATACTAGCCATTCGCCGTAACTGGATGGAGGGCGATCCAAAGAAGATGAAGCGTCAGCACTTCGTCCATTATCCTTATATTCCTGGGTTTGGGTTCTATGCTTTCGGTTTAGTGCATTTACTAGGTTCCTTTGCAAAATCAGGGACTTCCCTGATTCGTCAGCTTGTAGACGCAGGTACATTAAGCAATCTCCCAGGCGGCTTTAAAACCAAAGGGATGCGGGTTAAAGGCGATGATTCTCCTATTCAACCTGCTGAGTTTCGCGACGTAGACCTAGCTTCTGGCTCGATACGCGAGAACATCTTGCCACTCCCCTATAAAGAGCCCAGTCAGGTTCTTTTTTCGCTTATGCAGAACATTGTAGAAGAGGGGCGTAGGTTTGCCTCGATTGCAGACCTTAAAGTCAGTGATATGTCTTCCCAATCTCCGGTTGGAACGACGTTGGCTATTCTTGAGCGTACCTTAAAGGTGATGTCCTCCGTCCAAGCGCGGGTTCACGCGGCCATGAAGCAGGAGTTTAAGATCCTTGCAAAGATTATTCGCGACGATACTCCCACTTCATATGCGTATGATCCGGCTTCTGGGGAGCCTCAAGTAAAACAAGCCGATTATGACATGGTGGAAGTAGTTCCTGTATCTAACCCGAACTCTTCTACTATGGCCCAAAGAGTTGTGCAATATCAAACAGTCATGCAGCTAGCTCAAGGTTCTCCTCAAATATACGATATGCCAGAGCTCCATAGGCAAATGCTGGAGACGATTGGCATTGAGAACGTAGGTAAAATTATTCCGTCTGAAGACGAACAAAAACCGCAAGACCCTGTGTTTGAGAATATGAATTTACTGAACGGCAAGCCTGTTAAAGCTTTTATGTATCAGGACCACGAATCCCATATCAAAGTACATATGAACGCTAAGCAAGATCCCTATATTCAGGATATTTTAAAGAACAACCCTGCGGCTCCGGGGATGGACGCAGCCGCACAAGCACATATTGCGGAGCATGTGGCTTTCCTCTACCGGGCTAAACTTGAAGAGCAGTTGGGTGTTACTTTGCCATCTACCGAAGAAAAGTTACCCGAGGGGATAGAAGTACAGCTTTCCAAGTTAGTAGCGGAAGCTTCGGATCAACTTCTTCAACAAAATCAACAACGTGCAGCCCAAGAGCAAGCGCTTGAAAAGGCCCAAGATCCCGTGGTGCAGATGCAGCAAGCTGAGCTTGAGCTCAAATACGCGGATTTGGAGCGTAAATCTAATAAGGACAAGACGGATGCTGAGCTTAAAGGTGCTCAGGTGGGTCTTGATGCTGCTCGTATACAGTCTGAAGAGAAGAAAGCGATGGCTAAGCTACTCGCTGAGGCTGTAAAAGATGATGAAGAACATAGGGTTAAGCAAGTTATCGAAGGGGCGAAGCTAGGGGCTGATGCTGCTAAAAATGCAAACGGGAAGGTTCCAAATCAATAATATATGAATGCGCTTCAACTAATTGTTCAAGAACTTGACGAGAAATATAACCTTACAGTACAGAAGCTTACGAGTGGAAGTATAAAGGATCACGCTGAATATAGGTTTGTATGTGGTAGTATAAGCTCTATTATTTCAATCAAGGACTTTGTGGTTCAGCTAGAGAAAAGGATTGATGAAGATGAGTGATTCTGTCCAGGTAGAGAACGGTAAAGACGAGGCATCTCCTCAGTATAAGACAGCTACACAGCTTCCTGAGCCCCAGGGGTACCACATCCTTTGTGCGGTTCCTGACATAGAAGATAAGTACGATAGCGGGCTGTATAAAACAGAAAACGCTCAGGAAACTGAAGAAATTTTAGCTACTGCGCTTTTTGTGGTGGCTTTAGGTCCAGATTGTTACAAAGACGAAAATAAGTTTCCTACAGGACCCTGGTGCCAAGAAGGTGATTTTGTACTAGTACGCCCCCATACTGGAACGCGACTCCATATTCATGGGAAGTCCTTCCGTATTATTAACGACGATTCTGTTGAAGCCGTTGTGGAAGATCCACGCGGTATTGAAAGGCAATAACTACATAGAGGTAAACTAATGTCCCAAACCACATTAGAGGAATCTGAAGCTACCCAAGCTGTTATTGGGGAAGCACCTCCGAGTTCAGGACTTCCTGAACCCGAGGTGATTCAGAAAGCGCAGCCAGAAGAAGCTGTAGCGGATACGCAAGAATTTGAGATAGCTATAGAAGATGATACTCCTGAAGAGGATAAAAACCGCGAGGCTATGCCTGAGAAGATTGTGAAAGATCTTGAAACAGATGAGCTTGAGGAGTTTTCTAAAGAACGCGGTAAACAGCTTAAGAAAGTTTGGCACGATGAACGCCGGGCTAAGGAGTCTGCGCTTAGGGAACGAGACGCAGCTACTACGTTTGCTCAGAATCTTTACCAGCAGAATAGGCGTTTGATGGAGGACCTTAGAGTTGGAGAAGAGGCTCTTATTGATACCTCTACAGGTAGAGCTCAACACGAATTAGATTTAGCTAAGACTCAATATAAAGCTGCCTATGATTCTGGTGACGCAGACGCGATTGTAGAGGCGCAAGAAAATTTAGTATCTGCGAAAATGAGTGTAAAGATAGCGGAGAACTATGTTCCTCAGTATTCGGGGGATGCTTTACAAGACTACGAAAAAGAGGCATCCTCTATACCAGAAGTATTGGGTAGTCCTTCTGCGCCCCAGCAAGTGCAGCCTGACGCTAAAGCGGTGGCATGGCAAGAGCGCAACAAAGAATGGTGGGGCTTAGATAGGGCTATGACTAGCCTGGCGTTTGGTAAGCACGATCAACTAGTTAATGCTGGTGTTGATCCTACGTCAGATGAATATTATGAAAGCATCGACAAAGAGATGCGTACACGGTTTCCTGAGAAGTTTAATGCTTCTGAGGGAACTAAATCAGAAGAGGCACCTTCTTCAACCAGAAGTACTCAGTCACAATCCACTGTAGTGTCTCCAGCAAAACGTACTACGAGTTCAAGAAAAGTAGTACTTAGCAATTCAGAAGTGAGGCTAGCTCAACGGCTAGGGCTTTCACCCGAACAGTATGTTCGTGAAAAAATGAAATTGGAGGCTTAACGTGGAAAATGAAAACACAAAGGGGCGGCAAACTCGTGCTACTAGTTCTACTAGGAGTAGCGAAGAGCGCCCAAAATCATGGTCGAGGCCGGATGTTCTGCCACAGATAAACCGCAAAGAGGGCAAATCTTATCGCTGGGTTAGGACATCTTCGATGGCGACAGGCGATCCGCAAAATGTATCGTCTAAATTTAGAGAAGGTTGGGAACCAGTTAAAGCGTCGGATCATCCTGAAGCTTTTACCATGCCTGACCGGAACAGTCAATTCGAGGACTCGATTGAAATAGGTGGACTTCTTCTCTGCCAAAACGACGAAGAGATCACTAGACAGAGAGATGCGTATTTCTCGGACAGAACCGATGCGAATACCGAATCTGTCGATAGTAACTACCTGCGTGAGGGTGATGCCCGTATGCCAATGTTCAAAGAGAAGTCTACTAAGGTTTCCTTTGGCAGCGGTGGCGGGAATCAAGGGAACGCATAAACATTAACTTTTGTCTAAGTGAGGACTAAATTATGGCTGCTGTACCAGGCGCTTACGGGCTAAGGCCCGTGAACAATCTAGGTGGCCGCGCTATGAACTCGGCATTTAACCAGTTTGAAATTGTTAGTGCGTATAACACTAACATTTTTAGTGGTGATATTGTCAAGTTCGCGGCTGACGGAACTGTGGCAAAGGACACAGGCACAAGTACCGCTACTCCGGTAGGGATCTTTGTCGGTTGCTTTTACACAGATGCACAAGCTGGACCGCAATTTGCAAACTATTGGCCCGCCAATCAGGTTGCAAGTGACGCGGTAGCTTACGTTGTGGATGATCCCACAGTGTTGTTTAAGGTCGCAGTTGAGTCTGCATCAGGGACGGTTTCGTCTCTGGCGTTGACCGACATGAACCGTAATCTCTCGATTATTCAAGGGACAGGTTCTACGACCACGGGACGCTCTGCCGTTTCGGTAGATGACACCTCCAACACTACAAACACATTGCCTATACGTGTTATTGGACTTGTTCCAGAAACTGTAAATAGCTCCGGTGGTTACACCGAGGTCATTTGCAAGTGGAACGCTGGTCACGTATATGACAATACTACAGGCGTATAAGGGGGATTGAGTAATGGCTATCAGTAGAGCACAACTACTTAAAGAACTGCTCCCTGGACTCAATGCCCTTTTTGGTCTTGAGTACAATAAGTACGGCGAAGAGCATAAGGAAATATTTGAGACTGAATCATCTGAACGTGCGTTTGAAGAGGAAGCAAAGCTCTCAGGGTTCTCATCGGCTCCGGTGAAGAACGAGGGTTCTGCGATCCAATATGATGACGCACAAGAGGTGTGGACGGCTCGATATAACCATGAGACGGTTGCTATGGGATTCGCGGTTACGGAAGAAGCTATGGAGGATAACCTCTATGACTCTCTATCGGCCCGCTACACCAAAGCACTAGCTCGCGCTATGGCTTATACGAAGCAGGTTAAAGGCTCGAACATTTTGGCTCGGGCATTTAATTCAAGCTACACATACGGCGATGGCAAAGTGCTATGCGCCACAGATCACCCGCTAGTTTCGGGTGGAACCAACTCTAACCGTCCTACTACGGCGGCTGACTTGAATGAGACTTCCTTGGAAGCCGGAATCATTCAGTTAGGCGACTGGACGGATGAGCGTGGGTTGTTGATTGCAGCCAAGCCGAATAAACTGATTATTCCTTCCGATTTGCAATTCGTTGCAGAAAGGTTGTTAAAGTCAGAGCTTCGGTCTGGAACTTCAGACAACGACATCAACGCAGTTAGGTCAACGGGCGCGGTACCCGGAGGTTACTCCGTAAACCACTTCCTGACCGATACTGATGCTTGGTTCCTTACCACGGACGTTCCAAATGGATTGAAGCACTTTGTTCGTTCTCCGATGACTACGAGCATGGACGGTGACTTCGATACTGGGAACGCCCGGTACAAGGCACGTGAGCGATACAGCTTCGGCGTAAGTGATCCTTTAGGGATTTACGGAAGCCCAGGGGCTGACTAAATAAGCTAGGGGGGCGTTAAGCCCCCCTTCTTTTATACTATTTCCTGACTGCCCATAGGGGGCAGACACTAGCCAAGACAGGAGACTTATTATGGCTAATTCGACTTTTTCAGGTGCTGTTCGTTCTGAGAACGGCTTTAAGGTTATCAATGTTGCTTCAGGAACTGGGGCTGTTACAGAAACTTCTTCGATTGCGTCTACAGGTATCTTCACTAACAAGTATATTCAGCACGTTGGATTTGCGACGGGTGTCACTGTAAACAGTACGGCTGGGGATAGCCCTGCTATTGGTGAGTTCACACAACCAGCAAACACTATCATTACCAACATCAAAATATTTTGTGTCACCGCTCCTGTAATTGGTACTGGAGACATTGGGTACGAAGTTGGAACGTCTAGTTCTGGCGCACAGATTGTTGCTGCTCAGACCGACGAAATTCTTGATGGCGGTACTACGGTAGTTGTGGGTAACGTAACCGTAACCGATCTGGTGCTACAGACGCAGGACGCTACGACTGCACCCGCTTCTGTTCAATATGCATCGGCTGAAAGAACCATATACTGCAATATCACCAATACTGTAGATGCAACTACGGCAGGTTCCTTTACCTTTATCATTGAGTATGTCCAGGTAGCATAGGAACGATTAAACTAAGTATTGTTGAGGTGAATAATGGGACTATCAGATGTTACGTCAGTATTTATAACTGCTGATTCCGTAGCTCTTGATGCTGATGGTATCTCGGCAGCAGCCACGTTAAGTGGTGCTGGGAACTTAACTATCGGTGGAGCCCTCGCTAGCGGGGGCTCTTGTACCTTCAATGCTGGAAGAATCGTCACTATCCTAAGTGCTGGGGATGATTCTGGTGATACGTTCACAGTCACAGGTACTGATGTGAACGGGGATGCCCAGACTGAAGAGATAACAGGGGCTAACGCAGGTACGGCAACAGGATCTAAGTATTTTAAAACGGTGAGCCAGATAGCGACTGATGGAGCTAGTGCAGGTAATGTTTCAGCCGGAGTAAATGCTTCGGTTGCAGATGCTATTTACGCGGGGCGTATGCGGCTTAAAGGCGCGTATATTGTTAATTCAGGAACTGCGGGAACTATATCGTTTACTACTACGTCACCTACGGGAACCACTTTAATGAAGTTAGGCACTGTGGCTTCGGCTACAGTTACAAGGGATGTGACTATACCCGAAGAAGGGGTCGTATTCCCTTCTGGAGGATACATACAGTACACAACAGCTACCTTCACGAGTATGACCGTATTCCATGCGTAAGTGGTTGAGGAGGATACATGGCTACTTCCTCTACAGCGAACTTTGATCTCGATCTCAATGAGATCGTAGAAGAGGCGTTTGAGCGAGCGGGATCAGAAATGCGCTCGGGGTATGACTTAAAGACGGCTAGGCGATCTTTAAATCTACTATTTGCTGAGTGGGCCAATCGTGGCATTAACCTGTGGACGATTGAGCAGGGTACTCAGACTCTTACGGCAGACACAGCTTCGTATGATTTACCTATAACTACGGTAGATCTTATTGAGCAAGTTATTCGTACTGGGTCTGGTACGACGCAGAACGACCAGTATCTGTCTCGTATTTCTGTGTCTGATTACGCAGCGATACCAAATAAGAACGCTACAGGCAAACCTACGCTGGTTTATATAGATCGAAACAGCGGGGCTACGAACTCATCATCAGTAGTACAATATCCTACAGCTACGCTATGGCCTATTCCTGATAGCGTTGAGACATATACGCTGGTGTACTGGAGATTGGCAAGAATCTTGGACGCAGGAAACGGGGTGAATACGATGGATGTTCCATTTAGGTTCCTTCCTGCTTTAGTGGCGGGATTAGCGTATCACCTGTGTTTAAAGATACCCCAGTCTATTGATCGCATACCTACGCTTAAAGCGATGTACGACGAGGCTTGGATGCTTGCTTCCGATGAAGATCGGGATAAAACGTCCTTGTATATGAAGCCTCGCGTGTACCATGTGAACTGATATGGCTAATTACGCTTCCGCTAAACTAGCTATTGCCGAATGTGATCGGTGTGGTTGGCAGTATAAAAAGAAAAGGTTGAAGGAGATTGTGATACGTGGGGAAAACACAAACTGGTGGGTATGTCCCGAGTGTTGGGAGCCGGACCAACCACAAAATTTTGTGGGTTTGTACCCTGTCATAGACCCTCAATCTATCCAAAATCCACGACCCGATACCACGTATCTTTCTTCGGGTTTGACAGACACAGGGTCGATTGGCGGGGGTAGTAGGGTTATTGAATGGGGGTGGAACCCTGTAGGTATGGTAGATAATGACGGGCTTACGCCTAATGCTTTGAAAGCGGTAGGGTCTGTCGGAGATGTAACAGTTACGACTTCATAAGGAGCTAGATATGCCAAGTAAAGAAGGCTACAGCAAAGGGCAACCTAAGAACGTGCCTCTTCCCAAAGACATTGGATTTGGGTACCCGAATAACATTCCTAATACCCAGACTAAGCAAATGACGGGTAAGGGTGCAGCTACAAAGGGGACTGGGTTCAGTAAGAACTCGAACTAACTATGAACTATTCGCAGTTAAAAGCCGCGATTCAGTCGTATGTGGAAAATGAGTTTGATTCCACAGATCTAGATGTGTTCATTACACAAGCTGAGCAGCGAATCTATAATTCTGTCCAGATTGCGTACTTGCGTAAAAATGTTACGGGTACACTTACTTCTGGAAATCAGTATTTAACCCTGCCTACTGACTGGCTGGATACGTTCTCTTTGGCTGTTTTGGATTCTAGTAGTAACTACAATTACTTACTCAATAAGGATGTGAATTTTATCCGCGAGGCGTTCCCAGCCGTAGCTTCAGATAAGGGGCTACCGAAGTATTATGGGTTGTTTGACGATACTACTTTAATACTGGGTCCAACGCCTGATTCTGGGTATACGATGGAGCTTCATTATTACTACTACCCAGAGTCTATAACCGCCGCATCTAGCGGGACTACGTGGTTAGGAGATAACTACAGTTCTGCACTTCTGTATGGGAGTATTCTAGAAGCTTATGCCTTTATGAAGGGTGAGCCAGATATGATGCAGGAATATCAGAAGCGGTACGACACCGCTATGCTGTTGCTCAAGGATTTAGCTGAATTTAAGAACCTGGATGATACTTTCCGTTCAGGGCAAAGAAGGAGAGCCGTTGTTTAATTTAGAAACATCTGTGAGTTCCCCTACGGTAATCACTACAAGCCATAGGGGTATGAACGCTGAAGAATGGGCAGAAGCAGCGGTAAATCGCATAGTAGGGGTATCTATGGATGCTCCGATGCCTATTCGTGAGCAAGCTCTGGCCTATAAAGCGGGAATTAAAGCTCTTTTGATGGACTATTTTCAGAAAGTAGCTGCTAGCGAGAGAACAACAATTAAATCAAAACTGCAACGAGAAGGCTTCGCTCATGTAGCGAGGGTGTTAGAGGATATATAAATGGCGATATCACAAGCGTTGTGTACTTCCTTTAAGCAGGAAATTCTGCAAGGGATACACAATTTTACAAGCGGTTCTGGGGGCGGTACTTCTACAAGCACAGGATCAGGCAATACCTTTAAGATTGCGTTGTTTACATCCTCCGCGAGTTTGGGGGCTTCCACTACGGCGTATTCTACGAGTAATGAAGTATCTGGGACTAACTATTCTGCTGGTGGAAACTCACTTACAAACGTTACTCCGACAACTTCATCGACTACGGCGTTGACTGATTTTGCGGATAGCACTTGGAGTAGTTCTACGATTACAGCTAGAGGGGCGCTGATATACAACAGTTCCACTACGGCAGGATCGGCAAATAGGGCTGTTCTAGTACTTAATTTTAGCTCCGATAAGACTTCGACTGCGGGAGACTTTACGATTACGTTCCCAGCAGCAGATGCGAGTAATGCGATTATAAGGATCGCTTAGTAAGAGATGGCTACCGGATGGGGCCGTGATACTTGGGGTAGTGGGCCGTGGGGCGGAACGGCTGTCTCCGTAAGTGTCACTGGAGTAGCAGGGACCAGCGCGGTTGGCTCTGTTTCGATTGTTGAGGGAGTTGGGGTCACCGTAAGTGCTACGGGGGTGGCTGGGACTTCCGCCGTTGGTTCGGTAACGGTTACAGGCGGTGCAACCGTAAGTGCTACGGGTTCTGCGGGTACTTCGGCAGTAGGCTCTGTAACTGTTTCGGGTGGCGCTAGTGTTACTGTTTCTGGGGTTGCAGGAACTTCTGCAATTAGCTCAGTAACAATAACCGCAGGTACTGGAGTTTCAGTATCTGTTACAGGCGCAGCGGGGACTAGCGGGCTTGGGTCAGTCACCGTAACGGGCGGTGCGGGCGTTACAGTCACGGGTATAGCCGGGACTAGCGCCGTAGGTTCCGTCACTGTCCGGCTGGGGATTACCGTAGATGCTACGGGGGTCGCTGGCACTAGCGCGGTAGGGGACGTTACTACTTCAGGGGACGCTACAATAACCCCTGATGGGATTGAGGCCGTTGCTAGTACAGAGAGTGTATTAGTTTGGGGGAATATAGATGATTCGCAGACACCTGGATGGGGCAGCATTGACGATTCTCAGACCCCTGGTTGGTCTGCGGTGGACGATTCGCAGTCTGTTACTTGGAGTTCTGTGGATGACTCCCAGACTCCAGGGTGGTCTGATATAGATGACTCACAAACCGTCACCTGGGAAGAGGTGGCATAGGGTATAAATATGGCAAGTACATACGTTAACGACTTACGACTAAATGAAATGGGGACTGGAGACGAGTCCGGTAATTGGGGCGTTGTTACCAATACCAATCTTGAGCTAATTGGGGAAGCGTTTAGTTATGGTACAGAAGGCATAACAACCAACGCGGATACGCACTCAACCACTATTGCTGATGGGGCTACTGACCCAGGGCGCTCTATGTATGTCAAATACACTGGGACTCTGGATTCTACCTGTACCGTTTCCTTACTGCCTAACACGGTATCTAAGCTCTGGATCATAGAAAACGCCACTTCGGGTGGGCATAAACTGTCAATTAAGCAGGGGTCTGGAGCAGAAATCGTTATACGAAACGGGGATGTAAAGGCCGTATATAGCGACGGGGCCGGGTCAGGCGCTGCAATGTTCGATGCGCTAATCGACCTTAATGTTGGGACTAAGCTAAGTATTAACAACGCAGGGACTGGAGACGGTAGTGAAGCAACTCTGCTCATGTCTACGGCTGAGTCTGACATCGCTGCGGATGACATCATAGGAAAGATCCAATTCCAAGCTCCCGATGAAGGTACGGGTACGGATGCGATTCTTGTAGCAGCCGAGATTGCTGCTGTATCAGAAGGGGACTTTAGTTCTTCGAGCAACGCTACCAAGCTGTCCTTTAAGACAGGGGCTTCAGAAGCTGCTGCTGAGAAGATGGCGCTTTCTTCTGCTGGAGCGCTGACAGTCACTGGGGATATTACCTCTAGTGGGACGGTTTTAGCTACGGGAGATACCGCTGCCGGGGATGACGCAGCTATGGGATACACCTCGGCTGAAGGTCTTATCCTAACGGGGCAGGGATCTACAGGGGATGTCACGGTCAAAAACGACGCCGATGCTGTGGTCATGCAGGTTCCGACTGGGACTACAGGAGTAGATTTTAAGGGGAACATCTTTACGACCACGGC
>VTLG01013252.1_pt1 | contig 19939 bp, 17 predicted proteins | sample 4694571 | NCBI WGS metagenome assembly VTLG01 (sample SAMN12604809, study PRJNA352737) | marine metagenome | biome: ENVO:00000447; feature: ENVO:00000209|ENVO:00000569|ENVO:01000036; material: ENVO:00002151; isolation source: viral sequences binned using virsorter ... | reverse complement strand
GGCTAAGCAGCTTGTTGTTGAAAGTTCGCAAACTGGTGGTGGTACTTTATCACAAGGTAAATTCACAGCTGGTATTGGTGGACAGTGGGCAGGAGTAGCTTTACCATTGGTAAGAAAAGTATTTGGACAAATTTCTTCAAAAGAGTTTGTTTCTGTACAACCAATGAACCTACCTTCAGGCCTTGTTTTCTTCTTAGATTTCCAGTATGGTACAACAAAAACTCCATTTAGTGCAAATAATTCACTATATGGTAATGCAGGAACTTCAGTTCCAGGTGTTGCACCTTTCGGAAATACTAACGAAGGAGGATTATATGGCTCAGGAAGATTTGGATATTCTATTAACAACACAGGTTCAGTATTTCAACTGGATGATGCTGGTCTTAGTATAAATACAGCTTCTTGGTCCGATCTTGATTTCGATTCTACTTATTCTGCTTCTGCAGTAGGTGACGCGATCATAAGATTAAAAGTTTCTGCAAGTTTATTACCTAATGCTGACATGAGAGGTATTAAAGGATTTTATGTATCCGCTTCTGAAGGTCAAGCTAACTTACCTGCTTACACAAGGTTAGATTCAACAGGAACATTTGTTGAATTCATGATCCCTTCATCAAGTATGGTAGCTAACTCTGGTGCTGATGTAGTTGTTACTTACCAAGTACAACCAACTGACCAGTTTAGAGGTGATTTCGAAGATGGAAACACAGCTATTAACAACAATAATAACCCAATTGATATTCCAGAAATCAACGTACAGATGAAATCATCTGCTATCGTTGCAAAAACTAGAAAATTAAAAGCAGTTTGGACGCCTGAGTTCGCTCAAGATCTTAACGCTTACCATTCTCTAGATGCTGAGGCTGAATTAACATCAATTTTAAGTGAATATATTTCATTAGAAATAGACTTAGAAATCTTAAGTATGTTATTAGAGTCAGCTGCTGCTGGATATGAAGTATGGTCTGCTGTTAATAACAGAGCTATTACTACTGATGCATTCTCTGGAACAAGTGATGATGGAACAGTAACTGACCTAGGATTCTATAATTCACAAGGACAGTGGTTCCAAACATTAGGAACTAAAATCCAGAAATTAAGCAATATTATTCACCAGAAAACCTTAAGAGGTGGTGCTAACTTCTTAGTATGTTCTCCAACTATTGGTACTATCCTAGAATCTATTCCAGGATTTGCTGCTGATTCAGATGGTGATGCTGCTAAAGCTAGCTATGCCTTTGGTGTACAAAAAGTCGGCCAGTTAAATGGTAGATATAAAGTATACAAAAACCCTTACATGACTGTTAATACAATCTTGTTAGGATTTAGAGGTTCTCAGTTCCTAGAAACTGGTGCTGTATTTGCTCCTTATATTCCATTAATCATGACACCATTAGTGTATGATCCTAGTACATTTACTCCAAGAAAAGGATTACTTACTAGATATGCTAAGAAAATGGTAAGACCTGAATTCTATGGAGTTATCCAAGTAAACGGATTAAATACTATTTAATAGTTAACCTTTACGGATAATAAAAATTAGCCCCGCTTTGCGGGGCTTTTTTTTTACTTGTAATAATAAAGAATACTTTAATATTTATAATAAAAAATAATAATGGCTGATTTTAACCTTTTAATAAGAGAAAGACTTTTTACAGATTCTAATCCTAGGGGAGGTGATTTAAATATTACAATTAAAGATATTTCCTACTCTGACAATAGAGTACTAAGAATACCCTCAGGTTCTGAAAGTACTTTATTTGATTTATCTAATGTTGTAGGAGCAGGACAGTTTGTAACTAGCAGTTTAAAATATGCTAGGATTACTAATTTAAATACAACACATTCAATTAACTTAATGTTGGAATCCGCTTCAACAGAAGTTGTCAACTTTGATTTAAAACCTCAAGGTTCATTTTTATTATCTTCTGCAAATATGACTGGTAGTATAATAGTTGAAGATGATAATTATAACAAATATGGGCATATAACATCAGTTAAGGCTCATCCTTCTGGAAGTGTAGGAAATGTTGAGTATTTTTTAGTGTGTGATTAAAAATAGAAATTTATGAATGTACCAATTTGGGAAGGTAGTTCTTCGTTTCAACCAGGACAAACACCTTTTGGATTTTATGATTATCAAGAAGCATTTCAGATTGATGCTGATAAAGTAGCAAAATTTTGTGCTAATAGGATTGGATATCCTTTAGTGGATGTTGAGTTACAATCAGGTTCTTTCTATACCGCTTTTGAGGAAGCTGTTACAATGTATGGTAATGAATTATATGCTTATAAAATTAGAGATAATATTTTAACTTTAGAAGGTTTACCAACGGGTTCTAAACAAAATAGTACAATAATTACTCCTAGTTTTGAAATTATTTTTAGATTGACTGAACAGTATGGAGCTGAAGCTGGTGTTGGTGGAAATGTACCATGGTATACAGGTATAATACCTCTAACAGCAAGTGTACAAGATTATGATTTAAATGCTTGGGCAGCAGAACAAGGCATCACAGGATCTTTAGGTATTGAGATAACAAGGGTATTTTACCAAGAATCACCTGCAATAACTAGATATTATGATCCTTATGTAGGTACTGGGTTTGGTACTATGAATTTATTTGATTCTTTTGGGTTTGGTGGTGATAGCCCAGCAATAAATTTTTTAATGATGCCTTTGAATTATGATCTTTCAGTTATCCAACAAATTGAAATGAATGATATGGTTAGAATGTCTAATTATTCATTTGAAATTCATAATAATAAAGTTAAACTTTTCCCTATACCATTAACTAGTAGTACAGCAGAAAATGGAAGAGGTATAGGTAATTTAGTTTTCCAGTATATTAAAAGGGATGATAGAGTAATTAGCTCATCAATGGTTTTACCTGATAGAGTAACTAATGTTTCTAATGTTCCATTTGAAAATCCTAATTATGACACAATAAACCCAATAGGTAGACAATGGATTTTTGAAATGACTTTAGCAATTGCAAAAGAAATGTTAGGTTACGTAAGAGGAAAATATAGTACAATACCAATACCAAATGCTGACGTAACATTAAACCAGGCTGATTTAATTGCAGCAGGTACAGCAGAAAAAGTAGCATTATTAGAAAGATTAAGGGCTTATTTTGATGAAACATCTCGTAAAGCTTCTTTAGAAAGAAGAGCATCAGAAGCTGAAGCTAAGATGGTTGAATTAGAAATGGTACCTTATACAATTTATATAGGATAATATGGCAATGTTTGGAAGAAGTAGGGATGTGAGTTTAGTAAATAAACTAAACCGCGAATTACTGGGTAATGTAATTACCCAACAGGCTTCTTTTTACAAATATAAATTAGAAGAAACTAAAGTTAATTTATACGGTGAATCAGCTGGTGAAAAATATTATGATGGTCCCTTTCTTTTTAATTGTTTAATTGATAGGGATCCTCAACAATATGGAGAAACAGAAGAGGGTATTTTCTTTAATCAAAGAATTAATTTTTTCTTCTTTAGACAAGATTTAAAAGATGCTCAAGTAGAAGCCGAAATTGGAGATATTATTTTATATCAAGAAGGTTATTATGGAGTACATAGTACTGTTGATAATCAATATTGGACAGGAAAAAATCCAACTTACCCTAACGAAGCTAACCCACTTAACCCAGGCTTAGGTCAATATGGTGCTAACATTTCAACATTATGTGAATGTTACTATATACCAGCTGATAAAGTAGCAATTTCACCTTATAAAGAAAGATTTTAATGGCAAGAAGTAGAATAAGAAAACCGGTACCAACAACACAAAGAAGATTAAGTGTTGAACAACAAAAAGCTTTTGATAGGCTAAGGGGCAATCCTAATTTAGATGTTAACCCAAACGAACAACAAACAGGTATTGATTTTAATAGATCAGAAAAAATAAGCTATAGAAATGATACTACTAAACCCTTCTCTATTGGTATAAAAGATATTGATGAAGCCGTTTTTTATTACTTTCAAAATGTTATTCAACCTTTTGTTTATCAAAATGGTCAAAGAAGAGAAGTTCCTATTATTTATGCTGCACCCGAAAGATGGGTTTCTTTTCAAAGAGATGGTTATTATAGAGATAAAAAAGGTGCTATTATGTTACCAATTATTGTTATTAAACGTGATAGTATAACTAAGGATAGATCCGTTTATAATAAATTAGATGCTAATTCACCCAACCTATACCAATCATGGCAGAAAAAATATTATGCTGGTAATTTCTATAGTAATTTTAATGTATTAAACAATAGAATACCAGTTAAATCATATGAGGCAATAGCCGTGCCCGATTTCGTAACTCTTGAGTATAGTTGCCTGATTCAAACGTATTATATGGAACAATTAAATAATATAATTGAAGCTTGTGAATATGCTTCTGATGCTTACTGGGGTAATCCTGAAAGATTTAAATTTAGAGCTAGAATTGATTCTTTTAGTACTACAACCGAATTAACTGCAGGTAATGATAGATTAGTAAAATCTAATTTTGGAATTAGTTTAAGAGGGTATATCATCCCAGATGTAATACAAAAAGATTTAAATTCAATTAAAAAATGGAATTCTAAATCTGTTGTAAGTATAACTAATGAAGTTGTAAGTGACGCATCTATCTTTGGAAGTGGAACGAATATAAACCCAGATGGTAGTTATACTAAAGGTAGACAGTAATGTGGATATTTAAATAAGTTTTATTATATTGTTGTATCAATTAGTTCTATGGCTAAACCTAAAATATTTTTTCATACAAGTTATATTGGGCAAGGAGGTTACAATAACCATGCACAAAATTTTATACATGAATTATCTAAGTTAGCACCACTAAAAATTAGAAATTTTTCAATCTCTCCTAATACTTGGAAAGGTTTAAGTGATGAACCACATAATAAAGAACCTTATATAACTGATAAAGATAAAAAATTACTTAACTATCAAGCTTTATGGAGTACTGATAATGGTGAAAGACAATTATTAGATCATAAAATTTATTCTAAATATCCTAATGAATTTAATCATAATGTTAACATTATATTAAATGAATGTAATCATCATTTTTACCATAGTGCTTATAATGGTCCTAAAATAGGTTATTTAGTATGGGAATCCACCAGAATGGATGAAACTTTCTTTAATCTCTGGAATAAATTTGACCAGCTATGGGTAGCATCAGAATGGCAAAAACAATGTACAATAGAACAAGGAGCAGATCCAAATAAAGTTAAGGTAGTACCTGAAGCAGTTGATGGTAGCATTTTCAAACCTAATACTTCAGTTAAATTACCTGATTATGATGATGGTAGATTTAAATTTATTCATTTTGGTAGATGGGATTATAGAAAATCTACTAAAGAAATTATTGAATCATTTTTAAGTGAATTTAAACCAGAAGAACCTGTAGATTTAATTTTATCTATTGATAACTTTTATGCTAAGGATGGGTTTAATAGTACAGAGGAAAGAATGGAGGAATATAATATGGAGGATCCCAGATTAAAAATTCTTCATTTTCCTTCCAGAGAAGATTATATAAAATATTTACAAAAAGGTCATGTATTTTTATCCTGTGCTAGATCTGAAGGTTGGAATTTGCCTTTAATTGAAGCTATGGCTTGTGGTACCCCCTCTATATATTCAAATTGTAGTGGACAACTAGAATTTGCAAAAGGTAAAGGATTACCAGTTAAAATAAGCCATATGGAACCTGCTCAAAGAGGAGAATTTCATTCATTTCATAGACATTTATTATCTGGTGAATTTTATGAACCAGATTTTAATGATTTAAAAAAGGTAATGAGGGATGCTTATGAAAATTATGATAAACATAAAAAACAAGCATTAAAAGAATCCAAAATTATTAGGAAAAAATTTACTTGGAAAAATGCGGCTAAAATAGCCTATAATACTTTAGATACTTTTTTAGATGAAATACCAGATAATACAATTGAAATTAGTTTTGATGAGGGTCCTAAAGTTGAAGTTATTGGATCACATAAAAACGATTATAATATTGAATTTATAAATAAAAATAATAATAAAGTTATACATCAATCTACTATTAGTAATAATATGTGGACCAGATGTAATAAATCATATTATATACCTTGGATAATTAAAGTTAATGGCATAGTAGTACATGAGTTAGATTTAAAAGATAAACATGTAAGAGTATCTTTAGATTCCAAATCAATAGGAGATACTTTAGCTTGGGTACCTCAAGTAGTTAGATTCAGTAAAAAATATAAATGTAAAGTAAGTTTAAGTACATTTCATAATGAGTGGTTTGAAGGGTTAGAAGAATATAAAGATATAAAATTTGTTAAGCCCGAGGCTCCAACTAAAGGATATGCTCACTATAAAATTGGGTGGTTTAAAAAAGATAATAAATGGGATAAAGGGAATAGAAATAAAAAACAACCTAATACAGTACCCCTAATACAGTGTATTACAGATATTTTAGGGTTGGATTATAAAGAAGTTAATTATGGTGTAAACTTTAAGCCTGGACCTAGACCCTTAAAAGAAAGATATATCTGTATAGGCCCTAGATCTACATCAGGATTAAAAGAATGGCCATATAATAAATGGAGAGAATTAACAGAAAAATTATATAATCAAGGTTTTAAAATTATTAATTTATCTTTTGAAGGTTTTGAAGGTAAACATATCACAACACCTAAAGATTTAAGTTGGCCTAGTACTTGGAATTATTTATACCATGCAGATTTATTTATAGGTTTAGGGTCTGGTTTATCTTGGGCTAATTGGGCATTAAATAAACATACCTTAATGATTAATAATTTTATACCTAAGGGATATGAATTTGTTAATAACTTAACTAAAATAGAAAATAAATCCGTTTGCCATGATTGTTGGGTTAAACCCGAACACACTTTTGATGCTGGAGATTGGAATTGGTGCCCTGAACATAAAGGCACTAAATTACAACACATTTGTATGAAATCACTAACTGTAAATGATGTTTACAACTCAGCTATTAAACTTTTAAATCCTGAACAAAAATCCGAATTTATTTGGATTACTGGTGGGGATAGGGATTATTTAAAAATGATAGAAGTATTAGCTCAAAGTTTACTTAAACATTCTAAATATAAATTAATTGTTTATGGGTTTAATTGTGTACCTGATATAAATTTACCTAATGTAATTAATAAACATGTATCATTTCCAGTAAAACCAACATTTGAAAAACAAAGGGAACCTGATTTATTTGATAAAGATTATTCCTTATACTTTGGTAAATATTTAGCTAGTTTGGATTCTTTAAAGGAAGGCTATGATTCTTATGCCTGGTTAGATGGGGATGCTTTTGTTACTAAAAACATTGATGAATCAACTAAATATGTAGATGAATTAGATGATTATCCTTTATTTATGAAGTATTACCATGGTGATATTAATCAATGGAGGCAATTAAATAATGTTAGACTCACAGGTAATTATGGAGGTGAATTAGCAGCACTTAAAGGTATTATTAGAAATCCCCATAACACAATAATAGCAACTGGATTTTATTTTTATAATAAAAATTGTAAGGAATTCTTTAAAACATGTTTAGATTGGAATAATGAATTAGATAATCAAAATTTAAAAATTTACGTAGATGATAATGCTTTTTCAGAAGAAAGAGTAGCTAATAATATTCTTTGGGGTGAAGATAAAAGAAAAACCCTACCAGTAACCTGGAATAATTATTACAGTTCGGATAAAGAAACTGAAGTTGATAAATACTATTTAAAAAAAGGATTTGATGTAATGTATGATATTAATACTTTAAAACCTCTATTTATTCACGGTCCTGATCCTTCTGTTATTTCTAAAAATTATAAAGTACTTAATGATACTTATAAAGATTCATTATGTACTAAATTAATGATTGTTGCCCACCCAGATGATGAATTAATTTTTGGTGGTGCTGAACTTATAAAACATGGCCCTGATTATAAAGTAGTTTGTATTACTAATAAAAATAATAAAATTAGAAGTAGTGAATTTAAAAATGTAATGGAGAAATTAGGTGTGGGTTCCTATGAAATGTGGGATTTTGAAGATAAAATTTATGATGATGTAGGTAAAACTTATGACTCAGATAAATTTAAAAACCTTTTATCCAAAAAATGGGATAAAATTGTTACTCATAATCCTATAGGTGAATATGGGCATCCCAAACATAAAAGGATTTTTGAAACTGTAAAATCTTTAACTGATAAATTTTACGTTTTTGGAAAAAATATTGTTAAATTACCTAAAGATATTTTAACAATAAAATTGAACCTATTAAAAGAATACAAATCAGAGCAAGAAATTATTAATCAATTAAAATCAAATAATGGTGATTGGTTTAAAAGTAATAATAATAAAACTAACTACATTGAACATGAATGGTTAAGTAAATATAATCCAAAAAAGGATATTACTAAATACGTTGCTTGTTATGACAAATAATTTAATAATAATAACCTGCCATTGTAACGATTCAAATAAATTAAATGTTTTAAATGAAAACATAGATTTATTAAAATCTAATGGATTTGATATATTATTAATATCCCACATTTCAATCCCTTTTAATATTCAACAAAAAGTAGAGTATTATATTTTTGATAAAAGTAATCCTATAATTTACCCACCAGTAAGAACATTTAGGTTTTGGAATACAAGAGCACACCCAACTGATAAAACTAAAATTATAAAACTAAGATCTAATCATCCCGATTATGGTTGGACAGTATTTAATCAGTTTATCAAATCATCTAATTTTGCCCTAGACTTGAATTATTCATATTATAGTTTTATTAATTATGATATTTCATTAACTAATCAAATAATTAAAACTTTAAAAAAACCTACTAGTAATTTTATTGTATCTAAAGTAGTAGATTCAAATTCAGAAACTAGATGGCCTAGTTTAGTTTTTAACATAATTAAAAAGAATAATCTTATAAAACTTATTAATAAAATGTCATTTAATGACTATATTAAAAAAGAAGATAATGGAAAAGGAATTTTCCATAGTGCAGAAGATTATTGGAGAGTAATAATATCTCCTTTTAATTATGAATTATTTAATGATACAATAGAGGACAAAATAGATTTTGGTACTCCTTTTATTTTTAACCAAAACATTCACAATGACTTATTCAGAATATTTTTTGAAAAAAGTGATAACCCAAAATGTTTACCAAGATTATTTAAACAAAAAAAATATATTAAATTAAAAGTAAATAAACAAATTATAAAATTAGAACCTATTGAACAAATAGTTAATTTACCTAAAAATATTAAAAATATAGGTTTTTATGATTATAAAAATAATTATTTTGATTTAACAGATGAATATAATAAAAGTGATAACCAATATATAGATATTTTAGATGCCTAAAGAGTGTTTTTTAGTTACTGCTTATTGTGATACTGATTTAAAAAAGAAAGTATTAAAGGATACTTTACAAAAATTAAAACAGTATAATAAGGATATTATATTATTTTCTCACTACCCAGTAGAACCGGATAGTAATGATTTAACTGATTATACTATATTTGATTATAGTAATCCTATTATGGACTTTAAACACAGATCTACTATTCATTGGAGTAAGTATAAAAATTACAAATTAAATACTTTATACTTAGATTATGGTTTTGCAGCAGTTCAACAATGGAAAAGAGGATTATTGTATGCTAATAAATTAAATTATGATAATGTTTACATTTTAAATTATGATTTAGTTACTAATAAAAATTTAATTACATCCGCTGAAAATGATTTATTAACTTATGATAATGTAATCCTTGATTATGGAAGGGTAAAAATGAATGATGGAGGAAAATATGACCCTGCATTACATATGTCTTGGTGTGCCTTAAAACTTAAACCCTTTATTAATAAAATAAAAGAAATTAATTATGATGATTATGCAGTTAATGTAGGATTTGGAGTCACTGAAAATTATATGTACCAAAAATTAAAGTCAGATAATTCTAAAATAATTCCTTACAATGAGTGGGTCAAAACAGTAACTACATCTATTAAAATGGATACTGGTTTTATTAAAGATTATTATACTAGAGATGGATATAACTGGATTATAGGAGAAGAAAAAATGTGGGTTAATAATAAAGAAATAGGAACTAATAAATGTTTATTATTTTTATTTAATATTAAAACTTCATTAGATATTGAAATTTATATAAAAAATAATTTAGTATCAAAAACTAAAATAGATAAATTAGACGATCATTTAATTTATTTACCTTTTTTATTTTCAGATGTCAAAAAATATATTGGAGAATTTGAAACTAATAAATTCAAATTTGTAGATAATGGGTTAAAAATTATCATAAATAATTTGGAAATCCCTAAAGAATTACTTAAATTAACGGCTATATCAGCCATAGAAGTAGCTAATGACAACATATAGAGAACGTATTTCTTGTGAATCTTGTGGTCACACTGAATTTGATGTTATATTTGATTTTGGTGAAGTTCCCCTAGCTGGTAGTTTCCCTAAAAACTCAAATGATAAAATCGAAACTTTTCCTCTAAAAATAGTAAGGTGTAGGCATTGTGGGTTAATACAAACAAATACCTTAATACCACCTGAAATTTTATTTAAAGATTATAGATATATTTCTTCAGTTGGTATGCAGGAACATTTTAATGAGTTCGCTAACTGGTTAGTTAATACACAAAAATTAACTCCTATGAGCAATGTAATGGAATTTGGATGTAATGATGGTCCTTTACTTGATGCTTTAAAATATAGAGGAATACATAATACTATTGGAGTTGACCCAGCTACTAATATTGTAGAACTGGGTAGAAAAAAATCATTAAACATTATTAATGACTTTTTTAATTATAATTTTGCTAGGAAAAAAGAATGGGGTAATAAATTTGATTTAATTTTAGCTAGTAATACTTTTGCTCACATAGAAGATATAAATTCTGTAATTAAAGGTGTACATTATTGCCTAAAACCTAAAGGTAGATTTATAATTGAAGTACAATACTTAGTTGACTTAGTAGACAAATTTCAGTTTGATTTTATGTATCATGAACATTTATTTTATTATACTGTAACCAGTTTAAAACCCTTACTTTCTAAATATGGACTTAAAATAATTGATGTTGAAAGTATACCTATACATTCTGGATCTATTAGGGTTATAGCAACTAAAGATACCATTGAATCTAAGCAGGAAAGAGTAGATGGTTATTTAGAAATAGAAAAAGATTATCAAGATTTAAGTAAATTTAAAAATGATGTTTTAATTGCTTTAAATAAATTAGATGCCAAAATTAAAAATTTAAATATTGAAGGCAAAAATATTATAGGATATGGAGCATCAGGTAGAGCCAATACATTAACTTCTACCTTAGAATGGACAAATAAAGATATAAAATATATTATTGATGAATCTAGCGAAAGATATAATAGGTATACTTCAAATGGTAAAATACCTATATTGCCTCCTTCCGAAATACAAAAAATACCTGTAGATTATATCTTAATTTTAGCATGGAATTTTGCAGATATGATTATAGAAAAAACTAAACACTTGGGAATACCTTATATTATTCCTTTTCCTGAAATTAAAATTATAGATAATGTTAAATAATAAAAAAATTTTTATTACTGGTGGAGCTGGATTTTTAGGTTCACATTTAGTTAACCGTTATTATAATAATAACGAAATTACAGTATATTCTAGAGATGAAGCTAAACATTATTACTTAAAAAAAAGATATCCTAAAATCAATTGTGTGATTGGAGATGTTAGGAATTTTGATTTATTAAAAAGGGCTTCTATGAATCATAATATAGGAATTTTTGCAGCCTCATTAAAACAAATAGAATCAGTAGACCAAAATGTAGAAGAAGGGGTAAGAGTATTAATTGACGGAGCTATTAACTCAAGACGAGTTGCTGAAGAAAATAATTTTGAATCAGCTTGTTTTATATCATCAGATAAATCTAGAGCAGCAACTACACTTTATGGTTCTATGAAATTTATAGCTGGTGAATCATTTATTGTAAATTCAGATAAATCTAATGTAAAACTATCTTCTGCTATTTATGGTAATGTTTTAAATTCAACTGGTAGTATTATTCCACTAATTTGGGATTCTATAAATAAAGGTTATGAATTAACCTTATACTCAGAGGAAATGACTAGATTTATGGTTGATATAGAAGATGCTATGGATTTAATTGAAAAAGGATTAAAAGTAGATGGATTTAATGTTATCCCTAATTTACGTTCTTTTTTAGTTAAAGATTTATTTGAAATTTATTCAGATAAATTTGGTTTAAAATATAAATTGGGAGTTCCTAGAGTTTCTGAAAAAATTCATGAAATTATGATTAGTAAAGAAGAAGCACCTAGAACTATTTATAATGAAAATGATGATACATACTATATGCATTATAAAAACGTTTATGATGATTGTATTAAAGATGAATTTAGTAGCTATGAAACTACAGTATCACATCCAGAATTAATTCATATATTAAATAATTACGATTTTTTTAGACCATGAAAGTATTAATATTAGGACATAAAGGAATGCTAGGTTTTGTAGTACACCAATATTTTAAAGATCAAAATATTGAATGTATTACTACTGATTATAGATGGCCTAGTAAAGAATTTAAAAATGTAGTAGAAAATTTTAAAGGAGATGTTATAATAAATTGTATAGCTATTACAGTACCTGATAAAGATAAAATAAATATTAATTTTGAATTACCTATTTACCTAGACACTAATACTAGTTGTAAAATTGTACACCCAGGTACTGATAATGAAAATGAAATGGGATTATATGCAGCATCTAAATCTAAAGCTTCATTATGGATTTTAAATGAAGGTAAAAATACAAAAATAATTAGATCGTCTATTATTGGTCCTGAATTAACTCCTAAACCCTATTTATTTGAATATATTAAAAAATCCAAAGAAATTAGTTTATCTAATTATGCCCTATGGAATGGGTGTACTACTTTATATTGGGCTAAATTTTGTTTAGATTTACTTAATAATTGGGATAAATTTAAAAAAGATACTATAATTGGTAGTGATTGTTTGTCTAAAGTTCAATTAGCTTATTTTATTAAAGATACTTTTAATTTAGATATTGTAGTAAAACCAACACAAGATAAAGCATTTAATAGATGCCTTAAACAAAGCAATTATTCTGTACCTATCCAGGAACAGCTTATTGATTTGAAAAATTTTATATATATTTATAATCAAAATAATACTAAATGAGTACTATTAAGTTATCACAAGAAGAAATTAGTAAATTAGAGGAATCTAGAACTGAAGAAAATAAAATATTAGTAGAAGCAGGTAGAATAGCTTTAAATAAAATTTTATTTCAAGAAAGGGAAGATCAAAACATGGAAGAATATAAAATGTTTAGATCAAAACAAAATGAATTAGCCCAATCTCTTCAGGACAAATATGGAGAAGGAACCATAAATATAGACTCTGGCGAATTTATTAAAGCAGAATAGTTTTTTGAAAAGGTTTTTAATATTTATAATAAAACAATATTAAAAATAATATATAACAATGGCAGAAACTATTTTATCTCCGGGCGTTTTACAAAGAGAAAATGACCAATCTTTTATTGCCCCAGTACCAACAGAAGAAGGAGCGGCGATTGTGGGACCAACAGTTAAAGGGCCAGTCAATATACCAACAATAGTAACATCATATAGTGATTTTACTACTGTATTTGGTTCATATATCGAAAGTGGTTCTAGATCCTACTCATTCCTAACCTCAATAGCAGCAAACAATTACTTTCAAAACGGAGGTAATTCATTATTAGTGACTAGAATTGTAAGTCAATCATTTTTACCAGCAACTAGTTCAAACGCAGGTGCTGCAGCAGGAAATGCCGGTTTATATTCAATCAACGATTTTCAAATAAGTGAATCCTTTTCATTCCCAGCTGGTGCTATAGATGATGGTGGTTTATCGGATTTAGCTAATGGAACTTATGAATTTATTGCTACTGCTTCAGATGCAGGAACTTTAAGTGTAAATGGTACAGGAGCTGTTTTACATTTTGTAGTAGCTGGTAATGCAGTAACAGTAGCCTCAGCCTCAGACGGTGGTAAAGGGTATAGAAGTGGAGATACAATTGCTGTATCATCTAGTTTCTTTGGTTCTACTGGACCTACTTCAGGTAATGTTACTATAACATTAGGAAGTACTACTTTAGATGGTGTAGGCGGAACTGGAACAAACGAAGATAATACAGATGGTAAATCCCCATTTGTTTTAGAAACAATCTCAGAAGGAGAAATAATGAATTCTGGTCATGTTCAAGTAGCAAATGGTGCTTTAGCTACAGGAAGTATAGATAATTTAAGATGGTCAGTTGAATCAGTAAATACATCTTCTGGAGCATTTAGTCTTGTTATTAGACAAGGTAATGATAACAACAGTCAAAAAATTGTATTAGAATCGTATAATAATCTTAACTTAGATCCTAATTCACAAAACTATATAGAAAGAGTAATTGGTAATATGAATCAAACATTATCTAATGATGGTACGGATTACTTTATTAAAGATGTAGGTGAATTTAGAAATGTATCTAAATATATTAGAGTAAAAAGAGTAAATAATTTAACACCTGATTATTTTGATAATAATGGAAACCCAAAACCTCAATTTACTGGTTCTTTACCTATAGTAGGTTCTGGTTCGTTTAACGGAGCTGTAGGTTCTAATATACCAAGTAACAGACAAATGCGTTTTTATGATAACATTAGTAACGATGATTCTCAGGGAATGATAGGTGCTAATTATGATAATGTATTAAAATTATTAGCTAACCAAGATGATTATAGATATAACGTAATATCAGTACCGGGCTTAATTGCAGCAAATTCAAATCAATCAGCAGCAATTACTACAATGGTTAATAATTCTATTTCAAGAGGTGATAATATTTCAGTTATTGATTTAGTCAATTATAATACTGGAATAGCTACAGTATTGAGTCAAGCAGGAGGATTTGATTCAAGTTATGCTGCTACTTATTGGCCTTGGGTTCAAACAGTTGATCCAAATACTGGAGAATTAGTTTGGGTACCTGGTTCAACAATGATTCCTGGAGTATATGCATTTACAGATGCTTCAAGTGATCCATGGTTCGCACCCGCAGGTATAACTAGAGGTGGTTTAGGTCAAGTAGTTAGAGCAGAAAGAAAATTAACTGTAGGTAATAGAGATGAATTATATGAAGCAAATGTAAACCCAATAGCTACATTCCCAGGACAAGGTGTTGTAGTATTTGGTCAGAAAACATTACAGAAAAAAGCTAGTGCTTTAGATAGAGTAAATGTTAGAAGATTATTAATTGCATTAAAAAGCTTTATAGGACAAGTTTCTGATAACCTAGTATTTGAACAAAATACAATAGTAACAAGAAATAATTTCTTAAGCCAAGTTAATCCATACTTAGAATCAGTACAACAAAGACAAGGTTTGTATGCGTTTAAAGTAGTAATGGATGCTTCAAACAACACACCAAGTGTGATTGATAGAAATGAATTAGTAGGTCAAATTTATTTACAACCAACTAAAACAGCAGAATTTATTATACTGGATTTCAATGTTCTTCCAACAGGAGCAACATTCCCAGCATAAAAACTTAAAAATAGAATATTTATAATAAAATAAGACATAAAAAATGGCAGTATTAGACCCAAACGAAATATTTTTTACAGCCTTTGAGCCAAAGCAGAAAAATAGGTTTATCATGTTAGTTGATGGTATTCCGTCATATCAAATTAAAGGAGTAGGAGCTGTTTCATTAACACAAAACTCAGTAACCCTAAACCATATAAATGTACAAAGATATGTTAAAGGAAAAACAGTATGGAATCCAATTTCAATGACATTGTTTGATCCTATAACACCTTCTGGTGCTCAAGCAGTAATGGAATGGGTAAGATTACACCATGAATCAGTTACAGGTAGAGATGGATATAGTGATTTTTATAAAAAAGATTTAACTATGAATGTATTAGGACCTGTAGGTGATATAGTATCTGAATGGATTATAAAAGGTGCATTTATTACATCAGCTGATTTCGGCGATTTCAGTTGGGATGAAGATGCGGCTGCACAAGAAATTTCACTAGAAGTACAACCAGATTATTGTGTATTGAACTTCTAAAATATTTATTCCTGATATTTCCTGAAAAGAGGCTTGGCTTTGTCAAGTCTTTTTTTTATATTAATATGTATAACATATATAATAAGTTATTATAAAATTAGATTATGAGCAAATTTAAATTACCAACCGAGGTTTTGGACTTACCATCTAAAGGATTATTATATCCAAAAGACAACCCACTATCATCAGGACAAATTGAAATTAAGTATATGACCGCTAAAGAGGAGGATATTTTATCCAACGCATCATATATTTCCAAGGGAATTGTTTTAGATAAATTATTTGAATCTTTAATTGTTACTAAAATCAATTATAATGATTTATTAATAGGAGATAAAAATGCTGTAATGATAGCCGCAAGAGTTTTAGGTTATGGTAAAAATTATTCTTTTAAATATCGTGGGGAAGATTATAATGTAGATTTATCCAAATTAGAAAATAAAAAAGTAGATAAAGAATTATATAAAAATGGTAATTCATTTAGTTTTACTTTACCTAGCTCAGGAAATAAATTAAAATTTAAACTACTCACTCATGGGGATGAAATAGAAGTTAATAAGGAAGTGGCTAGTTTAAAACGACTTAAAAAAGATTCTGATCCTTCTTTATCTACAAGATTAAAATATATTATAACTGAAGTTGAAGGAGATTCTTCTAAAAGTACAATACGAGATTTTGTGGACAATTACCTCCTAGCACGAGATGCTAGGGCATTAAGAGAAGAAATAAGTAAGGTAAGTCCAGACATTGATCTGACTTTTTTTCCCCAAGGAAGTGATGAAGGAAAGCCAATTCCTATCGGCATCAATCTTTTTTGGCCTGACGCTTAAAACGGCGGGAGAATTTAGAAAATCTTTATTTACTCAAATACATAATATTGTTTATCATGGTAATGGTGGTTATGACTGGTATACAGTATATAACATGCCTATATGGTTAAGAAAGTTTACTTTTAAAGAAATTAATGACTTTATAAAAGCTGAAAATAAAAGAATAGAAAAAGCAAATAAAGGAAACTCCAGTTCTAAAAATATTCTAGACTCATCTGGAAAAATTAAACCCCCTAAATTTTCTAGTGCTTTTAAAAATACTACCGGATATAAATAAAAGTTTATTTACTTAATATTTATAATAAAATTATTCTATGGCACTCGGTGACGGTAAAGCAAGAAAAGAAGCTCAAGACGTTGTTAAGGGGTTAAAAGACGCCTCTAAGGAAACTGAAAGATTTGAAGAAAGAGTAGATCAACTCGTTGATGCTTTTTCTTCGATTAGTGCCGCTATTCAAACTACAATTGAAGATGCTATAGACTCGGCTTCAGGGTTAGATAAAGTTTCTCAAAAAATTGCTAAAACATATGAAAGAGAAATAGTAAATGGTATTAAAAAAATTATTGTAGGTTTAGATTCCCAACTTTCCATTCAACAGAAAATAAATCAAGGTTTAGATGCAGAGGCAGATGTACAAAAATTAATAGAAAAAAACCAAACTGCCAGACAAGTAGTACAAAGTAGAATTAATAATTTACAACTATTATTTAATGACCAAGCTGCTATGGGTGTTGCAATTACAGATGATCAAAGAGATCAAATGAAGCAACTTAAAGGTGAATTAGAAAATGTTACAAACTTAAACCAAAAACAAATAGCTCAATTAAAAGAGGAAGCAGCTCAAAGAAAAAAAATATTAGGAGATTCGGGCAAAACCTTAGGTTTTATAGATAATATAGCTAAAAAAATTGGTGGTAGTGATTTATCCGAATTTTTAAATTTTGATAAAGCTTTAGATAGTACAGCTAAGCTTGGTATTGAAGCTAAGAAAAATAATAAAAAATTTAATAAATCCGCTGTTTTAACACAACAAGTAGGTAAAAATTTAAATCCAAAAGCGGGGGCAGCAGCTCTTTTTGGTATAGCAAGTAAATTATTCCAAGTCTTTAAAGACATGGATCAAAAAGTTACTGATATAGCTAGGGAATTTTCTATTTCCAAAGCTGAAGCTATGGAATTTAAAAATACTTTAGGTGCTGGAAATATAACAATAAAAGAAGGTTTTGAAGCTGTTAAGGCATTAAATGCTGGATTAGGTGGCACTGGTATGATGTTTAATAAAACAATCATAAAGGGAGCAGCTGAAACATTAGCATTATTTAAATTATCCGAAGAAGCAGTAGGTGGTATTGCTATCCAAGCTTTAGCAACGGGTAAAAATATTGAAGAAGTTAGGTTAAATCAAATTGATGTTGCTACAGATGTAGAAAGAGAATTTGGTATTAGACTTGATATGACTAAGGTTTTAGAAGAAGCCAATAAAATAACTGGTCTAACTAGAGCTAATGTAATGGCAATGCCTGGTGGATTGGCTAAAGCGGTTGCAACTGCTAAATCTTTAGGTATTGAAATGAGTGCAGTATCTAATGCAGCAGGTAGATTATTAGATTTTGAATCTTCCATAGCTGCAGAAATGGAAGCTGAATTATTAATAGGTAGAAACCTTAATTTAGATAAAGCACGAGCTGCAGCATTAGCTGGAGATGAAACAGCTTTAATGCAAGAATTAGTTAGAGAAGCTGGTAGTTTAGAACAATTACAAAGCATGAATGTACTACAACAACAAGCTTTAGCAGATGCTTTAGGTTTAAGTGCAGATGAGCTAGCCAATACTTTAGTAACTCAGGAAGCTTTAACATCTCAAAAAGATGAACAATTAGATAGGGATGCTACATTAATTGAATTAGCTGAAAAACAAGAAAGTGCAGCAGAAATGCAAAAAAGAGCAACTGAAAATTTGATGGATGCTATGTCAAGTTTAAAAAATATAGTTCTTGGGGTAGCAGCAGCTGCGGCAGCAGCAGCAATAGCCTTAACTTTAGGTGCAGCAGCTCCCGCTATTATAGCAGCAGCATTAGCAGCAGGTGTAGTTTTTACAGCGTTAGGTAGTCAATTTGATAAAGTAGGTGATGCTATGATTCCATCTGGTGGTGGACCCTTTGCTATTACTGATATGGGTGGTACTGCTGGTGCTTTTGGTTCTACTGTAATGACTACTAGAGGTGATGGTATTGGAATATCTCCTAATATCAATAGAGGAGCAGGTGGAGGCGATGCAGAAATTAAAAAAACTAATAGATTATTAGAAAGAATATTAGCAAAAGAGGGTAATGTACAAATAGATGGTACTAATGCCGGTACAGCTTTTGCAATGACCGGTTATCGAATACAATAATATAATATTTATAATAAAACAAAAATTATGAGTGTACTAAATAAATTAGAAAACAAAGGTTCACAATTTTCTCAATTAAATGGAGGAACACCTGAAGTTAAAAACTTTCAACAGTCTACTTTACATCATGAATATTCAATTAATGATGAGCCAATAGCAAATGAAGTAAGACCTAGAAATGGTTCTTTACCTTCACCCTCTAGATTAAACAGAAATGTTAGTGATTCAGATAAGTATTTAAGCAATTTACCAAGATAATATATGCCATTAATTGATCTTCAAACCGACTTAAAATCTTTAAGGTACGGTAGAGATCAGGTAGGTGGAGGAAGTAGTGGGGAACCATTTATTACAACTTCTGTAGATACACTTCCTGGTGATACTGGCGGAGCAGATTTTTTACTTAGATCTAATGTTTTAAACAGAATAGGTCAAGATGCTACCAGACTGTTTAGTTATTTTAAAA
>VTLG01006210.1_pt1 | contig 19943 bp, 25 predicted proteins | sample 4694571 | NCBI WGS metagenome assembly VTLG01 (sample SAMN12604809, study PRJNA352737) | marine metagenome | biome: ENVO:00000447; feature: ENVO:00000209|ENVO:00000569|ENVO:01000036; material: ENVO:00002151; isolation source: viral sequences binned using virsorter ... | reverse complement strand
TGTTCCTATAGTCAAGGTTGCATTTGCACCATTGTTTTGAACTGATAGATTTACTACACCATTAGAGTCTTCAAATGCATAGTATAAATCATTTGTACCTGTTAATGTAATAGACCATAAGTCCCATCTATTTTGAGATATATTGTAAGACCAACATCTATCTTTGCTCATAATTATAAGAAAGCAATTCCTTTTAGAATCAAATCGTATTAATGGGAATGGATATGTATTTGAGAATAACTCCTGATACCCTGTTCCATTCTCACTTATATTGATAATTTGAGAAATTGCATTAAACCCTTGGCCTGCATTTAAGTAGACATTATTTTTGTCTGCTACACATAATCCATAGTCAGTAACTTTAAATGCATTAGGACCTGCACAACCTATACCTTCTATTGTATCTTCTACATAAAAGGTATTAGGATCAATCTGGAATGTTTGATTGTCACAAAAAGCAAATAATCTTCCGTTATATGCAACTAAAGCATTTGGAGTATCAGGAAGCACTAAAAAGTCTTGAGTAAAATCAAATGTATCAAACATATAAGGTCTTGATTTAAACAGGTAATTAGATGCATCTTCAATTAAACTATGTTTACAGTTACCTATAAAATGAGTATTGTTTAAAACAGCAGAAACTTTCCAAGCTGCAGTAGTAGTGGTTAGGGCTTGAGAAAAACCAGCATTTGAATCAAAAGTTGAAGATACAATATAATTGTCAAAAACTGACCTTAATTTTCCCGTTCCAAAATTTGAAGGTAATGTTGTGTCAACCCAATTTGTATCCAATTCTAAACTTTTAACCAATCTATACATTGATAAAGTTTCTACATTGCCAGTAATATATTCAGCTCTATATAGATTTAAGTGCGATACTCTTTTATTAAATAAAGAAGTAGTTTTTGCTGTAATGTCTATTTTAATATTTTTACCCTGACCTACAATTTCAGTGTAATCTGCTGATATTGGACTTTCTTGATAGCCATCATATAAAAATGATGTTTTATACCTAAATGTTTTTGTTCCACTAAATTGGTCGTTAATTAAATTTTCATGTGTTACATTTAAAAATACATCCATCGCAGAGTTATATGTTTCAGTTGTATCTGCTATTGTATCTATTGATAAGAAACCTGCGAATCCAACAGTTGTGGCAAAATTTATAGGCTCAGATGCACTTACTGCAGTGTCTTTTCTTGTTGCTACAAAACCTTTAATGCTTGACAAAGAACATCCATCTTCTATAGCTGTTATAGTAGACCCAGCAGAAGATTGAAATCCTTTCCATAAATATAGATTTTGAGAAGCTGCTGTATTTGCTGCAGTCATAACAGCGTGTGAACACCCATTTGTATCAACTGGTATTTCCCATATTTCAGTATTATTTGAGTCAGTTGCAATACTTGCATACACTTTACCAGTACCAGTACCTTCTGCATGTGAAATATTCATTAAGCTTTTACTTTCATATAAAAATGGACCATCATTATTTGCAGCATTACGAATATGTCCTAAGCTACATGGAGGGGAACCTATGTAAATAGAAGTAAAAGATCCAGGGGTAGTTGCATAGCCTGTAAAGTGAGTTTCTTTTACAATAAAAGCACCCATTTTATTCTTTTCACAATGAGCAGTGTGAGCAGTGATTGCAAAAGTTGACCCTGCTACTCCAGAAGTTGAGCTATTATAAACATAATTAACAAAACCAGTAGTTGGAGAACCTGAGCCTAATGAGGATGCATACAAGCTACCGCTTGAAATATCCCAAGCTGGAGATGAAGTCTCTGTAACATCACCTTTTATTCCATCAAAAAAATAGATTATTTCATCACTATCAGCATTAGACCTACAAAGAGGTTGTTCTATAGTTTTCCAAAATAACCTTCTGTTTTCATATACAATACTTCTATCGTATGGAGTGTTTGTCTGTGCTGCAGTTGAACTTCCAGTTTGAACTAATTTACAATATGCATTTACAGGGGATAATTGGCCTGTACCATATATACCTAAAAAATCATCGTTTGCCCAATTAGCATCATTTGTATTCCATCGTTTTTTAATTGGGTCAGCTTGTGTTAATGTAATTGTATCAGCAGAAAGATCTGTTGGTCTAGGGAATCTCCATAGCACTCCATCTTGTATATTTGAACGCCTAGCACTGTTGTGAACAGCAAGCCATATATAATTTTGAGTTTGAAGGATTTGAGATACATACTGACCATCAATATTTGTATCACTACCAAATGATTTTGAATACCCTAAAGGATTTAAGATAGCATCATCATCCCAACATCCAGCCAATACATTTAAATCTAAACCATTTACTCCTGAATATGGATCTCCTTTAGGATACCAATAATGCACAGGGTTTAAACTGCCTTTATCTATTTTAACTAAACCTCCAAACTTACCTAACCCTTGACACCATGCCCATATATAGTCACCTGTAGGGTCCCATGTTGTTGGTTCATCAAAACAAAATGCAGTTATTTGCAGTAAAGGGTCTGTAGTTTGACCTTCAAGAGCTTTAGTTGATTTATTCCATTTAGCAATGTAGTCTGAGTTTCTTTTAAATGTATATATATATTCATCATCAACAATTATACCATCAAAACCTCCTGTTTGAAGAGGTCGAGAGCATTCTGAATTTGTTTGATAAATGCTTGTAGTACTGGTCCCAAATTGTTTATGGTTTAAATATCCTATCCATTTAGGGTTAAAACTTGAATTATGGCCTTGCCCTACATGAACTTCCTTGTTGTTTACTGCCATTGCTATTTCAGAACTATCAACTGTTGGTTGTATAAGAACATCAGAAACTGTATCAGCGTTAGAGCCATAATCATTCCATGACTTCCATTTTTTTGTTGATGTTTCATCAAATAGAATAAGCTCATCTTTACCACTTAAATCTTTAATGGTAGCACATTTATCTATTCTTGGTAGTGAACCACTATTAGGTGCAGTTGCATCTATAGTGTCATCATTTCTACCTTTTAGATTTGCATCTAATGAGTTAGGGTCAACATCTAATGAATGAGAAGCTGCTTCTAAAGGAATATCTTCTTCAGACGGGGTAGATACTGTACCTACATTAAAGTTGCGAATTTCTAATAGCTCTTTAGGCAACTATCTATCTCCATCCTTTAAATGCATTAGATAAATCTTCAAGTAAGTTCTCTTTTCCAGTCTTGTCATCTGGTCCATAATGCATAGCTTCTCTTACTCTATTACCAAGAGAATTAGCTGCCTCATGTGTAATTGGACCTTGAATAGAGCTAGTACCAAATCCAAATCTATCATATACTGGAGCTGCAGGTTCATTAAGTGCTCTATTTTTTGCATAACTACTTTCATTACCACCCATAGCATCTATAGCACCAACAACCTGAGATGAATCATATTGATTTACAATTGGCATTGGTGAAGATTCTCCTGGCAATCCTTGAATAGATTTTAAAGCTGCTCCAGTTTTTGAGCCAAAGATTCCATCTTCAGCTAAAGGTGTGTAATCAGGGTTATCTTTATTATGGTAATTCATCCATTGCTGCAATTTTAGAACTTGGGCATTATCGTTAATGTCAAAATCCCTAGCCATATCTCGCATAGCATCATTTCTCCAAGAGCCAAGACTTTCATTTGTTGGTTCACTCTCTAAAAAATCACGAGCTCTACCACCAATTCTTCCTTCTGCCCCACCTTGAAATAATCCCTTATCATCTGTTAAAAAATCAAATAATCCAGCCATTACCCTTTACCTTTCTTTTTAGGTGCTTGATTGTCAGGTAACGATCTTTGTCTCCATCCAGTAGGCAAATTTCTAGCAATGAGGCTATAATTAGGAGCTTTGCCTTTTTGACTACCTGCTTGTGATTTAGGCATTAAAGACCAATTCTTTTTAGCTAAACTTCTTACTCTGGATGCTTCAAGTTTGTTTGCAGCATGTTTACTGTCTCCATGATACTTAGGGAGTGTTATTCCATGAGCTATATCTGCATATTGAATCATAGCTTTTTCATAAGCAGCGTATGATGTGAATTGCTCTGGCTTTGGTTGAGGTAACTTTGAAGCCCCTTTGCCAAAAGCCAAACTTCTTGCTGGATCATGCCAGTCCATTTGGTCTATATCTGCATATGGGTTAGGTGCAGTGTTTGATTGCATATGAGCTTGTGCAGATACTCCTCGCATCCCTCTTCCATGTTCTTCTTCATGATGAGCTTCTGTTCCGAAGCCAAATCTATCTTTTGCCATTTTTATCCTTTCAAGACTTGACCCCAGAGGGTTGTCTTACCATTTATTATTTCAACTACATTAACTATGTAGTCACCATTTTTAAACCAGTCAATTACTGCAAATCCATGATTCCAATTTGTCAGTCTTCCACTCAACCAGTCCTCATCTTCTTCTATATCTTTTAAACACCCCATACTCCATGCACTTATAGTGCCTCCAGCATTTGTTTTAGTATGCCTTTGAAGGTCATGAGTATGTCCATACATTATACTCTCACCATAAACATCTAAATGCTTAAATGCATGGTATTTAGAAACAAACTTCCCATGTGTAAAATTTAGTTTCCCTATTTTTAAAGTTTTCTTTCTATTATAAGGATGAAACTCATATCCCCTTTCATCCAACTTTAAAGCCTTATCTGTCATATAGTGATCTAAATAAGGGTATCTTGTTACAAACTTATCTAACCATACTTCATGATTGCCTTGAACAAAATGCCTTTCATTACAATCAACTTTATCTAAAGACCTATCTATTTGATCCATCCCTTTGTTAACTGCTTTAATATCATTATCAAGCAAAGGAATTAAATCTTCCATAGGTTTAGCAGACCTACCTTTCCAGTAATGTGTGCTAAAATGTTCCCATTCACCTGTATCGCCTAAATCTATATAAGTATCAGGCTTAACTAACTCAATTGCTTTACAGACTACATTTATTGCTTTTTGGTCATGCAAAGGGAAATGTTTGTCTGGTGTCACAATTGCTGTTTGAACTATTTTAATAAGAACTCTCCCATTTAAACAGAGGTGTATGACTTCTTACCCAGTACATGTATAGTATCATTTAAGCTCAAAGTGTGGATGGTCATCAAAGAAGTTTTCCTTTAGATTGAAATCACTATCCCAATCACCACCCCATCTTAGAGTAACACCCATCCCACGAGCCAACCCAATGACATACCCAGCAAAAAGAGTATTTCTTTCTCGGTCATTCCAGTCAATGGGGTAAGCCATGACATCAACAGCACGACTAGGGCTAGCATTATGCCTACCATTTGGGAAGCGAACTTTACTTTTTCCTTCGTCACAAAGCTTATTCTGCCTTTCTTCCCCTCTATGTCCCTCTATTATAGTACAATCAACATGCTTGATGACCTCCTTGAAAACTTTCTGAAGGTCATCGTGACATGTTTCCAATTTACTTAGAGATGATTTGCTGAACTTAGGCACCTTTAAGAATCACCTTTTTAAGTACAGCTTCAATTGTCTCCCATAATGCAGTAATCCATTTTTCTTCAGTTGACTCTGAAATAAATGGAACATCTATATTTGCATTTAATTCTTTTATTACTTTAGCTTTCACCTCATCATTAAAGAGGTACTCTGCTATCATTTTTTGTATCATTTTATTTCCTTGATTATTTTGATTATTATATGCACTATTGTTACTATCCCAAGAACTACAGATATAACATCAGGAAGGAATCCTAAATGAATTATAGCAGCACTTGAAAAACCTACTATTGAAGTTTGAAGTGTGTCTGTCATTTTTTAGCCTTTGGCACTTGTTGAGCCTCAGAATTTTTTTTCTGTTCTTTAGACTCATCTTCAATCATTGATGTGATTATTTCAATCGCACCTTGAATTTTTAAAAAAGCTGCTTCAGTTTGCTTGCTTTGAGCTTTTAAGTTTTCTAATATTTCTTCGTATTTTTTCATATTATGATTTCGATGTGTATGTTGGTATGTAATGTATTGTTCCGTTTACATTCACTTTGATCCATCCTTCAGGTGTTGAAATACCCAAGTGAGTAGTTCCGCTATCTATAGCTTTATGAGTTCCTGCATTATCATCAAAGTAAAACAAGCAAGCATCAGTTATTTGTGAGCCTGGATTTACAAAAGGATTTTTTGCTTGAATATAGTTATACCTGTCTAGTGTATGTGTTGTGCCAGACCCGTCACCATTAATTACAGGACTAAAAGCCATTGAGCCAACAAAAGAATCAGTATAATTTGAATCTAAAACAGATGCAGAGCTAAGTTTTAAAATTTCTTTTTTAGTTGAGTTTTCAACAGAACTTAAGTTCCTAGCAGCTAAAAGTTCAACAGACTCATATGCAGCTTGTGTATTAATTGTTAAAATGTCTGTATTGGCACCAATATTAAGTGCAGCTGCATTGTTTTTTAATTCAATAGTTGTAGCATTTGCTGTTAAGTCTATTTTGCTTCCACCTAAAACCAAATCACCACCAGTAAGAAGATTTGCTTGATTAAATGATATAACAGGAATCCCAGAACTGTTGTTTATTCGGCCCCCATCTACTTGTAAATTATTACCAACTCTAAGGTCATTGCCTGTTTGAGTAGTTGTTCCAACAAATAATATATTAGGGTTACTAGAACTGTTAAGTATCCTGTCACCAGCAATTTTTACTTGACCATTAAAAGTAGCAAGAGTGCTATCTATAGTTGCTATATCTGTACCAGAACCTGCACTTCCATCATTAATTGAAAATAAACCAGAGTTATTTACATTAAGATTTATGTGATTAGTACCAATAGCAATATCTATATAGTTTGCAACTTCTGCAGGTTTATCGATATGTAAAAGCCCAACCCTGTTAAACATAGATATATCATTACCATTTGATGCTAAAAATTTTAATTTAGGAGAACTAGAAGTAGCACCACTTCCTATGTTTACAAAATCTAAACCTCCTTCGCTTCCAAGGTTTATAACACCTAAACCATTATTTAAGGATACTGCATCAATATTTACATTAGCAGGTACATCTGCACTTGAGTCAGTAAGAGGGTTTTCTCCAGGAACATGCTGAACTTTAGTTCCAACAAGAGTTTTTGTTGCATACGACTTAACTGTATTAATACCATCTGTTTCAGTTGTAAGGTCACAATACCAATTATCGGTACCAAGGCCACCTGAATTGTAGGTATTAATTGATTTAATTCTAAGCGTTGGAGCAACCCCATCATTTGAGTTTCTTGAAAATAAAATATTTGCATCTACAGCTTGAGAGCCAAAATTAATATCATTCCCATTTACAGTTAAATCACCAGAAACTGTTAAATCACCTGTCCAACTTGAGCCTGTAATATTGCCAGTTACATCATTGTTTATAGTGTTTCCACTGATAGTATTGCCAGTAATATTGTTATTTGAAATAGTTGAACCATCAATAGTACCCCCATCAATATCACAATTATTTAAGACCCCAGATATAGTTATAATACCAGTACTTTCTGCAACGGTAAACAGATCAGTAGATGCAGAATTTTTAATTCTATAGGTAGTATTCGCTTCTAAGTCAACTTGTTTATCTAGGTAACTATATGTTGAGCCACTATCTTCAGTCCATACTGGCATTAATAATCATCTCCTCTAATGTGAGCTCCAACAGACCTATTATCATTACCATATTTTTTAGCTTCAAAAACATGCTCTTTATACTTTGCATCCCAATATTGAGCTAATTGAATAGTTTCTGGATTTAATTCAAATAGCATTGCATTTACTTTACAGATTAATGCTTCATGAAACATTTCAGGTAAATCGCTAACTTCAGTCAAATCCATCACAGTGCCATCTGTTGGATGATCTAATGTAAAATGGTCAGCAAGCTTTGAACAAAATGCTCTTATAGTTAAAGAACCTTCTGGTGAAGTAAAAGTCGCTCCATAATCAGATGTTTTTGCAACACCAATCTTTCCACGCTCTGTCCACCATACATAACCTTTAGGATGGCTCATGATATATCCCTTTTATCTGGTCTGCCTACAAGTTTGTCTGCTGTATCTCCATCAACATCAACAGTATCTATTCTAATAATATTTTTTAACAATGGATAGTATCTTTGCTCTGCTACTGTTGTTATAGTATATGATGAATCTATAACTTCAGTTTTTCTGCAAAAATCATCAGATGCCATGTTTAATAGCTTTATTAAATTCTGGTCTGTTTCTGTAGGGTGAGATAACTTTATTCTTTCTAAAATTTCTTTTAATTTCATTAGCCTATTATCCTTTTCATCTCTTCTTGATACATAGTCTGAAGATTTGCTATTTCAAGCTGCATTGAATTTGTTAATTCAATATCCTCAGCAGTATGTATAAATCTTCCTAGTAAGAATTGGGCTACTTTAATTGCTGTCAGTAAAATCATAGGATAATCAAAGGTTCTTGGGTATGGATAATATATTTCAGCTACACCTGTATTGCTTGTTTCTGATTGAGTAATATTATATACTGCATTATCACCTTCTTCTATTAAATCCATAGTATTTGAAGTAGTTGTCTTTACACTGAACCATTTATTATTTAAATCTGTAGCTTGAGTAAATCCTGATAATTTTACCTCAGCTCCTTGTTGTGCTTTATGCCCTGCTGGAAGGTATACTATCTGGTTAGTAGCCGCATTTGTAGATAAATTTGAATATGTATATTTTTTTGATATAACTGTGTCTGTAGATAGAACTTTTGGATATTCAATGTAATCAACAGATCTTGATACTGAACTATTGTTACCAAATACAGGATAAGTTTTAAGTACTCCTGTGGGACTAATAACAAAAGCAGGAGAGCTAGATGTAGCAAAATGCATTGAATTTTCATCAGTTATGTCAAATATATCAGTATATGGCCTTTCAACAGAATAGTTTGTACCTTGTAATACATTTATAATTTTTTTATTAGTAGCATTAAACCCACCCCCTGTAGCAGATAAAATTGAAGTTTCTGTTAATGCATATGAAGATAAAGCTTCTTTAGGAATACTATCTATAATTGTACGAATAGATGATTGCAAAAAATCTCTCATTTTATCTGCAGTAATTTCTGATACATCAAATGGGAGCAAGTCTTGAACTTGAGTGTTATAATCTTGGTTGTCTGTCCAAATTGGCATATTTATCCTTTAGTTATAGGGAGCCCATAAAGAGCTCCCATATAACATTTTATACTTTACTTAAGTAATCTTAAATAAAGAATGTGATTCGATCAATGAAATACCAACACCTTCATCAGACATGTATTGGTCTTTAATGCCATCGTATCCATTGTCAGACTTAATGTTAGTCTGATACATTGGAGCACGATATTGAGCATGGAAAAGATTATCATCATCAATAACCACCATATGCTTATTGTAGTTTCCTCGTAAAGCAGGAGTAGGAATCAACTGAAGCATTCCATGAGGAGTTTCTAAAGTTCTGTAATTGAACCCTAGAGCATCACGCTTCATGTCACCTAAGTTAACTGTCCACCCTGAGTTACCACCGAAAGTACCTGAGCTAGCAGAAAGTTTATTCCACTCACCTAAAGCACCAGCACCACAGAAAGCACGCTTAATACCACTTGTAGGAACATATTGGAAAACTTTTTCCATGTCATCTACAAAGTCGCCATAACCGTAGTTAGTACCAGTAGAGATTTGAGCAGTAAATACATTTTGAGCATCACTTGCTGCAGAAGAATCTCCAAAAGCTTCTAAGGCACTTACAATTCCATATGTACTTCTGATTAATTTACCATCAGCATCAAAACGACCACCGTCAGCAAAAGAACCAGAACCCATTCCTGTACCACCTACACGAGTACCGAATAAGAATGCTTTCTCTTTTTGCATTTTGTGCTCTTGGTTCTTCATTTCTCTTAATCGTGCTAACTCAGAAGACTCACCACGAAGAGCTGCTTGAAGAAGTGTACCTGTAACCTCAAGAGGAGTTTTGAAGATTTGTGTAGAATTATACACTACTTCTAACTCATCTGCCCATGCATCAGGAGATACTTGACCTTCACCTTGTGCATTACCGATTACTTTAAAAACATCACCAGTTGCCAAGCTAAAAGCTGTTTCGGTCATATTTTTAAGTACAAAATCAGAACCAGATTTAGCAATCACACCTACACCTTTAGGTAGTCCTGCTGCTGCTTGAGCTGAAGCATAAACTTCAACTATCAATCCAAGCATTGATGCTGCAAAAGCTGGAGATGCATTTGTTCCTCCACCTTCCAATCCTGTTATACCATTTGCTGCAATAGGTGTTGCTGGGTTTGATGTATTACCTATTTTTACACCAGCATCAGAATCAGGACATGAAAGACTGCCTGAACCAGCAGAACAAGTTCCTAATACTATTTGTTGTTTTACCCAAGGATTACGATGCTCGAACATCTTGAATATTGGGTCATTTGTTTGACGAGTTTCTTTATTTGATATAACTGTCGTGAATGGAGCTACATCTGTCCACAATTCTCTTACAACTTGTGGATCGATGTAGAAGTCACGCCTATCTGTATAAAGAACACCAGTGGCTTTTAAATTCTTAGCCATTTTTTATTACTCCTTTATCATTTTTTAGATAAAAGCCCAGCACTAAAAGCTTGTTCATCTGTCATTGTTGGAGCAGGTGTACCCTGTTCAACAGTTGCAGTTCTAGGGACATTCATCCGTTGATTCTGCTGTTGCATTTGAATTACTTTTTGCTGTGCTTCTACCTGACTTCTTGAAGGAGAATGAGCCGCATCATATATCTTAGCTAAATGTTCCATAGTAACATTGCTTGGATTTTGAGCCCACGCTACAAAGTCACTAGATTTTTGGGCATCCCAACCAAAGTTATTCATAGCATATGATTGAGCTTGATTTATAGCTTGAACCTCTTGCTGTCTAGCAAATTGAGCTTGTTGCTCTTGTTGCCTATATGCATCGACTTTGCCATAATAATCAATCATGCTATCTCTATATTCATCTTTAGCTAATCTAAACTTAAAAGACTCACTCTCTGGGTCATTATATGCATCGACCTCATTATATGAATGTGGTTTTACAGGTGCTTCAGGCTGCTTCAATGGTCCTTCAAGATTTCCTTGGGAAGGGGAACCTTGTTGGGGTGCATTGGAGAGACTTTTTTGCTCCAACCGATTAAGCAACTCAGGGTCGCTTTGTATAGCCTCAGATATGGGGCCAAGAGTATTTTTATAGTACTCTAATTCTTGTTGGATTTTAAAATTCTCATTCTTTGCCTTATCGGCCTGTGATTGCCAATATTGCATACGATTTGGGTCTTCAACTGGCGTTACTGGTTCTTCAAACACTTCTTGAGGAGCTTCTTCTGTAAAGTTTGGCTCACTGTCTGGTGATGTTAAACCTGTAGGCATACCATTATTCTCTAAACCAGAGCCAAATGGTTGATTGCCTATGTTATTAGTCGCAATTGTATCGTCACCTGTTTGGAACATCCCAGTTCCATTGCCAGTTGGAGCTTCTATTCCTGGTGTTTCCACAGGAACCTCTAAGCTCTCCATAGGTGCTTCAGCAGCATTGCGAGTTTCTATTATGTTATCCATTATCGTCTTTCTGCCATTGTAACCTTAAAGGCTCAGCATGGCTTATATTCCGATTATCTTTTTGTTTTGCTCAGACACCTCTGACATTGTATCATCTTCAATATCAGAAACTGCCTCTTTGAGTTTAGCAAGCTCATCACCTGCTCTAGCTTTGTAGAGACTAGAAGCCATTTCGGCTTTAGCCTCTGCTTTAGCTAATTTTACTTCAAATTCTTTGAGTTCGACCCGTTTTCTATCGTGGAGAGATTCTCTGTGTGCTGTTTGTAAATCGCCTTCGAGGTCTTTAATCTTTTCTTCAGCTTGTTGTAAAGCGTTTTGTAATTGAGACATCTGTCCAGATCTGGCAAGTACGCCCTCCATATCAGCGACATCTGTTTGTTTTAATAACTCTGTTTGGTCAATAACCCCCATAGAGTATAATTCTTTATAATACTCAAATCGGGCCCATCTATTATTTGGCAGCGTAGAACCAGCCACAACAACAACATCATAATGCCCAATAGTTACATCATTAACCTTTCCTAAGAACTCACCTGTAATATCGTGGTATACAGGTTGATTCAACTCAATCTCTGCCTGTGTATTGTTAGGCTTTAATATTCTCAACATCTTTCTATCAGTGTAGATGTATTGAATCATATTCACTATCACTTTAGCAATTTCATTTAGAGATGCTTCAATATCATCTTTTTTAGACCTAATCCTACGCTGACCAAATTCGTCTAAAGCAATTGTTCCTTTATAAGTCATAGGAGATGCACTCTGGTCACCTTGCATAAGTGCATATATACCAAGTATTCGCTCTATATCAGCTTTAGCATCTGCTTCATTTTTATATAGTTCATTAGGAAGAGGAACAGGCCCTGCAACAATTGGCTGACCAAGTTCGGGATCATATTCAATTACTGCTGTCCCTGCTCTACCCCATTCTTCCTCTAATTGCCTCTTATTCATAGAGCCACGAGGTATAAGTAGCTTTACATTTGTGGATGAAGAGGCATGTGCAACGATTAGACTTCTAATTTTATTTATATATTCCTGCAAACCTTTAACAAGTCGCACATCACTCATAGGATAAGGATTGCGATTATGTCGATTCATAAATGGAACAATTGGGTATCTATCTATAGGAAGAACTGCAGAATATAGATATTCATCCCCAACGGATAAGCAAACCTTGATGTTTGTTTGCTCGATAGGAACAATCTCAATCAAACCTTCCTCTATCATTTCAGCTTTCTTAAGAGGAATAAGCTCTGTAGTAGAACCTGGAACAGACATTTGATTCTCTTCACCTTTTACAGGAAAAGGCTGTCCAGTTTGTGGGTCTACTTCCATATGGAATACTTGACCTACATTTTCATAAATTTCTTGCATTTGAGCCACTGCTTGAGGCTCAGTAATATAGTTACGACCTTGAGCAGTAATTGTAAGCATACAATCTTGCATTTGATACTCTTTGAACTGCTCTTCATTTAATATCTCTTCTTTATTTTGATAAGGGTCAAATACTCTGTTATAAGGAATTTTTACCTTAGTATATCTTTCAAATAATTCTAATTCTTTATCACCATCTGAATCTCTATCTTTATTGCCAGTTACAGGAAGTACTTGCTCATCTAATAAACCAAAGCGAGTAGTAGTTGGTGTAGATAAATGTGATGTTTCTTTTGCAGATTCTATTAATTCTTTAAATTGAGGATAAGCACTTAGTACTTGAGACCTCATAACTTTTTTGCCAATAATAATATTATTTGCATCATGACAGAATTGATCTTGTGATGCAGGGTCTATATAGACATCTAAGGGGCTAATAGCTTTAAGGCATACCTCACCCTTACTGTAATCTTTTTTCGGGTCTATATAGGCATTCATGACCCCCATACCCATAACATAGTAGTCGTCAATGACTTGTTTTAGTACTGCATTGCCATTGCTATTATCCCAGATCCACGACATTAAATCAGAAAATATCCGACCTGTCTTTACATCGGAATCTTCTCTAGCCGCAGATTGGAATCTAGGGGAATTTGAGGTTAGTAGAGCCTTGGCTTGCTCTACCGCACTGTGGATGACATTAACGACTACAGGTTCTTGTGCTCTATTTCTTAATGTTTTTACCTGCTTATCAGACCACTGTTTACCATTTCTAAACTCATTATCTTCAACAGCTTGTTTAGCCCACTCTGCACGCTTACTAGAGTAGTCTTTTATAAGGTCTGTGGTTAATTTTGCTTCTGGATTCTTATCTGGCATATAAAGTTACACTTTAATCTTTGGGTGTAACTTACTGCTTTTTGTATCACTTATGCAACTTAAGTTAACAGAAATTTACAATTATGCAGTTTTCCAGTCATAGCCCCCATCTAATAAGGGGTTTCGACTTTCTTTTTTGCCTTTTTCTTTGTTTGTATGAGAAGGAGTGTATATACCTTTGGTTGCATAAAAGAGTCCATCTAGTAAATCATCATGCTTACCACGAGGGTACATAAGCAGCTCATCTCTTAGTTCTTCCATGCTTTTTTGCATATAGAATTTCTTTTGAGCAAAATAAGGCTCCATTGTCTCCAGTCTTGATGATTTAGAGGTTCTAGGGTTTTCTTTAATTTCAAGACCTGGAATAAAGAGCCCATCTTCTTCGCATCGTTTACGGATATATTCACGAAGCATCTCCTGATACCCAACTGATTCTATCCTTGTTTTGTCAGGTCTGTATATTTTTACCTGATTTAAGATAGCTTCAGCTACATTCATGGGAGTTGCTCGTTTTCGATAATAAGGTAAAACGAAACGATTACCATCTTTATCAACTGCAACGGTTACAATGACGGAGAAATCGGCTGTTTGTCTTGTTGATGAAGCTGGGTCAACGCCCATGAATATATTAACTGCTCTTAACTCATTGCAATCTTTACCATTTATGCTGGTAAACTTTAAATATGCCTTATCATTATCATATTCTAATTTCCCATCATAATACTGAATATAGTCATCTCTAAATAGCTGGTCTTCATCTCCCACTACTTCACATAAATATTCTCGATAAAAGACCGATACTCTATTGATACTTTCTAATTCTTTTTTCTTTTCTTTTAACTTTTTGATTGGCTGCCAATCTTCCCATAATGCTTTATTGTTATCCAAATCAGGTTTAAAAAGCATGTTCTTCCAGCCTCTCATTTCCTTTAATGTCTCCACCATGCATCTTTGATGTATTGGAGTACCAATAATTGCTAACCTACCTTTTACTGGATCTAATGATGGGACTGCAGATTGTAGTAACCAGCGAAGATTACCTTCCATAGCCTCTGATGTCTTAGTATTATTCTCATCTTCTGGGTCGTCTACGATAATAAGAGTAGGTCGCTGGTTACCATGCTTAATCCCTCGTAATTGTTGTCCTGTACCTTTGCATATAATCATTGAGCCATCTTTAAGTTCTATCTCAGTCTTGGCCCAAGTTCTAGCAGAATTAACACCCCAGTATCCAAACATCTGTCTAAATGTTTCTGAATAATCAAATACATCTTTAATTGTACCTAAGAGCTTAGTTGCATGGTCTTGTGTACGAGATACAAGCACAATAAGCTTTGGCCCTTTTCCAAACATTATGTGGTATAAAGGGAAAACACCTCCTACAATAGAAGATTTAGCATGACCACGAGGAGCAATAATATTTAATTGCTTGTTTGAATCATCCATAAGTTCATCTGCAATAGTGTAATGAAATTCTGGTGATTCAGCAGAGAACATATTTGGCATAGCCACTTTACCAAATAATATCATATTGTTTTTTAGTTTAGCTAAGACTGTCGACTTCTTCTTCAAGTCTTCTTAACCTTTCTTCCATATTATCTATCAACTGTTTCCAGTCAACAGGAGTATGTGAATCTATTTCAAGATTTGCCACTCTTTCAGCCAACCTGTCTATTTGAGCTTGTATTTCTGCTGCTATATGCTCTAGTAGCATGCTGCTGGAATTTCCCCTTTTTCAAGCTTATCAATTAGATCGTCTATATACCATCTGGCTTTCTTTAGATCTTCAACAGTATTACCCTTATATGGACATCTTGTGACATACTTAATGACATTCCCTCGAATAAAATCCATTTGCCAAGATGCAATAAAATCAGTCACTTCTATACCTTTGGTATAATGTGGAGGATGATTCACCATATCTTCATTCTTTTCTTTCATCAATCTCACTCTTTCTTTCTAATTTTACTCTTTTTTCTTCTTTATCAATAGCATCTGTAATCTGCGATGAGAAGTCCATTTCTATAGAATCGGTAATAACCTTTTTCCCTGGCTTCATTTCTAGTAAGTCCATAAATACATCTGCAGCTTGAAGGATTAATTGAGGCTTACCATCTTCTCTCGCCCTTGCAATTACTTCTTGATGCAGGTCAATTACATATTCTCTATCAATACCCTTTTTAACTAAAAGGTCTTTAGTTTTCTCTTCTACCATTTTCTGTATAGATTCTTGTTTCATTAATCTCCTAACTGTAGCAGCAGGTGTTTTTTGTTCTGGTCTATAGATATTTCCAAGAACATCCCAATCTATAGGTTTATCGGACAATAACATCTCTACATATGCATTTACTACATTCTTAGTTCTTGTTTTACCAACCTCTTTATCTGCCCAATGGGTAGGATTAGATTGTGTATAGCAATCTGCAGACAGGTTATCAAGAAAATTTATTTTAGAATTTTTTGAGACCCAATTAGTGCCATATGATAGTTTTATATTTATTTTAGTTCGTTTCTTTTTGTCCGTATATATAGACTTCTTTAAACAAATACCCACATATCCATCATCAGATAAGGCATTATCACCCTCTTGTGCATCTTTCCAGTAAACATACTCCATACCTAAATCATCAGCCTCTTTCTGACTATGAATCTGATAGCTACGGAGTATATTGTTTACTTTTCTTTTAATTACATGCACTATTTTAGGATTCCATGTGCTTTCATTGCAGATACCATTCGTGTAACTCCAATACCACCACCAAAACGCTCAAACATATCAAGTGCTAGGTATTCTTCTAACTCATCTTCTACTCTTTTCTTACCAAAATGGTTATATAGAAGTTGTGCATATTCACCATCAGATATATTATGGAACTGGTCTCTCATTTCCTGTACATCTGTAGCTCTTTCTGCACTTCCAATAGTCTCCATCCCATGCATAATAACATCAACTTTATTATACATTCCTTCACCTGCATGTTTCATGTTCCAGAATGGATGTGTTCTAAGTGGAAAGTCTTTTAAGAACACACAAGGTGTATATTGCTTACATAAAGCCTCTTCTTCATCATAGTCTAACAATTCAACATCATAATGCTTACATGCATCGTCATAAGTAATTGTTTTATGGACTTCACCAAACCCTAGATGTGATAATAGCTCTGTTTCAAGAGCCATCATATCCTGTATTCCTCCATGAGATTCAAATTCAAACATTGGGAAGACTTTATCATGTCTACCTTCTACTGGATTTGGCTCATTTCTATAACTTGTAGTTATACAGAACACCCCTTTAGCATCAGGATTATCTAATAAATCCCTTTCTAGCCACATTTGCCCTGTTTGGGGCAATGGCCAGTTAATACCACTAAATATATATTGCGATATTGTAGCTGGATCTTCACATGCAGCTAATATAGATTGCCTAGATTGTGCAGGTACCTCAATAAATCCTTTTTTCTCTTGAAAGAACTTTCTCATTTCTTTAACTGCATAGCTATATTCGTACATATTTTTCATTTTTTATTCTTTTCTTTTTTAGTGGTTTTCTTTTTTGGCCTTCCTACTTTAGATCCATAAGTTCCTTTGCCTCTTGGCATCCTACGCTCCTTTCTTTATTTTATAATCCCTAAGGGTTACCCTTATTAACCTTTAATACACTTCCCTTAAGGAAGTGTATATACTTCCTAAGAGAGTACTCTACCTAAGGGCTACCCTTATATACTTAACCCTTAAGTTAATCCCTACTCTCACCTTCATCATTCAACATTTGTGATAACATTCTAGTCACTATTTCCCTTTCAGCTTCATATAGATCAAAGTCTTTCTTGAATTGCTTGTAAATAGATGAATGTGACTCAGTATCTTCCCACAAACCAGTTGACAAATCAAATGTCTCATATGTCTTCTTTGTTGCCATATGTTAATTTAAGTTGCATTTAGTAAATTATCAAAGCTAGATTATTAACATGGATTTGTAAAAATTGCTGTAGAATGGGAGTGAGAGATATACATAGGACCCACCCCCCACTAAATTAGGGTTGAGGGTTCTAAACTCGTTGAGTTCAACCGTTGAGGTTAACTCAATCGAGTGGTGTATAACACACTAACACACCGTGTATACATCTCCCCACCACACACACACGATAGTCACTAATCCATACAACAACAGGAGAGTGTCTCCCTTTTTTGTAGTAAGAAGAGTAAGGTCAATCGACTAAGCATCACATTGCAAAGGCTTTGAGTGACTACGGTTAGGTAACCAATCCTGTAAGGGTCCGTAGAACAAGACAAGTACACTATGTGAGGGCCTTACTCTCTTATAATAATCAATTAAATTAAGGAGTAACTAACTATGTTAATGAGAACATTTAAATGGATAGGACATCAAATAGCAGTAGCAATTATGGGCTTCAAAGAAGGTTATGCTACAGGCAAATTAGATGCAGAAGGACAACAGGTTAAGAGAGCAATGGAAGAAAGACAAAGTATGCACGAAGACTTTGACAGTCCTTATGGAGACTTTGAGGACAGAGGTAGAACAACACCTCATCCTTCTGATGCATAGAATAGAAAGGGTTGACACTTATGTGTCTCCCTTTTTTACAGATAAATAAAGGAATTGAACTATGTTAAATAGAATATTAATCTTTTCATTATTAGCCTCATATTCGGCTTGTTTTTGGTATGTGATATTCGGGTATGGGTTGGGAGGAGATGACTTCTTTATGGACCCATTAGGGACCTTAAAATTCATCTTCGTGATGAACCAAACAGAGTGTTATGTATCTTGGATATTCTTGGGTGGAGTATGTTGTTATTTCACACCAAGATTTATAAAGAGAGATGTCAGTTGATGTCTCCCTTTTTTGCAGTAACTAAAAAACAATTATAGGAGAAATAAAAATGGACCCATATCCTTATAGTAAATCAAAATGGATGGATGATTATATGGACTTTGACCAAGGGATGAGTGAAGAAGAGATTTATATTATGACAGAAAAAATGCTTAATAGCCCAGCTTATCTTAACAATGTCATTACATCTCTTAACAAGAAAATCGAAAGATTAGAGGATGAAATAGATTCACTTGAAGATAGGCTAAATGCAACTTTAATCGTAAAGATTAAATGGAAGATTGCTTCACTAATAAACAGACTACCAAAGATTAGAATAGAATGGTAGGAAAAGAGGAGATGTCTATGAGATGTCTCCCTTTTTTGCAGATAATTAAGGAGTTTAAAGACTATGGATGTATTAGTAGATACAGTAGTTGATAGTTTCACACCTAATCCTGATGTAGAGATCTATACTGTTATAGATGAATCAGGCGATAAGGTATTCCAAACTTATGATTCTTGCGAGGCTTATAGTTATGTCGATGAGATGAACTTATTAAGAGAAGAGTTGAGGAGTCATTAGTTGCTTGGGAGATGTCTATGAGATGTCTCCCTTTTTTACAGAATTAAATAAAAGGAGTAAAAATGATGAAATTTGATTTTGGAGATAACTTTTGTTCTTGTTGTGATGCAGTATATATGCTTGATAAACCTCGCTTAAAAAAGTCAGGTCCTAAAGGCAAAGAATTTAGTTATAAAACAAGACATCCAACCTTACAACAAAATGTTGACTATGTGTTAAGTATGGCACTTACTCAATTATCTATATGTGAAACAAATAGTTTCCAGATAGATATTGGAGAAGATGTTGCACATAGAGACGGACAAATCAGAACATGTATTGAAGAATCAAAACATTGGGATGAATTGTCAAAACATAAAGGCTTTAAGGTTTTAAAGCAAGGATGCTTGATATTCCCAAAACCAGCCGATATAGGGGATAGAAAAACATACATTGTTGGCGAACATTAGTAAAAAGGAGATGTCTTAATTGATGTCTCCCTTTTTTACAGATAATTAAAAGGAGTATTATGGAAAAACATATGAGTTTTGAAGAATGGTTTGAACATAATGAGGCTTCATTAGCAATACTATTTGCAGAAAATGGTGCTGATAGAGAAATGGACTTTGACTTTGAAAGAGAATCTTGGAATAAATATGAAGAGTATCTTGGAACTTATCTC
>VTLG01002717.1_pt1 | contig 19945 bp, 13 predicted proteins | sample 4694571 | NCBI WGS metagenome assembly VTLG01 (sample SAMN12604809, study PRJNA352737) | marine metagenome | biome: ENVO:00000447; feature: ENVO:00000209|ENVO:00000569|ENVO:01000036; material: ENVO:00002151; isolation source: viral sequences binned using virsorter ... | reverse complement strand
TATCATTCAGATCTTCTGATTTAATCGCTGATCCTGCATAAAAGGTGGCTGTCAGGTTGTCAACATTCGTTTGTCTAAGTATTTTGATTTTAGCTCCGTTAGCTGGAGCACTATTAAATTGTACCGTAGTAGCATTAGCTAATGACCATGTATTAGTTGCTTGTACAGTTGCGTCAACCTGAACTTCAATATCAGTTGACTTAAGATATGGAAATGTAAAAGAGTAATTGGTGGTGGAGCCATTACCCGTATACGAATTTTCTGTAACAGCCATAAGGTTTTATCGTGATCCTCCATATTGAAGGAGTTGTCTTTGAGTGTTTTGTTTTTGTATGTCTATTGCTTCATTAACATTACCTCGTTCTAACTCGAAGTTAACTTCTTTCTGTGCTTCTACTATTGCTTCTAGATCAATAATTTGTTCTGCATTCTCTTTATACTCTTTAATTACTGATTTTAATTCTTGAATAATAGGCAATCTTTTAAATTCTAATTCAATATCAGTAGACTTAACATGATTATCTGAAGAGTAATAATGCATCATAATACCTATTTGATCCCAGTATTTTTTAGATGATAGTATATCTCTTAGTTTGGGGAATAGTGTACCATCTCTATGCATTTCTTCTAATATCTTCTGTTGTTGTTCAGTAGTATATTTTACACCAGCTTCACTTGTTTCTATTGTATTGAATACTTTAACTGGTAACATCCTGAGAAGTTCTCTAGTAGTACCTGTTATAGTTTGTTGATTATCACCTTTACCTATAGTTATATTAAGTGGATTACCTTTATCAGGATCATGTGTATTATCACTAGAGAATTTTATACCAACAAAATGATTTAGATAACGAGTGAATCCATTATCATGATCACGTAACGGTTGACCAGTAAGAGCATCAATATATTTAGGAACTGCTCCTATAGTAAATGGAGTTTGTGCTAAGAAATAATGAAGCATACTATCACTTACATTTCTTAAAGCATTATCTTGTGCTCTAGCTAACTGCTTTACTTCAGCAGGTACTACAACAGCACTAGCTGATCTTTTAAAGAATCTTTGTACAGCATTCCAATCACCTAATGCTATACTTGCTATAACATTTAGGTTTTCTAAATTATTAGCACCGAATGCATGTACTAATGTGCTGACTACTTTACTATACCAATCTTCCATTAAAGGTTCTGCTTCTTTAGCATAAGCTGCCATATTACCCATTATAGTTACTAATGGATCAAGTATCGGTATACCTTCAACTACATAACATACATCTGTTCCAGGTACGCAGATACTCTTATGTTTCATTCCTAGTACTTCTCTTTCATATTTATTCATAGTAGGATCAAAATGACCACTACCTATTATATTACCTGACATTGCTTGATCCCATAAGAGTTTAGTAATACCAGCAGAGAATAGAAGTCTTCCAGTATATTCATTTCTAAGATCTTTAAATATTGCCATAGCATTAGGATCAGTAGCAAAATCAACACCATGTTCTATTAAAGCTTGAGCTATATCAGCTTCACTACGAGCATATATAGTCTTAGAAAACTTATTAGCTCCGGGGATAGCACTAATAGGTAGCCAAGACATAGCATTCTTAATAGAATTACTTTCTGTTCTAGGGAACATAAAAGCAAATCTTAGTAATGGAAATGCATTAGTAGCTTTATTTATGTAAGCACTTACAGCATCATCACCAGTAAAGTTTACATCATCTGATAGACTTTGAACATGTTTATCAGTTAACAAACCTTGTTTATTAAAGAATGATCTTCTATAGGCTATTTCTGCCTTCTTAAAATCAGCTTCTTTTATGTATCCAAATTCACTGAATACATCATCAAAAGCTCTAATACGTGCATTTCTATGTGCAGTAAAGTATTGTGCAAAAGCATCTGGTCCAGTCATACCTGTTAAAGGGTATCTAGCCCATTTCATCTTACTTAGCTTACGCATTGCATTAGAAGTATCATATTGATACATTCTTCCCCAGTTACCATCTGCTTCCCATAATTCTCTAACACCTTTAACTACTTCATTTACTTTATCATCTTGGAATATAAAGTCCTTTCTATAAGCTCTCATCATAGCAGTAGGGTCTTGATGAGTCTTTTTCATCATCTTCCAAGAATAGCCTAAACCTCGTTTCAGTACATGTCTATCAGGTTCATAGTACTTAGCAGTACGTCTTAAAGCATCAAAGAGATCTCCATCAACTACACCCCAGAAACCTGCACCTAATATACTAGTTAAAGGTTTAAGAGTCATTTGATAAGCCATACTCTGAGTAGCTCTTGATACTGATCTTGCTGATAGAACATTATTAAATACTAATCCAAATAAGTTCTTAGAGAACATACTCATCTTTGTTGGATCAGGACTCTTAATTAGAGTTAAAGGACTAACTTCATTAGCAGCATATTTAAATAGTTTAGTTAACGTATCAACTTTACCATCACTTAATACAAATGCAGCAGATAATGGTTTTAAAGCTTCAGGTCTTATCTCAGCTACTTTTCTTAATGTATTAACATATCTTAAGTTAGTAGAATGTATACTACTAGCTTCTTGATTTAATGCTCTTAATACACTTTGAGCAGCTTCTTCTAAGTTTTCTAAAGGTACTTCATTTAACCAGTTTTTATTCTGTAGTTGCCAACCTGCTACCTTTTTAGATAATGCAGTTTCATCTAATAAGAATAACATTTTATCAAGCATCTTAGATAAAGCTTGATCATCATCTGCTATACCTTTAAACATAAAACCACCTTCAGCAGTAGAACTTATCTCCTTACCTAAAGTAGTCATGATACGAGCAGTAGTTTCATTTACATTCGTACCAGTATATATGTCTGTTAAATCTCTTAAAGCAAGCATTGCTGCTTGAAAGTTCTCATCAGATATATATTCAACTTGTAATTTACCATTTAGTAGAGTTTTAATATCCTTAGTTTCACTAAATAAAGCTCTTAAATCTTCTACATCAGCATCAGGATCTATAATTTCTGCATACTTACCCCAAGCTGCAGACTGCATCTGTTCATTAGTAACTGTAAAATTATCTACTACTGCATCAAATCTACCAGTATTTATTCTGGATACATTTACAACAGCTTTACGAGCAGGATCATTAGGACCAACATTTCTTAAGGTTTGTTCTGATATAACTTGTGCAGGATCTCCTACTGAATCACCATATTCAATAGCAGCTATATCTGCTTTATTCTTTGCTACAGCACCAGGAGGTATTGGAGGTTTACTAGAAGTTGCTGTTTCTGGTACTATATCACTATCTAAATCATCTGGTACTCTACCTTCTTTTCTTATTTTCCTTTCAGCAGCTGCATCTGATTCTTTAATTATAGAGTCTTCATCCATTCTTAAAGCATCTTCAATATCTATTAACTTACCAGTTTTCTCTTCTAAAAGAATTAGTTCATCGATAGCTGCAGCTTCTTCAGCTTTAGTTAACTTACCACTATTAAGTAGTTCATTAAGTCTATCCATCTCTAGGATATTATTAGAATCTGTATTAGATAGAATCTGTTTATTTTTATAAGCAGAAGAAGCTTCATCTAATGGTTCCATCCATCCTAACATAGGAGCACCACTAGGAGTCTTCTTAAATTCTATACCCCATCCAATTAAATTACCTATACCAGACACTGGTAAGTCTGCCATATAATGTAGGAATCTATTATGAAGAGGACTATTTGTACTATAATATCTAAGGAAATCTGGTACTTCTAATACCTGATCTCTACCAAATACATTTAGAAAGTTAGAATTATATACAGCATCCATCCAAGTTGGACCTTCTGATTGATCACTAACAGCTACAATAGCTGAATCTATCGCAGTATTAAGACCAAATCCAGCCCAGAATTGCTGTCCTTTACCTAAATAACCAGCATAACCTGCTTTACCTATTAGACCGTTAACCCATTGACCTGTTAATATTGAAGGTAATATTATTTGACTTACTTCTCTTACACTAGTCATGTTTGGATTATCATATATCTTCATCATTAACTTATCATAGGCATTATCTACACCTGCTAATCCAGGTAACATACCTATAATATTACTAAACTGATCAGGTAATCCTTGACCCATGGCAGCAAGAGCTTGCATGGTATTACCTACTGATTCGATAGGATTACTAGTACCATATAACGCCTTACTATCTGTGTAAGCTTTTTGTGATCCCCAATACTTTATAATCCAAGAATCTCTAGCAGCTTGTCTCTCTTCTCCTCTAGGCATATCCCACCAGATTTTCTGATCTGCTGCCATTTGTTCTCTAACAGCTTTATTAGTTAAATCTGGTAAGACTTCTGGTTCGATAGGAAGATTTGTTGGGTCTCCTAATTTTTGCTCTGCTGCTTGATTAGGAGTGATAGGTTCTAGAGTACTACCTTCTGTTTTAATGATGTCTTCTTGTTGAAGTAATTCTTCTTCTTCTATGTCAAGCATAGAATTTTCATCATTTTGTGAATCTGTATATACTCCCATAATTAGTTGTCCTCAAGATAAAAATAACCATCGGGAGAATAATGAATACCCCAACGTCTTCCGTTTTCTATTAATGTTTTTCTATATCTAAAATCTGTTACATTAGCTCTACCATCAGGTTGCCATATTACATATTCTGGAGGAATATCTCCATATACAGCTTCCCATCTAGCTAAATACTGATTTAAATTTTGTGAGTCAAGTGTTGCTTGTACTTTAGGATTAACAGGTAATTGTCCAGTTGTATCTATATATTTTTCTAAGGATGCTAATATAGATAGTTCCCTATTAGAATGTGCATTTTGCATTTTCTTTCTAAAGTTTGCTCTCTTAGATACATTTGTTACTACTGTACCATTATCAGGTCTGATCTTCTTAGCAGCTTCAATAGCTTTTTCATCACCAGTATTATTTAATAATTGAGCAATAATTAATTCAGGACTACCTTTTAAAGGATGATCAGATGGTAGATCTCTATTAATCTCATCTACTGTAGAATAGAATTCAAGAGGTCTATTATCATTTATATCCTTAATCCATTTATCTCTTTTTGAATCAGAGATAACTTTCTTTTCAGTTTCAGTTAATAAACTAGAAAAATCAAAAGAAGGGGAAGCTAATTCTTTACGAGTATAATCTATCTTCTGATATTCTGGTATATTACCATTATCTAACTGTCTTTGTGTACTTGAGAAAATAGGAAAATCAAATCCTGGACCTCTTTGCCTAGCTGATATAACTGCATACTTTGAATCTGTAGCAATTAATTTATCAATACTACTATTAGCATTTTTATATGCTGTTTTAACATCAGCAGTAGCATCTAATTCAACTCTAAAACTAGTCCAGAAATCATTTTTCAAGTCAGTTAATTTTATAGCTACACTAGCATTAGCTAAATCATCATCACCTCTATATCCAAGTTTAGCTCTTAATTTATCTTCGAGAGATTCATTTAAATCAGATATTTTAAAATACTTTTCAAATTGAGTTATATGAGCTAATTGAGCTGTATATTCTCTCTTATCTGCAGCACTGAGAACTGAACTATTCTCTATCATACGGTAAGCATCTTGATGATCACCATTATCAATTAAACTATCAATCTCATGTTTAATACCTTTAACACCAGTCAGACCAATACCATGCCTATCTAAGTATTTCTTATAATGATTAACAGCATCTGTAAATCCATTAGCTTCAGCAGCATTTATTTGTGATTGAATAGTTTCAATGTTACCATCCCATTTATTTAGAGTGAAGTCAATAGCTTCACCAAGAGCTACTTTTTCAGAATAATTTTTAGCTGCATTTAAATCAGTTACTTTTTTTCTTTTAACTGCAGCTCTAGTTTCACTTATTTTTTCAAATAATTTAGGATTACGTCCACCTATTTGAGCTTTATCATAACCATTACCTGCATCACCTTTTTGTCTTCCTTTAGGTGGTGTAAGGTATCTTAATCTTTCAAGTAGTTCATCATCTGATATTCTTAGATCAGAAGCCCAACTAGTAAATAAATGTTCTATAGCTTGAGCTGTATTATTAGCTATAGGGTTACCCTCTTTATCTACACCATGTAATTCAACAAATTGAACTAAACGATCCATCTTATCTTGACTAGGATCTGCTTCAAATATATCTAAATTTTCTTGATATTTTATTTTGAAGATTTCAGCATTCCTAGTACTAGTCCAAGTATTACTTTTTTTAGCAGCAGCCTTATTGAATTCATCTCTAAATTTAACAACACCTTTATGGTATTTATATCTTTCAATACCAATACTTGTTTCTATCTTATTCTGTATCCATTTATAAGCTCTATTTAATTCTTCTGGTGTAGCAGGGCTGACACCAAATTCCTCTTTATAAGCTTGTAAACCTTCTTTAATATGAGTATCTATATTAGCAACTAAGTCATCAGTTATATAACTAACTCTACCAGCTTTATAGAATACACTAGTACTATCAAGACCAAATAATTGAGAATCAGTAGCTCCTGCTTCTTTTAATTGCTTTTTTGTTTCTAAAAGTTCTTCATCAGCAATAGTAACACCTTCTTCAAAATTCTTAGCCCATATTTGTAAGGTATCATTATCAGCTTGATTCTTTAAAGCTTGAGCATAACCTAAGTTATGAGTAACATTTTGATATCCTGAAGCTAGTTGAGTGAAAGCTTGTGATAATTTAGGTGCTAGAGTTTCCCAGTGTTTAGCTTGACGTTCATATTCATCAGCTCTACCTTTGATTGCTTCTATATCTCTTTGAGATCTTACCTTAATATTCTCTAATTGTTTATTATAAATCTTATCTTCTAAAGCTTGGAGATCTGCTACGTTCTGACGTTCCTTATCAAATGCTCTCTCCATAGAGGATAACTGGTCTTTATCAATTTCAGCTTGCTGAGATCTAGCCAGTTGTAAGGAATCTATGATTGTTTGATCACGCTCTCTTAAGGCACTTATGCCTAAGTCACCAGAGGAGGGATTTCTAAATCTACCTCCTTGGCTATGGCGTCTGAATCCTGTTGTCATGTTTAGTTATATGTCCCAATTAGTTGCAGCTTGTCCTAATGAGGATGCTACACTTGTAATACCTGAAGTCCATGCCCTAGAAGCAGCAGCACTAGGATCTCTCATAGCACCTCTTATAGGTTCTGGTCCGAAGTCAAACTCTTCTAACGGTCTAGGTAACTGGAATTCTGCTACTGGTGTAGGTAACGGTTCAAGAGGCAATGGTAGTTCACCTGGATGTAACATTTTCTGAGCCCATGCTGACATATCTGCAGCTTCTTGATCCCTAGCTATCTCCATTAAAACAGAGCGTGTATTACGTTCAGCACCTAACATAGCTTCAGCCATAGCAGATTGTTTTCTACCTTCTGAAGCTATGATAGATTGTATAGATTTAGTAACACTTCTACCTGTTTGACCTCTGGCTCTAGCTTTACCTTGAGCTATTAAGTTTTCTATATGTAATTCTTGCTGTTCAAAAGCTTGTTCAGCTTCGATCTCTTCTAACTGCCTTAACTGATCTTCTCTACCAGCATAGGCACTTCTAGCATTTAAGGATAATTGTTGATAAAATAAATCATCTGATTTCCAAAACTGTTCTTCTAATGAATCTTGTTTTCTATTACGAATCATTAGATCGTAATTATATCTCCGTAAAGCAGATTCATCCATGAAGTCTGCTCTTTTACGTTCATTTATCTGTTGTAATAGAACGTTATTTTGAGTATCAGCATGATCAGCTGCAAGCCTCTCAGAAGCCATTCTATAGGCTTGTAAGTCATATTGATACTGAGCTTCTGTAGCTTCATTAGCTGTTCTAGCTTGATCTCTAGCATCATTAGAAGATCTATTGGATGACCATAATCCGATCCCTGCACTTATTAAAGGTACTGCTACATTCCAAAAGTGCATCTCCATACCAGATGTAGCTAGCTGTTGTTCCAGCATAACTTTAGCTGGATTTTTAGACATAGATAATTCAGCATCACTCATTGGTGTGCCAAACTCATTCATCATCATATGTTATGTCCTCCTGTAAAATCTAGGTGAGTATTGTCCTTCCCACATCATAGAATTTAAGGACACCGGAAATGGTGAGTCATTAAATACTCTTAATTGGAAGTTATCTGTTTTTTGATGTATAGGTATTGAAAATATAGAATGATCTTTTAAAGCTATATCATTAGCTAGATATGTATTAGCTATTACTGTTGGATTCAGACTATACCATTCATCTAAAAATATTACAATCTTTACATTATTAGCTGGTGCTGAACTGAATGTTATTTGATTAGTAGCTGTTACAGTAAATGCTGTAGTAATAACACCATCTAAAGTAACTTTAATTTGATCTTCATCTATATAAGCTAGATCTTCATCTATCCAGTTATAAACTGTAGTACTACCATCTCCTGTATATTCTTTCTTACCTTGTCTTATACCTGTAGATTTCAATTTAAATGCCATAAGACCAGATAGACCTACAGCAAACTTCATTCTAGCTATAGTTAAGTTAGCTGTAAAATCACTCTGACGTTGACCATCATCTAATTTAAGATATGTCTTAGGTAGAATTATATCTAAATCATATTTCCATCCTACAATAACATCCGCTGCTACACTAGTTAAATTCTTTTTAAGTACTTTAAAGTAAGGATCTCCATCATTAGTTATAACTTCTGGAGTAATTGTAAATCCAGATTCAACAAACTGTCCAGTAGCTGTAGTACCTTTAATAACTATTACAGGTGTTAATCCTGTTACATTAGCAAAAGGTATATAGCATTTAGAAAATTCATTAGTAGAATCCCATGCTACAGTAGCATTATTAGCTGCATTTCTAGCATTAGAATATAAATCTATACATGGATTAATTCTTTGTCCATCATTATTAACAATAATAGCATCTTCTGGACTCTGACTTAAGCTAGCTTTACTTAAAGTAAATTGATTACCTTGTTTAGTAACAGCATAGAACTCATCTGAATCAACAGCTATAGTTTGTACATTACCAGGTAGTTGCCATCTAAACCAAGATTGTACTACATTGGTTTCACCATCACTATAGGTAAGATAAAAATAAACTTTATCATCAGACTGACCAGACATAGCAATGAATTGGTTTTGGGAGCTACCAATAAACGTATCTATTGTAGCTGGAACCCATTCATTTACTACTCTACCTACATCTAATACTTGAGGGTTCTCATCTTGACCTCTAGTAATCATACCAAATATACGTGTATAACTTGGTGTCTTACTAATGAAGTTGATATTAGTACCCATATCTATAGGATCTAAATCAGCATCCATCTCATAGTTAGAGATAGTTCTAATTGTAGTAGTGGTAGGTGTAAATATATTTTCCTGAGCACTCATTAGAAACTGCTGATTCTTACTGAATAATACAAGACCCTGTGTAGTAGGTAATATACCATGTAAGGTAGCAGGTTTAGTAGTAGATGCTTGTAAATCTATAGGATCAGCATCTGTTAATGTTTGAGCTGAAGTATGATAGAAGTTATAGTGTTGTCCTGATTGACTTAATATAACATTATCTACTGAAAGAAATCCTAATCTATTATTATAGAAGAATGCTTTATGTATCTTTTGACCAACAAAACTTGGATGAGTATTTGTTACATCATCACCAACTAATCTAGAAGTATAAGCTATCTTTTGAAATGTAAATGTATTAGTAGAATTATTAACTAATTCATGTGGTACTGTAGCTGTATCTAATCCAGTAGATTTACTAGGATCTATTGTTTCTTCCCAATAACCTGGACCTGATGTACCATCATCTGCTACAAATTTAGCCCAATATGTATCTGCTGTTGAAGCAGTATTAATTATTTTTACTGTATGATTATGGGCTGTTTGTACAGGTAATTGAGATATATTATCTACTTGATCTTGGAATACTTCTATAGAAGTACTAGTAGCACCACCAACAGCAGTGATAGTAAAAGCACTAGTTCTAGTTAACTGTAGAGTAGTCTGGTATTTTGTTACTGTTAAGTTAGATATACTTAAAGCATCTATTGCAGTTTTAAGTTTAGTTAATGTATCACTATATGTATCATCACTATCTGTAGTAACTGTAGCAGTACTACCTGCTACAACTATTGTATATGTGGTAAGAAGTGAACTACCACTTAATGTAAGAGTAGCTTGCTTATTAGCTGTAAAGGATGGGTTAGCTAATACAGCAGCTGTTATTAAATCATTTGTAATTATAGATGTATCTTGTACAGTTAATACATCATAGTTTGTACGAGCACCTGTAAGGTATGCCTGTGCCCCTGTACCGTAGTTAACAGTACATGCAACACCTGTTGTAGCATTCCATATATCTATGTCCCCTGTAGAGCCTCCACCGGGTACTGGCTTAATACATCCTATATATTTTTCATCATTATCTCTATGTATATAAAACCATTTAGAGGAATCATATGTAGTACCTGTACCTAAATTAGCAATCCATTTTAAACCAGGTCTTTTAGTTAACCCAAAAGTAGGATCAGGGTAAGCATTAAGACACTCACGTACTTGACCTGGTAATTTTTTATCATCAGATTGTTTAGATACTCCACCAAGATAATTATCAATTCTTTGAGTTACTGCTGGCATTATCGTTGTAAAGCTTGGAACGGTTGATAGCTTTGGTAATAGTTTGTTTGTCCTTGTGGGTGTCCAAAGAAAGTAAACTGTCCTTGCTGTGTTTCATATTCTAAAGCTAGTGCTCTAGCTAATCCCTCCTGTTGTTGTAACATTTGGTATTGTGTATTATCTCCTACAATCCTTTGTGAAACAATTGTAGAAGCTCTAGCTGTAACATAATCTTGTATAGGTTGGGGTAAATCTACCCAATCGAATTCCCATACAACATCACATTCTATTGTAGAATGTTCTTCCCATGTGTATCTATGATGCTGTCTATCATATAGCTTACCACTCCTACGAACACCGTCGAAGTCAACATTAGCAGCATTCTCGGTTAATTTTAGTTGTAGTATGTTATTGGGAATTAATACTTCATTATTAGTATCAGGAGTGAATTCATAATGATACTCTTTATTAAAAGTCCATCCTTCAGCTTGGACTTCCCTATTTACCTGTAACAAAGTATCGTATGCAATCGCAACCTCTGGGTTGGTTTGATCGAGAGTGGTTACAGGAGCCTGACCACATGACGACAGTATTTGATTTATAGCAGGTAATTCTTGAGTAGCGTTAGTGGTTGGAAAAGGCATAATTATTAATTAAAAAAAAGGGAGACCGAAGCCTCCCATATGTATAAGACTATTATCCGTTAGCTGGATAAGTAGCACCGAATGCAGCTGGCTTAGTTGTAGTTCCTGCGAACAGTTCTACACAAGCAGCTGGGTTTAGGAAGTCAGCACCCATTGCTAGTCTTCCTAGGATAACATCACCCTGATAAATCACGGAGACATCACCTGATGTTACTTGAACTTGTGGTCCAATTGCTTCAACAACACCTGCAGCTTCTCTCTGGAAGATAAGACCGCAAGTATTAGCAAAGTCAGTTGCGTTACCATAGTTGTTATTAACACCTGCAACAGAGGCACGAGCGTCTTCAGTAGCTACATCTACGAATGATCCAGTGTTACCTGGGTTAAGTGTAGCTGGGTCAGTACCTGCAGCAGCACCTGAGTTAGGAGCATACTTAGTACCGTACTTACTAAAGAATGGGACATTCATTGATTTGTAGATCTTGATGCCTGCAATTTCAAGAATACCCTCACCGGATTGTAACGCACTACCTTGTACGTCTCTGTTAATTAAGTTAGATGTTGCTATGTCTTGGATAAGAGCATAGTACTGTCTTGGGTTAAGGACAGCAACACGACCATCGTTACTAATTCCTTTCTCATCTAAAGCTGCTGCTGCATCATAGAATGCAGTTACAATTTTACCTGAGTTTAATGCATCATCTGCATCGGAACCAGCACCAACTTGAATCTGTGTTCCACCTGGTTCTACGAAGTTAGCCTTCGTGATAGGAGATGCAACACGAGCACCTTTAGCAATTGATCTAAAGATTAGACGGTCATATTTTTCTGCGAGTGCATAACCGATCTTCTTAGAGATCTCGCCACGTAACTCGTAGTGTGCAAGTGTTTCATCTAATTCATATACGAAAGCACTTGATATGAGAAGATCATCTACTGTAATTGTCTTCTCTGCTACTGGAGGAGCACCGTCACTGTTACCTAGAATAGCGTTTCCTGGTGTATGATATTCGGCTGTGGTACGACCTGTATAAATGAACTGTAATGATTTACCGTTCGATAAGGTACGCTTCATAACCAAATCCCTAGCAATTGTATTGCGTTGGAATCCTTTAAACATCTCACCACTAAACAGCTTCAGGTATAAAGCACGTGCATCATTAGCAGCATTCAGTTGACCCGGCCTGGTGAGGCTGGTCGTTAAATCTGAACTCTGATGAGCCATTGTTTAATGTAAAAATAAAAGTGTATATAATTTCTTCAGCTGAAAATTTTTTGCGCTTATTTAATTTGTATTTGTGGTCTTTCCCACCGTCTAGACGGCTAAGGGTATCCTCGTAAGGGCCAAAGCCAATGAAAGGGGAGTCCGACTCTGAGGTGCTCCCCTTCCTATGATTAACTTGTTAGAGCATCTTCCAGAGATTCATACTCTTGCTCTTCTTTGATTTCTTCATCAACACCCGGCGGTTGATATTCTGCAGGAGCAGTATCAACAGGGGCAGTTGAAAAGCTAGTCACACTAGCTCTAAGTTTGGATGATTGATGTGCCATTAGAAAGAATACTTAGCTCCAATCTTTGTGCCATAAGTGTTATCAGCTTCATCATTAGAAGTGCCTGAGAATTCTCCATAGACACCAAGCTTTTGAGTAACATTGAATTTACCTCCAAGCTTACCAGATAGTGTTCTTTCTGTTCCATCTACATCAGGTTCTGCAGAGATAACAGGTCCACCTTGAATATAATATCCAAGCTTACCTACGTCTCCTTCGTACCCGATATGAAGATCAACAGCTCTACCTGTATATTCAGATCCAGTATATCCGTCTCTTGACTCAGCGTTTAAATAGACGCCAGCCATTGCAGGAGTCGAAGCGAAAGCTGTTGCCGCTAGGGCTAGTGCAATTGTTTTCATTTAATTTACTTTGTAGATTTTGTGTACTCTACACCACGATACTTGAGGGTCATAATGATCTCCAGTACCACAGCCCCGTTCCATGCTGTGATGTCATGCGACCTTCAAAAGAAGGTTGAACGGACGTGATGTTTAAGCGATTGACGTGACCTCTTTAGCCGCTAGGTCAAGCGGGAAATTATGTGCGTTTCTTTCATGCATTACTTCCATACCTAAGTTAGCCCTGTTGAGCACATCAGCCCATGTTGGAATAACTTTGCCATTGGAGTCAACGATTGATTGATTGAAGTTAAAACCGTTGAGATTAAAAGCCATGGTGCTGACTCCCATACTGGTGAGCCATATGCAAACGACTGGGAAAACACCAAGGAAAAAATGAAGGCTCCGACTATTATTAAAGCTGGCGTATTGAAAGATAAGCCTACCAAAGTAGCCATGAGCAGCGACAATATTATACGTCTCCTCCTCTTGGCCGAATTTATATCCATAGTTCTGAGATTCTAATTCAGTTGTCTCTCGGATAAGTGATGATGTAACCAAGGAGCCATGCATAGCAGCGAAGAGAGCACCACCAAACATCCCCGCAACTCCCAACATATGGAAAGGATGCATAAGGATATTATGTTCCGCTTGAAAGACAAACATAAAGTTGAATGTCCCGCTGATCCCCAACGGCATACCGTCAGAGAAACTACCTTGTCCGAACGGATAAACCAAGAAGACTGCGAAGGCTGCTGAGACTGGAGCTGAGTATGCAACACAAATCCACGGCCTCATGCCTAGTCTATAACTAAGTTCCCATTGGCGTCCCATGTATGCTGCGATACCGATGAGAAAGTGGAACACAATGAGTTGATATGGTCCTCCGTTATATAACCATTCGTCGAGGGTTGCAGCTTCCCAGATTGGGTAGAAGTGAAGACCGATTGCGTTAGATGACGGGACGATTGCCCCTGAAATGATGTTGTTTCCATAGAGTAAAGAACCTGCTACAGGTTCACGTATACCATCTATATCAACTGGAGGAGCTGCAACAAACGCTATTATAAAACAGGTTGCTGCTGTTAGTAGTGCAGGGATCATAAGGACACCGAACCAACCAACGTAAAGTCGGTTGTCGGTACTTGTTGTCCAGTCACAAAAACTCTGCCAGTTATTAGTTGGTTTTGTTATTTGTACTGTTGTTGCCATTTAAAAAATGCCGGGAATAATTTGTCCAGTAGTTATGTATGAACCTAGAGCTGCTACGAAACCTAGCATAGCTAGCTGACCATTGACACGCTCTGCGTTATCAAAGTAGTCCTGTTCCATAACTTGTACTTTTGGTTCGGAGGCGAATTTGTTTTGAGGCATTAGTAATAAGAAAATAAAAGTCCATTGTGGCAGTGACGATCTTTCGGGCTGCCGATATAATTATATAGCACCTGTTCTTTTTTTCTCTTCTACACCTTGCCTTAACATATCTAAAGTAGGTTTTGAATAATCTCCTTTAGGGTTTAATATTTTATCAAATTTATTAGGGAACTGTTCACCCATATAAAGACTTGCTTGATTCCAACCATCTCCTTGAACATCCCATCCACTTGGTTTGTGTTCATGTTCAAATTGGTATTGAATCTCAATCAGTTCTTCATCATTAGCTGGTCTATACTTACCATCCTTGGTAGGCATTAACCAGTTACCATCAGGTAGTTGTACAGCACCTGTCTTTTCTGTATAAGTTTGAGTAGGTGCTACGTGCCTACCATCTTGAGTAACTCCATGAGCTAAGTCGATTTTAGGTTTAGGGATATTAGGATACCCCGGAGGTACACCCGGAACTTCGTCTGGATTAGGAGGTCTATAAGGACCGTCTTCACCCGGTCTATTACCACCACCACCTGCTAAACTACTTATAAGAAGTGCTTGATTAATTTTATCATCTGTTGTTAAAGCCATAGTTAAAAGTTAACGTTAGAACGCTCGAGCTTCTTCATTATATCTGATCTATAAGCAGCATCTTTTTCGTATCTAGGATCACTCATAGCCTGTACGACTTCAGCTTGGCTACGGAATTGTGAGCCGTCTCCTTTTGGCGCAGTGCCTGTTAACATTTTTCCATCATATCCTCTAGAATCTTGCCATCTATAAGCAAGAGAACGTACAGCAAAGAAAGCAGCTAGTGGATCACCTCTCTCCATTACTGTATCAAACATTCCTATTTCTTGTTCATTAAGATTAGATCCAGCCCATTGAAGCATCTCTTGGTATTGCTCATCAGTTCCAGCTAAGCTTCTTATTTGTGCAGCATCTTCATCAGAGATTTCCCTTGGAGCATATTTCTCAGCTTCTACACGATATTCTAGATGCATCTTAGCTAATTCACCGGGATCAGTTTTAGCTAATGTTTCTAATGTAGCCTCATCATATTTTTCATTAGATGATTGTTCCCATAACTGATCTAAGATGTTAGCTTCTGCAGGATCTTCTTTAGTTTCTTCCTCTTCTTTAGTTTCTTCTTTGGATTCAGGGCTATCTTTGGTGTCCCCAGCTTCCTTGCTAGGTTCAGAGCCTTCTGTTCCAAGTTTCTTTTGTAATTCAATATAGGCACTCTCTAATTCTTGAGCATCTTTATACTTACCAGCAAGTAATTGCTCCTGCTCATCTTGTAATGCCTCACCTACCTTCAGAGAATCCTGTTCATCAGGAGTCAGATTCTCTGCAGTAGTAGCTTCTTGTGTATTTTCAAATGTTAATGTTTCTGCCATTTATTCTTGGGGGGTAGGTGGTTGTTCTTGTTGAGCCATGGTCTCTGCCATCTTAGATTGAGCTTGAACCATTTGAGGTGAGTTTTTAACAGCTTCCATCTCAGCTTGTTGTTGCATATCTTGCTGTCTTCCTTGCTGTACTTCTTCCATACTCTTAACTAGATTAAGTACATCAATACCTTGAGCTGCAGCTAATCTTTTAACTACTTCTTCTGGATTTATATATTGTTGTATAGCTTCTGGTCCCATTGTCTGGGCAATAGTTTGCAAGAAAGCACCTAATGCTTGAACATCTTGTCCTCTACCTAAACTATTTATACCAGCTACTATAGTAGGTTTAACCATACCTTTAGGTATCTTAGGTATCTCTCCAGTTTTCTGGAATACACTAAGCTTACGGTTTAAATATGGTACTAAGAACTCAACTGTAAGTAATCCAAATAGACCACCTAATTGTTGTTCGAGTTCTAGTTGTGTCATCTGGACTTCTTGTGCAGTAGTCCTTTCACTATCCCTTACACTGAGTATAAGGAATGCTTCATTTAATCTCTTCTCTAAGGTAGCCATTAACTGGTAAGCTGTCTGAAAATCAGCAGTCTTACCTACTTGTACTACACCTATATCATCGGGTCGTCCTTGGACTATTGCCCCGTTGCCTGCCTGAGCCAGTGTCTGAGGTTTAGTAGTGCTTGAGGGTGATACTACAAATACGACTTTAGCAGCCGCTGCAGAGCCTTCTACGAGTGCCTGAGACAGTGCCTCAAGTGACTTAAGATCTCCGATAAATTGACCTACTCTACCTCTACCATATGCTTCACCATCTACTGTATTGAAACGTAGTGGTAACCATGGTGTGGTATCTACAGGTGCTTTCCCTTGGGAACCCGGTAGGATTTTATCGAATACTTCTTGATGCCATATAAATCTATTGTTATCTCTCTTGATGTGTGTGTAGACATCGCACTCTTTCTTGTCACCTGCAGATTTAGTATCATCTACTACTGTGTCAGTTTCATTAGGATCGTCTTCATACTCCACACCTTCTGGGAGATATTTTTCTATTAATTTTTTATTGATTCTTTCCTTAGTAACTATTTCAATTACTTGTCCGTTGCCATCTCTTTCTATAACGTAGCGATTAAGAGGGAATAACTTCAGACCATCTTTACCCATAAATATAAGAGCATTACCAGCTACAACTAAATGCTGTAGTGCTTGGTGTATAACTACTCTATCATCTGTTGCTGCAATAGCATCAAGGATAGTACGCTCTATCTTTGCAAAGGATAGGTCAAGTTCTGATTTTACTTCCGGTGGGAACTGTTCCCCTAATTGAGACTCATCTAACTGTAGCTTGAAGAAGCTGGTTTGTGGTGGTACAAGTGATAGGGATAGCTTTGATGCTAACGCTACCACTCCTTTAGCTCCTACTGATTGCCAAGGTGTATTGAGTTGTTTCATACCTCGTACATGCTCTTCATGACCACGTATAAGGTATGGTAGGGTAAGTTTTGCTGACTCTTCTGCTTCGTTTAGAAATTGTGAACGATCACTGGATAACGAATCATATCTAGATTTTGCTGTCATTGTTTTTTATACATTAATTGGTGACATACTAGTGTCTCCGAAACTACCTATTCTAAAGTCACGGTTAAATCTTTTCTTAGCTGATTTATTTCTTCTACTACCTATTGTCATGTAACCTTTTGCTGTTCTTATACCAGAAACATTAGGTCTAAAAGCACCTGCTATACTTTGTTGCGCACGAACAGTGTATGATCTAGCTGCTGTATCACTTGCTTGTTTAGCAGCACCAAATGCTGTAGCGTAATCTTCAAATTGTTTCTTCTGTTGATTCACACCAGTTGCATATTCACCTAATTCTTTCTGTCCAGTTTGTATCTGACCTAAGTAATCTTGGTATTCTTTCTGCTTACCTTGTAACTCACCTAAATAATCTTGGTACTCCTTTTGGTAACCAGTAACTTCAGCTACTGAAGCTTGGTAATCTTTATATTGTTGTTCAAGATTAGCAATAGCTGGAGCATATTGTGGTAATGCTTCTCTGATATATTTTTGATCTTCCGCACTAAGTTGATTCATCTTAAAGCCGGAGAGATAATCTCTATCTTTTTTAAGTGAAGCAAGTTGACTAGTATATTCTTTATCAAATGGTTTTAACCTAGCTAATTCATCTGAATAACTCTTACCTATAGGTTGTATCCTTGCTAATTCATCAGAATAACCTTTACCTATTGGTTGTATTCTAGCTGTTTCACCAGTATAATAATCCTGTTGCCTAGTTATGTCACTCAGTAGTTGATTATAAGTAGATCTATCAGTCTCTATATCCTTTAGTCTTGCAGCTGCAGCAGCATCTACTTGCCTTTGGTAATTCCAGAATTCTGCTAAGTCAGATTCATCAGCTCCAGCTTGAGCTTGGCCATAAGGATTAGATTGTATATTCACCTTGTTAGGATCATAATCTCTTATTGTTAAATTACCTCCACCACCAGAAGATCTAGTATTACGGAGTAATCTAGCTCTATCTCTATTAGTTTCAGTACCTACGGGCTGTCTATTTAATCCTTGTAATTGATTCCTATCAGATATTATTTTACCTACTGTTCTTGGATCTTTACCTCTTATAAGATCAAGGAATTGAGCAGGTCTTGCTGATAATTGTTGAATTGCACCCGGTATAGGGTTGAATTTCTTTTTAGCTAAAGAATAAGTACCAAGAACATTATCGAGTACTCCCGGTAGATTTTCTTGAGCTATATTTTTATCTATTTTATTAGCCTGTATCCCTCCAATCCATCCTTGAATTCCTTTAAGACTTCTAAGGTAATCTGTTCCTTTTTCAGCTGGTCCTTCAAGTAGATTAGTAACATAATCTCTTCCTAATTCATTCCATGCACCTTCACCCATCAATCCTTCGGCTGCATTTCGTACAAAAGGCTGACCTGCAAATTCCATTGCTGATTTAATTTTACCTTCATCACTTACTGCAGCATTGAAAGCTGCTCCTGCAATAGGTCTTCCTACCCTAGCTGCTCCTGCTGCTAATCCTGCTGCTCCTAATCCTATTCCTGCTGCTCCTAATCCTACATCACCTATTCTACCAGCAGCAAGTGATCTTAATGACCTACCTGCAGTATCAGCTTTAGTCCTAGCATTCATTAAGTTTCTAATCTGCTGTGCTTTAGCTCCACCAGCACCTGCTTGTACTTTCTGAGCTATCCTCATACCCTTATTAAATGTACTCGGACTTACAACAGTAGCACCTCGTAATGTACGAGCACCTGATGGGACAATACTTCGTATGGAAGTACCTGCTTTGTTTCCAAATGGTGTACCTTTTAATCCTCCTCGATACGATGTAGATATACCATAGTTCGTACTACCATAGGCTCCTCTACCAAGCATACCTGTGCTTGGTTTTATTCCTGTTTTAGCAATATTTTTAGCAGCACCTGTACTAGTACCATGGAAAATCTGTTTAAGAGCTGGAGATCTTAGACCCTTTACTCTATTTAAAGCACCAGCATTTCTAATACTACTTATCCCACCTTTTATACCTTGTATTGCACCTTGTGTAGCTTGTATTCCACCTTTTATACCTTGAACTATCTGAGCTCCCTGTTGTATCTTTCTTAACCTCGGATCATCTGCTTGGGTTGCTCCAAGAAATGATTGAGCCCAATCCTGTTGGTTGATTTGATTTAAACCCGGTACGTTTCTTACACCGGGTAGCTTACCTATGTTAGGAGTAAGACTTGCGAACCCTGCTATGTTTCTTAGTGCACCACTACCAGCTGCAGCAAATTGATGACCAATAGCCATCTCATTATTCTGAGGTCTGAACCAATTGTTTGCTGTAGTACTAACTAACCCTTTTGCATCAGCAAGTCCTCGGTTCCAATAACTCTTCGTGAACATATCACCCATTGGGTGTTGGTCAAGATTTTTAAATCTCTCACCAACTGTCATT
>VTLG01015830.1_pt1 | contig 19947 bp, 27 predicted proteins | sample 4694571 | NCBI WGS metagenome assembly VTLG01 (sample SAMN12604809, study PRJNA352737) | marine metagenome | biome: ENVO:00000447; feature: ENVO:00000209|ENVO:00000569|ENVO:01000036; material: ENVO:00002151; isolation source: viral sequences binned using virsorter ... | reverse complement strand
TTGACAGTTCTCTAGGCAACGGAAGATACACTCTCTATCAGAAATGGGTGGGGAAATCTCCCACCCTTGCTCATCATAATACTTCTTACCCTCAGTGACTTGTGCCTCTACATGTCCAAGATCTTGTACCTTAGAAGGGTTCTTGTAATTATGAGATTTAGGCATTACTCAAAAGTAGAATCAGGTTCTAGTGCAATAAAATATGTAAGATCATGATTCTTACTATTAAATCGTGAAAGAAGTTTAGATGATACAACTACATCATAAGTTCCAGGAAGGATCTTAATATTCTCAACTTTAAAATTAAAGGAGAATACTTTATCAGTTTCACCTACAGTAATAGAAAAACTATTAGAAGTATCATTCTTCTTATCCTTAACAACAATCTTAACAACACCATTTCCACCTTCTACAGTTAGATCAGGAAGTTGATAAATCGCTGCTGCTTTAAGAAGTTTATCTAGTTGTTCCGTACTTAACTCAAAAGTCACATCCTCAGTAGGAAGTGTCATCTCCTTATCAGGAGGAGTAATAATAACTTGAGGATCAGCAAAGAAATACTTTGATCTCATCCTACCTTCTTTTATAACAACATGTCCTTCATTAGCAAAATCTAAATCAGGATTATGATGTAAAGATAAACCATTAAGAAATTGATTAAGATCATAGATACCAAAATCTTTAGGCAACTCTTCTTCAATACTTGCTTCTGCAAGAATATTCTTCATCACACTAATAGTGCGAAGTCTTGTTCCCTGCTTAAAAAGAATCGACTGATTAATAGTCGAAAAGTTTTTTAAGAATGATAAAGTCTTATCAGAAAGTTTCATAACCACGGGTCGGAGTTTCATGTAATTGCCCACTAAAATAATAAAGTAGGAGTGTGTAATGCAATGCTTTTAGTATATCACGTTTTGCTTGTCCCTTCTTATCGTACCGACTCAAATACTTGAGTGCATTAGAACGACAGAATGCTTCTGCATCTCCTACAGATTCTATAAGATCAAGTGTCTGAACATCATTCTTTTCAGATGTATAGTGACCACCATATGTTGTAGAAACATAATCTTGAAGTGCCTTAATGGACTTATCTTCTTCATACTTGTGACAACCTTGCTTGTTTATAGAAGGTTCTTGCACAAATGTATCAGGTGGAATCTCAATATTAAGAGTCTCATATCCAGAAGACCCTAAACAATCTCCAGCATAAACTGAAGAATCTGTTGTAATAAAAGTTGCGGTAGGATATGCCTCAGTTCCACCAATAAAATCTGTTCCTAAACCAGTGAAGGCATCATAGTTGGATGTATCTATGGTAATATTTTCTATAGTACCAGGATCAATAAAGTAATTATTGTCCCCAAAAGATTCAGTAGATACTCCAACTGTATAATCGGACGTATTCATGTCATCATCCCCATAAAGTTCGTCATAAAGTAAGCTCCATGCATTAATCATACATCTTGTCCTCTAACTTGTCAAGATCTACATCAGCATCTACTTTATCATATAATTGTAAGAATGCTTCTTTAGTTTCATCATCAAATCTGTTTACACAAACCTGAATTGATTTCATCTTATCCCCAAATATGGAATAAGCACGTAGAATGTGAACAAGACGACGAGTGCTAATAATCTCATCAATACCTCCATCATAGAATGTTTTACGAATAATGTCACCCCAATCTACAAGTCTTGCAATAAAGTCTATATCAGTAACACCAAGAGTAGATGCAACTCCACCTAAGATTCTCTTCTCAACAGAAGGTGCTGGATAGTCTTGCTCAAAGGTTACAGGGAATCTCTCTAGGAAAGCCTCATTAAGAACATTAGTTCCTATAAATCTACCATCATCAGATCCTTTACCTTTAGTATTAGCAGTTGCAACTACATTAAATCCTTTTGCAGGATTAACAAACTTACCAATTTTCTTTAAAAACAAACCTTTCCCTTCAAGGATGGGTTGGAGACAGAGGATTTTGTTTGAAGCCAAGTCAACTTCGTCGAGTAGCAAGACTGCACCCCTTTCGAGTGCTTCAATGACAGGTCCGTTATGCCAAACTGTTGCCCCATCAACAAGGCGAAACCCACCAATAAGATCGTCTTCATCAGTCTCAATAGTAATGTTTACACGAATAAGTTCTCTACCAAGTTGAGCACATGCTTGCTCTACACCAAAGGTCTTACCATTACCTGATAAACCAGTAATAAATGTAGGATAGAACTGCTTAGACTTAAGTATATTTTTAACATCATTAAACGAACCAAACTTAACAAAAGTCTGATCAACATCTGGTACAAGATTTTGCTGTAAAGTAGGTTCTACAGCAGGAGCATTAAAAGATTTCTCAATAGTTTCTACATCTTTAGTAGTAACCTCTAGATTCCATTTACCTGGTTTTACTCTAAACTCTTTTAACTTCTTAGTAACCGTTGCATATGCGAGATCATTAGCAGCAGCAAACCCACGTACATCTGCAGCATTAAACTCTGTACCATATGTGCTTTTCAATCCATCAATAATTTCTTCTTTAGTCATTTTAACTGCGAAAGTCATAATGTAATTTGTTTTCGATATACCTATATTACATGAAAAAGGGGTCTTTTGGACCCCCAGTGGACACTTTGTATTCTGGTTCTCTTGGATCTATTCTTGGATCCCAGTAAAAGAACTGCATGTCTGATAACCGACAATGCATTAAAGGTTTATTTAATTTCATTTTGCTTTTTAAAGAATTCTCCTAAAGATGATGATACATCAGGTGGTTCAGGATCTTTATAACCCTTCATTTTCTTCCACCTATTATGTAGTGCCCCCATCATCCACGACTGTGAAAGACTCTTGGGACCATTCTCAAGAAGATCTAGTTCATACCTACTAGAGGTATAACCTTTATACTCTTCTCTCCAATTTGAATCATCATAAGTCATGTTTACCTCCTATCGTTTTACATCATGAGCACAACCATCACCAGTATAATCATCACTATCATAATACCCATTCTTACTTCCAAAGAATAGTGTTAGTCCTACAAATGGTAGTGCTGCTAGTATTAAGAATGTTTCAAGAATCATTTTCCATAAGTGAAGGTTTTGTTTTTAATCTTAGTATCACCTTCTGGTGAGGTTCTACCTGGTCTCATCTTCCCTGCGGTAAATCGTTTAACGTTCTTACCTGCTGCTTTGCCGAGTCCACCTTTTCTGGTTGCCGATACTGTAGCAGTTTTTTTAATTTGCGTCAACTTTGCATCTTGACGGTATTTTTTAGCAAGACTATCTACTGCTTTCTTAAACTTTCTCTTACCCTTCTTACCAGAAGTGACAACGTGACTGCGTTCTTTAACCTTAGTTGTTTTACCAGTCTTATCATCCTTCTCATCCCATCTTCCAGACACCTTAGTAGCACCTGGCAAACCCCTACCTCTTATATCACGATCTAATTGTTTTGCTCTTGCTTTATTTTCTTTCTTAGATTTGTCAGCACGACTTCCTGAGATGATTGCCATCCCACCTTTATCAGACTTAGATTTAATACGACTTAGACTACTTTCGTCAAGAAATTCCTTAAAGGTCTTCATTATCGTGATCACTATTATAGTAATATTTATTCTTAAACTTAATTCCGTGTAATTCTAAAAGCATTATCTTCGCATCAGTCATCTGTTCACTATAGAAAATGACTGGTTCTTTTAGTGATGGATCTCCACTCATTTTTCTTCCTCCACTTTAGATTGATAATACTCTAATCTTTGTCGAAGGATAATTACTTCTTTCTTTAATTCTTCTTTTTCTGTTGTCAGTTCTGCGATTTCTTGTTCGTAGAGGATAATCATTTGTTCCAGTCGAAGTACATCATTTTCTAGATCCCATCGTGGTTTGGGATATGGGTTGGTCATGTTAGGGTTTCTGAATAATTATTTACTCATTTAATGATTGCTTAATGCGTTTTTCCTTCCATTCTCTATACATTCTGCCATACATCATACCTTCATGCGACTTAATAGGAGCTCCTTTAAGGAGTTCCTTTTCTCTAATAGTAAGGGTTGGCTCTGTTTCTAGATACAGTTTTTCCCAGTTAGGGATATCTTTAATCCATTCTTTAGTCATTGTCAAATAAGTGATGTTTTGATGTGCCAGCATTATCATTAGATATATTTCCTATTCCAGTCTCTTCAGTTTCTTCTAAGGTATACTCCCAATCTTCTATCACAGTATTAGAAAGCATCCTATCAGATAGAAGATCCATCTGTTCTCTTGCTATCTCTTCAGTTTCTGCATCAAACCAAAAATCAATACACTTACCAATCCTTAACAGGTGTGGTTCAAGAAGGGGAGCAATCCTCTTAGTGTTATTCATAACTGCATTACCAGCAGCATCAGATACAGATCCTCTGAGTCTGACATGAACTAGTGCTTTAAATCTCATTTGTTTTTCCTCAGTGGTACTTGTATTTTCCAGGATCCTCCATCAAGATCAACCAAATCAAAGTTCTTCTTAAACTCCTTCTCTCTTTCTTTTCTTTCCTTCTCCATTGTTAACTCAATAGTTTCAATAGATCTCTCACCATAATGATTATGTTTTATACCCAAATAATCCAGTACAGCATCATCAACCATACTGTATAAGGTATCCCAAGTTAAAGTGTCTCTTAATCCAGTTGCGATACGATCAATATCACCACCATCTAAGTACTCACCCTTGTTTACCCTTTCTGAGTAATCATCATACTGAGAAATAAGTTTTGCTCTGATCTCTACCAACTCATTAAGGTTGATAGTAATCTTTACATCATCATAAATTGCCATTGTTAGATCCAATCGGGTTTTCTGGATGGGTCACGAAGATAATTAGATGCAACCCAAGGTTTGCTGCCAATGTAATTCTTGTAAGCAGTAAAAGTGTCAATGCTTGTGTCATGTTTATACTCATCAGGCATTGCACGAGTAAAGGATTCCACCATACAATAACATGTAATTACTTCTCCTGCAAGTTTATGGAATGTTTTCTTTGCCTCAAACAATGAATTAGCACAACCATGAACTTTATTATAACGATGATTATATTCATCAACTAAAGCACAACCATGCTGAATTAACCATGCAGTATTGTATATACTTGCTGCTGCCCATTGGGTGCAAGGGTGATTTCTGAATGCACCCTTTACAACTGAGTATGGTGTTCCATCCTTTTTCTTAACTAAATCATCACCCCAGTCATAATACCAATGGGAGAAGACAATGGAGAGCATTTGACATGTCTCCAAAGGCATCTTGACCACATGCTTATCAGGCAATACTCTTGCTGACTTATGTGGATCCCAATCAGTCACAAAGATATTCATGGCAATAATTATACCACAAGAGAAACGAATTCACCAAGAACTTTTTTATTTAGTTTCTTGACTTTAAGAGATTTCACAAATGCTCTTTTAATTTGTGCTTTTGTTGCAGAATCATCCACATCAAATTCTGCATCATCAGAAAGAGAATCAGAACACATACCAAAGTATGCATCATACCCACTATTTTTAATAGTGAAAGTTTTTAATTTTCTCCAATCTTTTAATATTGCCTCATAATGCTTATCATCCCATCTATGATATCTTTCAATAAAATGTTTTCCATCTCTTTTAGAAAGAACACGAATACCAATAAAATTTGTATCAGGGAACCTATCCTTTAGATTTCTGATAAGAGTATCAGTAAATTCATACCATGCATAACCAAAGTTATAAGTCTTACCCAATTTACGATCCCTTAAAGAACATGAATGACCATTAACACTTCTACATCCCATACGTGATTCATCTTCCCATGATCTCTCAACCATTACATGATAAGGAATAGAGTTTGCCTCACCATCAGTCAATACAATACATTGTACCTTCTCAACACCATTTTCTTTTTGGAATTGTGGAAGAATCTTATGAAGACATATAAGTGTCTCATTTAATGGAGTACCAGAAAGAGACAATCTACGAGGATAAGTAAATTGATTAGAACCATAAAAAGAAGAAATGGTTCTCCAAATATTTTTTAACTGCTTATCTAATTCCTTACCAGAAACTTTACTAGTAAGAATATTCATCAAAGAAAATGAATCATCAATCTGGAATGCATACTCATTCTCCTCATAATATTTTTTATATGTCCAATGCTCATCACCCCTTCTCCACTCATTAGTAAAGGCATAAACCTCAAATGGAATCTGAACTTTCTTACAGAACCATATTAGATTATAAAGTTGCTTGATAGTATCCTTCATAACATGTGACATAGAACCTGACCAATCTAATATAAAGACCAATCCATGATTCTTACCATCAGGAAGAATTGTTACTCTCTTAAAAATATCTTCACTAAACTTGTAACTATGAAGTCTCTTAGTATCAAGAACTCCTGTACGAGATGTAGCAGCACGAGCATATGCAGATGCAGACTTCTTACACTCAAATTCCTTTACTAGATATGAAACCTCTTTCTTTGCACTATTCTTAAACTCTTCATACTTAGAATCTACATTCTCAAAGATATTCTTTCGTTCCCAATTATAATGCCTCTCATATTCTGTTCTATGTGCAAGTGTCTGTGCCCAATGCTCCTCAATATGTTGATGAATTTCATCATTAGAAGCAATAATATTTTCAATGTTTACATCAGTTACTTCCAAATAAACATTCTCTATTGCACCCTTAGTAACAAGATCTTTTAACTTATCTGCTAAAGAATTAACAGTTCTTACTTCAGGTTCTAAAGAATCACCACTACCATCATCGCCAGGAGTATTATTATAACTGCTACTCCCACCTTCCACAGGAGCATCGCTATCATCGTTAGAAAGGGAAGAATCAATATCATCAGTGCTATCAACATCAGAATCCCCAGAATCTGGAGAATCACCTGCAGACTGTCCATCGACCAAATCTTCTTCCATACCCGACTGAGCTTCTGCTTTAAACTGTTCGGTTTTCTGTTGGGTCTCTTGCTGGCAGAAACTATATAACGTTTCTGCTGCTGAGATGGTGTCAGTAAAGGTCTCGGCATTTTGAATTAAAGTGATAACCTCCTTTTCAGCATCTGAAAAAGGTATATTAAGGAACGAACCAATCTTAAAATATAGATTAGCCCGATCAGCAAGATTAAAAGTATCAATATTTTCATTCTCTATCTCAAAGAAATCCTGCTCATGCAATTCAGTATAACCTTTTTTAAAAGACTTGGCAATACCCAAGTACTTTCTCTTCATCAACTTTTCAATACGAGCATCCTCGCATACATTTATAAAGGTATGAGGAATATCCTTTGGAGGTTCCTCATCAGGTGTAAAAAGTGCATGTCCTACTTCATGCCCAACTAACATATCATATACATCTTCACTTGCTCTATCCCATAAGGGAAGAAGCAATTCTCTAGTATGCACATTAAACTGTGCGGTCTCAACATCTTTGTGTTCTACTACAATATCTTCAGTAGCAAGCAACTTTGCTAATTGTGACTTGATTTCTTGCTGTACTGCCATCGGTGTTTTTATTCGATATACCCATATTACACGAAAACCGCCCCTTGGAGGCGGTCTGTAGACACTTTATCAAGTGTCTGCGTCTTTCTCTAGCACTTCTTAGTGCCTGTGGTTTAAGGTGGCGTTTCTTTTCCTTCTTGGAATGATGCTGCCAATTTGGGGTATTCATGGGGCCATACGTGAGAATCCTTTGATCTTCTCAAATCTTACCACACTATCAAACCTATCGTCCATACCTGTCTTATGGGATATCACGAACACATTAGCATCCTTGATTACAAAACGGATAATCTTAAGAAATTCTTCCGTTCCAAACCCATCAAGAGAACTGTCAAATACTTCATCCATGATTAGTAAATTTGTATTAACAGAATTCTTCATTCTAGCAACCTCTCTCCAAGTAAAAAGAAGTGCTAAGTCAATACGCATTTTCTCTCCTTCACTAAAGGAAGAATAAGAAAAATTATCATGGATAGGAGATTGGATAGTTTCATTAAACTCTTCATCAAGAGTAAAGTTTATATAGAAGTCCATCATTTGCAAATAACGATTTACTTGCTGATTAATAAGTGGTAAGTACTTCTTAATAATTTTAGTCTTTACTCCATCATCCTTTAATAGACCATAAGAGAAATTATAATATTGTATCGTTTCTTTTTTAGAAGCTACAGACTCATAAGTTTCCCTAAGTCTTTCATTAAACTCTTCTAACTTCTCATGCTCAGTATTTCTGTTTGCAAGTTTATCGGTAATAGTTTGAATTTCCGATTCCAGATCTTGTTGCTGTCGTTGATATCCAGCGATCTTAGTATTGTTCTTAGAAATGCCATGCGTTAGTTTAGTAATCTCCTGAGATAGTTGAGTAAATTGATGCTCTCGCTCTTCCTCTTTTTTAATTGCCTCTTCTAGTTCTTTATAACCAGATTGCAACTCCTTTGCTTTATCTTGAGCACCAGCGATTTTATTTATTCTAAACTCCTCCTCAATGTCCTGCCCACAAGTAGGACAAACCGTATGGTCTGTGAAAAACTTATGGTCTTTGGTAATGGTAGATACCCTTTGAGATATTTTTCCTCTAAGCATTCCCAACTCAACTAACTTTTGTTTAGATCCTGTTAGCTTTTCCTGATCTTCTGTAAGTCCATATATTTGATCATCTGTATGCTCGTTTTGATTTATTAAGACACAAATCTCATCTCCTATACTTTTCATCTTCTTTTTATTATCTTCTATTCTTCCTTGACTTTCTGATTCTAACTCATTAATAAAGTTTTTTTGCATCGCAACTTTATCATTTAAAGATTCTTTTTTAAGATCTAAAGTTCTTACTTCTTCTTTAATTTCTCTAATCTTATCTTTAATAAGACTATTCATAGAAGAAAATATCCTAATATCCAAAAGATCCTCAATAACTTCTCTCCTAGTAGAAGCAGTTAATTGCATAAAAGGAACAAATGTACTAGATCCTAATATAACAATTTGAGTAAAAGATTTATAATTCATTTTCAGAACATTTTTCTCCAACCACTTCTGTTGATCATTAGCATTAGAGAATTGATCCATACATAAACCATTTCTATGAATCTCAAATAGATTTGGTTTTATCCCTCTTACAACTTTCCATTCAGTTTCTGCAATAGAAAATTCTACTTCTACTCTACAATCCTTTTCGTTTGTAGTATTAACTAATTGACCTTTACTAATCTTGCGAAAAGGTTTATTAAATAAACCAAAGGTCAATGCATCTAATACAGTACTCTTACCAGCACCATTTGTCCCTACAATTAATGTAGTGGAATGTTCATCTAGTTGTATTTCACTATAATGATTACCAGTAGAAAGAAAATTCTTATACCGTATAGTCTCAAATTGAATCATCTATTGGTTTTTTAGGTGGAACAACAATGTCATTAGGTGTAATAACTGCGTAATTGTATCCATGATTTTCACATGTAGCAATTACAACTCTGTCATCAACTTCTATAACATGCATATCTGGATAGTCTTGATCTTCTAGCATCATAGCAAACCTAATAGCATCATCTTCCTGTTGGAAGATGTAAAGAATCCTATCACCATGATCATCATGAACAGAATAAGCACCTTCATGCTCTTTACCAGCAACAGTTAGAATAAACATTATACTAACTCACATGCTTCTCTGTAGATGTCATTCAGAACTTTTTGTATTCTAGACTTATCAAGATCAATCTCAGACTCATTTACATATCGACTAAGAATAGAAAGAGTGTCTTCAGACTCAAATGCCTCAAACTCTCCTGTTTCCTGTATCCCAAAATTTTCTACAATTTTAAGTTCTGCTACGTTAACATTATACAGCTTATCGATAAATTTTTCAAATTTTACTTGATCAGACTTTGTTCTAACAACTACCTTTACTATCTTATCTTCTAATTCTCTTGCATCAAATAACTGATAATCCTGATCATTATAATAAATTATATGATGAAGTCTATATGGATTGTTAACTGGAGTATGCTCTAATGTTTCTGTATCAAATAAATGAAATCCTCTATTTTCATCATTTACATCATTCCAGAACATCTCATAAGGATTACCCAAATAATAAATGTTATCTTGATTTGATCTGCAATGATAATGACCAGAGAATGTCTTTTCAAATTTCTCAAATATTCCCCAATCCATTCCATGTTCCATCATGTGACCTGGAGTTGCTCTAAATCCATTAAGTTCCAGATGTCCCATACACACAGGAGATTGTGACTTTTTAATCATTGCCACACTCTTCTCTTCATTCTCTTTATTGATCCAAGGTACAAGAAGAATACTTAAACCACCTACTTCTATAGGAGTTGTTTCTGAATATATTTTTACATTATCATATTCTCTAAGTAAAAGATCTACTGCATTTATCTCATTCGTATTCTTATAATATGCTGTATGATTACCAACTATAGTATGGACAGTGATGCCCATCTTTTTTAATCTGTCATAATAATTCTTCTTTGCCCATGTTAATGCAGCAAAATCAATTCCTTTTCTACTGTCAAAGGTATCACCCATATCAATAACAGTAGTAATACCTTCTTCCTTAAGAGTAGGAAAGAAAGTATTTTCATAAAACTTTAGAAAATAATCATGAAACAATTTGGAATTTTTACGACATCCAAAATGTTGATCGGTAATAATTGCAACTTTCATTAGTTACGCAATTTAGAATGCACAGCATCTTTGATAGAATTATAATCAGAATAATTAGATCCGTCAAGAGTATTACTGTCATCAAAAACTTCTGAATAACCAGATTTCTCTAGGATTTTATTCTTAATTTCTAACTGACGTTTTTCTCTTTGTATTCTGCGGAGAAATGCGTAATGTATAATTTGCGTAAAGTAAGCAAAAGGATTTTTGGATTTCTCAGGATCAAAATTATGTATGTACTGAACGCAATTTTCGATTCCATCAGAGATCATGTCCTCCTTAAACATGTAATTAACAAAGTTGGGTTTAAAAGACAAATGATTAGCAATCTTTAAGAAACATTCACCTATGTACCTTGGTATAACTGGTTTAGTTTTATCTTGCAATCGTGCTATTTCTACATTCTCACGATATGTAATTAATGCAGCAAGAAACTCTTTGTTATTCACATAGTGTTCAGATCGCTTACGTTTCGCCATAGGTCGTATCGCCATAAGTCTTTATCACTACTATGTAGATAGTATAACATTTATCAAGGCACTTGACAAGTTCTAATTATACCAATAGAATAACTCTGTCAGGGTTGATGAGATAGATTTAGCTTTTATTATTAATATCCTTTTTATAGATCTTTTCTAATATTTCTTTAGCATCATTTACACTAGATATATATCCCATTCTTCTATTAATTTTAGAAGATCCATTACCAGTACCACTATCATGTACAAATTGTTGATGTAATACTATCATTTCAGCATCTTGACATTCACTTATAGTAATAACGTTTTTTAAATTAATTAAAAACATATCATCTCTACTAGTCTTTAACCAAGGTTCTACTTTATATCCCATAAGACCATTCTTTATTTTTACTTCACAAATAGTAATAGGATTATGAATCAATAACATAGTTCTATCTTCTTCTTCTGAAGCTGCTACTCGTGCGAAAATTTCTTCACCCGAATTTAATTTTAATGTTGCATAAAAGTCTTCTTCCATATTATTTCCTTAATTGTATAGTGATTATTTCATAGTTAAAATTTTCTTCATTGTAGATTTTAATCCTTTCTATAAAATGATTTAATGTATAATTTCTCTTATTTGTAGTACTACAATCATCTGCTATATCATATAAAGTTGCCTTTACTTTGTCCTTTCCTTTTCTCAATACCCTGCCGATGGATTGGAGATTCCTAATCCTTGATTTGGAGGGGGAGGCGAAAATGATGTTGTGCAACCGTTTAATGTTAATACCAGTGCTGAAAGTACCATAACTGGCAATAATGATTGCATTCGATTCTTCCTCCGTAATTTCTCTGACTATTTCTCTTTCGCTAGTTTCTACACCACCATGAATAAAAAATACTTTACGGTCAGTTGTCTTATTTGTATTTATTAAATTAAATAATGGTTCACCATGTGCTTCTACTCGTGAAAACAGTACAAGAGTATTTCCTTTTAAATCTAAAGTTAAATTTTTTATAAAATTATTTCTTTTTTCATGTGTAATTAAATATTCTATTTCATCCTGATAAGTCTCAAATTTCTGAGGATCGTGTTTAAGAACTAAACATTGTATATCTAATTGAGAAAGGTGTCCTTGTTTCATCAATTCATCCGTTCTTGTCACCTTATATGCAGGACCAAATAAACCTTCTAACACCCATTTATGAGTCTGTGTGCCATCTAATGTACCAGTAAAACCAAACCTATACTTAGCATGATGTAACTTAGTCATTATAGATATAAGTGACTTACTCTTAAAGAGGTGTGCTTCATCTCCTATAACTACATTATAATCCTCAAAGAATGATCTTTCTAATTTATAAACAGATTGCCAAGTAGTAATTGTAACTGGTAATTCATTTGATTTTTCTTTTCCTGCATATATTTTATGGCAATATGACTCAGCATCCCAACCATAATCAGAAAAGTCCTTATACATCTGTTCTACGAGTGATGTCGTGGGAACAACTAAAAGGATTTTTTGCCCTTTCTCTACATAATATCTTACAAGAGAATAAATCATCAATGATTTGCCTGAAGCAGTGGGTGATATCAATAGCTTTCTATTATGTCTTAAAGCATCGTATACTCCCTCAATTTGGTACTTTCTGGGTTGATGATTGCAAATAGATTGCATATAATCTTTTACACCATCATATGATATTCCCTCATTTATCTCAAATGGAGTACCATAATATTGATTATCCTCAAATTTATATGTGTAATCGTGTCTCTTACAGAATGCAATAATTTTATCTAGTAGTCCTACATATATCTTCTTTGTTCTCATATCGAATAGGTGGATCTCTCCATTCCAATTCCTATTCCGATATTGAGGCATAAACTTTGCACCCTCTACCTCAAAGGTAAAGTGGTCTCTTAACTCATACTCAATATGAGGTTCTGAATCAATTTTTAAAAATACTTCGTTAGACTTAGATATAACGACATTGGCAGACGTATCAATCACCTAGTACATGCGTCTAGAAGTATTTAGCTACCCCTGTCAACCCAACCCAGATTGGAATCTCATAAACTCAATTGCATTTTTAATCTGATATGTTCTATTCTGTATTACTTTAAGTATACTTTCGATATATGCAAGCATAGTATCATAGTAATCAATCTTTAATGAAGTATTAGATAACTTTTCATCTGCATCCAGGTATTTCTGCATAGTATCCTTATCCCTTATCTTCTTTGGAAAAGGATTCTCTACATATACTTCTGGGTCTGCTTTCCCACTAAAGTACTCATACCGTTCATGACGGATGTTCTTTCTTTGTTGTTCTGCTTTCTTTCTTAATAAGAAGATTGTATTATATAAATCAAAATACTTTGCATGAAGAGATGGGATATTCAATGATTCTTCGTGTAGATTATCTCTGTCGATCTTTGCATCTTTTTCCCACATCTCTTGAAGTTTATCAAGAGTTACACTCATAAAGATTTTCCTTCTAAATCAGTTAGTTTGTATATAGTATACTTGAAAGCTACGTCTGCTGTAAAGTACTCGATGTCCGTATCAGTTGCATCGAATGACATTGTTGATAAACTATATGGGAATAGGTCATCAAATACTACTTGAAATTTAGGTACTAAATTACTACTTAAAATCTGAAGTGTTCCATCAGAATATATTTGATCTCCTCTTGTTTTAAACTTTTGTGTACCAAACAAATAATCTTGCTTTTCCAATTCATCAAATTCTTTAAGTGATTCTGGGTATCCAAGTCCACGAATCCAGTTTTGAATCTCCATATAGTTGCCTAAATCTTCATCAACAAGAAATCTTAAATTAAGATCACCAAAGTCTATTTTATCACCAGGAACTGGAATATCCCTGAAGTAGTTTGGTTGTTCTGCTATTCCTAAAGTTATATCAGGTATATTTGCCTGATTACAAAAGAACGCAGTCTTAGGACTTCTTTTAAGTGCAAATTTAAAACCAACTGGAGATAAGAAATTCCTATTAGTGATAGGAGTTCCTGGTCTTGGTGCTGGTGCGTTTCTAATTGCCATTAGTTATCTCTAGATATTTGTTCTTCAAGTTTTGCCTTTGCTGCTTTTATCCCTGCAAGTCTCACTTCTAAGGCATCTTCAAACCTTTGCAGAACTTTCAATTTAAATTCTTTACGACTCATGATACATTTTTAGACTACTTATATTTAGACAAAAAAAAGACCCCTCAAAGAGGAGTCTTTGTAAGATATATAAGCGTCTCGCTTACATTAGGTTCTTAACAGTAACACGTCTGTAGTACTTGTTGTTGTTAACTCCAACAGTACCAAGACCAGCTGTTGTACCTTCGGCAAATGGGTTCGCAACGATTCCGTAACGAGTCTTAAAGCCGATCTTAGGCTGGAATGAATTCTCTCCAACTGCACGAACCATCTGTAGAGGAACGTATGGGCAGTAGAACAGACCAGCATCGTAAGGTGAAGAACCTTTGTATCCAACAACGTAGTACTGGTTAGCAGCACTGTTTGCAGAATAAGGGTCGATGTATACCTTGTACTTACCGTTAAGTGTTCCAGCAAATGTATTGCCAGTGTCATCAACGTTAAGGTTTGCATTAAGAGCAGGTGTGTAATCAAGAACACCAGCCATTGTTAACGCAGAAGCAACGTCAGCAGATGTTAGGATAACGTTACCCTTTCCTCTACGAGTTTGCTGTGCGATAGCGTTAGCATCTCTTTCGATCTGGAAGATGAGACCTTTAAACTTCTCAACTGACCAACGACCATTACTGTCGATGTCTAAGTCGAACTCTCCAGCAGTTGCTGTGTTAGCAGCAGCACCAGTTTCAGCAGACTTGTAGATTGTTCTAATAACTTCTCTGTTGATTTCAGCAAGGATCTCAGTAGAGAGGATATTAGCAAGTTCTGCCTCGGCATTTAAACCGTGGATTGCTTTCAAGTCTTGAGCAAGTTCTAGACTGTACTCAGCTTTTAACGCACGAGATTTAGCAGTAACTGTTACTTTCTCGATGCTGAATGCCATTTCGTTGAAGGCATCTGCACCAGTGCCATCAAGCTTTTCAGCCTGAGCAGTGGTCATACCTTGTCCAACGTCGTATGCCTTCTGTGTAGTAGCAGTTGAAGGGTTCAACGCACCTGGGTTAGTACCAGACTGTGAAGTTGTACCTAAACCAACTGTACCATCTACGAAACCAGTTTCAACATTCATTCCTGCAGGTTGTCCTGAGAATGCTGTATCTGCTTCGTTGTAGAATGCTTCTGTACCAGACTGATCCTTGTAACGTGAACGCATTGCGAAGATCAAACCAGTAGGTCCAGACATAGGCTGAACACCAGCAAGATCATATGCGATCAAGTTAGGCATTGCACGTCTAATCAATGAGATTAGAACAGGATCAAAGTTGTCAACACTAGAACCAGTTGAGTTGGTTGGTTGCTCTGTTAAAAGACCAGACTCGCTAAATGCGTTCTGTTCTCTTTGGAATTTCTCTTGGTTTTCGAGCAGGACTGCGGTAACCGCCTTCTTATGACTGTCTTGGATTTTGTCAAGACCTTCATGTTCAAGGACTGGAGCCCACTTTTCCTGCAACTGTTCTGAATGGAACATTTGCTTTAAAATTAGGGTGTATAGTTTGAATTGATATTAAATTCAGTTATTTGCTAAACTGAGAAAGGGTTTTTAGATAATTAGCCATTGAACCTGAAACTGTCTCAGGTGCAGAATCGACTCCTTCTGATAAACTCTCTCCTTTAGCAGTTGGTACTCCTTTATTAGGGAAATAAGATTCCTTAAGGGTTTCCAACTTTTCACGATATTCTTCTTCACTTTCAAACTCTACACTTTCGGAAAGTGAGGCGAGCTTCTCCTTCTGGGTGGATGCTAATCCATCAGAAACAGACTCAAGGATACCGTCGGCAACAGACTCAGCAAGTCTCTTGTTTAATCCAACGTTCTTCTCAATTTGCTCATTGAGTTTGGATTCCATATCATCTAGTTTTTCTACCATGCTCTGTAGTACATCATATTTTTCTTCAGGGATTGATACATAATGTTCTTCAAAAAGACCTTTTAGACCAGTCATAAAGGATTCTGTAAGTTCTTCCTTAAGACCGCCCTCTACTGCGAGTTGATTCTCAGTGAACCACTCTTCAGCCACATATTCTAGGTAAGAGTCTACACGCTCATTAAGAGCAGACTTAAACTCTTCAGCCTCAGCAACGAGTTTTTCCTCGTATTCTTTCTTGAGACCTTCTTCGATGGTAGCAACTTTACCGTTGATTGCTGCTTCAAGAATTGTTTTTGCTTTACTCTTAAAGTCTTCGGAAAGTTCCTCACCTTCTACAAGAGCATTAACATCTTCTTCGATGTTATACTCAGGTGCTTCAGCAACTACTGGTTCTTCAGTAGTTTCTTCTTCAGCAACAACTTCTTCTTCAGTAGTCTCTTCTTCTGCTACTACTTCATCAGTAGTAACTTCCTCTTCTGAGACAACTTCTTCTTCAGTTGCTTCAACTTCTTCAGGTACGGATACCTTAGTAGCAGAAGTAGCAGCACTATCGCCAGCACTTGCTTTCTTATTAACTACATCCTTAACTTGCTTAAGGGTAGAACCAGGTGTATTCAACTTCGCTGAGTTGTCATCTGGTTTGTAGTTATCTGGTGTTGGGCCACCTAGATCTTCGACTTGTGCCGAATTTCCTGGAGTAGATACACCTGCTGCATTACTTCCAGCCTTTGGCAAAGCGTCACCAGGTGATGCATTTGCATTAGCCTTAGTTTTGGAGGGTGTAGTGCCTACTTCCATTTCTTGTAAATCTTTGCCACTAGACATTGGGTTTCTCTCCGATTTCCTGTAAAAAGTTAAAATCTATATTTATTTATAAATGCAGTATTTACAATGAGTTAATAAACTCATTGAAAAGACCTAATTTATGTTCTTCGAGTGCTTTCTGGGCAGTAAGAGACTCGATCTTATTTCTTGTATCTTCAGCAAGTTTCTCTCTGAAGGAGTTTCCTTCCCAGATCCACTCTTTTCCTTCCATAATTCCCTCAACAAATGCATCGGGTGCAGAAGGATCTGCTACGATATCTGCTGCTGTTGCTAACATAAAGTCATCTCCAACAACATTAAATCCTTCACGGGTTGGTTTTAGAGAACCAATACCACGAGATGATACACCTAATTTTACACCTTCACTAATAAGTGATGATGCAATTTGACCCATTGGTGTATTCAGGATCTTTGCTTTACCTATAAAATTAGAACCACTTTCTTTAAGTGAAACGATTTTATGGGATACTCTATCAAGGTTAACAGTTGGACCATCAGGATGACCTAATTCTCCAAGTGCTCTACCTGAAACTATATTGGATTCATTATACCTAGCAACCTCTTTTTGGAGAGTTTCCATAGGATACATTCTTCCATTACGATTTTTAATGTTACCCTGTAAAAAGATACCCTCAATATAAAGGTTCTGTTTACCAGACTTTGTTTGCTCAGTAATAAATTTTACTGACTCAATTTCTTCTCTGATGAGTTTCATTTTAGTTACCGTAAGCGATCTTTACAACCTTCATACTGGATCCATTAGATGCTGCAGTTAGAGTATCTGATGCATCTTTCTCTAAGAGAACTGTATCCAATGTGCCAACACTTAAACTACCAATTGTTGTACCACCAGAAGTTTTTCTAGTAATAACAACAGCAGCACTATGGGCATTATAAAGCCGTACTACAGTAGCTAAGTCAACATTAGAAGCAGAAGATAAATTACCTTCTTCATCTAAAACTTTTATTAACATTGTCTAACCCTCTAAAATCCAGTTATTTAGTTATTTATAAACACTATTCTTCAGATTCTGTTTCGGTTTCAGTTTCTGCCTCTGCCTCCACAGGTTCAATAGTATCAAAAGTTTGTCCAGCAACAGTAGGTCGATGTGCATCTACCTTCTCTGCAGACTTTGCAAATAGGATATCTTTGATTTTATCGCTTATATTTGATGGTGATTCATCTGCAATAATCATATCCATTAAATCATCATTAGTAACGTCAGGCATAATTAAGTCCAAATAATGTGTTTAATCCTTTATATTTATATCTCCCCACCACTGGGCATTTGAGTCATACCACCATCCTTAGTGCCATCAAGGTTAGGTTCCATGACTGGAGCACCTAAATCCATTCCTGCTGCACTATCTAATGGCATCCCAGTCTCAGGATCTACTGGAATTGATGGATCTGGTATAGTTCCATCCGCAATTTCTTTCTTTATTATCTTATCCTGCTCTATAATTTCCTCATCTGTCTGTCTTAAGATCTGTCTTCTTACATAATCCTGAGAGAAATACCTTCCAACATAAGGTTCTGCTGCCTGTAAAGTAGTAATTCTTTCGTTTAATAACTCAGATTCTTTAAGTTCTGAGAAGTGATTATCATATAAGAAGTCATATTGTATATGTTCACTCATTATTTCCCAGTCTTCTGGGGTGCATATATTCTTAAGAATCAACTGTGTTCTAAGCATATCATCAAACATTTTTGAGAATCTCTTTCTCAAACGTGCTACAAACTTAGTAAATTTAAGTTCATCTCTTAGAATTTCTGATGATCTTCCGAGGTTGAATCCTCCTTCTCCGTCCATTCTTGATGGAGGTACGTTGAGGGAACGGTATAATTTCTTTTTGAAGTACTCGATGTCCGTGATCTCACCCAAGTTTTGACCTCCTGGAAGAGTAGAAATCTCAGTACCACGTCCTCCTTCTCTCCGAGGTAGCCAGAAATCTTCCAGCATTGCCATGTACTTTTTGTCATCACGGATCTCTCCTGTGTTAGCGTCGTATACAAGTTTGTTACGATATCGCATCATCACATCTCTGAGATATTGCTCTGCCTTGACTTTGGGTAAATTACCTACATCAATATAGAAAATTCTACGTTCTGGAGCACGAGATAGTCTGTATATTACTAAAGAATCCTCAATCATTCTAAGTTGATTGATGGATTTAATCGCTTTATGTAAATAAGAGAGTGTATTTCCTTTATTTCTATCTACTAAACCTGATGTACAATACGTTACTGCATCTTTTGCTAGCTTAATTCCTTGACTTGCACCTGTTGCATTTATATTTCCTGTTGGATATTGTTGCTTTGGATTGTATATAAAGTACTCTTCTAATTCTGGCCATTTAAAACCCAATGGGTCTTGAGTACTAGCACCACTACCAACATTTAAATACTTATCCTTTTCATGTTTCTTTTCTTGTCTAACATAACGCATTTTCATTGCGTCAATATAACGCAAATCCTGAATACCATCTTGTGGATTCTTTAAATCAATGACTTTATGATAAAAAATTCTACCATCAACATACCAATTACGATAAATTTCGTGAGATTTTTTACCAAAGTCTAAAAGATCAAGAATATATTTAAATTCTTGTCTTATTTTTTTCTTAATACCATCACTAGCATTAAGATTGGAAAGTTCAATTTGTACAGGACTGTCGTTTTGATCTGATACAATTGCTTCATTTACGATATCTTCAATAGCACTATCCGCTTCAGGATGAAGTGCCATCTCTCTATATCGTTTAATTAACTCATATTCAGTTCTGTAAACACCTTCAATGTCAACATAAGAACCAAAAAAACCACTACTCGCATAATGGTCAACCCCGTCCTCATCATTAGGAGCAACGGGGGAGACCGCATTAGGTGGTAGTGATTCTGTGTCCTCAATAGAGAACCCAAATA
>VTLG01006209.1_pt1 | contig 19954 bp, 26 predicted proteins | sample 4694571 | NCBI WGS metagenome assembly VTLG01 (sample SAMN12604809, study PRJNA352737) | marine metagenome | biome: ENVO:00000447; feature: ENVO:00000209|ENVO:00000569|ENVO:01000036; material: ENVO:00002151; isolation source: viral sequences binned using virsorter ... | reverse complement strand
ACGATTTTTCATAATAAAGTTCTTGTTGTACTTGGCGACTTCCTTTGCCAATACCTCTTGTGGATAAACTCTTCCATTTCGGTTCTTTATATCAGATTGCATGAAAATACCACGAATTTTATAGTCCTTCTTACCATTTTCTTTATCTTCCGTGATAAATTCTACATCTGTTAATTCTTCTGCGATTAATTTCATTTTTCTAATCCCATATCTCATACTTAATTGGTTGTTTTTTCTTAGAGTTAAAAATAAAATCCCTCAAATGGTGTTTTTTACGATTTATTCCTTTGTTATTAAACCCAACACCCATTAAAAGTAAAGGTTTCTCATCTAAATCTGCTATCCTCTGCACTTCCTTTGCATTAAAACATTGACAACATCCTGTTCTATAACCCAGTAATGATGCGGTCAGATTTAAATAACCAGTAGCAATTCCTACTGCAACCTGTCTATCTCTTTCCAACTCCTTTAACTTTTTCTCATCCCACTTACCAGTTTTAATAAAACTTAGTGTAGCGGCATTTCTGTGCAAATCACTCAATAAATCATTAGTAAAGTCATAATTTTCAAAAATCACTAAGAGATTTGCGAGTGTTTGTGGATTAGTTTCAAATCCTACTGGATCACCTTTTTTTCTCTTAGTACTAAACCCTTCCGTATGTTCATGTATCTCTTCAATAATATCACGATCTTGTATAAAATGTACCTTATAAAACGCAATATTTTGTTTACTAGGACAGTTGGTTACCGAATGAAGTAATGTTTTTATATCATCCTTTGGTATTTCTTTAGTCAAATCCCAATTTCTTTGAGTATGTTGACTTCTTACAACTGCCTTTTCTATTTCACTATGCGTATACATGTCATTACGTTATATTATCGTAACCAGATACTTTTTTCATTTTCAACCAAATAGTACCAACTGATGCAGAACTATTTGTAACAAGTACATCACCTGTAACACCACTACCACCATTATTTGGTATTGATGGTACTCCATCTCCAAATCCAACTTTTCCACTACCACTTAGTGATAAAGCAACAACATTTGACGTTGCATCCCACAAAATATCAGTTTGTGAAGCAACTGACCACGCAACACCAGTAATTGTTGTACGAGGATCGGTTGCAGCACCAGCAGCAGCAGATGCATCATATACACTAGCTCCACTGTTAGTGCCAGTGGTTGTAATTTTTACAAAGTATTCAAAATCACTATCTACGATTTCCTGTAAAACAACGGCCATTATTAAACTCCTAAAGTGTTAACATCTCTTTCTCAAAATAATTCATAAGTTGTTTACTAGTAACTCCGAATTTTTTTGATACATCTGTTATAGTTTTTTCAAAAGTATTTAGGAAATCTGAAGGTTTAGAGTCCATTTTTTTGAATATTTCATCAACTGCTTTCCGCATTTTGGGTGATAATTTCTTATATGCCCTACTTTTGCGGTGTTCATCCCTCTCTATAACCGTAGATTCATAGATTTCCTCAATCTTCTTCATTTTCTCTTTCCTCAGCATCCTTTGCGAGTATTGTTTCTTGTTCTGGTGACAATTCTTGTCTAGATGCAACAAAGGTTTTTGCGACACTTTCTCTCTCTTTTTCGAGTGTATCTCCAACTTTTTGCATCATTACGTTTTTAAATGCATCCTGTGCTGATACATTATCGCCTTTACTAATTGCGTCTACGAATTCTTTACTCATTTTCTAACTCCTTTTTTTCGCTTTATGAATTCTGAATCTATTTCTTGATCATCTTCTGGGGGTTCTTCCATTCCCTCTGGGTCTTCTGGTTCTGGTTCATCTTCTGGGGGTTCATCATCATATCCATTACCATTACCTTGTCTGGTAATGCCATCGGAACCATTCATATCAAAACCACCATCATCAGCTCCTTCTTCACTTTCCGACTTCAACTGATCTAGCATTTCTTCTTTTTCATCATCGTTAAATCTTAATACCTTTTTCCAAACATAATCTTTACTGAAGAATGTACCCAAATATGGTTCCATACTTCCTAGTATCTCAATACGTTCTCTGAGAAGTTCTGTCTCTTTCAGTTCTGTGAAGTGACCATCTTGAAGGAAGTCATACTGAATGTGTTCCTTCATTTGTTCCCAATCTTGCGATGTAATTATACCTTTTAACAATAATTGGGTTTTAAGAATATCTGTAAATAGTGGAACAAATTTCTTACGAATACGTTGTACAAACTTAGTAAATTTAAGTTCATCCCTTGTAATCTCTGTTGCTCTACCTAGAGAAAATCCACTTTCTGATTCTAAACGTGAGATTGGTACATTAAGTGAACGATATAGTTTACGTTGAAAGTATACTATATCATCAATCTCACCTAAGTTCTGCCCGCCAGGGAGTGTGGTAATTTCTGTTCCTCTACCACCTTCTCTTCGTGGTAACCAGAAATCCTCAAGCATTGACATATGATTTCGGTCATCCCGAATCTCACCTGTAGATGCGTCATATACCAGTTTGTTACGATAACGATTCATAACATCTTTTAGGTATTGTTCTGCTTTTATCTTAGGTAAGTTACCAACATCAATGTAAAAAATTCTACGTTCTGGTGCCCGTGAAATACGATAGATAACGAGAGCATCTTCAATCATCCTTAATTGATTAACTGGTTTAATTGCCTTATGTAAATAAGAAATAACTCTACCAGTATTACCATCCATTACACCAGACGGCACATATGCAATACTATCATGTGCGATTTTTAATCCTTGATTTGGGGAAGAAGTAGAACCACCAGCACCAGCAAGACCTTTTTCGTTAAACAAGTAGTATTCAACTACTTTCTTAATCATGTCTACGCCTGTCTGTACGTCCTTTTCTTTCTTTACTTCTCTTACCTTACGAATCTTTGTTGCATCAATCCACCTAAGTTCTGTAATACCCTTAGATGGGTCTTTTGTATCAATTACTTTATGATAAAACATCCTACCATCAATATACCATCTACGGAAAATATCGTGTCCCTTATGATCAAAGTTCAATAGTCTTAGAACCTCATCATATTCTCCACGAATTTTTTTCTTGATATTGGATGGGAAAGGTAAGTTGTCTAGTACGATAGAAACACTTTGATCTGATTCATTTGAAACAAGTGCTTCGTTCACAATATCCTCAATCGCAGCATCCGTTTCTGATTGTTGCGAAATGTCTCTATATCTACGAATGAGGTCAATATCTGTCCGCTCTCGACCATCAGTGTCAAGGACTTGTCCAAAGAACCCCCCACCAGCAACGTCAATCGTGCCGTCATCAGGAGTTGGGGAAGTGAACGTCTGTTCACTCCCCTGATCCTTTGTTCTTTCAAAGCGGAAACCGAAAAGTTCTGCCATAATATCTCCTAGTCTGTACTACTATTTAGTAGGTTTATTTACTAGAAGTTTACTTCAGAAGCTTCAAAGTGTTGATATCTCCACGTAACTTCAAAAGTTTCAATCGTATCCGCTGTCTCGTTAGTTAACTCAACCGCAGAGATTGTGGTTGGCCATGCACTTCTGAAGATATAAGTCTTCAAAACTGTATCATCACGATCCATCTGTTCAACAGTTAAATCAGTTTGATAATCAGCGGGTGCGATAACACCAGTATTATTGGCAAGGTCATTGATTCCGTTAGACCATCTTTCTATAGCGTTACGGATCATAAAGTCCGTATCGTTCATAAAAGTTGTTGTCCAAGGTTCATCAAATGTCCTATCACCAGCAATATAGATATTTCTACCTCTGAATGGAATAGTAATTTCTGCCAAAGTTTGAGCAGGGAGATTAGATGCAGTTACAAGAAAACTTGTTCTACGTACATCTAGTCCGATTGCAATGCCAGGTGGGGGAGTTACGGTAACCCTATACTGGTTAGCACGAGCACCACCACCAATAAGATTTGCTTTAAAATCATCTATATTAGCCATGATTACCCTCCTACCTCACTAAACGCAACACCAGTTCTTGTGGCGATGAAGTTTAGTGTAATGAAGTTGATTGATCTAGCGGGTTTGATGTAAATGTCACCAATAAACTCGTTTCGGTCAATAACCTCACCTGTGTTATTACTTGCATCACAAACTACCTTAAAGTCAAAGATACCTCTACGACCTTGTACATCCCTCAAGAAAGGTTCTACCATGTTTCTAAACATTGCTCTGGTGAACTCATCGTTGAATTCAAAGAGTTGGTATTTAGAAGCAATCGCAATTGCTTTCTCAAGTACCAAGAACAATCTACGCACGTTAATACGATCAAATGCACTTGGTTTAGATTGTGCAGTCTTATCACCAAAGAGTAGAACTCCTTGGCCTGGGTAGTTGACTACAGGGTTAACTCTTGCACGATAAAGTTGATCTCTCTCACTCTGCTTTGGATTATACGCAAGTTTAATCGCACCACGAATATGACCACGATTATATCCAGCAGGAGAGAACCAAGGATCGGCAACCCTGTCAGTATTTGCACAAAGACCAGCAATGTCACCATTCAATGGGACAAAACGATATACGTCATTGTACTTGTCATACATGTATTTGTAACCACTATCGTACACTATGTAAGAGGACGATGGTAGAAGATCAAATGCATCTTTGACATTTGCAGTCTGTGTTACAGAACTTGTTACGTTAACAACGAGAGATCGGGCAGGAGAAATAAATCCTACGCAATCTTTACGTTTTTCGACAAGATCAGTAATCATCGTACCATGTGTATCAATACCAGCAGCAGTGTCAGTAACACCACCAGAAGGCCCAGACAATACAAGGTTAATGTCTAATGATTCAGTGTCTTCAAACCAATCATAAGCAGTTTTAAGTTCACCGTTAGTTACGGCATAATCATCCGTTCCACCAGTGAGCGTACCAGAATCCACAGTTTTCACATCTGTGTATGCGGCGGTAACATCAGTTCCCCAATTTGATCCACCAGAAATATGGTCTGTCCAGTAAATATATTGAGAAGTTCTGAAAATTACATCTGGGTAGTAGTTAGAACCACCTTGAGCAGTCTTTGAAACAGGGTTTTTGGAAAGATGACTGAATATTTCTATGACAGAAGAAGTTCTCTGTCCAGCAACATCAGCATCATAACCAGTGATATCACCTGTAGCATCATATACAGCTACATGAAGTTCATCACCAGTACCACGACCATTGCTTTTCGACCAATCAGATTGTCCAGGCGCACCGTCAAATAAATCATAATATTTCCAACGTCTGCGAATGAATGAATCATCAGCGACTGCGGCCTTTAGTCCAGTTCCATTAGGATCGTCTTTTAGACGAATCGTAAGGGCATTGGTAGAAATTGCGGTTACTTCATACTCATTACCTTCATCTCCACTTAGATGTGCAAAAGCAGTGACATCAGAAGAAGAATCGGCAGATGAGAATGAAATTAAGTCTCCGACTTGGAAAGCATAGTTAGATTTATCAGCATCATCAACTGTGATACTTGTAGCACCAGCAGAAGCTGCACCGTTAACTAAATTTTGCGTTCCCATATGTTGTTCATATGCAGTAGCACTAGGACATAAGGAAACTCCAACAGAGTTACCCCAAGTACCAGCAGTTCTTGCAGCCCACTCACCATGAGAACCTTGGCCCGTAGAGAATGAGTTTAAATAATGGTCATCATCACGAATGAGGATACCACTATTTGCACCAGCATTAAGAATTGCACTTTCGGCACGAACAACTTTCAATTGGTCAGAGTATGCTAAAAAGTTTGCAGCAGTAAACCACCACTCAAAGTTATCACCTTGGGGTTTACCGAATATCTGCACTAATTCCTGTTCACTTCCGATAGTAGTGATCGAAGAGACTGGGCCTCTTTCAAATGGCCCTGCAATCGCACCAACTGTGGTAGCAACTGAAGGAACAACATTTGTTAGATCAATTTCTCGAACATGAACGCCAGGAGAAGATAGAAATGACATGTTTATACTCCTAAATTATGCATAAAAGCGTTTTTTGTTATTCGATAATATTTATAAAAAATAACTTTTTAAAGAGTATTTTTATATGTGTCTTCTCTTATAAATAAAAACATGGTAAATGAACATTACGAAAAGTATAAAGACACTATTAAGAAGGTAGCTCGTAGAAATTATCGCAAAAGGATTGTTCTATTAAATGAGTATCTAGCAGATAAATCCTGTAAACACTGTGGGGAGAGTGAAACTGTGTGTCTCAAGTTTTATCCTCACAACTCTGAAATTCGTAAACTAACAAAAAGAGTAGGAACTAGTGATGAGTGTCGTAAAGAAATTATACGATTAATGAAAGAATCACATACCCTTTGTTCAAATTGTTGGATAAAGGCAGATAATGATTTAATTGAATTTATATAAAAAAGATTTCCAATCGTATTGATCTATATTATCTTTGGTAATTATATTACCATCCTCTAACACAGCCCACACTCTATATGGCCTATATCCCTTTTTATGTTTATATATTTTTAGATTTGATTGGGCCCGCTTTAAACTCCAAACCTTTTTCTTATTAAAAGAATATTCCTCATCTCTAGTATATTTGTATATAAATTTACGTAATGGTATCTTCCACTTATGATAATGATCGTCTTCCCAATGAACCGCTTTAGGTGGTATAGTTGCAAACAACTCACTCTCTAAACCTTTTCTGTGTTGATTTATACCCCACTTTTCTAATGGTTCTTGTGTGTAAAAGGGTAAATGATTACTCATATCGATTTTATCACCACTAAACTCTGACATAAACCTTAAAGCACCAGTTGGCCACTTATAAGTTCTTGTTAATTCCCAAGCACCTAGTACCTTCTCTCTTGTGTCTTGGTGTATTGCAATACTTTTAAGACCAATGCCTGGAGCACCAAATAACTCATCTCCCTGTCCACATGGACTGAAAATATGTTTATCTGGTTTAGCAATAGACATAAGATTATTAGTATCATCTATAACATGATCTAAGTGTTTAACAATCCTATCATAATATTCTGAATATTCTGTATATCCACCTATGATTACACGTAATTGTTTGGGACATATCTCATTCAATGCAATTAGAGCACCAGTGGAATCTAAACCACCAGACCAGAAAAGATCAATAGTTTTTCCTGTATCTGCGAGTATTTGAGCAGATGCCATCATAGCATCGGTAACATCATCCATATCCCACTCTGGATAGTGTTGATACTCTACCCAAGGCATATTTAATGTATGTGTTGATGTATTGAACACATATTGTTCATTAGTCTTTCTATTGAAAGGTGTACCATTATCAAATCCAGCTTTTGCCATATCTAGTCTAGATTTGGGAAGTTTTTGAAATAATATCTTAACCTCTGGATACTTATCACCTTTTAATATATCTCCCCTAGTAACATTTTTTGGAACACTAAAATGTTGATAAATTTTAGAAATTAGATTCTCTCTGAAGTGAAGATTCCAGAATACTAAATTATACTTCTTCATCCGATAATTCAAACGATATACCATTATCAATATTATATTGATCTCTTGTGTTCATCATTGCCTGTATTGTACTATCTTTTTGATATTCTTGTCTAGCAGCAACATTAGCAAATACTGATACCATAGTTCTAGTTAAACCATCTGCCGAATCTGATTTACTCCACTCTGTAATTTTACCTGTATCTCTAAAAGTTGATTGCCAATAATTTCTTAAACTCTCTGAATCTATTATTGGTTCATGCCAATCTATTGATGTGTTTGGTCTTTTAAAAGTTAAAGTTACTCTTAGTGCCATAATATTCTCCTACCAATTTGATCCATAGTCACGCACAATTGGATTCCATTTAGTACCATATTCATCAATAACTTCACCAATATTTTCATCTTCTAAACCAGTAACTACAAATCCAAATGGAGCCATATCCTGTTCCAATGCTTCTTGATTTTCCTTGATCATTCTCATTCTAATATCAAGATCAGTCAACTCTTTAAAATAAGTTTGGTCAGTAGCCCACGCAAAAAGAAAACCACAAGCAACAAGATCATCTGTACATCCTTCATCTGCTTCCCATGATTGTCCTTTAACTATGTATGTTGATAACTCATTAACAAAATCGTAGTCTTCTATAATTAACTTATCATCTTCAATCAATTGCTTAAGATTAGAACATCCCACAGTTTTTACTGCCTTAGTTGTTCTTACACCCAATTGTGCTTTACCACCAGAAAATCCACCACCAAGTATTTGTCCTGCTCGACCTCTCATGGATGCCATAACAAGATTATCATACTCTAGGTCAAACTGCATAGTGTTTGCAACACCTTCACCTATATCATTTACTTCTATTAATACAAATGCTTGATTATATACTCTTGCAACATCATATATTTTCTGTGGATATACCAAGGGTTTTATTTCATTATCTCTATATTTTGCTGCAATAGTATACGGCATTTCTGATATATCGAAAACAATGAAAGCAGAATAGTCTCTAGAAGTGCCTCTTGCAACATCTACCGATATAAAGTATGTTCGGCCTTCTTCTGGTGGTTTATAAACATCTAAACCAGCATTTCTTTGTTTAGGTTCTCTAAATGTCAAAGTTTTAAGTTTTCTTGCAGATATAAGTGTATCAATAGACCCAAGAAACTCACACTCAAATTCTGTATTGAATTGTGACTCTGAGGTATTCTTGATTGTTTGTTCTTTCCATGCCTCATCTCGCCCAGGCACCTCACTCCAATGTACCTCTATGGGAACGTATTCGTTTCTCTGTTCCTCTGCATCTACCCACAACTTATAAAACATATTCATACCATGAGGAGTAGAAACAATCATAACTTTTGAAGTTTTACCAGAGGATATCGTAGGATATACTGAACTAAAGAATTGTTCTGCTACATTACTTGGTACATAAGCAAACTCATCAAGGAAAATAATGTTATATGAACCACCACGAACAGCACTAGCCGAAGTGGAACTTGCAAGAATTTTTGAACCATTTTCTAACTCCAAGGAACCTTTGTTCCAACTCATAACTCCCTGTTGCAACCACTTGGGTAAATGTTCGTATGCCAACTGCAATCGACCAAGAAGATCACGGGCAGTAGCAGCCTTGTTTGCAAGGATAGCAACATTAACAGTCGCATTGAATAAAACATAATGCAACAGATATGCGATGATAGTAGTAGATTTTCCAGACTGTCTAGGGAGTTTACATATAGTAAAACGATTATTATGGAATGTTCCTACCATTTCCTTTTGAAAATCATATAATTCAAAAGGAACAAGACCCTCATCAATATTAACAATCTTGATGTAGTTTTGAATAAAATATATTGGGTCTTTCATACATCTAGCATATTCCTCAACCTCTTTCTTTGTCCACTCTTGTTGGACATTAGCTTTTTTGAGATTGGGATTACCTAGATAAACAGAATCCGACATTTATGCTCCTACACCTTTCATAAAGGCAACTAAAGATGGGCCAAAAAGGGAAACTCCCCATATCAATAATCCTAATGTAATAATAGACGCAAACATCCACTTATTTGATGTCTTCGTTGTTTTCATTCTTAGAGCAAGTAGTTCATTTCCTAGAACTCTAATACTTACTTCAAAATCTTCTTCATGATCTTTTTCCATTATTTACCCTTTATCATTTTTTGTAGTTCAGCAGTAGAACCAACAAATAATGCGTTAGTTACATTTTTAGGCCCTGTTTCTGGAACTTCTTTTAGTTCTTTCATTTTCTTTTGTAAGTCTCCAAGTTTTTCAGTAACCTCTGCAACATTTTTGATGAGTTGTCCAGCAACTTCGTAGGCTCTAGGGTGTTCTCCTTCTTTTGCGAGTTCAAGGATGCCGTCAATGGCCACACTCCCCCTGTCCACCAATTTATAGAATTGCTCCCTCTGGTATTCGTAGTCTGCTTGAGCGTCATTAACATCTCCCATATCTTGTTGTACTATAACTTCATTCCTACCACTAACAGGGTTTATATCTAAATCCTTTTCAGTGATTTTTAATCCTTTTTCAATAACACCCAATTCTTTATCTAAATTATTCATGTCCTTTTTCACCCAATCTTTTATAATTCATAAAAATTTTCCATTCTTCATCAGTATAATGTCTTTTCTTTAAATCCAAATTTACTTTCATCTCTATATATTTATCACTCATCCCATCCTGTCTCATTTTAGAAATTAACTTAGTAACTTCAATTTTAAGAAGATTGTATTCACGTTTTTCTCTTACATTTTTTACTGATAATGTTATTTTAGTTCTGTTTCTTTTATTTTTTCTCATACTATCTTTTTGGCGGATGGCAGCTGCAACGTCTTCAGACATTTTCGTTATGTCTTCTTCGATGCCACAATGGGTATGACATGGTGGTGGACATTCTTCTGGATAATTTAAAAGAGCATCTTCAAATTCATTCCATGCTTTGGAGAAAAGTATATCTTCTATTTTGTCTACGTTTTTAAGTTTTAATTCTTCCGTAAATAGAGCAGTGTACTTAGGATATTTGTGTACATCATATGTTTTAGTTTTTACTAAATTTCCATCATCTACAAAATCTTTTTCTCCTCTAGGGTCTACCCAACAACAAGGAATTACCCAACCCAAAGATGAGTATGCTACCCCCTTTTGAGGTGTTCTCCCCTGAGCATATTTTTCTCCATATGGACTACGAATACATTTAGGTGCTAATTTTTTTGTCATTTTGATCTTCAATCAAAGAAAATATATCTTCTATGTTATCACATTCTATTACTTCTTGTGGTGGTTTCAGTTGATCATTTTTAACCCACCTGTGAGATGTCACAGGCAATAAATTAATACCATAATCGTGACTCATAGACAATCCTATTTTTAAATCTTTCCAATTATACTTAAAAATTATCCATTGCCAAGTAACATTTATACCCATTTTACTACCCATTTTCATAACTTCCCAAAGTTTTTCTCCATCTTGGTTTATTCTATATTGATGACTATCTTTAGGTAATCCATCTAAACCAAATTGCCAATGTGCATTTGGATTAGATTGAAATACTTTTTTATACCAATCTATTGGTCTATGGGTAGCAGCAGTATGTACACTTGTCCTAACATCTTTATCAAATGTCATTTTTAAAAAATCTATAAAATTTGGATGTGCTGTAGGATCAGAAATTTGTCCACAAAAAGATACAAACGAAAAAAAATCAGTAATTTTATCAAACTCTTCTATGGTACAATCCTGACCAGATAGTGGTGGTTTATACCCTGTTCTCATACATTTTGGACATTGTAAAGGACACTTTGTAGATATATCTATATTGAACGCAGCCCCTTTTCTATTTGTTATCCAATCCATACACTATATATAATGCATGACTGAAATTGTTTTTAAAGAGAAATACTTGTCCTCTGAAGAAATGCATAATATTAATATGTTTTTCGATACTATGAATTTCGGTTACGGATCATCAAAAGGGCCATACAAAGCTGGTTGGTTAGAATTAGGTTGGCAGGGGTGTTGGGATACCTCAGCAAGATTACATATAGAAAGTAACCCTATTCATGTTCTAACTGAAAGACTACAAAAAGATTTTGGTAAGATGATATTTTGGAGAGCATCTCTAAGACATTTTCATGCTCCCTTTGATGTTCATGATGATTATCCATATAAAGAAAGAGATATAGAAAAATTAGAATCACTAGGTATAAAACATTCTATAACAAAGGGATATACTTTTTTAGTGCCGACATGGTGGGAAAAGGGTTATAATCCTGGCACTGCTTTTTTTAATGCTCCACCAAAAGATGGAGAACCACTATATGAAGATTGTCAAGAGGTATTACCAAAATTCAGTGAACAACATTATAAAACTAGAGAATTAAAAAATCGTATTTTTAGTGTCAGACGAATTGTTGATTGGAAAAACGTAGGTGATCTTGTTGGATGGGAAAACTACACACTACATTGTTCTACACACACACCAAATTGGGAATACTCTAGGGACAAAGTGGTTAAAAGATTTCTTTCTATTGATTGTTTTATTGATACCAAGAATTAATTATATCAACAACTTCTTGGTCGAGATTTTCATACTGCATATATTCTTCTGCCATAGTATGAGTTCTACTAGAGATTAAATGTCTTTTTCTTTCCCATAATCCCCTTTTATCAATTTCATCTAAAAATTTGTAGTGTCTTTCTATTCTCAATTTTCTAGTACTAAAATCACTTACCCAATAATTACCATCTTGAAATTCTCTGATATGAAATTCGTCTTTATTAATATATACAGGAGAATTTCTAACTATTATCATAGGGTGATCTGTAGTAACATATTTTACAACATCTGGATATTTCTGAAACATATCCATTAATTTAATAGTTTCTTGAAAATCATCCTCTGTTTCTGTAGGAAATCCAACAAACATCAAAGGAACCATTGTCATACCAACTCTTTGTAATTGTTGTAAGTGATATTCTATAGCATCATTTGAAAAATTTTTATTCATTTCTTTTCTTAATTTTTCACTTCCACTTTCAATTCCAGTTGTTACATGATCATAACCAGCATCCCTCATCAAATCAAACATATCATCCGATATTTGATTTTTTTCCCTAGTTATAAATTGTCCCATAAATTTAAAGTCTGCTTTAGGGTTTCTTTTTTTATACGCACACAATTCTTTTAATAAAACATAGAACTCTTTTAAATTTCCATTTATCAAACTATCTGTAAAAAGAAATTTATGTCCACCATATTTTTCATATAGATAAATCATTTCATCTGCAATAATCTTACCACCCCTAAACATAAATTTTGGCCATATAGCAGGAACATTACAAAAAGCACATCTTCTTACACACCCTCTAGACCCACAAATAGAATATAGTGGTTTATTGTTGTGATATAAACTTTTATCCAAATCATCATAATCTGGGGGTGGTATATCATTCCTGTCAAAATTATTATCATGAGAACCAAATGATCCTAAAAGATTTCCATCTTTCCAATTACCAGCAGATTCGGGCATAACATTAATGCCAGGATAAGTCATATTACCCTTTAAATATTCTACTATACTTAACTCTGCATCCCCTGTAATAAAATCATCAATAAGAGGTTGTAAATATTGAACAGCTCGTTGATGTTTCAAACATGGGCCCCCGACTAAGATTTTTATATTAGGATTTTTTGCTCTTATCCACTTTGAAATAAGACCTATATTTGGTAAAGTCCATTCTGAAAATGCACATATACCTATAATTTTTGGGTCAAGTTTCTCAATCTTTTCTTCCCAAAACATTTCCCACACCATTTCATATTGGTCTTCTATGGATTTGATAGCATGTCTGTCAGTTAAGATTTTATTATCAGGATTTGTCCAACACTCATATAAACTAGTGCCCTTAACTTGGTTTGCAAACCAAGCATTAAAATCAAGTGCCTTCGCAGAAAATCCTGCTTGAATAACACATGCCTTTAAAAGATGTATAGAGAGTATCGGCCCTTTTAGTTGTAACTTAGGAACTGATAAAAATACGATGTCTGTCATGTTTCCCTTTAAAGTTAAACCTGACCTTTATCTTCTCCTGTTTCTGGATCAAATTCTTTTGCATCTGTGAAGAAAGAAGTTGTCTCGTTGAAACCAAAATCATCATCTGCATCAGCAGTAGCAGGAGATGGTGTAACGGTGTATCTCTGTTCTCTTTTGGGTGATTGGTCAGGCATGTCTGTATAAGAATCTGCCTGTACAGTTTTAATAACCTTACTAGAACTAACTGGGCCGTATAGATAAAATTTAGCAGTAAAATCCATTGTATATATGATTGCTCTTCGTTGCTGAAACTCACCTTCATAGTTATCTTCATATCCAACACTATTAAGAATTAAAGGAACATCTCTCTTAATACCCATATCAGCATTATCATTAATAGTTACAGTATAATCTGGTTGAAAATACGGAAGAATTTGTTCAACAATTTGTAGTGCATCATCAGATTGTTTTGCCATTACATATAACTGGAAGTCTACATTATATGGAACTGGCATATACTGAGTATCAAGTTGTTTAGTTGTTCCTGTTTTAACCTTCTTAAACCGTTGCACACGATTTAGTTTACGAGTCGGGTCATAAGAAAGACCTTGTATCTCAAATCCTATTCGTGGAAGAGTAACCGCAACCTGTTTAGTAAGGTCTGCATCTTCTCGCAGTCGGACAAGGAATTTTTCTCTTGGCCCATAGGCAAGAGGAACCTTCATAGTTTGAATAGTATTTCCGTTATTGTCTTTACGAACCAAATGGATGTTGTTGAAAATTGTTCCAAACGCAACAACCACCTTTCTCATGGTTTCGTGATAAAATTGTTGTCCTAACATTATGTACCTCCAGCATCACCGAATGGATTAGATTCGGAGAAGTCTAATATCGTGTCATCGGCAGCATCAAATAATTCATTCTGTGCGGTTGTTTCATCTGATCCATCACCAACTGCATATTCTTCATGTAACAAGAATGAACCATCCTCAAGAATAATATTTGTACCGACACTACTTGAATCATTCTCACCTGTAATATTATCACCATCAGTTTCTTCAAGTAGTAATCCTTGATCTCCATTACTACTTATACCGATTTCAAGTCGGATATTTTCGTTTACAGCAGATGATTGTTCAAGTGATATATTGTATTCTGTGGTACTTAGTGATAATTCATCTTCTACTGCATCTATAGCACTAATATCTGTATCTATAATCTCATTACTATAATCAAATAGTCTGCAATTCAATTTAAATACAGGATTATTATCTAACTGATAAAATGGTTCATCGTGGTCTACAAAGTTAATTTGAAATATCTTATCTAGTACTGGATGATAGACTAGATCACCTTCTAGGGGTCTGTCTGTTTCAGCAGCATCTGCTTCTTGTATAATAAAACCACTCTCAAAAGAACCACTGATATCTACAACTGTACTATCTAGAGTTCCCGACTCTAACAGGATAGAACCACTTAAAGTGTCTGTACCACTTTCTATTGTTACTTGTTTTGTTAAATCTTGAAACCTTGTCTTACTTACGACAAAGGTTATCTCACTAAGGTTCTGTAAACCAAACTGAGACATTAATTCCTTTTCACCAGCAAACCCCCCATCGGAGTTCTCTATATACATCTCTATTTTATTTTGTGTAGTGAATTTTGCAAGACTGTCTTCACCAAAGATTGTATCTTCAGCAGTGAGAGTACGGTCAAGATAATATACATCATGTCCGTGTATCTGTATAGCTTCAGTTACCAAATCTGCATAGAGATTTTTTTCGGTTTGTATCGCAGCAACATTACTTGTATGAAAGAAGGAATTGACAGCCATCGGTCTATCCTATCATGTGCATTGGCGGTAACTCGAAATGCAACATCATTTGTTCTTCAAGTCTCTGTTGTTCTTCCACTGCCTGTAAGTAGATGGTTTCTCCATTCATTGTTACACCACCCAGCATTGCAACACCATTAAACTTGGAAAGATTGGCACCCCACTGTCTTTTAAGAAGAGTGGTTGCATACCTCTTTAAATACATATCATTGTAGATATCCGTGTATGTATCTGGGTCTACCTTTCTAAAACACTCTACTATAATGTAATCGCTTCCACCAGTAACATCATTTTCCCAATCCATATCCAAGTAAAGTCTATTCTGGTGTTCTTGATATCTAAAGGGAACCTCACCTACTAAAATGTGTTGTAAGTAGTCTAGATGTTTCATTGTCATATCATAATGAATAACTGAGGTTGAGGATAGATCGTAGAGATCGTTTAATCTTAACTGGTAACGAATATCAAACATATTATTTGTTTGTGTTTCTTCAAAAGGAAACACATTTACTATAGACATTACAGGAGAAGGAATAGGTATATAATTCTTCCCTTCTAACCAAGAAGCAGTTGTAGACCCATCACCAGTATCGGTAACAGTTGTATTTGTTAAATTTGATCTTGCCCTAGTTACATCATCGGCAGTAATTAGGTATTTCAAATACATTCTTTCAATGCCATTATAGTGGTGCATTGCGAAATACTGAAGTGCTTCATCTATACGATCATCTGCTTGGTCATCAGAGATATTAATATCAATAACCCCATAACCTAGATTACGTAAACAGTAGTTCTTAAATGTTGTTTTTGTAGTTGGAACTGCCATTTTACATCCTTTTTATTATATTTATAAGTTTATAGGTCTAGTTACAATACAGTTTGGCCCAAATTCTGCATCATTTATCCAATCACTTTCTTTCTTAAAACCTACACTTTCATACATTGGTAATGCATTTTCTCTTGGCAACGACCATATTGTATGACAATTTTGTTCTTTTGCTTTAACAATTGCATATTGCAAAAGGATTTTTGATAAACCAAGACCTCTATGATTAGGGTGTACCCACAATCCTCTTGATCTATATAGTCCTAGTCCTGTAAAAACAGAACTATTCACTCCAACTATTTTCACGTTTTCTTCAACATAATCAGAAATATAAACTAGAGCATAAAAACTTACTGAGTCTTTAAACTTTTTTGCCCCCATTTCTTTGACCAGCTCACCATTTCTAATGGTTAACAAACTTATCTGATCAAATTTACTTATTCTACCTGGCCATAAATCTTCTTTCCAGATAGGGTATATATCATCAAATGTTACTTCACATACTTTATACATCTTCCGAACTAACTGACATCGTAATATTATTATTCAAAAAATATAAATCTCTTTGAGTAAAATATGATTCAAGTGATGAATCATTCAAAAAATCTCTTTGAGAGTTTGTATTATCGAATTCGTACACTAGAGTTTTCACTAATTTATTTGAGGAAATATCAACACCAATACTAGTTCTTTTTCCAGTTATAACATATGTTTTTGACACATGGTCAATTTCTGTTTCACTCATAGGAAAAAAATTAACACTAGTGCTCGGTCTGGTAATTTTTATAGTTTGTCTAATAGGCATAAATTATTCTCCTTAACCCGACCTGTTCTTTTAAATATAACTGTTCCATCAGACAATATACCAAGAACATCTCCACTCCTATATTTAGGTGGATCAATGTAATAAGTCTTAGAAGTCTTTTTCTCTATGTGTTTATTAATAGCCCACTTTTCAAAACTAGGTTCTAGGAAAAATGGTTGATAATGTTTTATATCAAATTTGATACCGTCCCATCTATTAAGAACTTGCCAAGATATAGACAATAAAAAGTTATCAACCCTTTCTCTCCACCTGTTATTCAACCCCTCAAATAACAATCTGTATTCAAGACCAGTAACTAATATTCTAGTATCTAGTTTTAAAGGTTTGTCTTCTTCTATAAGATGTATTTGATCTTCTGGGCAACCCGCTTCCCTTAAATATTGTAATATTAAAGGTTCTTTGTATACATCTATTTCTTTGTCCATAAGTCGTAACTGCAATGCTCTATCATACATAAGTTCCGAAAATGGTTTTTTATTAATCGCATCATTGAATTCATATGGTGGAGAATCATAAAAAGAATTATCCATTTCAAAAGTATAGTTTGTCTGCTCCGTTTTATTGTTAACGAAACTATACGATGGTTGACCACAGAAGGCGATCTTCTTCTGTTCTTCATCAGATGATCTATTCAATGCCATGCGTAAATCTGGCGTTACATAAACAAATTTCATACTAGTATATATACAACTATGGAAGATGTATTACGGATAGGATTGGTTGCAACGAGCAGAAGTGGTTCTACTTACATACGGAGATATCTCTGTGGAAAGTATGGACTTGCTGACTCTGCATCATGGTTAAAGACAAACCCATATGAAAAAATAAGAGAAGCACCTTTCTCTAATCAATCACACATTCTAAAAATTCTAACTCACTATGTACCAGACCATGAAATTGATGGTATTATTTTAGATTCTTCTCCCCTTTGGTTATATCGAAAGAATATGCTAAGGCAGTTTCTAAGTCATGTTTATAGACTGATAACAAAAACAAATCTAGTTTACAAACAAGAGGAAATAGATTTCCTTGATAAAAATGTTCCAGATAATAGTCTTGTTGCTACAACAAAACAATATGATACTTTTATGCGTAGACTTGAAAGGTTTTGGGATTTATTTTATACTCATCGTTCTGGTAAACTATTATCTTATGAAGAATTTGTATCAGACCCTAGTGAAGTTGCATACGATGTCTTTGAGGATTATAACATAGAAGGGTTTATGTGGGAAGAAGATAAGCCTGCACCAAAGAAACCTAGACTTCCCCTCAAGTTAGACATTGACTATACAAAAAAATTTAAAAATATAGATGAGATAAGAGGGTGGTTTAATGAGTAAGTACTGTTTAATATGCACTCCACGTTCTGGTTCATTTTATCTTCAGAAATACATATCAAAACTTTTTAATTTAGAGTTTGGAAGTGAGTGGTTTGGTAGAGTTAAACAAGTACATTATAGTGGAATGAAAACATCGCCTGTCGATATAGATCATAGTGTAAATGAAGACTTATTAACTAACAAAGAAATGACTAATAGACTAGTACATTTAATGAATTATCAAAACCCTTTTATTATTAAATGTATGCCTTTTCAGTTGACAAACACTTTAGAACGTGTTAATATGTCTAGAACAGAAAAACTAGATGTTGCAAAAAAGATGTTATGTCACTTCAATTTAATATACATGGTTAATGAAGATAAGGTTTCACAGTTTTGTTTTGATGTTATATCAAAGAATCAAGATCATGTCAAGCGAAATTATACATCTTATAATATAGATATTAGGAAAACCCCACCAGATAATTCTATGACTGCAACTAGAGAACATTATGAAAGTTTTAAGTGGAGGCAAGATTTTGTTGAAGATTTTCAAAATGAGAATTGGAAAGGTGAACCTGTTATTGTTTGGGAAGAATTTGTAACCAATCATAATAGTCAAACAAAGAAGATACAAGATTGGTATGGAATACAGGGAACGTATGGAGATGCAAATATAGGTATGAGAAGAGAGATAATACCCCATCCAGACTATTCTAAGATATTTACTAATTATGGAGAAATTAAAGAATGGTTTGGATAGAAGGTGAAACTATGCCAAAGATGCATAGACATGAGGGATTTTTAAGAGATTTAGCAATAGAGTTATCAGTACTACACTCAAATAAAGAACATGATGATTTAAAAATGTATCCAATACCAATGATAGGATCAAACCTAGAAAGAGATAATAGACTGTGGTTAGACCGTGATCCTTTTGTTGAAGATGCTCTTGCTGACTTTAAAGGTATAAGGAAAAAATTAAATAACAGGTGTGTTCTTCATGGTGATCTATGGAACAAAAACGTGATAGTAAACGAGGAAGGTAGACTAACAGGATTAATTGATTGGGAACATTCTTGTGTATATGATCCACATTGGGAGTTCCGAATGATTAGACGTTTCATAGGATGGGATGGATTACAAACGCTCATTTATTATTACAATAATAACTCTAAATACTCTCTTGAATATGAAACGATAAAAATATTAGATAAGTTTTGGATGTGTCACCAATACATTCACCGTATTAAAAAAGAAGATAAATCATCAGAACTATTTAGAGAATACATGGATCGTTGGCCTGATTGTTTATATAACTAAACATCCCTCATGCATAAAATCTAAAATATTATGTTTAGTTACAATCGTTCCATCATCCGTAATTGCTTTTACATTAAAATCATTAGGTAATGGAGAAAAGAATTCCTTCTGGGCCTGTTGTTCCATAAGTCGAGTCTTTCCTTTATTATACGCATAGTTTTCATCCCACTGAGCAATAAAATCTCGCAACATCATTTTCGCTCGCATAAATTGTTCCACTGGACTTCGGGGGCCATGACTATACCATATCATATTTCTATTATAGTGTTGGTTAATTGACCACTTATGTATATCTGCATCTCTAAAAAA
>VTLG01004488.1_pt1 | contig 19954 bp, 22 predicted proteins | sample 4694571 | NCBI WGS metagenome assembly VTLG01 (sample SAMN12604809, study PRJNA352737) | marine metagenome | biome: ENVO:00000447; feature: ENVO:00000209|ENVO:00000569|ENVO:01000036; material: ENVO:00002151; isolation source: viral sequences binned using virsorter ... | reverse complement strand
TAAAAGAAATTGAGTGTGTAAAGGAGTATTATGGATATAGTAATGATAAAGCAAAGTCCGCTCTTGATATACTCACCAAAGATGAGATAAAGCTCATCAAGGAAAAATTATATAAAGGTGGGACAAAATGAATGAATTAGATAATAGTTGGCATCCAGAAAATATGCTGGAAGTTCAATTGAAAGAACCAGACGATTTTTTAAAGGTTCGTGAAACACTAACTAGAATTGGTGTTGCCTCTAGAAAAGATAAAAAATTATTTCAATCGTGTCATATTCTACATAAACAAGGTAGATATTTCATAGTGCATTTTAAGGAACTATTTGCATTAGATGGTAAAGAAGCAAACTTAACTGACAACGATACTGAAAGACGAAACACAATAGCTCACTTGTTAAGTGATTGGGGATTAATTGCAATAGTTAATACCTCTGTCGCTGAAAAAAGAGCACCTCTATCACAAATAAAAGTTCTATCATTTAAAGAAAAAGGTGAATGGGATTTACAAGCAAAATATAACATAGGTAAAAAAATAGAAGATGAAGGCACCCAAGTTTAAAGAGTTTATATCTGAAGCACCAAACGCTAGTAAATATAAACTACTCGTAGTTACAGATGAGCCAGAGGATGCTAAAACTTTTCATACAGCAAATAGATTAAAAGAAGAAGCAGAAAAACTAGGTTGGAAATATTATTTGTATAAACTAACAGGTGGTTATACAACCAGTCCAGAAGGTTCTTTAAGACTTCATAACAAAGATGATGATAAAGGTTTTGAAGTATCTGGTATAGATACTATAGCAATCATAAGAGGCTCAGTTGTTAGAAAAGATAGTTGGATGGATATTGTTTCACTATTAGAAAAACATAGTGTATGTGTAGTAAATAGTAGGCAAACAATTAATGTTTGTGCTGACAAGTATAGAACATCATTAAGACTTGCAGACTATGGTATTAAACAACCTGTAACACATTTAATAAACGATCCAGAAAATTCAGAGCAAACATTTGAAAATTTAAATACACAATATCCTATTATACTTAAAACTTTAAGAGGTAGTAAAGGTGTTGGTGTTTTATTTGTTGAGTCAGCAAAATCATTAGACAGTATTGTTCAATTGATACATAAACAAGATGAGGATGCTGATTTACTTTTACAAGAATATATTAAAACAGATTATGACGCTAGAGTCCTAGTGTTAGGTGGTAAAATTTTAGCGACTATGAAACGACCTGTAATCGAAGGAGATTTTAGGTCAAATGTATCGCAAGGTTCTAAACCTCAAAAATTAGAGTTGACAGAATTAGAGATAGAAGAAAGTTTAAAAGCTGCAAAGGCAGTAAATGGTTTATGGACTGCTGTTGATTTTATACCAAGTAAGAATAGAACAAAAGAACCACCATTTATTATTGAAGTTAATTCATCACCTGGCACAGAGGGTATGGAAGAAGCTACAGGCAGAAATATTAGTAAAGAAATATTAGAGTTCTTTAGTGAGAAAAAGAATTGGGTTAAAGTACCAAGTGAGTGTGGTTACAAAGAGATTGTAACTATCAAACCATTTGGTGAAATCATCGCTAAGTTTGATACTGGTAATTCAGGTATGTCAGTTATTCATGCAGATAAAATGAAAGTAACTGGTAAAAATATAACATGGACTTTACTAGGTAAAACACTTACTAGTCCTATTATTCGTGAAGAAGAAATATCAGTTGGTGGTTTAAGAGATTATGAAGAAAAAAGATATGTTATAAAATTATATGTAGAGTTTCTCGGTGGCATTTATGAAACCGAATTTACCCTAGATGATAGGGAAGATAGAACACCAATATTATTTGACCGTGAGTTTATGAGTAGAGTAAATGTCATGGTTAATCCAGATAGAAAATATGTGGTGACAACCAAATATAGTTTAGACTAGACGCTTTACAAACAGCTTCTACTATGTTATACTATATTATGAAAAGGAGTGAACAATGGCAAAAAATCATCAAGCAGACAATCCCTTATTTAAGGCACTATCAAAAAAATACGAGGCACAAATAGCAGAATCATATGCTACTTTAATTGTATATTTTGACAATTCAGTAGGTATAGGTGAACATCCACAATTCATAGAAGAAATGGATAAACAATTAGATATTATATCAACAGCCGAAGAGAAATTAGAAGCATTAAATAAACATTTTAACAATACACAAATCTAGTGAAATTTTATACAAGTGTGCTGCCATATAAAGGACGATTATTAGTCCGTGGTGTAAACCATGATGGCAGCCATAAAAAGTTCAGAGTTAATTACAAACCATCTTTATTTGTTCCTGTTCAAAAAGAAACAGGATACAAAACACTAGATGGTCGTAATGTAGAAAAAATTCAACATGATAGTATATTTGAAGCACGAAAGTGGATTGATGAATACAAAGATGTAACTAATTTTGAATACTTTGGGAATACAAGATATCAATACACATATATTGCTGACGAGTTTCCTAAAAAGATTGATTGGGATATAAAACAAATAAGATTAATCACAATTGATATTGAGTGTGAAAGTGAAAATGGTTTTCCTGATGTAGATAAGGCTGAAGAACCTTTGATTTGTATTACAGTAAAAGACCATGCAAGAAAAAGTATTATTGTTTTTGGTTGTGGCAACTTTGTCAATGACCGTGATGATGTAAAATATTTTAAGTGTTCTACTGAAAGAGATTTAGTAATTAAGTTTACAAAGTTCTGGACTGCTTATAATCCAGATATAGTTACAGGTTGGAATGTAAAGTTTTTTGACATACCTTATTTAATGAATCGTTTTAGATATCTTATGGGTGACGATTTTTTAAATCAGTTTAGTCCTTGGGGCGTAGTAAGTCAAAGTAGTGCAAGAATAACTGCTAAAGGTTTTAATAAAGAACAAAACTATTATGACATTCTTGGTGTTTCAGTTTTAGATTATCTTGACCTATATCGTAAACATACATTTGTTAGACAAGAAAGTTATAAACTAGATTACATAGGTGAGGTAGAATTAGGCGAGAAGAAAACTGAAAATCCATATGATACTTTCAAAGAGTTTTATCAAAACGATTATCAACAATTTGTAGAATATAATATCCAAGATGTAGAGTTAGTTGATAAGTTAGAGGACAAAATGCAATTGATTGCTTTACATTTAACAATGGCTTATGAAGGCAAAGTAAATTATCAAGATGTGTTTGGTCAAGTTCGTATGTGGGATACAATAATCTATAATCATTTACGGTCAAAGAATATTGTACCACCTGCTATACAAGAAGAAAAAAAGTCTAGTGGTTATGAAGGTGCATATGTAAAAGATCCTGTTGTAGGTTTTCACGATTGGATTTGTAGTTTTGATTTAAATAGTTTGTATCCACATTTAATTATGCAGTATAATATTTCACCTGAAACTATGGTTGCATTTGATCCTAATAAAGTGAGTGTAGAAAAAATGTTAAATCAAGAATCTAATTTATCTGATTTAGATGGTTCTACAATTACACCAAATGGTGCTCAGTTTCGAACAGATAAACGAGGTATTCTTCCAGAGTTGATGGATAAACTATATCAAGAACGAGTGATATATAAAAAGAAAATGATACAAGCAAAATCCATGTATCAAGAAACTGGTGATAAAAGATTATTAAATGATATTGCAGCCAATCATAATATTCAGTTGGCAAGAAAGATTGCATTGAATAGTGCTTACGGTGCTATTGGTAATCAATACTTTAGATATTTTGATGTAAGACACGCTGAAGGTATTACAAAAGCAGGTCAACTTGCGATTAGATGGATTGAGAGGGATGTAAATAACTTTCTAAATGATTTACTTAAAACTAAAAATGTAGTTTATGTTGTGGCTTCTGATACTGATTCTATCTATGTAAAACTTGGTGGTCTTGTAGATAAAATATTTAAAGATAAATCTGATACAAGAAAGATTGTAAAAGTATTAGATAAATTTTGTGAAGAAAAATTACAGAAAGCAATTGATGATAGTTATGATAGACTTGCTAAATATGTAAATGCATTTGACCAAAAGATGTTTATGAAAAGAGAAGTAATTGCTAACAAAGGTATATGGACTGCTAAAAAAAGATATATCTTAAATGTTTATAATGAAGAAGGTGTAGATTTAAAAGACCCTAAACTAAAAATTATGGGTATCGAGGCTGTTAAGAGTTCAACACCTGCCCCTTGTAGAATAAAAATTAAAGAGGCATTAAAAGTCATTATGAACAAAGACGAAAATGCTTTGATAAAATTTATTGATGATTTTAGAACACACTTTAAAAAGTTAAGACCTGAAGAAGTTGCTTATCCTCGTTCATGTAATAATTTAAATAAGTATTATTCATCAACTGACATCTATCAAAAGTCAACACCAATTCATGTGAAAGGTGCTTTACTTTATAATAATTTGTTAAAGAAAAATAAATTAGTTAAATATGAAAAAATACAAGAAGGTGATAAAATTAAATTTATTGTTTTGAAAGAGCCTAATCCTTTAAGAGAAAAAGTTATATCTTTCCCAACAAGATTACCTAAAGAATTTAAATTACATAATTTTATAGATTATGATGAGCAGTTTGATAAATCATTTTTAGAACCATTACGATTTATTGTAAATGCGATAAACTGGAATTTTGAAAAACAAGCAACACTAGATAACTTTTTTTAAGATGAATAAAGAAATAGAACAAATAAAAAAACAATTAGACCAAATAGAAAAGACGGTATATAGAATTGAATCGGACACAATAAAACTACACAAAAAGTTAGATGAACATATTGATAGAATATGGGACATCTATAAAAGTTTAAAAAGTCCTATTCAAACTGTAACCAAATTTTTTAAGAAATGACCGAAGAAGAAATAGATAAAGAGGTAACAGAATTTTTAGAAATGTTTAGTCATGTAAATTTGCCAGATCCTGAACAATATCCAAGATGTTTTGCCTGGTATGTTAAACTATTTCGATACTATAAAAGCAGACAATAATATGAAAGAAAACGCATTTACACACTATATTAGAGATAATACACTATATAACCGTCTCATAGCCGCCGCTACAGACGGAAAACTACCTATCTTGACATCTAGTATCTTCGAAAAAATGAACGCTGAGTATGGGAAAGAGAAGATGAGAACACACTTGGCAGACTATATTGCTTCAGAAAGACCAGTATTTCCACTCAAAGAAATCACTAATGCCGATATGAGAATTACTTTTGGTCGTCTTAAACAGTTTGATACTAGTACCATTTGTATACCAAACGAACAAATAGAAAAAGAAGTATTTGAAAAGTATGATGACTACAAATACCCTTATAGTAAATATGGACTTGGTTTAATAAATGGACCAAGCTCGTTTAATGATGTAAGTAATTATTTCATGCAAGATTTACGACTAGAGTGTAGTAGTTATGGCTTTCGGGCACCTAAGGAAGTTTGGGAGAATGGAGATGCTTATGCTATTTGGAAATGTTTAGGACCTATATGGCGTGGTATTAATGGAGTTAAACTAACAAAGATAAAAGAATTAGATGGTACCGAAACAGAGAAGTTAGTAGGTGGTCAATTAGATGAGAAAAGTTATATATCAGCATTTAGATTAGGCACATATATTGCAACACAATTTAAACCTGTTGTTGCAAAAGCAATTTATGATATTACAAATGCCAAAACAGTATTAGATACAAGTTGTGGTTGGGGTGATAGACTTGCTGGTTTCTTTGCTTCTGACGCTGAAGAATATTATGGCTGTGATCCTAATCCTAATACTTATCAAAGATATCAAGAACAGATAAGTTCGTATAATAAACTATTATCTAAACCTAAAAAAGTTCAGATATGGAGATGTGGTGCTGAAGATTTACCATATCATAAACTACCAAAGATTGATGTGGCATTTACAAGTCCACCATACTTCTCTACCGAAGAATATAATAAAGATGGTGAACATCAAGAGGACCAATCATGGTACAAGTTTAACGAGTATGATAAATGGCGTGATGATTTTTATTTACCAGTTGCAGAGAAAACTATGGAAGTTTCAAAGTTTATGTTTGTAAATATTATGGATCCCAAAATACATGGTGTTCGATATCGTTCTGGTGATGAATTGGTAGATAAGTTTAAAGATAAATTTTTAGGTCAGATTGGTATGAGAATTATGCAACGACCAAAATCAGATACATTATTTAAAGATGAGCAAGAAAAGGCTGACTTTATGAATAAAATGTTTATAGAAAATGTTTGGTGTTTTGGTCCAGAAACAGACCTATTTAAAAGTTCAAGAAAGGCAACTTTAGATGAGTTCTTTGCTTGACAAAGGATTATATATAGTGTATAATAATAACAAATGACAGTTACAGTTTACTCCAGAGAAATAAATGGCAAGAAAGGTAAGTGGGAATTAGATTCTATTTACATTGACGGTATGCCAGGTGGTAAAGCTAGAGAAAAAGAGTATGCTAAAAACTTTAATAAAAAAGAATTACATAAAGAATACAAAGTAGAGGTAAAAAATAATGAGTGATTTTTTGAAAGATATTATAAAAGAAACTGGTAATGAATATGCTAGTTTAGTATCAGACGGTTCAACAGGTGATGTAACAGATTTTATTGATACAGGTTCTTATATATTCAATGCATTATTAGGTGGTGGTATAAACAAAGGATTACCATCTAATAAGATAACTGCTATTGCAGGAGAAAGTGCTACGGGTAAAACTTTCTTTGTATTAGGTATGTGTAAGAATTTTCTTGACCAAAATCCAGATGGCGGTGTTATATTCTTTGAATCAGAATCAGCCGTTACAAAAGATATTATAGAAGAAAGAGACATTGATAGTAGTCGTATGGTAATTATGCCAGTTACTACTGTTCAAGAATTTAGACATCAGGCGATTACAGTATTAGACAAATATATTGACCAAGATCCGTCTGAAAGAAAACCATTGCTACTTGTATTAGATTCTTTAGGTATGTTATCAACTACTAAAGAAATGGAAGATACACAGGCAGGTAAAGAAACTAAAGATATGACAAGGGCACAAATTGTAAAAGCTGCCTTTAGAGTATTAACATTAAAGTTAGGTAAGGCAAAAGTTCCTCTTATCATAACAAATCATACTTATGATGTTGTCGGTAGTATGTTCCCAACAAAAGAAATGGGTGGTGGCTCTGGCTTAAAATATGCAGCTAGTTCGATTGTCTATCTATCAAAGAGAAAAGAAAAAGATGGGACAGAGGTTATCGGTAATATTATACATTGTAAAAATTACAAATCCAGATTAACAAAAGAAAATAAAGTAGTAGATGTTCGTTTAACTTATGATAAAGGTTTAGATAGATATTATGGCTTATTAGATTTAGCATTAAAACACAATATATTTAAATCAGTATCAACAAGGGTAGAGTTACCAGATGGTAGTAAAACATTTGGTAAAACAATAAACAATAATCCTGAAAAATATTTTACAAAAGATATTTTAGAAAAGTTAGATAATGTTTGTGCTAAAGAATTTAAATATGGAGATGTAATTGACACCGAAGATACCACCAACACACAAAACGACCAATCCTAAGCACCGAGAAGATTTTGTCTATGTCGAGAAGCCAGGAGAGGATTTTACAGCACTTAAATTAATTAGTGGTCCTTATGCGAGCATTGTTTACAAATATGGTAAAGTAGGATTTAGACCAGAGTCAGAGAAAACACCAGACGGTGCTTTACCTATGGTTTTCGATTACACTATTATTGAAAATAATATAGGTGCAGATACAGATAGTCAAGAGTTTATTAATCATATTGGTGATATATTAGTTATTTTATTAGATGAAGAATTAAAAAACAAAAAGGAACTTGATGGAAAGAATTGAAAGAACAGCTCTTCGTAATTTAATTCATAACGAACAATATTGTAGAAAAGTTTTACCTTTTATTAAAGAGGAATATTTTTCTGATAGATTAGAGAAAGTATTATTTTCAGAGATATACAAGTTTGTAAATAAGTATAATAATCTTCCCACAAAAGAATCCTTATCAATTGAAATTAACAGTAATAAAAATATTAATGAAGATGAATATAAAAAGGTTACTGATATATTATCTACCTTAAATCCAGAGCCAGTTAATTTAGATTGGTTAGTAGATACAACAGAAAAGTTTTGTAAAGAACGCTCTGTTCATAATGCTATTTTATCAGGCATACAAATCATAGACGGCAAAGATAAGAGACACACTCCAGAATATTTACCTGAATTATTATCAAGTGCTTTAGGTGTATCTTTTGACCAAAAAGTTGGTCATGATTATTTACTTGAATCAAAAGAAAGATATGATTTTTATAAAAAGAAAGAAGAAAGACTTGAATTAGATTTAGAATTTTTTAATAAGATTACAAGAGGCGGTATACCAAGTAAGACTTTGAATATTTGTCTTGCAGGTACTGGTGTAGGTAAAACTATGTTTATGACACACCTTGCTTCGTCTGTATTATTACAAGGCAAAAATGTTTTGTATATTACTTTAGAAATGGCTGAAGAAAGAATTGCTGAAAGAATAGACGCTAATTTATTAAATGTTGGTATGAGTGATTTAGAAGAATTACCATATTCAATGTATGAAACAAAGATTAATAAATTACAGAGTAAGACAACAGGTCAATTAATTATCAAAGAATATCCTACTGCTACTGCTCACACAGGTCATTTTAAAAATTTAATTAGTGAATTAGCATTAAAGAAATCATTTAAACCAGATATCGTGTTTGTTGATTATTTAAATATTTGTGCTTCATCTAGATTTAAGTCTGGTGCAAATGTAAATAGTTATACTTACATCAAGGCAATCGCTGAAGAATTACGAGGCCTTGCTGTTGAACATGATATACCTATCTTTTCTGCTACTCAAACAACAAGAGGTGGTTTTGTAAGTAGTGATGTAGGCTTAGAAGATACCTCAGAAAGTTTTGGTCTTCCTGCAACAGCAGACTTTATGTTTGCTTTGATTAGTAGTGAAGAACTAGAAGAAAAAAATCAGATAATGATTAAACAATTAAAGAATAGATATAATGACCCAACAGTTAATCGAAAGTTTATTGTTGGTGTTGATAGGTCTAAAATGCGTTTATATGATGTAGAACAAAACGCACAAACCGATTTGGTTGATAGTGGACAAGATTCAGGATCAACTAATGATAAATTTAAAAGACTGGGACAATTCTCGGATTTTAAAGTATAACCAAAAGGAGAAAACAAATGGCTATAAAACTAAACGACAAATGGTATGATGAGACTAAATTCAATGCTGAAATTAAAAACTCTATCGTACAGGTAAATAATTACCAAAAACAAGTTAGTAATTTAAAAGCTGATTTGCAAAATTGTCAAATAATTATTGCTCATCATGCAAATTACATTAAAGAAAATGTACCAGCTTCTGCTGAGATTGACGAACCTAAAGCTGAAACGCCTAAAGTTGAAGAAGCACCAAAAGAGTAAGTATGAAAAAGAAGGTCGCAAGAAAACAAAAACCAAAAAAACATAAAATTTCTTATGAGGTAAAACTTGTTAAAAGAAAAAGTATGGTTAGATGGCTTTGTATAGAGAGACCAACAGGCAGTATTATTTGTGAGTCAGAGTTTGAAGATGAAGCACAAAAAGTTTGCGACCATCAAAACAAATACAAACAATGGGAAAATCAAGGGGGAATAGTTAAACATTTAACATTAGGAAAAATATAATGGAAGATATGAACAAACAAAGTAAAAGATTTTATGAAATTATAGATGTCATTAAAAATCTACACGACCAAAAACGCCATGACTATGGTGCCAATGAGGACATATTTGCTAACTTTCGATTATCAGAGTTGTCAGGCATACCTGCTTGGCAAGGATCTGTTGTTCGTATGGGCGATAAATATGCCAGAATAAGTAACTTCATCAAAAAAGGTGAGTTTAAATTTAAAGGTGAAAACATAAAAGATACCTTAATGGATATGGCGATATATAGTTTAATAACTATGATACTCTATGAGGAAGAAGAGGAGAAACATGACCAAAGTAATTGATATGAAAGAAGTCGTGAATGACAAAAACGATTCTACATTAGAAGGAACAGGTATAACTAATCAAGCAACAAAGGAAGCTCCTAAAGTTGAAGCAAAAGATTTACCTGAAGGCACTATGATGGAGATAACACAACCAGGTACAGATAAAGTGTTTACTTTTCCTGCTTTAGCATTAGCAGGCGGTGACTATCATAAAATCATACAAGCGTCTGATGACACAATATCAGATGACGAAATAAGAAAAGCATATGGTAGAGCGTTGGCATTAGATTGGCAAGACGGATGGTACTCTACACCAGAAATGAAAAAAGAAGCAAAGACACCAGGTTACAAACATATACATTTAGGTGGTAGTGATACCGAAGAAATAGACTATGAGATAGAACAAGATTGGGTTAAATCTATATGGGAACAAGTAGACCCAGGTGTTAAATTAATTAGACACTATCTGAATGGTCATCACAAAGGTCAATCAGGTGGTATTCATATTGATGGATGGACTGGCGACCAATATACAGTTATCGTTTATCTTACACCAGACTGGACACCAGATGATGGTGGTTCAATCGAGTTTTGGACACCTAATCTTACAGACGAAATGAGAGCGATGGCAGTTAATACACCATATGGTTTCTCAGGAAGTCCTGTTCCTAATATTGTCAAATCATACTGGCCGAAAGCAGGTCGTGTTGTAGTCTTTGACGCTAGAATACCTCATGTTGCAAGAGCAGTAGAGAGTGATAAGTTTAGAGTTTCACTAGTATTTAAGTGTAGAAAACTTACCGAATCTGAAAAATAACGCTTGACAAATCGGTACTGCTAGTATATAAATAGCAGTATGGCAGAACAATTTTTAACAGGTGGTAGACAAACCACTATAAATTCTACTATTACTGAATTATTTCCCGCTCTAGCGTTTAATAATAAAAAGTTAATTAATAGGCCTGAGGATATGAGCGATTATATCGTCAGTTTAGCAGAGAAAAAATCTTTAAATGGTGGTCCAAGTAGAAAAGCATTTGTAGATAATGGTGATGTAAATTCAGCATATGTTTTTATTCAGGATATTTTTAAAATTAGACCTGATATGCGACAAGAAAAATTAAGTAATGCAGTAGGCATATTAAAATATCTTTACGAGTTAAATAAAACTAGACCCATAGATAAAGTGATATGGGGATATAGAGCAAAACCTCAAGGTGTTCCTGGTAATCATGCAGGTGATATTTTTATAATCTTTAAATCAGGTTCTCCTAAAATTTCAGGTATAAGTTTAAAAGCAGGAACTGCTAAATCAGCAGAACCTAAGATGAATAGTTATGTTCGTACTACAATAAAAAAAGATATGTGGGTAAAATCAGATTCACAATCTGAAAAAAAATTAAAAGAAAAATTATGGAAACAATGTTATTCTAAATTACCAGGTATACCTAAATCTGTTAATCAAAATAACTGGATTGATATAGGTGGTAAAAATCAAAAACCAAATCCTGAAGTTGTCAAAGCTGCTTTAAGGCAATTTAAAAGAAGTGAAAAAAAGTTTGATGAATTATATCAAATACAAAATAAAGTTTGTCGTCAACATATGTGTGATTTAATTAACAAAGACTTAAATGCTACAAAAAAATGGATAGGTCAAGAGTTTAGATTACAAACACCAGGTAGTTCAGACAAAGTACCTTTAACTTTAGTAAAAGCTGTAGGAATTAAAGCTGATGAACAAGGTGATAAATTGGCAAAACTATATCCAAAAATTAATAAAGTAAGAGCATATTTAAATAATGCGTCAGTTCAAGAGTGGTTTATAGATGTATTTGCTGGTAGAGAAAAACTTACCTTATTAATGACCATTAGAAGTGATAGCGAATATAGAGAAGCAAAACAAAAAGGTAAATTGGGGGCTTACTTGGGGTTAAAACTGTTATATAGAGGGTATAAGTAAACAAACTGCTTGACTATTATAAATAATAATGATATAATATACTAATGGAGAGAGTGCTAAATGCAGAAATTTCAAGATTATCTTGTAGAAGATAAGAATACACATCTTGAACATCTGGAAGACGAAATAATTAATAATGGAAGTAAAGGTGCTAAAACAGCAATTGAATTTTTAAAGTCTATCAAAGAGATGTTACAAGGAGGGTCAGGCGGATCCACAGTTTCAGTAAAATGGGACGGTGCACCTGCTGTCTTTTGTGGTACAAATCCAGAGAACGGAAAGTTCTTTGTCGGTACTAAATCTATCTTCAACAAAACACCTAAAATAAATTATACAAATGCTGATATCAGTAGAAACCATGGCGGTGCTCTAGCTGATAAATTAAGAGAGTGTTTAAAGTTTTTACCATCTCTAGGCATCTCTGGAATTTTACAAGGTGATTTACTATTTACAAGTGGCGATAAAAAGACTGCTACTGTAGCAGGTAAAAAATCAATCGTATTCACTCCTAACACTATCACATATGCTGTACCTGTTGTTAAATCAGGTCTGTTTGGTAGTTCTCTATATGATAGTATCAATAAAGCAAAAGTTGGTATTATATTTCACACATCTTATTCAGGTAAAACAATGGCAACATTGAAAGCAGGTTTTGGTGCTAATGTTACAGGTCTAAAGAAAAATAAAAATGTATTCTTTGATGACGCTACATATAAAAGAGCAGACGGTGCTTCTTTTAGTCCTGCTGAAGAAAAGGCATTTGATAATATAATTAGAATGGCAGAGGGTTCTGCTTACAAAGCTGGTGCATTTATTGATAAGATAAAAAAAGACCAAGGACCATTATCACTAGGTGTTCAAATGAAAACATTTTTTAACACTTACATAAGACAAGGAACAGCAATTACAAATACAAAAAAGTTAGCAAATAATTTTGAAGTATTTTTTAGAGATAGAATTAAAAAAGAAATTGCAAGTAAAAAAACAGCAGCTGCAAAACAAAAATATGAAGAAATACTAGAAGCAGGTATGAAAATATTAAGACCAAATAGAGATAGTTTATATTTTGCAATTGCAACATACATAACATTTCAATCAGCAAAAGCTGTATTGTTAAGAAGATTAAATACGATACAAAGTATCGGTTCATTTTTAAGAACAAAGAATGGATATAAAGTTACAAATCCTGAAGGATATGTAGCAATTCAAAAAGGTGGTGCTGTTAAGTTAGTTGACAGATTAGAATTTAGTCGAGCAAACTTTAACATGGCCAAAGATTGGGTGAAAGGATAAACAATGAGTAAAGATAGATTTGATGTAAGTGATAATACTTCCATCAGTATGCCAATGAGAAATTTATTGGCTATAATAGCAACAGTTTCAGTAGGCGTTTGGGCTTACTTTGGGGTGCTAGAACGAATTACAATGCTAGAAACTAAAAGTGTTCTATTAGAAAAAGATATGGACCAAAATGTGCAAAGACTAGAAGTTGAGGTAGAAAGTAATTCAGAATTTAGGATAAAATGGCCAAGAGGCGAAATGGGAAGTTTGCCTGCTGACTCTGAGCAATTTATGCTAATTGAGGACCTCTACGGCAGCGTGGAGAAAATAGAACAAAACCTTGAACAGAATATGACAAACAAAGTGAACATTGAGTTTCTACAAAAACAAGTAGAAAAGATGTTAGAAGATATTGAGAAATTAAAGGATGCTAATAGGGAGATTGTGTATAAAAACGGAGAAACACAATAACAGAAAATGATAGTAGAAACGGTAGTTGCTTTATTGATGATTGTAGACCATGAAATTAAGGAGCATAGAATACAGCCTGCCATGTCAGATTGTTTAAAAGGAAAAAGAATAGCTGAAAGGCAATTAAATAATAGTGGTAGAGTTCAGTACAAATGTCTAAAATCTAAAGCAGAATTAGAAGTAGATAAATTAGGTACTGTGCATATTAAAAAACTTATACTGGAATAATAAATGAAAAGTTTTAAACAATTTAAAGAATCAATTATTGATATACCTAGACAAGTATATGCTCCTGGTGTATTTGATAATAATGATACAGAGGATCCAAAGATAAAAATTAGTGTGTTGAATATGATTACAGCACAATTTGAAGAATTTGAAAAAGAATATCCTATATTAGATTATTCATTAATAGGCTCTATTCTTACAAAGAGATATCGTAATGACGCTGATTTAGATATTAATGTATTGTTTGATGTACCAGAAGAAAAAAGAGAAGAAGAAAGACTACGATTATCTAAACAGTTTTTATCTGCTAAAAATCCTGATAATATACAAGGTAAATTAATACCAGGCACTAAACATCCTGTAAACTATTATTTTATTACAGATAGAAAAACTTATGATGACCAAAATGAAAAAGCGGATGCTGTGTATAGTATTAAAGGTCAAAAGTTTATAAAGAGACCAGAAGAATTTGAATTTAATCCTAACTTATACTTAAAAGACTTTCAAAAACAAGTTGATAAAATAGATATGTTAAAGGGTGAATTGAAAAGAGATATTATAGATTATGATGAATTAACAGAATTAAAACCTGGCGAGATAAAAGATTTAGAAAAAAGAATTAACAATAAACTAGGCGAGATAGAAAAAGATATACAAGACCTAACAGACATTGGTGATAAAGTTGACGCTGAAAGAAGAGCTGCGTTTGATAAAGATATGACACCAGATGAAATTAAAACTTACAGTATTAAAAATAGATTACCTAAAAATGTAGTTTACAAAATGTTAGAGAAATATCACTATCTTAAATTTTTAAAGAAATGTAAAAAGATTTTAGATGACGGTGAAGTATCAGATGATGAAATAGACTCACTAAAAAGTGTTGATGACGCCCAAAGCGAAGCGAGGGTGGTCGGAGAGGCATTAGATAAGGCAAACAAATTGATTTTTGCTTTTGGTAGGTTCAACCCTCCTACTATTGGCCATGCTAAACTAATGAAAGAGGTGATTACACAAGCTAGAAAGAACAATGCTAATCACATTGTTTATGCTAGTGCCTCAACCGACAGACGAAGTAATCCGCTAGATGTAAATACAAAAGTTAAATTTATGAAAAAGATGTTCCCACAAAATAACATCAAAGCAGCTGGTGGTAATCAAAGAACATTTATGGAGATACTAAAGTTTTTTGATAAGATGTATGGCAATATAATTATGATTGCAGGTAGTGATAGAGTAAACGAGTTTCAAAAACTTGCTGACAAATATAATGGCCGTGATTATAATTACAAATCAATCAAACTAATATCTTCAGGTGAAAGAGATCCAGACGCTGAGGGAGTTTCAGGAATGTCAGCTTCTAAAATGAGAGAAATGGCAAAGAACAATGATTATAGAAATTTTAAATCAGGTGTTACAGGTCTTTCAGATTCAGAAACTAGACAATTATTTAATGCTGTTAAAAAAGGCATGGGCATAAGAGAAGGTATAGAAAGTTTTACTAATTTTTTAAACAATGATTTAAGAGAAGAATATCATCAAGAAAGAATATTTAATATTGGTGATATGGTTGAACATATGGACGGTACAATGGGTATGATTGTAAGACGAGGTTCGAATTATGTTTCAATGGAAACTGACGATGGTCTTATTAAGAAAGCATGGTTGTATGATATACAAACATTAGAAGAAGAACCAAGAATACCTAGAAAGAAAGGTCAACCTGCAGGTTCAGATAAACATTCTGATTTATATACAGACGAAAATCCAAAAGGCACTATCAAAGGTCTTGGATTTAAAGATGTTGAAACTGCAAAGGCAAGTGTAAGTAAGATTAAAAATTCTGGTAAAGCTCATGCACATAAAATACAGGCTGCAATCGCAATGGAACAAAGAGCAAGAGTTATGGGTAAAACTGCTGAAGCAGCTGTGTATCGTAAATTTATCAATCAAATGAAAGAAAAAACTAAACAAATGAAGAAAGAAAGTTTATTAGATACACTTGAAAAAGAAATGGACATGAACGAATACAATGAAATTGGCACAGATAGTTACGCTCAGCATACTATGAAGATGACGCCAGGTCAACCAATACAAAATTTTAGAAAGTCAACAGACAAAATAACCGACAAAGACCTAGATAAATTCAAGAATGAAGGTGGAACAATAGATAAATATAAGAAAAGGTTTAAAGAAAACTGGAAAGTCGAACTTGACAAGGCAGTTGAAAGAATGAAGGAACAACTATAATGTATAGAAAATCAATGAGAGAAGCTCTAGAAGAAGCAAGAGCATATAGAGATACTACTAAAGATACTACTGAAGGCGGACCTCCTAAGGATGGCGGACCAGGTTCTGGTGCTCACAATCACAAAAAACCTAGAAACTTAACTAAAACTGCAAAGGGTATTGCTTTTAGCCCAAAATATAGGGGCGGCGATTATACAGGTGCTTACAAAGCAATTAATAAAATCAAAAAAGGTTTGGCAGATAGACCTGCTGTTGCACGAGCTTTGAAAAGAGCAAACGAAGAATTAGAAGAAAAAAGTAAATATTTAAGATATTCAGATTTACTTATTCAAAAAGGTCGTATGCAAAGAGCAGGCGACAAACAAGGCGAAAGACTAACTGATATAGAGATTGAAAAAGAAAAGAAAAAACTAGGCATAACAGATGAGTTTATACCTGAAGGTATGATGAAAAGACTTATAGGTGCAGTACAAGACAAATTATCTAAAGAAGGTGGCGCTGCTGGTTTCGCTGATTTAGCAAAGGCTGCAAAATCTATGGGTGTTACTCTAACAAAAGATATGTTAAAAGATATGCCTGGTGTTAAACAACATAGAGATGGTGATTACATATTAGAAAATAAATCAAGCGAATTAATAAATCTATATCAAATAAAAAACAAAACACCTGAAATTGAAGCAAGAATTGCTAAACTAGAAAAAGAATTAAAAGTAATAAAAAGAGAAGAAACAGAATTAGAAGAAGCAAAAACTGTTGGTGGTGCTTTTGCACAAGGAAATTTACAAAGAATGTCTGACAAACAATTCAAAGAATTTTACGGCATGACAAAAGATGAGTATATTAAAAAATATGGAGATCCTACAAAAGAAGAATTAGAAGAAGCATTAGAAGTTAAATGGGATGCAAACAAACAAGGTTGGTTTGACAAACAAGGTAGAAGAAGATATCTAGGTAAATTTGCAACAAGTAAATTAATGTCAAAAGCAATTGACAAAGCAAAAGCAAGTGGTGATTTCATTACTCCTTTTGAATTAAAACATGGACAAAAACCAGAACAAGTTGAAGAAAAAACAGAATTGAATGAAGCAATTAATATAAACATTGTTAAAGGAATGACTCAACGAAACGACCATTTTGGTGCAAGACTTTATATTGCTGAGCAAATGAGAGATAAAGAAATGATGACCATTTATCAAGGATTAGGATTAGCACACGATAACTATAATAGATATGTTGGTAATAGTGCTGTTATGGTAAGACAAAAATTAGAATCAGCTTTAAAAGTTAAAATTATTGGCCAGTATGGTAGACAAAAAGGCGCTGAAATTATAAAGGCACTATAATGATACAAAAAAATTATTCAGAATTATTTGAATTTACTGCTACTCAATTAGCAAGACTTAAAAAAGAATATGAACCATTGAAAGGTAAAACTATGTCAATGGATCAAATTCGTAAGATGGATTCTATGTTAAGTAGATATTCAAAAGATATGCTAATTAAATTAGCAAATACAGATATACCTTTTTTAGCAACTAGTGCTAAATCGCAACTAGTTATGAAACGAGGAATGAAATGGTCAGATTTTAAAACACCATTAGATATGTCTGAAGCAGATGAATTACAATGTGAAGCATGTTGGACTGGTTACAAACAAGTCGGCTTTAAAAAGAAAGGCGATAGAAGGGTACCTAATTGTGTACCAGAAAGTGTAGTAAAAGAAATGTTAGGTGAAGTAAATGATATAAGAGGTTCTTTTACAGACGCTCAATTAGAGAGAATGAAACAAGATTGGAAAAACAAACCTGCTTCTGCTTTAACGCAAGGTGTAAAACAAATGATTATGAATCTAGACGCTCCAACAAGAGCTGCGTTAGAACAAGCTAAAATTAATCATGTATCTAAATTTGCTGGTTCTACATTCGAACAAAAAGAGAGTGTTGATCCAACTTGTCCTATATGTGAAGGCGATGGTTGTCAATGTCCTCAAGGCGAAGATGTACAAGAGGCAATAAAAGTTTTATATGATAAAGATTATAACTATAAAAAACAAACAAAAGAATTTTCAAACAAAAAAGACGCTGAAAAATTTGTTAATGATATTAAACAAAAAGGTGGCAAAGCTGTAATAGTTAGTGAAGCAGACTTGTCTAAATCACAAATTAAAATGGTTCACAAAAAGGCAGATGATTTGTCTAAAAAAGATTTTATTAAACGATATGGTAAAGACGGTGATAGTGTTAGATATGCAACAGCTACTAACATAGTTAAAAAGAAACTAGGTATAGAAGAAGAAGAATTTGTACCTGAACAAAAAGAAAAGGGAGAAAACATGAACGAAGCAACTTACAAAGATAAGTTTAATGCGGCCATGAAGGACTTTGGGATCAACTCCCTAGACGACCTGAAATCGGACGCTGAAAAAAAGAAATTCTTTAAGCATGTGGATGGAATGCACAAAGCAAAGAATGAAGAACTAACACCAGCACAAAAGAAATTACCTGCTGGACTACAAAAAGCAATTGCAAAGAAACAAGACGATAAAAAAGATGAAGGTTTTGCTTCTGACGCTCAAAGAAAAGCTGCATTTGCAAGTGGTTACAAAGAAAAAGGCAAAAAGAAAAAAGAAGAAGTATCAGAAATGATGAGTCCTCAAGAAATGATGAAAATGAATGCTATGAAAATGCCTATCAGAGCTATGTACATGAAAGCAACAAAAGAAAAGAAGGACATTAAAGAAATTTTACCTGCTCTTGCTAGAGTTGCTACAAAAGCTGCACCTGTAGCAGTAGGATATGCTATGGGAAAATCAAGTTCAAAAAAAGAAATGAAAACTGGTGATGACGATATGCAACCAATGTCATCTATGAAAATGAATGCTATAACAGACCCTAAAAAAATGAATGCTATGACTATGCAAGACCCTAAACAAGATATGGCTGCTGGTTATATGAAATCAGATGTAAGGGCAGCTGTTAAAAATGGTGGCGGCGATGATATGTCAAAAGTAAAAGATAAACCTGAAATGATGGCAGCGATGAAAAAAATTAATGCTATGTACAAGAAAGAAAAATACTTACCTGTAAAAGAGGGTTCTATTCAAGATACTGTTGCTAAAATGCAATCAGTTGAAGAACAACAAATAGATGTTAAAGGAAAAGAACTTGACAAAATGATTGCTGACTATTTAAAGAAAGGCGGAACAATTTCAAAACTTCCACCTGCATTAGCAAAAGGCATGAAACCATCTGAAATGAAACCACATAAACTTGGTGCAAAAGGTGTAATCAAGTCTATGTACAAAATGAAAGAAGTAAGAGAATTTATTTCTACTTACAATTCACACTTTTTAACAAATTACAAAGCAGAAGAATTTGTAGTTAAAAATAGATTAGAAGGTTAATATGAAATATAATAAAACATTTAGAGAAGCACTACAACAAGTTAGAGAAGATGGTCATACCGATGTAGCATCGGCAGTAAGACAATGTAAAACTGCTATTGAGGATGCTTCTCAAATGTTGTCTAAACTACAAGGTATGAGTCCAGAAGATTCATTACCAAGTTGGTGGATGAATAAAATTGCTATTGCTGCTAATAGTATGAATAAATTAAGAGACTATCTTTTAGTTCCTTCTACTAATGAAGCAAAAGAAATACCACCAATAGATAAAGACA
>VTLG01001884.1_pt1 | contig 19957 bp, 12 predicted proteins | sample 4694571 | NCBI WGS metagenome assembly VTLG01 (sample SAMN12604809, study PRJNA352737) | marine metagenome | biome: ENVO:00000447; feature: ENVO:00000209|ENVO:00000569|ENVO:01000036; material: ENVO:00002151; isolation source: viral sequences binned using virsorter ... | reverse complement strand
AGACACTTGCCCACTATGACCTACGTGGCGAGATCTCCAAGAAGATTGGTTATGCACTTGCAGAAAAGTATGACCGTCTAATCTTTAGAGCAATTGCTAAAGGCGCACGTATTGCCAGCCCTGTAACGAAGGCTAACTTCGTTGAGCCAGGTGGAACACAGATCCAAGTAGGAGCTGGTTCCGATGCAGACGATGCACTTAACGCAGACAAGATTGTGACTGCATTCTATGATGCAGCTGCAGCTCTAGATGAGAAGGGAATCAGTAATGATGGTCGTGTTGCCGTACTAAACCCACGTCAATACTATGCTCTCATTAAGGATTGCTCAAACAACAACCTGATCAACCGTGACGTACAAGGTGATGCCTTACAAAGCGGAGAAGGAATCATAGACATTGCAGGTATCAAAATCTACAAGTCAATGAACGTCCCATTCTTCAGCAAGTATGGTACTAAGTACGCTCCTAACTCAGGTGCTGCTGCAGGAACTGACCCAGCTACAATTAACCCAGGTAACACTGGTTCGTTTGTAGACGTAGCTACTGAAGATGGCCGTGCATCCGTTGCGGGTATCAACAATAACTACGGTAACGCTACTGACTTCGCTAATACTTGCGGACTTGTCTTCCAGAAGGAAGCTGCAGGTGTTGTTGAAGCAATGGGACCACAAGTCCAAGTAACTTCTGGTGATGTATCGGTGATTTACCAGGGTGACGTCATACTAGGACGTCTCGCTATGGGAGCCGACTTCTTGAATCCAGCTGCTTGTGTAGAACTGTTCGCAGGAACTACAACTAAGCCAGCTGCATTCGGTGCAACATACCCAGCTAACGCTTAATAGCTTATACATATGGGAGGCTTCGGTCTCCCTTTTTCTTTAATAATAATTATGCCTTTTCCTACCACTAACGCCACGCAAGAATTACCTGCCATAAATCAAATACTGTCGTCATGTGGTCAGGCACCTGTAACCACGTTAGACACTACCAACCCTGACGTTGCGATAGCATACGATACGTTACTACAGGTAAATAGAGAGGTACAAGCTGAAGGATGGACCTTCAATAGGGAGCCTCACTATGAGTTTATCCCCGATACAAATGATGAGATACCTATACCTAATAATATACTACAATTAAAATTATCTGAGACTGGTACTAATGGTCAGTATGATGGTACTAGAAGAAACGGTAAGTTATATGATAGACTTCACCACAGATATACATGGCCAGACCATAGTAAAGTAGAGTGTGATGTAATATGGCAATTCGATTGGGTAGATATACCTGAACCTATACAGAACTTTATTGTAGCAAGAGCTGCTACTTTAACATCACAAAGAATAGTAGGAGATCCTAATCAATACTCAATGCTACAAGAGCAAGAGGCTTTTGCTAGATCTACTGCATTAGAATATGAAACCTCACAAGGTGCATATACAATCTTCGGACACCCATATGATAAGAGTAACTACTATGCTAGTTACAAACCATTCCAAGCACTTCAAAGATAATGCCAGCCATAAGCCAACGAGTAGATAATTATCTCGGTGGAGTATCAAGACAATCAGATGACAAGAAACTTCCAGGTCAAGTTAAAGAGTGTCTAAATGGGTACCCAGATCCTACATTTGGACTCACTAAAAGACCTGGTTTTAAGTGGATTAAAAATCTAGGTTCTGGTACTACATATGATAATTCAAAATGGTTCTACATAGCTAGAACAAAAGATGAAAGATACATAGGATGTATCAAACCAAAACCTAATAGTGGTTATGGTGATATAGATATATGGAATGTAGATGGTACAGTATGTACTGTTAATATGGATACATCTACAGCAGTTAATGCTGAAAATTATCTAACAGGATCTCGTCTAAATTATGAGATATTAACTGTACAAGATACATCTATCATAACAAATAACTTAATTACTGTTGCTAAACAAGCTGATCCTACATTCAATACTAACAGAAAAGCTAGTCTTGTACTAAGTGGTTCTCCAGTAAGTAATGTATATACAGTAGTTGTTGACGGTAATACTATCACACATAGTAGTAATGCTAGCGGTACATATGATACTATTTTAACAGCTTTAAAATCAGCTATAGATGCTTTAGGTATATCTGGTTTAACAACAGTTAAATATAGAGAATCTCTACAACTAACAGATAGTAATTCTACTATAGCCATTTCAGCTACTGGTGGTCAAGCAGGAGACTCTTTATATGTCTTTCAAGACCAAGTAGATAATGTAACACAATTACCACAGCAGACTTTCCATGGTCACGTGGTAAAAATAATGAATACAACAGCCAATGAAGATACATACTTCGCTAAATTTGAGGCTGATAATGGTACATCTGGCCCTGGTCACTGGGCTGAAGGATTAGATCCTGCAACTTCTGTAGGACTAGATGGATCTACAATGCCACATGAGCTTGTTAATACATCACTCAACACCTTTACATTTAGACAAGTTACTTGGACAGCAAGAGCAGTTGGTGATGATAATACTAACTCACACCCTAGTTTTGTTGGCAAAAAAATTCAAGCCGGATTCTTTTATAACAATAGATTAGGATTCTGTTCTGAAGATAACATTGCTATGAGTCAGTCACAGGAGTTTTTTAACTTCTACCATACATCTGCACAAACAATTACAGATGCTGACCCTATAGATTTAAGTGTGTCTACTATTAGACCTGCTACTATTGTTTCGATCTTACCTACCACTCAAGGTTTACTACTATTCAGCAAAGACCAGCAATTTATGATGTCTTCTGCTGATGGAGTGTTAACACCTACTGCAACTAACGTCCGTGTTATATCAAGTTATGATATGGATACTGATATCACACCTGTAGATATGGGTGGTATCATACAGTTTGTAAGTAAGACACCTAGTTATACCAGAATCTTTGGTATGCAAACCTTTGGTCAGAATGAAAACCCTAAAATTTTAGACGTTGGTAGAGTTGTTAATGAGTGGGTACCAGCTACAGTGGATACACTAATAGCTAGTCCACAGAATAAATTCCTAGCAATGTCAGATCAGTCATCTAGATATGTATATTTCTTTAGAACTTATAATGATGGTAAAGAGAATCTTGTTGAAGCTTGGTTTAACTGGCAGCTACCAGGTAATGTACAATCAATTGCTGTTGACTCAGATGATTTCTTTGCAGTCACTAAACAAGGTACTCAGTTTACTTTATCTCAAGCTAGTTTAAGTCAAAGTCCTAGTGATGCTATCATTGTTAATAATGATGGATCTAGGATTAACCCTTGCATGGATCTATATACAGAAGCTAGTAATGTAGCAGGTAATAACAAGGTAGACTATGATGCTACTAATGACTTCTCTAAAGTATTTATACCTTGGGATAATGTGACAGGATTAACACCTGTTATTGTGATTAAAGGTACTACTGCTACAGGACAGTTCATTGAGTCTGGTTTCACTACTACACCTACTGTTGTTACTAATGATGGAGATCCATATTTTAAGGTTCTTAGAAAAGATCTAACTAGTGTAGAAGATGATGTGGTTGTAGGATGGAAATATGATTATGATATAGTTCTACCTAAGACATACTTCAGGCAAGATGAAAGTATGAAGATAACAGATTTCACTGCCAGTTTAACTATTAATAGAATGAAGTTTGCATTAGGTCTGTCTGGTGTATGCGGCTTTAAACTGAAGCAAACAGGTAGACTTGCAGGATCTAAAGAATATACTGGTGATGGATCTACTACTGTATTCAACTGGATTGATGAAGATTTCAACTATGTTGATGCTGATCAAATCAAGTGCAGTATAGATGGTGTGACTACTACAGCCTTTACTGTATCTGGTGACAAGCAAGTCACATTTAACTCAGCACCAGGAGATAAAACAAAAGTAAAAATATTCCTTGATGAGTGGTATAACTTAAGCCCAACTACTATAGCTGATACATACTTAGGTAATGATATTGCTATTAAAGATCAGTCTGTCGTGTCTATACCAATCCATCAACGCACAAATAATTTCCAACTAAGAGTTTTTAATGACTCACCATTTCCGGTGTCTTTAAATTCAATGATGTGGGAAGGTCATTACTCACCAAAATTCTATAGGAGGCGATAAATATGGTATGGGGAATTGTAGCAGGTGCTGCAATAAGTACTGTTGGTAGTATTATTGGTGGCAATAAAGCTGCTAATGCTGCTGCAGAACAAGCCGAAGCACAAAATAAAGCCACACATGCTAGGTATCAGTATGACCTAAATATGTGGGACATGAAGAAACAACAACTTCAAGCTGAAAGGCAGGAGTCTGTTGATCGAATCTTCACTGAAGCTCGTAATGAAGGAAAGATACGAGCGTACAAAGATGCAGCTAATGATGAACAATATCAGTATTCACTGAAGATAAGGGATGCACAGCAAGCTTCTAATGAAGCAGCATATGCACGATCATCAGATATATACTACGATACTACAGATCTAAACTCTGCATCAGCCAAAGGCTCGATGGACAGTGAGATCATTAAGCTACAGGAAGCATATGATGAACAAGCTTTCGATAGAAATGAAGCATATATAGAATCCTTACAAGCTGAAGGTAAATTAAGAGCTAGAGGAGCGTCTGGTAGAAGTGCTGCTAAAGGTGTTCAATCTACATTAGCCGACTACGGTAGGCAGATAGAGATGTTGAATGCTAGTTTAGATAGTGGAGGTCGAAATACCAGAGCTGTTCTAGAAGAAATTATACGAGATAAAACATCAGCTGATTTAACTGCTTATGCAAGTAAGATGTTAGATCCAGGTGTACTACCAATGCCACTTAAGGCACAACCAATACCGATACCTGAACTATCTCTACCAAGAGCATTACAAGAGTATGACTTTGGACCACAACCAGTTATGGGAGCTATGGCATCACCAAGTGCTGCAGCTAATGCTGTATGGGGTAATACTATTACAAGTATAGCTGGTAGTATAGGAGGTGCTATGACTATGAGTTCTAGTGGTGAAGCAGGTAAATGGTAACTAAGTAACTAACTATGGCACGAAGAAAATTTAAAAGTTCTGCTACGAGCAGAGGCTTTAGAGGTATAGGTCAAGGCTTGCAATCGTCACGGCGAGAACTACAAGAGCAAGCCAGGATCAATATTGATGCACTAAAATTAGCCAAAGAACAGCATAGAGAAAACACTAACATCCACATCAAAGGTTTAACTAGTGCTGCTGAATTTGAAGAAGGTATTCTTCGAGAGAAACAAACCTTAGAAAACAAAGTAAGAGAACGTAAATACGAAGCTCTTTCTATTAAAGCTGATAGAGATGTAGATCGTCTTAAAGGTGAAGCAGAAGAGAAAAGAAAGTATGCTGAACATTGGGCACAACTTGCACCTAAAGCTGCTAAGGCGGCTGGTAAGCTTGCACAAGGGGCATATGAATTTGGTCAACATTTAGAATTCCAGAAGTTACAAAAAGCTGCAAGAGAAAACAAGGCTTTTGATTATCAGAATGGTTTAATAGATGAAACTAAAGTTAAGATATTTAAAGATGCTTTAAAAGATCTTGGTGATGGTAAGATAGATAAGGATACTAGAAGTAAATTATATGGAGTATTTGGTGATGATAATGAAAAATTAGGTATATGGGCTTTAGGTGAAGTTGATAGTAATAAAGCTTCAGAGAAATCATATGTAGAATTAGTTGCTCAAAAGGCTGGTATAAGAATTACTGCAAGTAATGCAGATGAAGTCTATGAATTTGCAGCTTATGAAAGACTTAGATTACTAGGCATAAACCCTAACTCTAAATATGGTCAAAAGATATTAGATAAATTTGGGTCTTGGGGTAGACTAAAAGCTGCTAAACTAGCTGGTGTTAATGATGCTTCTTCTACAACACTAGCGTTAAATGAAGGTACTAAGACCATTGCTAATATGAAATCTTTGACCAGTGAGAATGAAGTAGCTCAAATGGGTCAAAGGTTCAATGCACTTGTATATAGAGCAGAACTTGGTACTTATGTAGATAAAAGAACTGGTCAAATAACTAGAACACTACCTGGATTAGGTGTAGCATTTGAGACTACTGGTATCCATATGGTTGAAACTCAAACAACTAAGTTTAGTGATGCCAATGATATCAGAGATTACTTTAATCGAATATGTACACCTGGTACAGGAACAGATCTGAAAACATGTGTTACATGGGGTCAAAGGCATCCTGGTCATGTAGAGAAGATTGTAGATGCACATAAAGCAGCTGTAGATAGACTAAAAGGACATGAAGGTGTAGCACAAGATTTAGAAGGTGTAGCACTTGGAGCAGAAGTACGAGGTATTATAAATGATTTCAATACTGCAGAAAAAGATGGTGAGAATCCATTTGCAGAAGGAACAGATGCAAGAGAAAGGTTAAACCAATTACTTATAGAAAAGATAAATGGTAGTAGAGCAAAAGCTGATGTTAAATCAAAACTATTAACAACAACAACTTTACTATCTGAACCTGCTTCAAAACATGCTGATAAGTATGCATTTGTAAACGGTATACTTACAGATAAAGGTGATAATATAAATGATGAAGATGCTAAGTTAATAGCTATAGCTAGATTTAATGGTTTAACTAAAGCTGAACGTGATGCATTAAGACCAGAGTTTGAATTCTTACAGAATGTAGCTGGTTATACTTATAGAAGTTCATCTGGTACAGTATATAATGGTCAAGCAGCTGTACAAGCAAGATCCTTTAAAATTGTACAAGATGGAGAAGGTGGTGCAGGTACAGGAAGTAGTGGTAGAACTTTATCTGCTTCTGGTAATTTAGCAGCTGAAAGATTCGGTCAAAGAGTTAATGAAAAAGCAAATGAACTAATTAGGCTTAATCCAGATAAGTATGAAGGAAATAAAAATGCAGCTGTAGAAGATGCTTTTGTTTTTGTAAAAGCAGAATATGATAAAGGAGCACCTAAAGGAGCTGAGTATGGAGAAGGAGAATTTGCAAGAAAACCTGGCATACTTGGTCCAATAGGTTCTAGTCAGAAGCATATGCTATATAAGGAATTTGAGATTGGTGGTAGTGAGAACATTAATTTATTAAAGGAAGAGTTAGCAGCTGCTAAAGATGGTACTTATAGAAATGCATCACAAGAATTAAGAAATAAGAATATCGAAATCTTCTCTCCTGAAACTGTTACAAATCAACTTAAGTTTAATATAAATCCTGAAGTAGATATATTAACAGATCCTAGATTTGTGTCTCCTCATAATGTAGAATTATTAGTAAAATATGCTGATGAAAGAAAGGCTATGGGTCCAATTGATGATCCTTATTTCAGTGATGACCCGAATTATGGTAAGGTAACTATACCTAGAGCCGTTCACGATAATGTAAAAGCATATGCTGACTTTAACAATATAACGATGGATGAAGCTTATAATAGATTATTTAAACTTTGGGGGCATGAAAAATCACGTTGGCCTACATCTCAAGCAACTGCTTGCCAGATACAGAATCAAGGTAAGTATGTGAAAGAAGTTAACCAATCTGGTTATACTGCATATAACTGTGCTAAAGCCCAACATGTCTTACCAATGACAAATAATGTTAGAGAAGCTTTAAAAGGTAAAGGGGTGGCTCAAATCTTCAGAGAAAATAATGGTGTAGATTGGGTTCAAAGAGGTAGAATTTATGAGATTTCTGATCCTAAGAAATTCTATGATGCTGGTGGTATTAATGTTCTTATAAGAGATGGTATACCAGCTACTGTATTACAGACTTTAGGTTTCATAGATGCTGATGTTGATATTGGTGATCTACCAGATGCAAAAGCACTGAAAACTTATATCAGCCCTAAAGAATATAGAAAGCTTCTGCAGAAAAAGCGATTTATTGATAGTAGGGTACCAATACCAAATGATCCAACATTACCACGATTAAACCTAAGAGGAGTATAATATGGAAGAAGAACTAGATCCACAGGTTACTTACGGTACTGGTGGTCAGGAAGTTGATGCACTAGGTGACGTAATAGAACAAGAACTAGGGGAAGAAGAAGAAGAAGAAGTTGTACAACCAGAAGTAGTGCAACAAGGTTCCTTCGCAGCTCCTTTTAACAGTCGTATAGGTAATAGTACTGTAGACCTTTCAATCCCTGCTAATGAGCAAGCGATGAAAAAGGAGTATGACGAATGGTGGAACCTCGGTAAGAAACGTGGATTCTTAGGCATACCTTATCAGTCTGATGAGTTCAAAGGTGAACGAGATAAACTAAAGGACGCTTGGTATCGTAAGTATCATGGTATGTCCTTACCTCAGTATGAGTTTGCACAGCAAGAGTATAATAAGAAATATGGAGGATTCTATCCAGGTGCTAATAATCCAATAGAGACCATGAAGCAGAACTTCGAGGGTTTATCAGTACCAGGATTAGCTTGGGCTGACTTTGGTATGGATGCTGCAGGTACACTTATACCTGGTATGGATAAGGTAGATGATAGATGGGATAAAGCTACTAAGTTGGACAATGAAATGTTCCAAACTACTAGAAGAGTTCTTTCTGTAGTACTACCTGCTATAAAAACTGGTGGACTTGTGCATTCTGGATTAAAAGGTGTACCTCTTGTTGCTGCTAAACAAACACCCTTCACTGCTCCATGGCTTGCTAAACACTTAACTCAATTAGGTGCTTATAGTTTAGCTGATGGTGCTGTAGCTGTATTAAGTGATACAGGTGAAGATCATAATGCAATGAAAACAGTAGCTGATTTAGTTCCTGGTATGTTTGGATCTAAAGGAGTATTACCTATACCTGAAGCATGGAAGACTAAAGAATCTGATAGCCCAGCTGCTAGAAAGATGATGAACTTCTATGAGAATACTGCTTTAAGTAGTGTAGGTACTATACTTGGTGCATTCATAGATGCTAAGAATGGAATTAAGACAGCTGTAGATTTTATAGAACCTGTAGATCAATCTGCTAAACAATATAAACAACTTGAATTATTAAAAGTTAGTGATTCTGATGATCTTGTAAGGCTTCAAGAACTTAATACATTACTTACTACAGGTAAACTTAGTAAGCAAAATGAGAATCTAATTATTAATGAAATAATAGAGATTCAGGAAAAATTAGGTTATAGTGCTAGAGATCTTGAAAATACTTTTAAGAGAAAGGAATTAGGATTTGCTGACGAATCAGATGCTGCAGCTAGACGTAAGTTACAGAATCTAGATGAAGCACAACAGTTAGAATTAGATTTCGATCCTGATATATCACCTGGTCTTGTTGATCCAGCATCTTCTGCTAGATCAAGTGTACCCCCTGCTAATGTAGCTAGGAATATAGCAGACACAACTGCTATTAAGATGGGTGGTTCTGTAGGTGATCCAGCTCCTATTATAACAGAAGCTATGAGAGAGAAAGGACTTATGGTAGGTTCTAAATCTCGTGATGCTGTTATGGGTGTAGCTGAGGAAACTAGAGATATAGGTAGATTTAATGCTGTTGTAGATGGTATTAGATATAGTGCTAAACAGATGAACGCAGCGGCTTGGGATATATACACAAGTATTATAGCTGCTGAGAATATAGATGATGTCAGAGCACTATTTGTAGATAATAGAGATGTTAAGAACTTCTTAATGGGTCGCTTTAAAGTAGAGACATTTAATGAAGAACAGGCAAGAGCCGCTGCATTCGCTCTAAGAGACCTTACTGATAGATTCCTTGGAAGAGAAGTTTCAGAGGCATCTGCAAGGGTTATGGATACTCTAGGTAGAGAGTCTGCTACACTAGCTGAAGCTATTCAGAAAGGTACGGGGTATGTAGATGATGATAGAGTAATGGATCTCATTATTGATAAGATGCAATTCTTATTAGATGAGTATGCTCTTAACAAATACCTATCTGGTTGGAGTCTACGGAATAAGAACTGGTTTGACCAAGTTCCTCCTAAAGAATTAGATACTGTAATCGAACAGTTAACTAAAGAATTCACTGATGCAGAGAATGCTATACATGCTAGGAACTTAAGATTCACTGAAACTCTTAAAAAACTAAGAAAAACTCAACCACACTTCTTACGTCCACTAGTAGATGCATTTGCTCATACTAATGGTGATGTAGATAGTTTAGCTAAACTCATGAAATGGGCTGAGGATCAAATCACACCTATGGGTATGATTAAGAGTCCTGATCCTAAAGAAATGAACCTCTTCGCTAAAGGTGTTTGGAGTGTTGTCATGAACAACGTTCTCAGTGGTCTATCTGCAGCTAGAGCTATGGTAGGTAATACTTTCCAGCTAATAACTAAACCTATTACAGGTGTATTAGGACATGGTTTCTGGGGTACTGCAACGGGAGATTTCACTGGATTACAAAGAACACTCTATGCTAATGGTGCTATATTTGAGACAAATAGAAGAGCCCTGAATGATGCTTATCGTATGATGCTCAAGGCTCATAAAGATCCAGATATGATGATCAAAGCTTATCGTAAGGATTTCACTTTCCAAGCTGATAAGAAATGGGATATCATGGAGGAGATGAGAAAAGGATGGGAAGTAGAAGGTAATTATGGTAAGTTATTACAGTATGATTTAGCTGACAGTCTAAGAAAATTAGGTAGACACCCAGCTATGAGATACGGAATGACTGGACTGGTATTTCCTGATGCTTATACATCAACAATGTTAGCTCACTATGTAGCTAGAGTAAGAGCATATGATGAAGTCTTTAGTGAACTTGGATTCTTTAAGAGATCTAATGTACTTGTAGCTGAAGCAAAACATTATGCATCTATGTTTGATGCTAATGGTCTTATCAAAGATGATGCATTAAGAGCTATAGCTGGTGAGGTTCAGTTAAATCTGGACGATGGACTTGCTACTTGGTTGAATAAAGGTACTACTGCTTATCCAATAAGTAAGTTCCTTATGATGTTCCCTAGGACTTCTAGTAACTGGATTAAAAATTCAGCATCTTGGACTCCTTTAACATTAATACCTGGTTTCAATAAGTATAGTAAGACTATATATGCTAGATCTCAAGAAGATATAGCTAAAGCACTAGCTGAACATGGTATTGATATGGCTACTACGCCTAATGCTATGGCTATCTTTGAGAACCTAAGAGCAGAGTATACTGGACGATTAATGTTCAGTACTATGATGGTAGGTACTCTATGGCAGTATTCTATGGCTGGTAATATCAGAGGTAACGGTCATTATAATGCATCCGTTAGAAAGAAAGAACGTGATAATTTTGGATATGAACCTAAAACTATTAATATAGGTGGTAAGTGGGTTAGCTATAAAGGTCTGATTGGTGTTGAACAAGTATTGAGCCTATTAGGTGACATGGCTTACTACGCTAAAGATCTAAATGAACCTGCTTTGAAAAACTGGCAAGGTAAACTTGCTTGGTCCTTATCAGCTACATTCCTTAATGAAACACCTCTACAAGGATTTGAACCATTAATTGCTATAACTAATGGTGACCTTAGTGGATGGAATAGAATTGTAGCTAATACTATGAGAGCCATGTTACCTTTATCCGGTGGTGCTGGTGTAGCAGCTAATGCTATATCTAGTTCTATGAAGGATTTAGAAGGTGAAGTTGGTGAGTATATTAAGAATAGACTTCCTGGTTGGAATTTAACCTTACCAGAACAGATTGATATATGGACAGGTACACCTCTTAATGATGTAGACAATCCATTCCTTAGAATGCTTAATGCTTTATCTCCTATTAAGGTTAGTGGTACATCTGAACCTTGGAGACAGTGGTTACAAGAGATACAGTTCGATGGTCTTGGTAGATTAAATAAAGATTCAACTGGATCTTATGAATACACTACTGAAGAAAGAGAGTACATCTATAAGAAGATAGGATCTTATCAGCTTTATAAAGAAGTTGAAAGGATCATGAAGATGCCTAAATATAGAGAGCAAGTAGAAGCATTACGTGCTCATAGATCTAATAATATAGATACACAGAATGAAATGATACAGCTGAAGAAAAAACTTCTTCCAGTTTATCAGGAATTAAATGCTTTATTAAGAAAAGCTCAGAAAATGGCTGAGCTTGAACTTCTTAATGAACGTCCTGATATACAGCAAACTATCAATTCTCAAATCTATGTTAATGAAGAAATGAAGAAAGGTAACGTACAAGGTGCTGCCGCTGAACAAGAAAGAAACTTTGAAAAACAACAATTCCTTCAATACGGAGGTTCACGATAAATAAACTATGGCTGTTACAGAACAATCGTATACAGGTAATGGCTCCACCACCAATTACTCATTCACATTTCCATATTTAAAGTCAACTGACATTACAGTGCAAGTTGACGCAGCTGTGACTACTGCATGGTCTTTGGCCAATGCTACCACGGTACAATTTAATAGTGCTCCAGCTAATGGGGCAGCGATAAAAATCTTAAGAGACACGAATGTTGACAATTTAACAGCCACCTTCTATGCAGGGTCTGCTATTAAATCAGAAGACTTAAATGATAACTTCACCCAAAACTTATATGTTACACAGGAAGTAGGAAACAGATCCTTCGAGAATACTGGTACTTCTACCATGATTGGTAACCTCCAAATGGGTGAGGATACTAAAATTGTATTTGAGGGAGCCACTGATAACGCATATGAGACTACTCTTACTGTTGCTGATCCTACAGCTGATCGCACTATCACCTTACCTAATGTTACAGGTACGGTAGTAACAACAGGAGATACTGGTACAGTTACATCAACGATGTTAGCTGATGGTACTGTTGATACAGTTGACTTAAAAACTGATGCTGTAACAACACCTAAAATAACTGATGCTAATGTAACAACAAATAAGATAGCTGACGCCAACATTACTACAGCTAAGATAGCCGACGATGCAATCACTGATGCAAAGATAGCTGATTCTGCTGTTAAGACGGCTAATATACTAGCTGCTAACGTTACAACAGCTAAGATAGCAGATGCTAACGTTACAACAGCTAAGATAGCAGATGCTAATGTAACGACAGCTAAGATAGCAGACAGTGCAGTAACTAGTGCTAAGATAGCTGATAGTACAATTGTAGCTGGAGACATTGCAGATAATACAATTACTGCAGGTAAGATGGCACCAAGCTCAATTACTGAAACTGCTCTTAACGCAAGTGCTGTAACTACAGCTAAGATAGCTGATAATGCTATTACTACAGCTAAGATAGTTGATGATGCTATTACTACAGCTAAGATAGCTGCTGATGCAGTCACTGCCACAGAGATTGCAGATAACTCCATTGGGAATGGAGCGATGGCTGATAATGCCATTAATACAGCTGAGTTAGTTGATAGTGCAGTAACTACAGCTAAGATAAATGCTGATGCTATAGATAGCACAAAGATTGCTGATAATGCTATAGGAACAGAACACATTGCTGATGCTGAGCTCACAACGCTTGCTGGTATGCAATCAGGTACTGCTTCTGTTTTAGCAGATAGCACAGCTCTTGCTGCAACTACTACTGAAATTAATAGTGTTTGCGAGAATAGAGCTGGTGAAACAACCATAACAGATGATGATGCAAAAATACCTACATCAGGAGCTGTTGTCGATTATGTTGCTGCACAGATTGCACCTATAGGTGGTCTTGAGGTTATAGCAAATAAAGATTCATTTCCTGAAACTCAACCTGCTTCTGGTGTTGTAATTAGTATAGCAGATGCTGTTGGTATTGTTGTTAATGGTAGTGGTACAAGTACTACTCCAGACACAATATCCTCAGATGCTACAGTAACTATCAATAATATCAACTCTGCATTCCATAGTGCTACTGTTGCTGCTGGAGTTGGTTGGTTGGTTACATCAACAGGATCAGGTCAGATATATAATTACCATAAAGCTAATATTAAAGAATCTGATGTAGTACAGTTATCTGATGACATTAATGACTTTAATAGTAGATACCGTGTAAATGCTGGAGAACCCTCATCTAATAATGATGAAGGTGATCTTTGTTATGATACCAATGCTGATAAGATGAAGGTGTATGATAGCACCACATCAGCATGGAAAGAAGTTACATCAACTGGAGACTTTAAATACCTATTCCTCTGCCCTGCAGGTGGAACTGGAGCACCTACTATAAATGGTAGTATTGCTACATATGACTTAAGAGAAGGTAGTAACTCAGGATCTGCAGCTAGTGTAACTAATGCAGCACAACTTGTAGTTAGTGTAAATGGTGTTGTACAGAAAGCTAATACTGGGACAAGTGCTCCAGCGGAAGGTTTTGCAATAGTAGATGCTAATACTATTATATTTAGCTCAAACTTACCTAGTGGTGCCAGTGTCTTTATACATCAAGCAGGTTCTGCTGTAAGTATTCCTACACCAGGCGATGATACAGTATCTACAGCTAAAATACAGAACCTTGCAGTTACAACTGGTAAGATAGCAGATCAAGCTGTAGATCTTACTAAGTTACCTCATGGTGATGGATCTAGTAATGGTAAGTTCTTAAGAAGTAATAATGGAGCTGACCCTACATGGGAAACAGTTTCAACAACTCCAGAAGGTACTGCAATTCTGTCTACAGGAGAAAGTGGCGGAACTAAATTCCTTAGAGAAGATGGTGATGGTACTTCTTCATGGCAAGCAGTTATTGGTGCTGTAGCTGATGGATGTATATATGAAAATAGTCAGACAATATCTAATAACTATACTATTGCTTCTGGTAAAGGAGCACACAGTGTTGGACCATTAACGGTCAATGCTACTGTAACTGTAAATGGAGTTTGGGTAATTAGCTAATGGCAATAACAATTAATGGATCTGCGAATACTATCGCAGGATTAGCCGTTGGTGGTTTACCAGACGGCACAGTAGATGCAGATACACTTGCTGCAAGTTCAGTAACCGATGCGAAAATCACTGCGGTCTCATCATCAAAACTTTCTGGAGCATTACCTGCTATTTCAGGTGCTTCTTTAACAGGATTAAGTGGTGGTATAGATGGTTATGATATGTGGAGATTGACTTCTAATCTTACAGGTAACCAACTACCTATAACAACAGGTGATCTAGAACGTGTTGATGATGCTACTTCTGTTAAAATTGGAACTGGAATGTCAGTTAGTAGCGGTGTATTCAGTTTTCCAAATACAGGTATATGGAGAGTAACTTGGGGAGCTAGTGTTGAATCTGACGTCGATACTCATCAAAATGTATTCACTATAGAAGTTACTAGTAACAATAGTTCTTACGATACTACAGCAAGAACTCGTCAAGGTATTTATAAGATGTCTACTGGGACTTCTTATGGTAGTGCTACAACTTCTTGTATTGTTGATGTAATATCTACATCTGATGTAAAAGTAAGATTTGAATACATTGCTGGACAAGGTAGTGAAAAGTTAATGGGAAGTTCTAATGAGAACCATACCTTCTTTGAATTCATACGACTAGGAGATACCTAAATGGCAGAATTAAAAATCAAAGCGGACTCAGGCGGTGGAACCGTCGCATTAAAAGGTCCAGCTACAACAACAAGTAATGCTGCCGTTCAGCTCACTCTTCCAGTGGATGATGGAGCAGCTAATCAATATTTAAAAACAGATGGCTCAGGTGCTTTATCTTGGGATACTGTTACTGGTACCACAATTAATAATAATGCAGATAATCGTGTTATTACTGGATCAGGTACAGCTAATACTTTAGAAGGTGAATCAAATCTTACCTATGATGGTTCTATTTTAAAGGTAGCTACGGATGCAAGTACTGAAGGTATAGAATGTAAATCCACTGGTAATACATACCAAACAATCACACTAGATTCTAATAGATCGGGATCTGAAGACACTCTTGGTAGAATTATAGGTAAACATAACGGTAATATTGTCGCTGAACTTGCATTTGGAGCTGGTACAGATACAACAAATAAGGATGAAGGTACTTGTTGGATGGCAACATCACCAACAGGTAGTTCACTTCAAATGCGTTTGAAAGCAACTAAGACTAGTTTTGAAGCTTATAGAAACGGTGACCTGCTTATAAACGGAGATGATCAGGGCTCTATGTTGTATTTTGTAGATAAAGTTAATACAACTACAAGTGGAGTACCTTTTAGATTTGGTAAAGCTAACTCTAGTATTACCACTAACGAAAGGCATAATATGATTTCGTTCTCTGTTCCTGGTAATAACAGAGGACTTATTCAATCTGGTAGTTCTGTTTCAGAAGCACCTGCTTTAGCAGCATCATCTGACTATCGTATTAAAACTAATTTCCGAAACTATACAGGTGGATGGGATGTAATCAAAGCAATTCCTGTTCAGTTATATGATGAGAATCAACCAAATTATGAACCATGGGATCCTGCTACTAATAAATCAAATGTGAAAGGATGGGCAGCTCATGTAGTAGAAGCTGTACTTCCTGAAGCTGTAACTGGAGCTAAAGATGCTGTAATTACACAAGCACAGATTGATGCTGGTGAATATAAGGAAGGACAGTTAGGGCAAATAATTGCTCAAGAACTTGCTGAAACAGCGTTAATTCCAGATATGGTTGGAGCGTTACAACAAGCTATGACAAAAATTGAAACATTAGAAGCCAAAGTAGCGGCACTGGAGGCAGGTTAATGGCAAAAGTAATAACAACTGAGTTACAACACTCAGGTGCATCTTCTGCCAATATAACTCTGGATAGTTCAGGTAATACTACTATTGAAGGTAACCTGACAGTAGATGGTACTAGTAATGTAGGTATAGGTGGTGCTACAGGTGGAGACTTTAATGATAATGTAAAGCTCAGACTTGGTACAGGTAACGATTTAGAGATCTATCATGATGGGTCTCAGAGTAGAATCGTAGATAGTGGCACAGGTAATCTATGTTTACAAACTAATCATCTTAATATTTATAATGCTGGGTCTACAGAGACTATGGCAGAATTTACTGAGAATGGTGCGGTAAACTTATATTATGATAATGTTAAGAAGTTTGAGACTACTAGTGATTCTATAAAGATATCAGGAACTATTGGAGAAGCAGGAAGGACAACTTCTGATGATGCTCCATATTGGTTTAAATTTAATAAATCCAGAGGAGCAGTTGATAGTGGCACTTATGTAGCCAATGCTGATAATTTAGGTAGAATTTCTGCTTATGGTTCTAATGGTACTAGTTTAAAAGAAGGGTTTAGAGCAGAAGTATATGTTGATGGAACAGCTAATGCTAACGAGATGCCCACTGGGTGTAGATTCTATACACTTCAAGCTGGTAATGGTGCTGTAATAACTAACAAGTTATATATGACCCGTGATATGACAATCTATCAGAATTGTCAGCATGGAGGATCAGAAGCATATACAATTAACAGACAAGCTGCTGATGGAACTTTAATGGCATTCCAACAAGGAGCTGCTACAGAAGGTAATATTGCAGTTAGTGGTTCTACAGTTAGTTATAACGGAGGACATTTAAGTAGATGGTCTCAAATAGAAGGCATATCTGAAACAGATAAATCAGCTAGGCCAACTATTTATCAAGGTACTGTTATGAGTAACTTAGATGAACTTTGCGTATGGAATAGAGCAGAAGTTAAATGGACTGCTGGTGATCCTGAGCTACCAATTAAACCAGAAACAGGTGAAGTGGATTTAAGCTTAGTAGGAACAGTGAAAAGAGCAGCCTATACAGAAGAGAACCAACAACTAAACAAAACTAAGGTTAGTGCAGTTGAAGGTGATAAAGATGTAGCAGGTGTCTTTTGGACTTGGGATGATGTTGATGATGAGATTGTCAACGATTACTATTTAGCAATGACAGGTGATATGGTCATCCGTGTTGCTGGGTCTACATCCGTTTCTAGAGGAGATCTTTTAATTTCAGCAGGAGATGGTACTGCTAAACCACAAACAGATGATATTATACGTAGTAATACAATTGCTAAAATAATATCAACTAACTCAACTGCTACATATGCAGACGGAAGCAAGGCGTATCCTTGTGTACTCATGGCTTGTTAAATTATGGCATTAACACAGGTAAATACAAGTGGTATAGCTGATGATGCTGTAACACTAGCAAAACAAGCTGCTGGTACTGATGGTCAAATTATTACATTTGATGCTTCAGGCAATCCCGTAGCAGTAGGACCAGGCACCGATGGGCAGGTATTAACATCAACAGGAGCTGGCTCACCACCAGCTTTTGAAGCTATTCCACCAGGTGGAGCTACTATTAATAATGCAACTGAGAATGAAATAGTTACAGTTGCAAGTACTACTAGTCAATTAGACGCTGAAGCTAATCTTACATTTGACGGTAGCACTACTTTCACTCAGACGTCTTCGAGTGATCTCCATATGAAGTTAATATCTGGTACTGCTGGGTATTCAAGAATATGTTTAGGAGATACTGATGATGATAATATAGGAGAGCTTCTATATAATAATGCTAATAACAAGCTTTCAGTTAAAACTAATGCAACAGTAAACCTTGAAGTCGAATCAGATGGTGATGTAGTAGTAAATAATGGAGACCTAATAATCGGTACTGATGATAAAGGTATTAAAGGAGATTCAATACATATTAAAGCTGATGACGACCAAATTATCGCCAAGCTTCATAAGACAAATAGCTTAGAATTTTACTTTAATAACTCTAAAAAGTTAGAAGTAACTAACACTGGTATTAGTGTTACTGGTTCTGTTACTCCATCAGGTGGTATCTATTTAGGTGGATCTGGTGGTGGCAATTATATAGACGATTATGAAGAAGGTACTTGGACTCCACAGATTAGATTCGGTAATGGTGCTCCATCAGGAGTAACTTATAGTGGTAGTAACAATGGAGGAGTTTATACAAAAATTGGACGTCTAATTATGTGTATAGGGGAAATCAATTTAACAAGTAAAGGTACCTCTACTGGTTATTTTGCTATCACTGGCTTCCCTTATAATGAAGGTAACTATGGAGGTAACCTATCTAAAGCACATTCATCTATAGGTCACTACTATAATATGAATAACTGGGAGAGATGGTTTGGATTAGATATGTTCAACAATGATGATGTGGCTATCTTTAGAGGTGGTAATAATGCTAACACTAATAACGATAGAAACAACTCAGACGTTAACGATAACACTAATATCCAATTTGCAGTAACCTATTTTACAGACGAATAAACATGGCAATTACTAAAACACAAGATGTAGGAAAAGTAGAAGTTGTTGGACCTTATAAAGCAGTCCAAGTTAGAACTGATACTATTATTAAAGAAGATGATAAAGAGATTTCACGCTCCTACAGCAGGAGAGTAATTCAAAGTGGTAATCTAAATCAAGCAGGTGATACTTATGTCAATACAGATATAAGTGGCGAAACTACAGAAGTACAAGGTATATGTAATGCTGTATGGACTCAGGCTGTAAAAGATGCAAGATTTGAACATCTGAAAGCAACTCTACCTTAATAATGTCCATTAACCTCCCTACGCCTAATCTACCCAAACCTTTATACATCCCTCAGATGTACTTAAAACAGCCTACAGCGGACGTTCCAGCCTTTCGGCCTATAGTCATCCCACCGAGTGATTTGGAGCGTCCTGCGGGCACTAAGGCGGAGGAGAAGGACACTGTAGAAACAGCACCTGCACCGAAGTTAGAAATACCTATTATAGACATACAAATGCCACTCCCTACTGCAGAAGTAATGGTAACTGCTGTTACTGCTGCTTTAGGGGCTGTAGCTACCACTACATTGGCGCAACCTTTATTCGAGCAAATTAAAAAGTTTGTAACTAAACAACTAAACAAACGCATCGAAGCATGGAAGAAAAAAAGGAAGGAAAAAGTCTCCTCGGCAAGTTAAAAGATGCTGCTGAAGACCAAGAACACCAGATCCAAATCCTTGGAACATTCGTCAGGCTTGGCGTTGTTGTTTGGTCTGG
>VTLG01015829.1_pt1 | contig 19959 bp, 23 predicted proteins | sample 4694571 | NCBI WGS metagenome assembly VTLG01 (sample SAMN12604809, study PRJNA352737) | marine metagenome | biome: ENVO:00000447; feature: ENVO:00000209|ENVO:00000569|ENVO:01000036; material: ENVO:00002151; isolation source: viral sequences binned using virsorter ... | reverse complement strand
AACACTAGCATCGGCATCTGTTGATACTAAGCTAAGTGTATCTGTGTTGTCAGCAGTTGTGATTGTAGTACCATCATTAATAGTTAATCCTGTTGCTGTCATTGACATAACATCTGTCCCACCTGCCTTAAAATCTATCTGATCATCGGTGTCCGCGCTTATTGTTGTATCGGCATCTGCATCGAGGATGAGTTGGTCCGATGCGCCGTTGAGATCTAATGATGCAGCTTGGCCAATGGGTAGTGCGCCACCTATGTGTATTGCATTTACTTCTGAATTATTTGGTGCCGTGCCGACTAAAGTTAATGTTGTTCCTGATACAGTAAAATCATCAGTTGCTTCTTGCACAACACCATCGATTGTAACCAAGATAGCTGATTCGTTAAAAGGAGTTTTACTTAATGTAAAAGTTTTATTAGCTGTGCCGTCACCTGTAAATGTATCAGTAACAAAACCTTGAAAAGTATCAGCTGGTAATGTTTGTCCAATATAACTCATTAGTCTGCCGCCTCTATATCATTTCCGTCTATTTTCGCCCATTCAAGTATTTCTTGATAGTCTGAATTATCATTTGATATTGGAACCGAAACCATGTGTGTTGCGCTAGTTTCAGGAGTAGTAACGCTAATGCCTACCACTTTTCCTGTTCCCGTCGCATCTTTATAATATTTTGCTGATAAAATTTTCATAATTATAACTCCGCTGAAAATTCTATTTTAGCATCACCATCATTGTTGTCTCTACAAAAACCAGGTGTGCCTTGTTCATTATTATCTGATATAGCACTAGTAAATTGGCATACATCAACTGTTGTTCTATTGATTTGAATGCTTGATAAAGCTCTATCATTACCAACCATAGCACCAGCAAAATTTCCAGTAATTGTTGCTGAAGGTTGTGCTCTCATTCGTGGGCATAATCTATATGACCATATAAAAGCTGTATCACTCCAAGCGGCACCTTCTCCCATCTGGTCATAAGTTTGGTCAGCTTGCCATTTTTGAAAATATCTTTGACATCTTTGTAACTGAACATCATGTGGTAAGTGTTCAAAGTCTGTGGCTGCGTCTCCTATTTCTAGTTGAACACCAGTAACTCTAAATGTGTTATCTGTTGAGCTTAAAAAATTATCTAAGCTTGATGTGTTAAAATCTCCGTTTGATGTCCACGTGTCAGCTGTTGCTTGATAGTTAGAACCACTTGCTAAAACAAAACTAACTTCAATACCTTCACCGTTATCATTAACAATGTCTCCACCACTAGCTGTTATTAAACTTGTTGAACCAGCTGTTGGAGATATAACTATTTCAAATTTTTTCCAAGACGTTGTAACAGCTATATCTTGAAACCAATAATATGCAGTTGAGTCTCTCTTCCATATACTGACACCATATGTTTTGCTTGCATTTGCTTTTGCGTAAAAAGACAGAGTTAATGTTTTAGCTGCTGATGTTCCGTATTTAAAAGGTTGACAAAATTGAGCTTCCATTGTTTGTCTCATTTGAACAATAGAGTTTGCTGCAACACTTGTATCTGCAGTTGTGCATGTTAATAAATTACAATAATACATTCCTGTTGTGGCTTGGTCAGCGTCAGACAAAGTTTCTCTTTCAGTTGTCATCGCACCATCTGTGCCATAAAAAGGAAAATGCCATCTGTCACATGCAGAATAAGAACCGTCTGATACTGAAGTTGCAGCAGTGGCTCTTTGCCATATTTCCATGTCACCATTAATTATAAAATTTTTAAACTGTGTGTTGCCATCCAAAGCACTAGTCGGTATTTTTTGTACCATCTTACGTGATCTCCATAATGGATATAGTACCTGATATTTTATCAGCTACCGAACAATCTATTTTTATAGCATCTGTAGTTTCTAAAACAACTTTACTTGTACCTAAAACATCTAACGCTCCGCCTGCAGGTATTGGTGCGTCTTTGACTAAAAAAGAAGTGGTGTTTGTAACGTTGTTTGCACCTCCTCTACTTCCTGTGTCACTAACTACTTCTACCTCTGCGGTTACTGTTGAGCCACTTAAATTAGCTAAACGTAGACCAAGTACAATTGTTGTTGTGCTACCAGCAACAGTATACGCAGTGTATGCTGTGCCTGCAGAAGCTGGTTCTGCTGCAAATGATATTACTTTAAATGTGTTTGCCATTTTATTTTCTCCTTATCCTAAAGCTATCGCTAAAGCTGTAGCATCTCCTTGAGATGCAAACAATGACCCGATAGCAGTTCCATCAACAGTTATTGCATCAGCCTCTAATGTACCATCTATATCAGCATTTCCAGAAACATCAAGAGATCCGGCGTCTAACTCACCAGAAAGCGTAATATTTCTAAAAGTTCCAATATCCTTGTTTGAATCTACAACTACACCTAAACTTGCTGTAACTGTTCCAGCGGTTACTGCATCAAGAACATTAAGTTCAGCAGCTGTAGTAGTTACTGCTGTGCCACCAATTTTAAGTTTGTCTTTAACTATATTAATTGTAGCACCACCAACAGTTTCTAAAGCATCATCAGATTCATCCCATTGTAAATAAGCGCCAGATGTTGCTCCATAAAATATTACATCATGACCTGTATCATCTACACCTACGGTTAATGTGCCAACCATAGCAGTATTTCCAGTAACATCTAAACTTCCTGTAACATCTAATTGATCAGCAGACTCATCCCACTCCATATATTTACCAGAAGTAGCACCAAAGAATTTTACATCATAACCTGTGTCATCTACTCCTACAGTAACTGTGCCATCAATATCTAAAGAAGATGCAATAAGTTGAGCAACTTTTAAATCTTCATAACTAGAACCAAGTTTTAACTCAAACTTAGGTCCTGACGTATTATATGTAAATGTAGCATCATCACCTGATCCACCTTCAAGAGTAATACCTGCTCCATTAACAACAGCAGATGTACTATTACCACTATCTAATACTATGTTGTGGTCATTTAAATTAACAGTAGTTGAGTTTACAGTTGTTGTAGTTCCACTAACGGTTAAGTCTCCTGTTACTGTTAGGTTGTCAGCAACAGTAACTTCTGAAGTTGAGTGTCCAATTGTAATTGCAATACCTGAAGTTTCAGTTGCAAGTTTTAAAGCACCTGTTGCATTTGTAATATAAGAGTTAGACCCATCATGATAAAAAGTCATGTCTTGAGAATCACCAATTTTAATTGGTGTAGAATCAGTTAATAATAATGAATCTGCAGACTCATCCCACAAAGCAAAACTACCAGAAGTAGCACCAAAAAATTTTACATCATAACCTGTGTCATCAACACCAACAGTAACTGTGCTATCGATTTGTACAGCGCCATCAATATCAACAGCGTCTAAATTAGTTGTGCCGTCTATGTCGGCGTTACCAGAAATATCTAGTGTCGCTGCATCAAGTTCACCTGTTAAAGTTACATTTCTAAAACTAGCTGCATCTTTATTTGAATCCACAACAACTGCTTTACTTGCAGCAACTGTACCTGCAGTTATTCCATCCAACATTTCTAGTTCTGCTTCAGCAAGTTCTGCACCAGACCCTAGAGTTAAAGTTCCTGTAACTGTAAGATTATCATTTATAGTTACTTCAGAAGTTGTGTGTCCAATTGAAATAGGCACACCTGAAGTTGCTGTACCTATAGTAATACCGTTTGATGTATTAGAGTTATCTATATTTAATGATGTTGTTGCATCTAGTGAAATGGTTGTACCATCAACAGCAAGTGTACCATCAATATCTGTGTTGTCTAAGTTAGCAGTACCATCTACATCTATATCTCCTGCAAGATCAATTCCTGCAGCTCCTGCTAATACTAAATCATCAGCTGAAGTGTCCCACATCATATAGGCACTTGCTGTGTCTCCAAAAAACTTTATGTCATAACCTTGATCGTCCGCACCTACTGTAAGAGTTGCATCTAATTGCACAGCTCCATCAATATCAACAGCATCTAAGTTTGTAGTTCCATCTATATCCGCATTACCAGAAATATCTAAAGTAGCTGCATCAAGTTCGCCGGATAACGTAATATTTGTAGCACCTGTTATGGCGCCGTCCATTGCAACCGCACCATTTATATCAATAGTAGTTGCGTTAATTTCTATTTCTGTGTCTGATACTAAATCTAAAACACCGTCTGCTGACTGATGTATATAAGTTCCTGTATCACCAAATAGTAACTTTTCAGTACTATTCATTAAAACTTCGTCAGAAAATTTAAAATAATCTTCGTCTTCCATCCATGTGAAAACACCATCGTTGTCTTCACCTCTAAACGTTAGATTATAGTCTGTGCCTGCAGCATCAGTACCTATAATGAAATTTCCACTATTATCTTGATAAGCTACTTTACTTGCTGGCATTGTACAAAATACAGATTTTGTACCTGAAGAAAAGTTAACAGCGCTGTCGCTGTTAGAACTAGTTAAAACTGTTGTACGAGTTAAATCAGAACTATCACTGTCTAGTGTTCCAATCCCAACTTCCCATTCATCTGCTGTTGCATGAACACAAGCATAGTAGGTTACATTACTATTACCAATACCTGTTGCAAATGTATCAAAACCGTCTGATGCGCCGCCAAGAGATAAAGCACCTGTACCTGTTGTAGTTGTAGTTTCTTTGACTCTATCGTTTATTACAAACGCCATTTAAACCCCTAACTCAACCTTATTACTGCCGTGCTTGTACCTGCTGCTGGAAATTGTATTGTGAATGTACCTGCGGTTGTAGAAAATGTACCACCAAAATCTAACCAACAAACTGCACTAGCACTTGCTGTTGCTGCTCCACCAGACGATTGATATATAAGCGCGTACTGTGCTGAAACTGTAACTGTAGTCCAAGAAGTATCTCCAAAATCTATATAAGCAGTAGAGGCACTTGCTCCTCCAGTCACACCGTTGTTTGTTAAAGTGTTTCCTGCCGCTGTGTAATTAGTTCCTGATGATTCGTTTGTAGTATTATAAACCGTGTCTGTAGCTGCAGCAGTACGAGAAGAAGTATATAAAGCTATTTTATATGTGTTACCACCTGATTGAAAATTATGATTTCCTTTTAATAATTGATCTTTAAAAACGTTTGCTATTGCATTTGCCATGTATTATCTCCTTACGGGTTTTGAGATGGCATAGGCACTCGTACTATTCCATCCATATATTCGTCTCGTCTTCTTCGTCCCATTTGTTCCTGACCCATTGTTTGAAGTTCTTCTTTATAACTTACAGTATATATATTCAACATGTCAGGGTTTTTTAGAAACTTAAAGGCTTCTATTAAGCAGGCATACAACAACAATTGTGGTGCATTGTTACTAACCCAAGTAGTAGTATTACTTGAGGATAATCCTGTTGGTTGCGCATTATACGCTAATTCAATAGTATAAGCTGCATTCGGTGTTGGAGCAAGGATTATTGTATCATTGTCCCAGTTTGCATAGTATTTTGGAACACCTGTGCTAGTTCTATTTGGCCAATATTCGTTTATGTAAGAAGAATCTTTTTTCTGTAAAGTAACTCTTTCGTTATCTGTAAGTCCCCCTAAAGAACCTGAAGGACTAAATATATGTACATATCTTGCAAATTCAAAGTCAACAGGTAATGCACCAGGCATAGCCACAAATGCGTCACTTGATGTTAAGCTTGCTGTTTTGTATTTTTTAAATACGTCTAAATCTATTTCTCTAAATATCTTAAGTTCTGCGTGTTCTATAATATCGTTAACAATAGTGGTTGTTAAAACATTACTATCTGTTTCGCAATAATCTCTAATTTGTGTTACTAATTCTGAATAAGTTGTCATGCTGTTATAGATACAGGACCGGCCGAAGCTATCCCTCCTCCTCCTCTTATATTACCTACTGTTGCAGTATCTGTCGATACTGTAAATGTGTATGTATTGTCATCAACTTTTGTAATTGTATAACCTGCAGACCTGGTAATGTTTGTAATAGTAATACCATCAAATCCAACCACATCTCTAAATCTAACTGTATCACTACTAGATCTACCGTGTGATTGTTCTGTTACAGTTATAACACTTGTTCCAGCGTTAGATGTTTTAAAAGAATTAAGACCTAGTAAGCGTGAAACTGCTGTTTCTTCTCTGTCCGGTCTTGCGTTTTGTAATGCTTGTCTATCAGGTTTATGTGATCTTAATTCTAGTTGTGGATGTTTTGCTTCAAACTCTGATTGATGTACAAAAGAACCATTCCATTCTTTTAACATTTCATTGTACGGAAAAGCCATACCACTACGATCTGATATTGCTTTTGATTTTTTCCCTGATGCAAAATTAGACATTTGGGTAATACGCCTGTGGTGTTATGTGTGTACTAGTAGAAGAACCATCTTCAATTAATGCACGATTTAATTCATCTTCATACAACAATTTCATTTGTTGTACTAATTCTGGTTTAGATTTTTGTGCTAAATAAAAACTTAATCCTGAAACCATGCACGGAACAAACCTATACGGTACATCGGTTGCATTAGTATAATCTCCTGCATCTTGTATTCTTTTAACATAATACAAATGCATATCTCTACTAGCAGCAGTTGAGTTAGGTGTTGGATAAACAAAAATATTTACACGATCAATTAATCTTTGAACGTAATATTGTGTTGGTTGTCCAGTTGATAGTTTGTTAGAAATACCAGAATAAGTTGATCTGCTAATCTTGGTTAAAGCTATGTCTTGTTGACTACTTTGAGTTCTGTCCGTTCGATAAGTTGCTTCAAGAACATCATCCATACCATAAACACCGTTTGTCGGTGTAGTGGTAGCACTTGTTCCATCTGTGCTTGCTCTGTAAAAAACGTATTGGTTTTGGTTTTCTATTAAATCGATATTTGTTTCATCTAGTTCCCAATAGTGCAAACCCCTATTACCCCATTCTTGAAACATTATATTTAAAGAACGTCTAGCTGATTTAATTTGATAACCATCTAATTGATTTATACCAATTCGTTGATAAGCTTCCTCTACAATTTCATCAATTGCAAAAGTCTTATCGAACGTTACTGTGTTCGAAGTAGTGTTTGCCATATGCTACCTCTTATTAAACTGTACCAGTTTTAACAAACTCTGCTACAACAGTGTACATATTACCATCGTCCGCTTGACTTGGTATAACAAGATTAATATCACCGTTAGTATTAGCATCTGTGCTTGGTGGTAATCCGCCAAACTCTCTAAAATCCCAATAACCTGTACCTACTAAACCTAGCAACGGTCTGTCGCCATCTGAATCTTCAAAATCTAAACGAGCGTGTGAATCTCCACCATCGCCCGTATCACATGCAAACCAAATTCTTTGTAAAGCTCCTCTTGAATCTACTCCTCCGACTGTAGGAGAATGACGCTCTGAAGCATCAAAAAATACTGTTGTGCTACCAGATCCATCTGATTCCACAACTATTTTAAGTGTTACTCTTTTATCATTTTCTTGCAGTACCTCTGGTCCTGTTACTGTATCTGCCATTTGTTTCCCTCCTTAATTAAGAAACTTGTGGGGCCGAAGCCCCACATTAGTTATTTTTTGTTAATGTATGTTCATCCAAATTAATGAATACTCAGTATCTGCGCTAACACACATAACTTGTCCAATAATTTGACCTTCTGCGTCTGCATCAGAATCTAACACTTCAACTGCTCCTGCAGTTCCGTCTGAACGAACTGCTGGTGATGTTAGGGTAAGAGTACCGTCAGTTAACAATGCAGCTGGTCCTTTAGTTTGGAACCAACCAAAATAGTCAGCTGTCATATCAACAGTTGTTGCGCCTACACATGCACCTGTATGTGTAGCTGGTGCTACAATAAGATTTCTGTATGCGTTTGGCATAAGTGTTAATTGAGAACTAGTTGTTAATGCTGTTTTTAAATCATCATAACAAGTAATAACAACACTTGGATCATCTGAGTGATCATGAACAGGGTGAGATTTAACTCTCAAACATTGCCCTTCACCATTCACATCATTAACAAATAGATAACCTTCAGCATATTGATTAAGCGTAAGGTCTGTTCCGTTTGTTTCCACAGATATTGCTGTTTCACCAGCAGCCACAGTTGCCGTTGCAGTCATGTCTGTGTGGTGAGCAACTTCTGTTACGTGTTGCACAAGTTTACCAGCGGTAATTGCAGTTCCACCACATTCTCCATATACAAACTCTCTATCATTGTAGATTAGTTTAGTTCCTAGTGGAAATAGTTGAGTTGCACTTTCAGAAAAAGGATCTGCTGTAGCAGCAGAACTTCCGCCTTTACCGATAATTAAATCAGCAGGTCCATATCCAGTAGCAGCTGTGTACTTCAGGTGTGAACCAGTTGTAGTAATCATTCTACCAGATGAATCAAACGTCATTTTGTCTGTATAAGCACCAGTAGTTGAGTTTTTAGAAACGACCTTTAGACCAGATTCTGATCTGACCGTTCCGCTAAAAGTTGAATTAGCCATATTTGTCTCCATTCCGCCAACATAGTCTGAGACTTTGTCTACTGCACGAGTCTATGCTGACTATTTATAATTTGTGCAGTTTAATGAATATACTCTTTTAATATAGGGATTGCAAATAAAAAGGGGCGCCGAAGCGCCCCTAATTTAATTTAGCGTCAGTTAAACTTACGCTCCTTCAGAACCAAAGATACCTCTCCAGTCAGAAAAGCCGAAGCTGTATCTTTCCCTAGCTTTGTATCTCATGTTGCCTGTGTCGAAGTCACCTTCCATCGCCGTTTTAATTGGGGCGCGAACCATGTGCTTCAGTCCATTAGGAACATCAGTTTTAATGAAAAATGCGTCTGTATCTGTTAGGAAGTTGTTAACCACATATCCTTGTGGAAGCATTCCCATAGATTTAACAGCATTGATATCATTATCTGCAGTGCCGACTCTTTGAGCTGATTTTAAGATTCTTTCAGCTGTAAATTGTAGAGCAGAAGGAATAATTAGTTTCATTCCTCTTGCAGCAATTTTTAAGCCTCTTTCATCTTTGAAAGCAGCGATATCGATTAGAGCTTGCTCTAATGATGTTTCTGATAAGTCAGAAGCAGTACTTAGTTCGTTTCGGTTAGTTGAAGATGATAATGAAACGTGAGCACTTGAGAAAAGCTCAACTCCATCTCCACCAGTGAAAGCACTATTAAATCCATTGTTTAATACGTTAGCAGCTTTAATCTGCTTAGTATTAGCCATAGATCTTGCTAATGCTTTTGTATAACGAGTTGCGATTCTATCATACAGGTTATCCTCAACAGCTTCCTCAGTAATAGAGAAAGCGAGAGCAATTGTCTCGTGAGTGTAACGTGCTGTGAAAGATTCTTGTGCATCGTCATATCCAACTGCAGCACCTTCTTGTTTAGTGTTAGCAGTTCCGAAACCACCTAGCATTACTTCTTCTTCAAAAGCTCTATCAGAGTTTTCTGTGTCGAAGATTTCTGCATGTTGATTTTCGTAGTTTTTGTACTCAAGGCCGAATAAGGCATTCAAACCCGGCTCGAGTTCTTTCGCTAATTGTGCGCGTGATATAGCCATAATTTATCCTCCTTATACGCCTGTTGTTGCTGGAGTACCAACAACAATTCCAAGACTATCAGCATTAAAGTGTGTAGTAAATCTAACTAAACATGGGATACCTGCTGCTGTGAAATCAGCGTTGTCTGGGTCATCGACCCAGCCTGTTAATCTTAGCATTAATCCTGCTGTTGTAGCTAGAGTACTGACACCAAGGGCAGCTTGAGATTGACCATTTACAGTCGATCCACTTGTTCCACTTGACATATCAGCATTTAAGAACACACTTGCTCTTGTGTTAGCCTTAGTTGTTAATGATGCATCTGATGCGATAACGAATACTTGATTCGGATCATCAGCAACATATGCTTTAATTGGGTGATTTGAGTCAGCCCCTGAACCCGGCCAATAATTTGAAAAGACGGGTTTTCCGGTAGTAGAAGAAACGTATTCACAACCCATGAATACTCCAAGTGGAGCTACAGTGCCACCGTCAGCCGCACCTACTAAACTAATAAATCCAGTAGATAAAGGTATAACGACAGAACCTTTGTAGATCGCCGTAGAGTTTCCATTAGCAATTTCATACGATGTATAGTTCCCCATACCAGTAGAATTAGAGCCTTGACCTGACTTTACGTAAGGTTTTAGACCATATCCTATAGTGTCTCTATTTGCCATAGATGTTATCCTCCTTAAAGGTTTTTAAGTTAAATGATGGGTAGGAATTACTAAAAAATTAGTTTTTCTTTGAGCCACCAAAAGTTACACGAGTCTGTCGATCTTGATTGATCGGCATACTTGGGTGCTGTTCCTTCAAGACATCGTTTTCTAAAGCTTCATTACGATCAGAATTTAATTGATTAAAATATTCTTCACGTTGCTTTGCGAGCTCTTCGGGTATCCTTGCCAGCACAAGGCCACCAACTCCGATCACTCCTGCGTATCGTCCTTCATCTACAGCTGGATAGTGTTCACTAGGATATTCATCAGCTCTCACTAATTCCCATCCAGATCGCATTCTGTTTGACATGTTCTTTGTATCATCAAAGCCCATACTTTCAGCGCGTATCCATCTGTGTCTGTAACCGTCTGGCGCAGGCGGTGCATCAAGTGATGATGGAGGAGTCCATACTTTAGGCTTTTCTGTTTTTGCCCTAGTTGTACTCGCGCGGGAAGATTTCTTTACTTTTTTATCGTTTGTCATGCTTATACCTCCTTCGCGGCTAATTGTTTCGCATACTCTTCAAGTGGCACACCTAATCTTTTAGAAATTGCTACCTGTGATGGCGTGAGTTTCACAGTTTTTCTGCGTCCTTTTGCGGCCGAACGTTTGGCACTTGCAACATTCTGAACAGGTTGTTCAGGTGTAGTTGAATCCACTTTATCAAATTTGTGTGGGAATTCAAGTCTTATTCTCTTATCAACCTCAGAATAATATTCGTCTGAATTTGGGTCAAAACCTTCTTCCTCAACTAATTTTTTATGAATGTCAAAAGCAGTGTAAGTCATAGCATTATCACTACCAAACCAAGAGTTTTTTAAAGCCCAAGCATCTGCTTTAGGGTCCACTTGTTTTGGTGGAGCAGCTTTAGGAGTTTCTTCTACAGGTTTTTCTGTAGGTGTGTTTTCCTGTATGTCTTTTAATCTAGCTAGTCTAGTTGCATCCATAGATAACTGAGCTAACTCAGTTTGAGCTGCAACTTGTGCTTCTACATCTCCTGCATTAATTGCTGTAGCTAATTTAACTTTAGCAGCATCAAGATTAGTAGTAACTCTTTTTTCAAATTCTTTAGTATAAGAATTATCTAAAGTGTTATAACGATTTTTTATTTTATCTGCTTCATCTTTTTGAGATTTTGCATACTCAATTGCTTCTTCTTTTTGCCTTTCAGCTTCACGCATTTTACGTGTAAGTTTAGCAATTCTTTTTTGTACGCCTTCAGAATATTCACCTAATTCTTCTTTTGCTTCTTTAGGTGCTTCTTCTTTTGGTTCTTCTTTAGTTTCTTCAACAACTATTTCTTCAGCTGGTGTTTCTTCAATGGGTGTAGCTTCAAGATCAATTTCTTGTTCTTGTTCGTCTGCATCTCCAACGTCTATTTGTTTTTCTTCTTGCATAGATTATCCTCCTCTATGTTATATTGCGTGAATAATGTCTTCTGGATTTTCTACAGTCCCTAAGACTTCATCATCGTTTAGCATTCGTATCTCACCACCATCAATCTCCATGCGTGATCCTGCGTATCTCGCAAATACCACCCAATCTTTTTCTTTGCACCAAGCACCTGTAGGATACTTATCTTCATCTTTGTAACATAAATCACCCATCTTCAATACGTATCCAACTTGCGTTGCAACACGTGCGCGATCTAATGTTTCTTGTGCAATTATAATTCCACCTTTTGTTTCTTCTTTAACTTGAAAAGGCATAACAAGTAAACGCCAACCCGTAGGGTTAGGTAATTTTTCTAAATTTGTTTTTGTAGGTGTTTCTTTAGCTTCTTGATCTTCAGCTTTGTATTTATCTTCTAATGCGTGTGACGTTGTTTGGGTCATCTTTATCTGGCTCCTTTGGTTCTAGCAGGTTAGAGAGTTCCTGATTTATTGTATCGATTCCATGAATCTTACCTATTATATATTTATATTCGTCCATTGTGTCAACCCCGCCGTTTGCTAGAGTCTGGACCAGAGCGTCCATTTGGTTTTGCATCGCTCTTTTTAGTTGGTAAACTACGTTTACCGGATCCGTAACTTCTGACATATTTTTTCTTTTTATCTCCTAATTGCTCCCAGAACACGTCAAGCGGATTCGTGGGTTTATCTTCTTCCCCCATTGTTTCCCCCAATGTAAAATTAAGTCAACTATTTTTTCTGATTGTTCTTAAAGATATCTACGCCCTTGAGTCCGTATATGCTGCCCACGACGCCTACAAATAGCATCTGGTACCACATCGGGAGAGCTGCAAACTGTTCAAAGAAAATGTCTATTTTTTCTTTAATCAGTGGATCGTCACTAAACACGCTCCATATTAAAAGTAAAATTGGGAGCGAAATTAAAATCAAAACGAACTCGTCTTTCCATCCTTTGTCATTTGATTGTCTTACAACTTGTTGATATTCAATTTCACCACTAGCCATTTTCTGTGCATGCAACATTGCAGCATCTGACTCGAGCATTTTGCGCTGCTGCCTGTTTTTCATAATGTGTGTGCCAGCGCCGATTGCTAATTTGACTACGTCGAATATCATACAAATATAAGGTATATTAAAGCAACAGCAACTGCAATATCAAAAATACGTCTTAGCATTAGCTTTTTATGTCTTCTAAAAAGATTTTTAAACACGACTTTTATGATGATATTATTGCGACAATAACAACAGCTATTACAACTGCTCCTATTACTTTTGTTTTTACAGACATGTCATTCCACTTGTCCATAATTTTTTCTTTGAGTTCTTCGATCATGATGACCTCCTCTTTTTCTTTTTGTTAGCTTCACTAATTGCAATAGCGATAGCTTGTTTTCTATTTACCACTTTTTTATTGCTTTTACCAGATTTTAGTTTTCGTTTTTTAAACTCACGCATAACCTTGCTAATTTTCTTTTGTTTTTTATCAGTTGTTTTTCCTAAATTTGCTCTTGAGATTGCCATTACGTTAATTGTACAACCTGTAAAGCGTAGTCTTCAGGATAACCCATAGTTATTAATCCTTTTAATTTTTCTAACTGCGTTGCAGTTAAACCACTTATCTCTGGTGATATAGTTTGTGTTTGGTCTACTGTTGGAATATCAACATTAGCTAACAGCCTTTGATCTTGTCCGCCTCCTCCTTCTGGGTTGTTTGGATTACTTGGTGGAGCAGCAGGATCACCTTCATACCCAAAAAAACCTTCAATCGAATCTGTAAGAGAGGCTAAGGATCTAAGTGCCATCATTGTAGGACTAAATTTAGAAACAACACCCATAATATCAGAAAGACTTGATAAACCACCATTACCTTTATCTGAATCTGATGATGCAGAAGAATCAGGTGCTCCATAAGAAGGACCAAAACCTTGGTTTGGGTCGTTTGCATGGTGTCCTCCTCCGTCAGGGCCTCCATACTGTCCTTGATCACTATGACTTCCAGGACCAATACCTAAACCGCCACCGCCGCCTTCATAAAAACCTATACGTCCGCCTTGAGCAGCTCCTTGCCTCATATATAGTTGTGCTAGTGGGTGCATTACTTACTTTCCTTAATAGTTGCTTTCATCTGTTTTATACCATCTTTTGCAAGTGATATTGACGCTCTAAGTTTTTGATGCTCGTCTTCTTGCTGTAATTTGTCGTCAAACTGTTTTTGACCTTGAAGCATCTTAAGTGCATCCATTTCTGACCTAGTTTCGCCTTCTTCTTGCTCTCTTTGCTCTTTTTTAGCTTTTATTTGTATTTCATCGTTCTTTAGTCTTAGTAATGGGTCTGTATCAAGCTGATTTAACACTTTTTTCTCTTCTTCAAGGTACTCAGCCATCGTTTGAGCCACTAATTGTGCTTTTCTAGCCTCAATTTTAGTCTGCGTTTGTTGAATTTTCTGTTGTGCAGCCATTATTTGCGGATTTTGTTGCATTGCTTGCGGATTTTGTTGCATTTGTTGCATCATAGGCCCCATTTGTTGCTGCATTTGCTGTAATTCTTGCAATTCTTCCTTAAATTCAAGCTGAACTTGCTCTTGAGCCATTAAAGTTATGTGTTCTAGTATGTTTTTTTGCAATAAACCCAAAACTTGTGGATTAGTTCTAGCAATCATTGTGCCCATAAAGCTTAAGTGTGCATCCATGTGAGCTTGGTGATCTTGTCCAGGGAATGCTTTAAATGGTTGGCCTGATAGTGCCATCATATTTTCTGTAGCAGGGTCCATTGGTTTTGGTGGTTGTTTCTTTTTTAGAATTAAGTCTATGTCTTTTATTCCTAACGCTTCATACATATCACGATACGCTTGATACAAGTTATGCATCTTTGGATTAGACATAGCTAATTGTAGTTGTGTTTGTGCAACTGTAATTCTTTGTGTTTGCGAAAATATGTTTGGATCTGCAACAGGTACAATATCTATCTTATCGTCAAAGTCTGTTTGTTTAATTTGTCTTTGTCCACCTACAACATCATATGGGTAAACAGGTGGCATGTAAGTTTTAAATGTAGTTGCAAGTAACATGAACTCACACTTCATCGCTGCGTATAATCTTTTATGAATTGCAGACATAACCCGCGATCCACGTTCCAATAATGCAACTGTCGTTCCAACTGCTGCACTTTGATTACCATCACCAACTTGCATATCAGCAATACTCGCGAATCTTTGACCTGCTTGTACAACGACTCCCATTAACTGTAATAGTGTATCGTCTGGTCCTTTAAACGGTAAAGGCATGAACGCGTCACGTAGGTTTCCACCAGGGGCATCAACGTCACGAAACTCGCCCGGCTGCAACGGTTGAGCTTCATCACGAACTCTGATGCCTCGCATCTTGAATCCGGCTGGTAAGTTTGACAAGGTGCCGGCGTCTAAAAGTTGTCGCAATGCTGCAGTTGCAGTTCTTGACAAGCCGCCGATCATGTGGATTAAGCCAAATCCATAGAAGCCTAGCCCTGGTAGAAATTTGAAATGCACAAAATAATCTCTTCTCTTTTTTGTTGGATCTTGTGCGTCGAAGTTTCTGCGAATAGAAAGCACGGTGCCCGTTCCCTCTTCCACTGTTACTATGTATGGAAGTTTAAGTCCTGTTGGTTCTCCGTCTTGTCCCATGTCATTGAATCCATCAATGTCAAGGTCGCAGTGTGCTTCAAGTAGCGTGTATATTTCATCGTTGCTCGTGGATCTTCCACTAATCTCATCCTTCTTATCTTCTACGTCTGAAGGATTGTAGTTACTTCCTACAATGTCAACGTCTTTATAAAAACCAGATAACTGATATTTTAAAACATCATTCTCTGTCATTTTTATTAAATGAATAATAGAATCTGCATCATCAAGTGAAGTTGCAGAATAAGGAACGTACAAATCTTCTGCTGGAACGTATTTAGATACGCAACGATTTAATATAGAATCAAAATAAACTTTTTTAAATGTAGAACCTGATAGTGGTAAGTTAAATAACATTTGGTCAAACTCAGGTTCGTATTCTTTCATGTTTACCATTAACTGATAATTCATAAACTCTTTAACGCGCTCTGATTGGTCTTCTCTTGCTTGATTAACTTTTCCGATAATTTGTGTTCTAACCGGACCTGATGCAGGTAATAATTCTTTATACGCTAGTGCTTGAAATTGTGTAACTGCTTCTGCAAGTACAGGGTGTGTTGCACCTGATGCACCTTGAAAAGGTTCTGATCTATTCTCGTATTTAAATCCTAATAGGTCTAGACCTTTGGTGTATGTATCTTCCCACTCGGATCGCGTAGATTTATATTCAGAATGGTCTTCTATTATTTGTGAGCCTATTTCAGTTAATATATCGTCATCTAAAAACTCTGCTAAGTTTTCTTCGTGTGTTTGTCCACCTTGACCAACAACAGCTCTAGGGTCAAAATTAATTTCTGCTCCACCATCTTCTGTTTGTGTTATCTCAATTGGTTCTTGAGATTGTTGTGCTAAAGCTTCTTGTAAGTCTTTCATCTGGTCTTGTTTACCAGGTGTTTTAACTGTTGTTCTGTTCATATCAAATGGATTTTTCTCAACTGCCATTATACTCTCCTTTTAAATAATGTTCCAACGCCGCCCCCATTACCATATCCTACTCTGCCACCTTTTGCCATGTCATCAAGAATGTTAGGATCTTTTTGCAACTTTTTAAATTCTTCTGCAACTTTTTTTAATTGGTCATCTGAACCAGTTACTAATTTTTCCCATGAACTTAAACCTCCACGCATGTCATCTATGCCACCAAAGTTTTCAACATCTCTAAACTCACCTTTTGCAAACTCACCAGCTTCAAAAGTAGGTTTTCCTGTTACTACTCCTCGTTGCCCTAATTGATTGGTCATAACTTTATTTTCTCCAGGATAATAATCTAATGATGCTTGTTGGAATTCATCTCCCCGACCACTAATACTAATCGCACCAGTTGCTTGATCTTCATACATAACTATTCTACCTTCTGGTAAACTTTTATCTTCAAAAACATATTTAATTTCTGTATCACCGCCACTTGTAAAATCTTTGTAGTCTGGTTCTCTAACTTTTTTACCCGATGTTCTAATTTTATTTACAAGAGCAGGAAACCACATAGGCATTCCATCTACAATAGGTATTGTTTTAGCTGCAGTAGCTGCTGTTTTACCAACTAGTGCTTTTTTCATAAAACCAGGAATCATTGCTAATATTCCAAGTCCACCTGCTCCTTTTAAAAAACCTCTTCTGCTTACACCCTTTTTATTATCAACTCCTTCTGGATCACCCTCTGCATATCCAATACGTCCTCCCTTTGCTTGTTTTTTTCTGCTTGGGTCAAAAGGGAAAATGTCTAATAGCTCATTCGGACCTACATCTCCAGACCTTATTGCGTCAACTGCGTCTTCTGTTACCTTTAATAATGCATCCGCTTCTGCGTTTTTACCCGCTGCTCTTAGTTCTTGTATTTTTAATTTGTTAGCAGCAAGAGCTTTTATAGTTTCAGTTTCATATGCTGTAGTTCTATCTTCTTTTGCCGCTATTTCAGCTGCTTCATCTGCTGCGGTATCAGCTTCTTTCGTTGTAAAACCTGAAAGATTTTCAGTTGCTTTAATATCTCTTGTAATATCAAATTCTTCTATTTCACTCATTAAACCAGAAGTTCCACCTGGTCTTCGATCGGTAACATCTAAAAAGTTTTTAAGAGCTTCTTGATCACCGTACTGCATCCTTTTAGGACTACCTGCTTCGTATCCTTCATTAAGATAATCTATAATAATCTCTTCAACCTCATCTTCTGATTTGCCTGTACGTTTTGAAATTTCTTTAACCGTTGGGTGTCTTGCTATTTTTGTTAACGACGAATCTGACTTACCAAAAGGTAAAACGTCATCAACATCATCACCTAACACTTCATCTACTGCATCCCTTAAAGTTTTGTTTGCTCTTTTTTTTCTTTCAAGAATTTTTTCAAGATCACTTGTTATGTTATCTAAAGATTCCTCAACAGGTTTACCTGTTTGTATATCTACAACTTTGTCTTTTGCTATTTCTTCTTTTAATTCATCAATTGTTTTTTGTGGGCGTTGTTGTCTAAAGCTGTCTTCCATGTCTGTAACAACAGCGTCTTCTAACTTTTCAAGATCACTTTTTGCAACCACGTTTCGCGCTTCAGCATCAGCAATCTGCTTTTCAATTTTCTTTAAACCATCTATTTGTGAATCTATTTTAGTGGTACCAGCAGCTGTAGTTTCAATTAATTTTTTAAGTTCATCACCAATCTCCATTAACTCTTTTGATTGCGTGGTTCCTGGTTTAGTTTTTGAAACCTTACCAATAAGGCTTTTAAATAAATTTAATAAATCGTCGAGCATTAATAATACGTCCTTTGTTGCGACGGTAGTTCTTCATCTTCGTAATCTTCTGGATGTTCTACAAAACCACCTTGTCTAAACCTCATTACGGCTTGAGTCATGCTGTCCACTAAGTCATCGTGTTCGCCTAGCGGGAATGCAGCGCATTCCTCAATTACCTCATCTGCAAACTTTCTGTCTGGTGCCCAAATCATTCCTGATTCAAATAAAGGCGCTACAGAGTTTACTCTAGTATGTTTATCATTTCCTTTGCTTGGTGTAAAGTTAATTACAGGTATGCCAAGCTTACGTAATTCATAGGTTAATGGCAGTCCTGAAGCTTTAGCCTCTACAATTACAGTTTCTGGTTTCCAATAATCATACTGTTCTTTTGCAATTTTTCTAAGCTCTGGAAACTCATATCTGTCCTTTATCATATCAACTAATATAAGCATTGGAGCACTATCCTCGTCTTTTTGGAACACGCCCCACGTAGTAATAGCGCTGTAGTCAGCAGTTTCTTTTTTCATAAATGCAGTATCATAGGATTGTATTACATGCATCAATGGAGGTAATTTATCTTTTTCCCAAGTTTGCCACCACTCACGTTTAATAATACTACCTTCTTCTGCTGTAGGATTCTGTTGGTATTGTGCATTCCATTTTTGTATACTAACGGATGCCTTCACTGCTTCTAATTCTTCAACCTTCCAATAACCAGGCCAAACTGGATTACCACTCGGCAAAATTGCCGGGAACTCTATTACTTCCCACTGGTCTGCTTTTGGTTCTTTTTGTGCTTTTATCAGCTTACCGGTTAAGTCTGCTACATTCCATCTAGTCATAACTAAAATAATTCTACCACCAGGCTGCAAACGTTGTCGTGGACCTGACGTGTACCATTCGTAAACCCTGTCGTATGATGCCATGTTTAATGCGTCTTGTTCAGAATGCGGATCATCAATGATTAACAAATCCGCACCACGACCAGTAATTGAACCACCAACACCAGCTGCATAATATTCACCACCTTGTGCTGTTTCCCATTTACCCGCAGCTTGTGAGTCTTCTCTTAATCTTGTGTTAAAAATATCTTGATACTCTTGTGTATCGATTAATGTTTTTGCTTTACGACCAAAACGTACAGCAAGTTCTGCATTGTTTGTTGCTTGTATAATTTTTAATTTTGGATTGTTACCAATCATCCATGCAGGTAAAAAGTTGGATGCAAATTCAGACTTCGTGTGCCGCGGTGCCATGTTAATTATTAAACGTTTTAATTTACCATTAGCTACACGATTAAATTTTTCTGCCATTATCTTATGATGTTCACCTTCTATAAAATCAGGCCACATATGTTTTACGAAAGCTAAGAAGTCATCACGGACCGCTTGATCTTTTTTCTTTTCATCAAGAAGTAACATCGCTCTTAAATATTCTTTTTTAGCGTCTGGTGGAAGATGGTTTATTTGTTCTGGTGTTAGCATTTGAAAAAATTTTATAAAAAATTTTGCACCTTTACTTTTTAAAGTGAAAATGATTTTAACTCATATCTATTTATGAATCAAGGCAATATATGGTATCTCTAGGGACCCCTATACACAATATCTGGGGTACCCCCCTTAGTTGTTGTGGATAAGCTAGATTTAATAGGGACCCCTCACTTGACATTTGATTGTGAATATGGGATAAGATGATAACGCTCGTTATTGTGTTCTTGCGTTACCACTAAAACACAGCTGGGCTACTCAATGACTAAGCATCAAACGCGAGAGCCCAGCAGTAAATGAAAGGATAACATTATGACTAAAGCAATTATAGAGATTACTTGCATGGTATTACTTATGGTATGTACTAGCTTGTTTATGTGGACTGGTCAGTTCTGGTTCATGTTAGGTTGTTTCTTATTTCTATGTATTTACATTGCG
>VTLG01012389.1_pt1 | contig 19965 bp, 12 predicted proteins | sample 4694571 | NCBI WGS metagenome assembly VTLG01 (sample SAMN12604809, study PRJNA352737) | marine metagenome | biome: ENVO:00000447; feature: ENVO:00000209|ENVO:00000569|ENVO:01000036; material: ENVO:00002151; isolation source: viral sequences binned using virsorter ... | reverse complement strand
CTGTACTAAACCCACGTCAATACTATGCTCTAGTATCACAGGTTTCTTCTAACATCCTCAACAGAGACTATGGTAACTCACAAGGTAACCTGAACTCTGGTGAAGGTCTAGTTGAAATTGCTGGTATCTCGATCAAGCGTTCTAACAACCTCCCATTCTTGGCAGGTACTGTTAACCCTGTGTCTGGTGAGAACAACACCTATAATGGTGACTTCTCTACACACTGTGGTTTGATCTATCAGCGTGATGCAGCTGGCATCGTCGAAGCCATTGGACCACAAGTCCAAGTAACAGGCGGCGACGTATCCGTACTGTATCAGGGAGATGTACTCGTAGGAAGGCTCGCAATGGGCTGTGGAACACTCAACCCTGCAGGTGCAATCGAACTAACCTCAGCACGTAGCTAATTATGTCTCTTAATCCTGGAGTAAGTACAACTATAACCAGGGAGAAAGGTCAGTCCAGCACTCTTAGTGGGATAGGACAGGTTGACAAATCAGTCACTAAAAACCCTCCTACCCCTCTAGAGTATGGGCGGAAGCATCTTAGCCCTGCTAATATAGGTACCGTTTCTTAACTAATTAAATATTATGGCAGTACCAACCGCAGTAGCTGGAGCAGGGATTTGCAAGGGAACTGAAACCCGCATCTCTCCTTCAGATACAGGTAAGACAGGCAGCGCATCAGCTGTCTATTCTACAACTCAAAACTTAAGATTAGCATATGGAACAGCCGGAAACTCCGGTATATATGATACATGTGCTGTAGTGGCAGGTCAGTATACCTAGCCATATATAGGGGGGTTCTCACGCCCCCTTTTTTTTATTCATAAATCTTTATACCTATGACTACCACAACCGTTGATATCGATACCGAACTATCCGCAGTCAATGCGATCCTGGGTAGCATAGGTCAATCACCAATCTCTGGACTTGACTTCGCTAACCCTGAGATATCTTTTGTTTACAACTTATTAAAAGAAAGTAATCAAGATGTTCAAAGCGAAGGCTGGACATTTAATCTTGAATACCACATAAAAGAAAACGTAGCTACTACAGATAACAAAATCATTATTGGTTCTGATGTTATCCGTATAGATATGACAGATGCGTGGGACAAGACCCGTGATTTCGTTAGAAGAAAAGATAGTGATGGTATCTGGAAGATGTATGATAGAGTAAACCATACATTTGAATATCCAGATGATGATTATTTCTATGTAAATAAAGCAAGACTACTTGAATTTGAAGATATACCTACAGTATTCCAAAGGTATATAACATATAAAGCATGTGGAAGAGCTGCAGTACAGTTAGTATCTAATGCTAATCTACAGAAGATGTTACAACAGTATGAAGTACAAGCACGTGCTGCTGCTATGGAGTACGAATGTAATCAAGGTGACCATAACTTTATGGGATGGCCTGATGAATCTGCTTATCAATCCTTTAAACCTTATACAGCCCTAAGACGATAATGGCAAGTGTAACTCAAAAAATAAATAACTATGTCTTAGGTATGTCTACTCAGCCTGATGAGATGAAAAGACCAGGACAAGTTGTTGACTTAGTGAACGGAGTACCAGACGTTGTTACGAATTTAACTAAACGTCCTGGTAGTTCATTGGTAACCACTTTATCACCATCCACTGCTGCTAACTCTAAATGGTTTCATATTTATACAAGTGATACAGAACAATACATTGGACAAGTTGCACCTGCTGGAACTGTTAAAGTATGGAGATGTAGTGACGGTGTTGAAATACCCGTGGATTACAATCCTCTTGGTTCAAACACTGTTGCATCTTACTTAGATAACACTGAGTTATTAGATGAGACGTCTTCTGACATACAAGTTACAACTATTAACGAAACTACTTTCTTTGTTAATAGGCAGAAGGCTACAGCAATGAAGACTGATGCAAACTCTTTATCACCAGCGAGATTAAACGAAGCTTTTATAGAATTAGATACTATATCTTATGGCAAGCAATATGCCTTGGATATATATGATCCGAATGATAATACAACTTATTCATACACACGTGCTACACAGATAGTAGTTGATGAAGAAGGTACTTTTGGTGGGACAAATCTAACAGCAGAACCTGGTGACGGCTCTTGTGCTGGTATGGGTAGGGAGTATGTTTTCGCGGAAAGCGGTACTGATAAATTCGGGACATCACCACCTAATATGTCTGCTAATGGTAAGACAAATCTAAGGTATGAGCTGGACACACGTTGTACACCTCAACCTTCGACTAATAGTGGAGATACAATTAGTGGTGATGATTATTATGACGCTTATGCACCGTATTGTAAATTACAGTTTGGTGGAGAAGGTTGGACGACAAACGACACACATGCTTATACTTCTAAAAAAGGTGTAGTTACAACAATAACTATTAAAAATCATGTAAACATTACTTCACGAGGTAACGTAGCACTTGTACGACCAGCTCCAACATCTTCAAATAATGAGGAGCATGTATCAGCAGCTGGTATATTAGGTGATCTTAAAGCAACATTAGATGCTATATCTGGTACAGGTATTACAGCCACTATTGTTGGTAACGGTATACATTTATACAGAAACACACCTTTTGGTGTCAGCTCGCCTGAAAGAAACTTGATGAATGTTATCACAAGTGAAGCGAATAATATAGCTGACTTACCACGTACATGCAGACACGGTTACGTTGTACGTATTGTAAACAGTGGTGAGGATATGGATGATTACTACCTACGCTTTGAAGCTGAAGGTGTAACAGATGATCTTTCACAAACTGGTACATATGCTAGGTCTGGTACTACAGTGACAGTCACAGCTACTGCACATGGTTTAGCAAATGGTGATACAGTTTTCGCTGACTTTACTAGCGGTGCTGCTACAGATGGATTGTATACAGTTAGTAGCTCAAGTACCAATAGTTTTGTATTAGCAAGTAACTCATCATCTGGTACAATCTCAGCAGGTGAGACAGTTACATTCACACCAGCTCGCTTCGGAGAGGGCGTGTGGGAAGAGGTAGCCGCACCTAATGTAGAGATAGAGATAGATAAAGATACAATGCCTCTGAAGCTGACTAGGGTATTACCTAGTACACAGTATACAATAGCTACAACAGCTGTTGATACTAGTGATGGCTCAGGTGATACTGATAATGTAATAACTATTACCAATCACGGTATACTTACAGGAGAGAGAGTATTATATGATAATGGTGGTGGTACAACGCTTGGAGGTTTATCAGATGATACTGTTTATTATGCTGTTAAAGTAAATGCAAATGTGATTAAATTAGCAACTACTTCAGCTAACGCAACAGCAGGGACTGTTATCGATTTAACTGGTACTGGTAATAATGCACAGACCTTAACACACGGTCCGTCCTCTATTAACGGTGGTGCTCAATCTCACTACCCTAATGGTATCTTTAGATTTGGTTACCCTGATTGGGGTAAGCGTGACGTAGGTGATGATATCACTAATGCTCCACCGTCCTTCATTGGATATCCTATTCAGAAGATGCTCTTCTTTAGGAATAGAATAGCCTTACTTAGTACAGAAAATGTTATTTTATCTAGAGTTAATAACTTCTATAATTTCTGGGTTAAAACTGCTATGGCTATTTCCAATGCAGACCCTATCGATTTACAGTCAAGTTCTACGTACCCGACTAAACTTTACGATGCAATCGAAGCGAACACAGGTCTAGTTATATTCAGTGCGAACGAGCAGTTCTTATTAAGCTCTGGTGCTGAAGCTTTACTTACACCTGAAACTGCTAAGGTTACTTATCTATCTTCTTATTCCTTTAATAAAAGCACCGAACCTGTATCATTAGGCACTACTATTGGTTTCTTAAACAGTACTGCTAAGAATGCTAGGTTCTATGAAATAGCCAATGTTAATGCTAGGGATGAACCTGACGTTTTTGAGCAAAGTAAAATTGTTGGGGAATTATTTCCTATAAATACTACTACAATATCTGAATCTAATGAAAATGATTTAATTCTATTCAGTACAGATAGTACTTTACACACAGCTACAAACGAGATGTGGGGGTATAAGTATTTTCAATCGGGTAATAAACGTGCTCAGTCAGCATGGTTCAGATGGACTATGCCTAATAATGTTATCTACCAAACTATATTAGATGATGTATGTTATGTTGTGCTTAATACAGGTAGTACATATACCTTTGAAAAATTTGACATAAAATTAAAATCGGATACAGATTTGATAGGAGATGAACCTGACGTTAATAGAGTGTATTTGGACACCAAGAAAACCATAGCCTCTGGTGATATAACATATAACACTCAAACTGATGTATCTACATTTACTTTAGGTGCAGGATACTATAGCTCACGAACATTAACAGCATATTGTACAACAGATAGCGATGCTAGAGGTAAGAGTTATGATATACCAGCAGCTAAGATAACAGGAACAGCTCCTAACCAAACAGTGACCTTACCTGGTAACTGGAAGACTTCTACTAAAGACGGTAGTTCAGTTAACACAGATTTAATCATAGGATATGAATATGAGTTCGAAGTAGAATTTCCTAAGATATATATGACTAGAGCTGAGGGAGAGAAGATAAGATCTGAAACCCGTGGTTCACTTACACTACATAGGATGAACTTTGACTTCGGTGATGTAGGTGTTATTGACGTTACCTTAAAACGTAGAGGTAGGGCTGATTATACATACACTGTTGAGTCCCTTGAATGGGACAATATCAATGCTAGTGAACCAGCTATAGCATCTAGCTACTTACATACTATACCTGTATACGATCGAAATATAAATACAACTGTATTCTTAAAATCAAATCACCCGTCTCCAGCTACGATTCATTCAATGAATTGGGAGGGAGACTTCTCACCAAGATACTATCAACGTGTCTAATTATATTCACCCAATTACAATGGAGGCTGCTGTTGAGGTAGCCTCTAATCTTCGACCTGACGATTATAAAGAAGTGTTTGAAGGCCACGGCCATTTCCCACTTTTTCATATTCCAATGGCTGCTTTCAACGGAGACACAGTATGGTTCGAAGTGCCAAACGGTAAGACTGCCGGATTGGCAGGAGTGCAAGAAGGAGGACAAATATGGATGTTATGCACACCAGCTATCCATGAATTTCCTTTAACCTTTGCACGTGAAGCTAAACGATTTATAGAAAGCAGACAAGAAGAACTCCTTTGGAACATTGTAGATAAACGGAACACCGCTCATCTAAAACTTCTAAAGTTTCTGGGATTTAAGTTTCTACGGGAACTAAAACATGGTCCCAACCAATTAACCTTTATAGAATTTTGCCGTGTGCGATCCAGTATCAGCCGGAATGTTTGCCCTACAAGCGGGCGGACAGGTAATGCAACACCAAGCTCAGGGGGCAGCCGTCAAAGGCAGGAACCGAGCTAAGCTAAGAAACTTCGAAGAACAAAATCGTCAGTACAAGCGTGAAGTCATGCTTGATAATAACGAATGGAAAAACGAAGTACAAGTTGCAGACATAGAACAAGATCAAATTTATCAAGCTATGGTTCAGCAATGGGGCGAACAAGATCAACAACTTGATAAGATCTTTGCTCAAGGAGATCAGAAGATAGAGAAAGCTATAGTTGAAATGTATGAGAATGATTATGCAGGCACACAAACAGGTAGAACTGCAGGTCGATTAGCAGCTAAGAGTGCTAAGAAACTAGGTCAGTATAAATCAGAGGTGTTGCATAATATGATGATGGCTAAGGATGAAGCAGCCTTACAAGCAGAAGGTACTCATATGGATGCACAAAGTAAATCTTGGTCTACATATGAGAAAATACGATTCTCACCTGTACACGGTCACACACCTATGGCCCCAGAGTTAGAAGCTAAACCTGGTATGGGAGGATTAATACTAGGTTTAGCAGCATCTGGTTTAGGAGCAGCGAAAGCTGGTGGTATGTTTAAAGCACCGGATATAGGAGGCGGTTTAGGAGTAGCAGATACAAGTGGTATGGGTAGTCTAAACCAAATAACAAATTCAAATATTGGGTCAGGTATGATGCCAACTGGAGGTATGGGAGGGATGACAGGTTTTGAAGCTGGAACACCTTTACTTAATACTCAGTCTATAGCTGATCCTAATATGAATTGGGGTGATGCTGGTAATCCATTCCAATCGGGTGCCCAAGCACATTCCTTAGATTATAGTAGTGATTTTACATTTGGGAATAAGCTATGAGTTATTCAAGAAACATAGCAAGGTTGAAAGAAACCTCTAGAGCTAACTTAGCTTTCTCTTCTCAACAAAGAACAGAAGCTGCGAATCGTGAAGGTCAAGCTGGTATTGATCAGGCTAAAGATGTAGCCACTAAATTATCTCATTTCTCTAAAGAACTTGGAGAATGGAGATTAAGAGATATAGCAGAAAAAAAGAAAAAAGGTAAGGCTGAAGCTAGGAAACATGCAGTTGCTGATGCTGAAGCTATTGCAAAACTTGCTGAAGAATTAAAAAGAACAAAGCAAGAGGATACACGGTATCAAGAAATCAAGCAGGAAATGCTTAAGCTTGGTGGTGCTGATGTTTATCCTGATGCAGATCGTATAGCACATTTATCACCTTGGGGACAAGTAGGTTACGCTAAAGAAAAGTTACGTGCTTTTAACGAAACCTTTGATGATAAACTTGCACATTCTATGCAGAATAGTGAGAAGGCTATCACCATTTCAGGTGTAACTTTCACACCAAAGCAGTTACGAGATAATAATATACAAGGATTACCTTTTAAAGAAGCAGCCGTTAAAGTACTATCAGAAGATATTAGATCAGCTTCTGGTGTAGATAAATTCTCACCTGAATTACAAGCATTAGCTGGTACAGATGAAGCTATACTTAAGTCCCAAGAAGGGCAAATGGCTAAGTATAGAGAACGATATAATATAGATTCTTCACATAATACTAGAGTAAAGGCTCAGAAAGAATGGGCTGGTTCTGCTAAAACAGGTGAAGATCTACATAGATTATTCCTTATACAATCTAATACTGTTGACGCTAAGAATAATATTTTAGGTAATACAGGTGGTTGGAATTCAGTAATGGGTGTGCTCGAATCTGAAGGTATAGCATCGGGAGACCCTTATTATGCTGATAGAATGGGTGCTTTAGAACTACCAGAAAGTTTAAGACAACAAGTTGGTGCTAAAAAAGGTACTACTTTTGCTCAACAATGGCCTGGTAGATTTGCTAAACTTAAATCTGATATTAAAGCGGGTGAAGTTAAAGCTAACAATGCTGAATTAGCGTATCAAAAGACAGCTGGTACAGAACTAGAAGCTCAATTTATTGAACGTGCTAGAAAAGGAGATTTAACTACAGATCAAGTCAATCAATATAAACGTAGATTTGGTGAACTAGGTCTTGCTATACCTGCAGGTGTAACTAACTATGAAACAGTTAGTATGAGAGATCAACGGGAAGATGAGGGAGCAATTAAAGCTCTTATGGCTAGCCAGAATGGTTATATATCTAATGAACAATTAGATGGATTCCATCCTCTTGCTGCTTTAGAATACAGAGAGAAAGCTGATAGACTTGAGAAAGCTGCTCTTAAGGAATTTGATGCACAAGAGAAAATTAAAGGGGATTTAAATACTGTCTTTACTGGTATGGGTATCAAGGCTAATGAAAAGAGTCCAGCTTATATAGAAGCTTTATCTAATGCTAAACAGGACTATGCTCGTCAGTATAATGACTATATAGCAATGGGGCACAGTCCAGAACATGCTAGTCATTACGCCCTACATGGTAAGCCAGGTGAGGTTAAAGATGCAAAAGGCAACCCAATACCAGGTAGAATGGGAGTGCTCACAGAGATCAAACAGAACGGTGCTAATAGTAAATATGTCGTAACAGGTCAAAGTGTTGAAAGAAGTTTAAAACCTGGAGCTATAAGAGTTGCTAGAATAGCTAGCGGTAAAAGAGAAATGCTAGATGATCCTAATATTATACAGAAAGGAGTTATTGGTGGTGATTATGGTCATCGTCAAATTACTAGTATTAAAAATAATTTAGAGAAGCATGGACCAAGAGGTCTTCGAATGGATAAAGGTGCTTTAGCTTATTATGAAGGGCTAGCACGTGGTCGAAATCCAAGAGAAGGTGGTTGGTGGGGATTAGTAGATGCCCAACTTAAAGCTTCAGGACATGAAGGTTTGAATCCTGAAACAGTACCAAGAGCAGTTACTGTCATGACTGGTAAAGATAAACAAGGTAATACTATGCCAGATCCATTTGGCTTAGTTATTCTACAACGTAGGATATCTAATGCTATGAAATACCCATCCGCATATAATAATCGTTATATACAAAATACACTAAAAGATGGGTACAACAATAATGGAACTTCTGTCTTTGATAGACCTGAAAACCAAGCAACTTATTTACAATAATGGACGTACTTAATTTTGATCCTGCTGCGGTTTCAGGTGACGCTACAACAGAAGTAGAAGGTTACGATGATCATATCGAACAGATTGAACAGGCGTATCCTGAAGAAGATTTTCGAACACCGGCAGAAATAGAAGAAGAGAATGAAGTTCAAAGAGATGGGGAAGTTACTCCAGTTGCTCATGAATACGATCCCAATGCTACAGGAACTACACCCGATACAGAAGTAACACCTACAGAAGTAGTCGGTGCTAGTACTCAACTTAGTGATGAAGAATTTTGGCGTAAACCAGAAATAGATCTTCCAGGACCGCTAGGTAATTGGGAATTATATAACCCTCATCTAAAGAATGCCCTTCAAAATGCAGATCAATACGGTTATATGCCTTCAGAGTTATTAAGAGATCATGAAGGTAAATTAATAGATGATGGTATAAGAAGAACTAATAATCTAAACTGGACTTATCTTGAGAAAGAACATAAATCATGGGAAACTTACGAGAAAAATGGTGGAGATGCTAATCTAGAAAACCAACTCTGGATGATCAATCAAATTCGTAATGATCCAGAAATGTTGATTAGGCATGACAGAAATGGAGATGGACAATTCACTATTTCTGACTGGCATAATGTAGGTACTCTTTCACCAGAAGATGATGCTAGACTTACAGAAGCATGGTTAAAATCTTTAGAAGATAAGAATATAACTAGACGAGGTAAAGAGTTTTTCCGTCAATTTGCAGCTGATGGTTTTGGGTTACGATTACCGTTTGGTATAGAGATAGGTAAGTTGGATACTAATATGGCTAGGTATACTAATACCAGGCGCTTACAAGCAATAGGTCCAGACCATTTAATGAAAGAAGATGGTGAAAGTACTAGACAAGCAGCTTTAGGTTCTTTATGGGATCTAGGTAAAGATCTTGCTTCAGTTCCTGAGAAAGCTTTCGCTGCTATTACACAAAGTGAGTTTGCTACTGGAGAAGAAAGTAATGATTGGTTTAATGAAGAAGTTTTCGTTAAACATGATGCAAAAACAGATGACTTTCTATTCCGTGAAGACGATCCGCTATCATTAGGATATCAAATAAACCATCCTGTTAATAGAGTATGGAGTGATGCTGTTACCTATGATGTAATGTATTATGGTGTTCCTATTGCAGCTATGGCTGTTGCAACTAAGGGCGCATCTCTTACTTTAGGAGCTGGTACTTTAGGAGCTACTAGTCTTGCTGGCAAAACTGGTGCTGTACTTGCAACTACGACAGCAGCAACTGCTATAGAAACTGCACCATTAGCACTTATACGTGATACCACTCATAAAGGTATGGGTAATTTCTATAATGAAAATACCATGATGAAGAGATATGCAGATGCTCATCCAGAAGCTTATATCTTCGGTATGCAGATGTCAGAGTTTCTCGAAACACCACAAGGTAGACAGTTCTCACATATGGGTGATGAAGTTGTATACGATGCTGCTACTCAAGGAGCCTTGTTTGGTGCATTCAGAGGACTTAGAAGAGGACTACCATCAGTAGCAAGAAGAGCAACTAGGTATATAGAAAACTTTAATACTAGTACTAAACCTTGGTCATCCAATGTTAAGACTAACCTAAGAAACGGACAACATTGGCTACAAGTAAGGAAACAGCAATTAGCAGATAAGATTGAAGCAGGTAGATCCCAACAGCGTATGGCTGAAGAAGGGCCAGCTAGTCCTTGGGTGGAAGATCCATGGACACCTGCTAGTACAAGTTCAACTTATGGATCTTATAAGAATGGTCCTAATCAAGCAGGACAAAGCGTTGCTAAACCAAGAGGTAGTGTATTAGATATTAACAATCAATTAGATGAAATAGACGGTCAAGTTGGTATAGAAGGTGGTTCTACAGATGCTTTATTTACACCTCTTGAGCAAGCACAATTTAGCAAGAGTGGTGTACCAGACCCATGGATATCTGGTAAATTTGATGAGTACTGGAATAGTCCAAACTTAAAAGCTCAGTTAGATTCTTTGAATCCATTACAACGTACTATGGGAGAATACTCAAATAGTACACTTAGAAGAACTCAAGAGATTTTAGGTAGAGATGCTTCATCAGTAAGTCCAAGAGAATTCTGGGGTGATGCGTTTGTTGATACTCCTATAAAACCAGGTGAAGTACTTGATGATATTAAGAAGTTTGTAGTCAAAAACTTGCAGGTACAAGATGCTGTTAATATGACCTTATTAAAGCAGCTTAGAGATACAGCTAATGCTGCGGGGGAACAGATAGGTAAAAATGATTTATTTGCTGTGGACGGCCCAGTACGCAGAATAGCTAATAATCTTGTAACTGGTTTATCTGAAGTTAAAAAAACTCAATTCACTTGGGAATTAGCTCAAAAACGAATAAGAGAATCTGGTGAAGAATTAACGCCAAATATGGTTAGAGAAATAGAAGAAATAGTAGGAAAGAGAGCTCCACAAATTCAGAAAGAAACCGGAGATGGCGTCAAATTAATGATGCAAATGCTAGAAGGTGCTGATGATGATCAGTTATTAGAAGGTGTATTAGATGTCTTCAAAGTATCTAATGATATCCATAACTGGAAGGACTTTGACGCTTGGATGAGGCAGAAGATTAAAGGTGGTGAGTTTAATGGTCAAGTTAAAACAGGTGCTTTGATACATGAACTCCAAGGAGTCATGGTAAACAGCATTCTAAGCGGTCCTAAGACCCCTCTAAGGGCTATTCTTGGTACTACTACTAACTCTTATCTCAACGCTCTTAACGAAGCAGCTGGTGCTACTATAAGAAGACCATTCACAGGTGATGTTGCTAGTCATAAAGCTTCAATGGCTAAACTAAAAGGTATGGTTGAACTCATACCAGAAGCTTTTGAAGTGTTTAGGCAGAACTTTAAAGCTAAATGGAGTGCAGATCTAGCCGATATTCGTACTAGATACTCTGAAGCTCCTACCGGACATGACCAAAATTGGGAGTTATTCGGTAAATGGACTGAACGTAACGGTACTGCAAGCGATAAAGCAGCCTTCTATATAGCCAATATAGCAAGAAATCTTAACAATAACAAGATTCTTAGTTGGTCTCCACGTGCCTTAGCAGCTACTGACGATACATTCAAGTGGTTATTAGCTAGAGCTAGGTCTAAAGAGATTGGAATGAGGCAAGCTTTAGAGGTTGCTGGTAGAGATCATGTTGACTTTTCAGCGGATTTAATGAAGCAAGCCGAAGATATACACATGAAGAATCTTCTAGATGCTGATGGTAACTTAGATATTAGCCAAGATGCTTGGTTAACTAAACAGTTCAAAGAAGTTACTCTTACCTCTGAACTAACAGGATTCTCTCAGAAACTTGATGGTTTATTTAACTCTACTCCATTAATGAAACCTTTCTATCTATTTGCTAGGACAGGTGTTAATGGATTAAACTTAGCCTTTAAAAATACACCAATCTTAGGTGCTTTACATAAAGAATCTTTAGCTATTTTACAACATACTGGTGATGATTTTACACCACTATTTAAGTATGGTATTGAGAATGCTGATGATTTAGCTAATGCCAGAAACCTCTTTGCAGGTAGACAGGCAGTAGGCGCTGGTGTAGTCATGGGAATGGGTGGTATGTACGCTGCTGGTCAACTGACTGGTAACGGACCTGCTGATAGGCAACTTAAGCAGCAATGGTTAAATGCTGGTTGGAAACCTAACCATGTTTATATAGGTGATGTAGGATTTGATTATACTTCTCTAGAACCTTATAATACTATATTCTCCTCTATTGCTGACATTGGTGACAACATGGAACTAATGGGTAGTGAGTGGGCTGAGAAACGTTTACAAGCTGTAGCATTTGTATTAGGTAGAGGTCTGACAAGTAAGACTTATATGTCTGGATTAGATCAGTTAATGCAAGTAGTACAGATGAAACCTGGAGCACTTAGTAAAACAGGTGCTAATATACTTAATAATAGTATACCTTTAGCAGGTCTACGTAATGAGTTCGGTAAATGGGTTAATCCACACATGAATGAATTGAATGGTAGTATGTGGGATTCTATAAGAAATAGAAATAAAGCTTCTGAATTAATAGCTTTAGAACCATTACCTCAAAAGAGTGATCTATTAAATGGTAAACCTATTAATAATTGGAATATTGTAGGAAGATCTTTTAATGCTGTATCTCCTATTCAATTAGATATACGAAACAGTTCACCTGGTAGAAAACTTCTATTAGATAGTAATTATGATTTGAAAACTACAACCTATGCTTATGGTGGATATTCCTTTGTGCAGGATGCTCATGTTAGAGCACACTTCCAGAATGCTATAGGTACTGTTCCAATTACGGTTGGATTTAAGAAGTTTAAAAATGTAGAAGAAGCTTTAAATCATTTAGCAACTAGATCTGATGTTAAAACTTCCATGGCTAAAATGAAAGCCAATGGTAAAAACCCTGCTTTATGGGATGTAGATCCTAACGATTATCCTCATAACACTCTTATTGATAATGTAATGAATCAAGCTAGAGCTAAGGCTTGGGCTAAGATAAATAACCCAAATCATCCAGGTTATACTAGACTTGAGAAATTAAAGGAAGAGAAAGATGGTCAATCTAGTAGAACTAGAGATACCAGATCTGAGATTTTAGAATTAAACTACCCATCAAGACAAGTAGAACAATTCCCTAAGAACTAAATGGCACATACAAAAGTAACAAAAACCTACTCCCAGAATACGGGAGTTGCTAATACATTTAGCTACTCAGGGAGTTTTGATGTATTCAAAGGAACTGAAGTAGTTGCATTATTAGATAACGTAGCGCTAACATATACAGCGACTACAATTAATGAATCCGCCTCCCCCCGTGAATATACTGTAGATACAGCAGCTAAAACCATACATATTGGTGGTGCTGATTTATCTAGCGGTACAATTATAATAAGACCTGAGACAGATTTAGGCTCACCTACACCAAGAGCTGAGTATACTCCAGGTGCTTCAATTACATCAGCTGACCTTAATAATAACCAGAAACAACTCCTTAGAAGAGCTATGGAGTATGAAGAGACTGTTCTCTTCAATACTGGTGGTGTGATGACAGGTGACCTTGGAATAGGTGAAGATCAAACAATCTATTTTGAAGGTGCAACAGATAATGCTTACGAAACTACTCTCACAGTTGTTGACCCTACAGCTGATAGAACTATTACCTTACCTAACGTAACAGGTACTGTCGTAACTACAGGAGACACAGCAACAGTTACAGCCACAATGATGGCAGCTAACTCTGTTGATTCTTCTGAGTTGGTAGATGGAAGTGTAGATAATTCTCACCTAGCTGATGATGCAGTAAACAGTGATGAACTAGCTTCAGGTGCGGTTGACTTAGATCATATGTCAGTCAACTCTGTAGGTGAACATCAGTATATAGATGATAGTATTAAGTCAGCTCATATATCTAATGATCAGATTGATAGCCAGCATTATGCTGCAGGTTCTATTGATCTTGAGCATATGTCCTCTGCTTCAGTAGATTCAGATAATATTGTAGATGATACTATTGTTAATGCTGATATAAATTCTTCTGCAGGAATCTTATTTACCAAACTTGAAAATTTAGATAATACTAGAATTCTTGTAGGTAATGGTTCTAATAAAGCCGCTGAAGTTGCTGTATCAGGCGACGTAACAATTACTAATACAGGAGTTATCAATCTAGCTAACGGAGCTGTAGATCATGCACACTTAGCAGCTGATATTATAGATGGTGATAACATACAAGATGATGTAATAGATTCTGAACACTATGTTGCAGGTTCTATTGATTTAGAACACATGTCTGCTAATTCTGTAGACAGCGATCAATATGTCGATGGGTCTATTGATTTAGTACATATGTCTGCTAACTCAGTAGATAGTGATCAATACGTTGATGGTTCTATCGATAACGAACACCTAGCAGATGATGCAGTAGGAGCCGATGAACTGGCAGCTAACGCTGTGGTTAATGCTTCTGTAGCATCTGGAGCAGCTATTGATCATGCTAAACTAGCAGCTGTATCTAGTGGTAATGTTTTAGTTGGTAACGGATCTAATCAGGCTGCATCCGTAGCAATGTCTGGTGACGTTGCAATTGCAGCTGGTGGTGCCACAACTATTCAAGCTAATGCTGTTGAAATAGGAATGATAGGTTGTGAACAAACAACCATATCAGATAGTGACTCACACATTCCTACATCAGGAGCTGTTGTTGATTATGTTGCAGCTGTAGTTGGACCTATTGGTGGTCTTGAAGTTATAGCAGATGATGAATCATTCCCTAACACAATCCCAGCAGCTGGTGTTGTAATTAGTATAACTGACTGCGCAGGCTTATCAGTTAACTCTAGTGGTGTCTCTACTAATGGAGATGCACTAGATAACTCAACTATAACTATTAATGGATTCCCTAGTGAATTAAGAGGTGGTGTCGGAGGCAATGCAGATCCTTATGTATTTGCATCTGGTGCTGGTTTGATGGTGGTATCCACTGGATCAAGTCATACTTACAACTACCACCAAGCTTTAATAAGAGAAGCTGACTTTGTACAGTTAAGTGATGATATAAACGACTTTAATAGCAGATACCGTATAGGTACAAGAACTGCAAATAACTCCAATACCAATGATGATGGTGACCTCTTCTTCGATACAGGTACCAATAAGATGTATGTGTACGATGGTGCATATGACTCAGGTGGTGAATGGAAAGAAGTTACGTCAGCAGGTGATTATAAATTATTAGGAATTAAAGACAACGGCCAAGCACATAATGGAACTGGTCCTACATTTAATGGATCTAATGATCAATATGATTTATTTGATGGTACATCAGATGCAAGCATTACCAGTGCAGGTCAGTTATTAGTTAGTTTAAACGGTGTTATACAGAAACCAAACGCATCCTATGATGCTAGTGGTGAAGGTTTTGCGCTAGACGGTGCTGATGGTATTAGATTCTGTGACCCACCTCCAAGTGGTTCAGTACTATTTGTAACACAAATTGGTACAGCAACAACTCTAAGCGTACCAGCTGATGACAGTGTAACTTCAGCTAAAATACAAGATGGTGCAGTAGATACAGATCAATTAGCTGCTGATGCTGTAGAAGGATCAAAGATTGCTGACGATGCAGTTGGTGCTGAACATATAGAAAATTTAGATGGAAATGTTAAATGGGTAGATGGTGCTAAAGCGTTATTAGGTACTGATGGTGATTATGAAATCTGGGCTGATACAGCAACTCCACCTGATTTCCACCTCGACCAAACAGCTGATGGTCAGACCACATATATAAGTGCTAAACAGAATGGAAATATTATATTTTGGGCTAATGATACTGGAAACCAAAAAGCAGCTGAATTCAAATGGAGTAATGCTGCAACACCTGTATCCTCTGTAGAATTGTACAATGCTGGCGTTAAAACTGCTAGCACTGTTCCTAATGGATTTAGGATAGATGGAGGTGAAGGAGAATATGCTTATCTTTATATGTATTCAGATGAAGGAGATGATGATGCTGATAAATGGAGAGTAGAAGTAGGTAATGGTGGAGCATATATATTATCCAACTATGCAGGTGGTGGTTGGGAAACGAGTATTGAATGTAATGGTAATGGTAATGTAGAACTCTATTACGATAATGCTAAGAAAGCAGAAACCGTATCAGGAGGCTTTACAGTAACTGGTGTGTGTACTGCTACATCTTTTGCTGGTGATGGTTCAAACCTAACTGGTATATCTGGTGGTGTAACTAGTGATGCTAATGATAATACTTTAGGAGGTACTAATGCTGGTGCTGATATTACATCAGGACAGGGTCTAAGAAATACATTTTTTGGCTCTAATTCTGGACGCTATACAACAACCGGCGATGATAATATCGCTATGGGAGCTTCAGCTTTCATTGGATCTAACTCTACTGCACAAACTGGAAATAAAAATATAGCGATTGGAAGTTACGCACTTGATGCAAATCTTAGCGGAGATTCCAATACAGCTGTAGGTTATGCCGCTTTAACAAGTTCCACTTCGGCATCTGGAAACGTTGCGATTGGCCATGAAGCCTTGACTAGTTGCACGACTCAAGGATATACAACTGCTGTTGGATATAGAGCACTAGCAACTATGCAGACTGGAGCTACTAGTAACGTTGCAGTCGGTTATAAAGCAATGGAAGATGTAACTGTTGCTGACGACGGAGTGGCTGTAGGTTATGGAGCGCTACAAAATCTCACTGAAGGTGTTAAAAACGTTGCTGTTGGAGCAGAATGTTTAGCTACAGTTACTACCGGACAAAAAAATACTGGTATGGGATATTTAGCGTTATATAAGACTACCAATAGTGATAACACTGCGGTGGGTTATATGGCATTATATAACGATGAAGGAGGAAATAAAAACACTGCTGTAGGTGCAGAAGCCTTGAATTCTCAAGTAAGTGGAGTAGAAGCTACAGCCATAGGATATCAAGCTGGTAATAGTTATACTGCAAATGGCGGTGTATTTGTAGGAAGACAGGCTGGTAAAACCAACGCTACATCTCAAGATACTGTTCTCTATATTGCTAGAAATACTGACTCAGCAGGTAATAACGGTACTTGGATTTACGGTAATGATGTTGGTCAATGTATTAATGGTGATAACTCCACAGCTTGGGCTACAACTTCTGACGGCCGATTAAAGAAAGATATTGTAGATAACAATGTTGGACTTGCTGTTATTAATAATGTAAGAGTACGTAACTTTAAATATAAACAGTACAATAAAGATTCCGAAGGTGCTGTAACTACACCTAAAACTTTTGATGATACTATTGATGTAAGTTCCTTTAATTCTGGAGCTACTGCTCATAACTTAGTCATAGGTCAAGGTAAAACTGGAACACAACTTGGTGTTATTGCACAAGAGTTGGAAACAGTTGCACCTAACTGTGTAAGGACTGATGATTGGGGAGCTAAAACAGTTCAAAGTGATGAATTAATGTGGAATATGATTAACGCAATCAAAGAACTATCAACTAAAAATGACGCACTTGAAGCACGTATCGCAGCACTGGAGGCAGGCTAAATGGCATTAACACAAGTAAAAACACTCGGTATAGCAGATGATGCTGTAACAGGAGCTAAGATAGCTGATGATACAGTAGCTGAAGCTAATATGGCCAATGATGCTATTAGTTTAGCTGAATTAAAAGCTGGTACTGATGGCCAAATAATATCATGGGATGCTTCAGGTAATCCAGTTGCTATAGGTCCAGGTTCTGATGGACAGGTATTAACCTCTACAGGAGCTGGTTCACCCCCAGCTTTTGAAGCTGTTCCAGCAGGTGGAGCAACAATTAATAATGCAACTGAGAATGAATTAGTTACAGTTGCATCTACCACCACTCAATTAGACGCTGAAGCTAATCTCACTTATGACGGAAATAATCTCCAGCAATCAATAGATGCAGCTGGGGAAGGTATACGAATTAAGGCAACCGGAGACCATTGGACTGGATTTTACGGAAACTCAAATAGAAGTTCTGCAGATGTCAGGCTTGTAAGCCTTTTAGGTCAGTGGAATGATACCACTGTTGGTGGGATTCACATTCTTTCTGGTGCTGATACTACTAATAAAGATGACGGAAGAATAGCTTTTCACACATCAGTATCTGACGGAAGCGACCCAGTTGAGCGCATGCGTATCGATGACAGTGGGCGTGTAATGATTAACACTACATCTGCTGAAAACGCAGATTCAATGTTAACTATTGCAGAAACATCAGGTCATTGCGAAGTTAATATTCGTTCTAAGAATGATTCAGGTGCAGTATTAAACTTTGGTGATCCAGAAGATTATAATATTGGTCGGATGAAGTATGACCATGCTGCTAATGAATTCCAATGGGATGTTAATAATACCCATCGCCTGAGTCTTGAATCCGGCGGTGATTTAAATATCGAAGATGGTAACTTAAAAGTTGCATCTGGTCACGGTATTGACTTTAGTGCTACTGCTGGTCCTGCTGCTGGTTCAGGTACTCAGGAGCTTCTCGACGATTATGAGGAGGGAACTTGGACTCCTGAGGCGAGATTTAATGATGTCGCCGCAAGCGGTCAAAGTAGTAATGGACACTATGTGAAAATAGGAAGAATGGTCTTTGCTTCTTATCGACTTACATTAACAAATAAAGGTACTGGAGATGGTCAATTCCATATAAATGGTGCTCCCTTTGCTCCTATGACTGGATATTCTGATATTGCTTCAGGTCTTGGTTATTCGCATCGTTTTGCTGATACTGATAACACAAATGGCCAAGTTGAGGCACAATTCTATTCAAGTATAATATATCTTGCATTCCGTGGATTGAACGCAAATACTACTCGATTAACTGATGATAATTTGAGAGATGATTGCGCCTTGAGCGGTATGATAGTTTACTATACAACTGCCTAAACCTATTTTAATTGGAGATTAATCTTAATGGCATTAACAAAAACACTAGAAGAAGACAAAATTGAAGTAGTTAGTGAGTATAAAAATATACAAGTACGGACTGCTGTAGTAATTAAAGAAGACGGGAAAGAACTGAGTCGTTCATTTAATCGTAAAGTATTGAACCCAGGTAAATTAGATGCCTCTGATAACTGGGTAGATACAGATACTACCGGAGAATCTGCTGAAGTAAGAGGTATAGCTAATAGTGTATGGACTCAATCAGTTAAAGATGCATTTAAGGCGAAGCTAATTGCAGAAAAACCTGCCTAGACCGAACCTTCCTAAACCTCTGGACATCCCTCAGATGTACTTCAGACCGCCTACAGCAGACGTTCCAGCCTATAAACCTCTGTTTATACCCCCAGCTGATTTAGAGCGCCCTGAGGAGACACAGGCAGAGGAGAGTGAAAAGACGGAAACACCCGAACCACCCACGCTTAAGATACCGGTCATCGACATACAGATGCCTATACCGGAAACAGCGGTGGTAGTGACTGCTGTAACAACAGCTGTTATTGCAGTAACAACTACAACTGTTACTCAATCTTTATTTGAACCTATTAAAAAGAAAGTTCAAAAACAACTACAAGCTAAAGTCAATAAATGGAAGGAAAACCGGAAGAAAAAAAAGGAATCCTCGGAAAGCTGAAAGACGCTGCAGAGGATCAAGAACACCAAATCCAGATCCTTGGAACATTCGTCAGACTTGGCGTGGTTGTTTGGAGTGGCTTTATTATAACTATGAACTATGTTGAGATTCCTATGATAAAGAAAGCTGGGAACTCAGATATCACGTTCGTGGCAAGTGTGTTTACGGGAGCATTAGCGACCTTCGGCTTGACCACTGGTAATAGTAAAGACAAAGGTAAACCTATAAACTGCCCTATGGCAACTAAAAAAAAGGAAGAATGAAAAAATGGCTTTTCCTCTTCCTACTGTTATCCCCCTCGGTAGCAAGAGCAGAGCTCGTCACCCCACAAT
>VTLG01012151.1_pt1 | contig 19965 bp, 44 predicted proteins | sample 4694571 | NCBI WGS metagenome assembly VTLG01 (sample SAMN12604809, study PRJNA352737) | marine metagenome | biome: ENVO:00000447; feature: ENVO:00000209|ENVO:00000569|ENVO:01000036; material: ENVO:00002151; isolation source: viral sequences binned using virsorter ... | reverse complement strand
GACTTTGAAGCTAAAAAAAGTTTTAGAGCAGGGGCTAATGTTGAAGTTTTAAGCCCTCGGTTTAAAAAGTACCCTTCTAAAATAGCAGTAAAGGTTCCAAAACCTGAAGACACTAAATATGTAACCATAGACCTTAAAAACGCAGATGTATTGCTTACAAAAAGTATACCTGAAGGAACTACAAGAAAAGACAATGTTAAAATTGTACAAGAATCAGATACTAAGCCTAAATTAGACGATATAAAAATTATTGGGGCTAAAATTAAAATATTAGATTCAGGAACAGTTGTTTATGACAAGCTTCCTCTAAAAGGGCAAAAAACAGGATTTGTAAAAGCTTCATTTAAGGGATTAGGCTCAACTGGTAAAGGAATAAAAAGCTATGGAGCAAAACTAAAGAAAAAAGCAGGTAGAGGATTCAATATAGAGTTTTAATATGAAAATTAGAGACATAATCTACATATACGCATATACCAAGCTTCTTAGAGGGGTGTTCAATGCCCCAAGGTAAGGGAACGTATGGAAACCAAAGAGGAAGACCCTCTAAAAAGAAGCAAAAACCACTTAAGGATATAAAAGTACCTTCTGTAGTTGCATGGAGAAACCCTAACAACTATACTATCCTTGATTTACAATCAGGGGATATATTGTTTACTAATGAAAAACCTGAAGGAATAAAAGAAGGTAAAGGCATAAAACGAACTATGACTGTTTTAGACACTTCTAGCAAACTTCCTGCTATAAAGTCCTTTACGAGTGGTAAGAACACCTTTAAAATATCTCCTAAAGGGCTTACAGTTCATCTTAGGGCTAAACGCCCTTCTAACTATCGGTACCTACGTCTAAACAACAGGAACCTAATAAAGAGAAGGTAATATGAGAGAAAATAGCAATCTAGGTATAATACTAGGCTTTTTATTAGTAGTAGCTACTATATTTTGGTTCTTGAATGGTAAGACCCTATTTTCATAAGTACTAAAGTACTCAATTTCAGATTTTTTTTACAAAAACTCAAACAAGCATAGAAAAACCTATTGACACGACTTTAAAATTTTCAGTAGGATTGGAAACATAACTTTCTTTTTTATTCCAGTTTTTTAATCCCCCCCCCCTGTGGGGGGTTTCAGAATTTTGTTCGGTAGGGTTTCACAGCTTTCTTGTTCACTATACAGTACACTTCTTCAAGTAACTACAGATATTCTTCTTAATCAAAGGAAATAACAATAATAATACCTTCTATATATATATTCATTGTTGTAATGCTAATAATAATAGTTATAATATATATATCCTTTCTATAGAATATCTTGGATTAGAAGGTTTTGGTTTGTTCGATTTCTACACTTCATTTTACTTCTAGTCCAAGTATTCGTTCCAAACAAACTTAAAAAATTCCTAATTTTAGTTTTGAAAATAATCCTATGCGAAATCACGCAATTCCAAGAAACTACAATATTTAGAATTTTACCCTCCCCTACACCTAAAAAACGCTAAAAGCGTCATTTTTGAGTTCAAAAGGCGTCATTTTTAAGGTTAAAAATAAACATAAAAAAAACATTAATAAAAATTCTAAAAAATAAATTTTTATATCCTGAAGAAAAAAAGCTTAAAAACCAGTTAAAATAATTTTATAAATTCTATGTAAAAAAATATTAAAAAAAATATTAAAAATGTCTTATTAAAAAAATTCAAAAATTTTTAAAATTTCTAAAAAATCAAAAAAAATCTTAAAATTAAAAAACCTGTAAAAAACTATAAAAACTATATCTATAATTTTAAGCACTTTTAAGGGCTCTAAATGACGCTTTAAAGCCCTCTTACCTTCTTTATATGTCTTATTGGTGCTATATGTCGGATAGGTGCCCTTAATTAATAACTCATATATATATTTTAATATTTAATAAAGTACTAAGATTAAAATGAGATTAAGTATCAATATAAACTCAAAATGAAAATAAAGTACTAAAGTACCTTGATTATATCTCTCAAAGGGTGTATTCTAATTATAACAAGACTTTCAAAAGGTGTTTGAAGGGATTGAATAGAACATTAAAAACTAAATATAGAAGGAGGTTAAAATGCTTAAAAATGACGCTTTCAGAGTTATAAATGAGGGGTTAAGCTTTCAAGAATTATTAGAAGGGCTCGAAGATTTAGAAGATTTGTATTTATACGAAGAAATAAAAAACTAAATAGAAAAGGAAAAATTAAAATGAGTAGTTATATAGAACCGAGTAAATACAGGATTGTAATTCATTCTGACAATATAGAGGAAATAGAATTATTTGAGAACCTCATGACAGAAGGATTAAACACAATAGCCCCGCACAGGAAATTTAATAGTATTACTATAGTAAATAATTTTCTCGGGTATTGGTCATAATTACAACTAAATAGGGAACATTAAAAAAACAATTGCCCCTGATATTTCAGGGGCAATAGAAAAGGAAAAATTAAAATGAAAAATGAAACATTAATACAAAATTTTTTACAGGGTAAAGAGTACGAAAGTAACAACAGTTTAACTAATAGAGACAATAAGCTTTATAGTTACAATTTAGTAATAGCAGATAGAAACAAGAAAGAGATTTATAAAGTCAGTTACTCAAAAACTACAAGCACACATATAAACAGGGTTATAGACTGGGCACGAGGTTATACAGTAATTGAGCAATAAATAGAAAAGGAAAAATTAAAATGTTAATAGATAGAATAGACAGAGAATATAAAGGGTATTTTATAGAAATAAATATTTATCATAGCTTAAAAGAATTAATAATTTATTGGGATGATTACGATGTCCCTTTTTATAAAGAGAAATTTATTGATTATTCAAATGATGAAATTTTAATACAAGCTAAAAAATTAATAGAAAATAGTAAATAAACAATAGCCCCTGATATTTCAGGGGCAATAGAAAAGGAAAAATTAAAAATGAAAATAGTAATAAACATTCATAAAGACGAATATAAGTTTTTATATCAAGCTATACGTGAATTAGAAGACGAAAATATCTTAACTGATTTTTCAATCCAAATACTAACAGATAATAGAACACTAAATTAAAACAAATGCCCCTGATATTTCAGGGGCAATAGAAAAGGAAAAAAATAAAATGAGATTAACAATGACAGACATAAAAAGAAATAATAAAGAAGCTGGGCATCATTTTTTTGATAGAGATACTATGAGGTTTTTTAACAGCAGGATTGAAACAAGATTATACAAAGACAATACCTTTATAACCTCTGAACAATTCGATTATAACTCTCCTAGAGAGTACACAATCCGAAGGGTTGTAGATGGTGGAATAAAGATTGAAACAATCGGAGAGTTTGGACAATTTGAAACACTAGAAGACGCAAAAATTGGAAGAAAAAAATTTAACGGAGAAATAACAGCAACAACACAACAATAAATTAAAACAACAGCCCCTCTAAATGAGGGGCAATAGAAAAGGAATAATTAAAATGAAAATAGGAATAAATCATGGATTAAATTTTATAAAAATTAATCGAGAGGACATAACAGAAAAGTTTAATAATGAAAGTAATCTTCTTTATCATATTAAAGAAGAATTAATAAAAATGGGTTTTGATGTTATTAAAAAAAGAATGTGGAAAGATGGGCACATTGTAGGAACTGACCAAACGCAATATATAAGAGAACGTAATCACTTGTTTTATATTTATGACAATGAACACGAAAGCAGATTACTACATAAAGACTTTAATAGAGAGGGCTTTGTATTTTTATGTTTAGAGATTAATACATTTATGAGAAATAAACCTTCTAAAGAAATAAGAAAAAAATTAATAATGTATAGTGAAAGAGGGCTAAATCTGGACATAAAGTAGCAATAAACTACAACTAAATAAGGAACGCTAAATTAAAACAATAGCCCCTGATATTTCAGGGGCAATAGAAAAGGAAATAATATGTGTAATCAAGAAATAGCATATAGTCAAATTATCATAGATGGGACTAGGGAAGAATTAGGAGAATTTATAGACAGGTCTTCTAATAATATGTTTTCAATGGAAACAATAGATGGGACTAGGGAAGAATTAGAAGAATTTATAGACAGGTCTTCTAATAATATGTTTTCAATGGAAATAATAGATAAGTGTATTCATGGAACTTTGGTTTCAGAACAGATATGCCGAGAAATTTAGAAAGGAATAATTAAAAGAAAGTACTAAAGTACCTTGACAGCATACATGAAGGTGATATATAATAATTACAGAGGGCACTCAAAAGATGTATGAAGGGATAAAAATAAAAATGAAAATTATTAGATGGAACAAGAAAAACTATGATAGAGAAGTTGAAATAATTGAAAAAAATTTCAAACCTTCTAAGTGGTATGCAGTTTATAAAGAAGCTAGGTTTCATGATGACTATTTAGATGATTTAGAAACTGCCATTGAGGAAAGCGAGAGTTTATCAAAAGAAAGAAAACATCAAATGATAATGGTTTTATATAACAATTTTTATGATGACGCTTATAACTCTAATGAGAATATTAAAATTAAATAGGGAAGGATAAATTAAAACAATAGCCCCTCTAAATGAGGGGCAATAGAAAAGGAAAAACAAAAATGAAAAACACACAAAATAAAAAAGAATTAAATTGGAATAATTTAACAGATGAGGAGCAAACATTTATTGAAAGAATGATTAATAGAGATGTTTTAACCTTGTGTAATGAATTAGTTAGTAAAGGTTTTGAAGGGGCAATAGATGGAGAATACTTAGAATTTGAAAATTCATACTATGAAGAAAACGAAGAAGAAGGAATTGAAGAAGGTACACCTAAAGAAATGATGCAATTTTTTATAGTTTCTGACTGGTTAGCAGATGAGTTAAGAGAAATTGAAGCTTGTGTAACATCTTTTTTAGATTTTGAAATTTGGGGGCGTTGTGAGTTTGGACAATCCTTAGAAATGGATTATGACCTAAAAAGAGTAGTAAAAAAATATTTTGAAAGACCATACAAAGGAGTATAAAAATGAGTAAAGAAAAAGTTTATTATTGGAGTGATGTTGTTAATTGGGTTGATGTTTGTTTTAGCTGTACAGGACAAAACATTATAGAGGTAGACCTTAAAAGATTTAGAAAATCAGCAAGACATTTTTCAACTAAAGATTATGACCCAAATGTAAACTATCTTATGTGTGCAGACTGTGAAAGCGTAGACGTTGGAACAATTCCACCTGAAGAAGTTATATAAAAATTAAGAAAGGAAAAAAAATGACAATGGAAATAGAAAATTTAGATAGTAATTTAAAATCAATTTACCATAGAAATCAGTTTAGAAAATACTTAAAAAATAATTGTGAATTAATTAATCAAGATAATAAAAAATTGTGTACAGGTTGCAACAATATTTTTCAACAGGCTTATTTGTACAAAGGTAAATATTATTGTAAACAGGTATGCACTAAATATGAGGAGGTGCCCATATAAGATATAAGGCTTGACAGGTATGATATAAATATAACATAAGGTGTGGTAAGCACCTTGAAAGGATAAATAGAAAGGAGTATTAAAATGAAATATGGGACATTGTTAGACATAACAGATGTTTGTAGACACTTAGACGTTAGTGAACGAACAATAAGGAAAGAGATTATAAAGTTTCCTGATAAGTTTCCTTTTGTAACACAAATTGGACAAAAACTTATTGTGCATGAAGCACTTTTCAGGAGATGGACACATCAAGGTTCAGGGCTATTTAAGTATCGACCCTTTGGGGATTAACAAAATTAAAACAATAGCCCCTCTAAACGAGGGGCAATAGAAAAGGATTAACAAAATGAAAACATTTAACAAAAAAGAAACTAAGGATATTTTAATGTATCTAGTAGGAGAGCATTTTAGGAAACAAGAAAAATACCATAAGGGTTTTCAGTCTTCAGATATTAAAAAGCATACTACAAAATTGCAAAATTTATTAACTGATATACAAAACGCTGATGATATTTTAATAAAGAAAGGATTAACAAAATGAAAACAAAAACTTTAATGATAGGACTTACACCTGTAGATAGTGGGCAAATAATGTTGGTAGACCCTTGTTATGCTTTGGAGTCTCCTGAAGAAAAAATAAAAAGTTATAAAGAGTTTGTAGATGATAACGAAGCAAAAGGGCTTTATGATAAACATAAAAATGGATTTGGAGTGGATTTAGAAAAAGGTAGACCTGACTTTGACCATGGGGTTGTCGTAACAGGATTTGGGGGAGATGGTGTCTACCCTGTAACAGCAGAAATTATAGACGATAAAGATAGTGATTATTATGGCGTAACAAAGTCAGTAACAATAACTTTTGTAGATGTACTCGTAGATGTTTTATTACACGATACAGAAAGCGAGGACTAAAAAAATGAATAAATTATTTAAATCATTAATTTATGTTTACGCTTTTGTAGTTTGGATAGGGTTTATTTCTTATGGTTTTTTTAATACTAAGTCAAGAATACAAATTGAAAATTATAACAACGATAAAACTATTAGTGAATGGATTTTATATTCTGTTACTGTGGTTTCTATAACTGTTTTAGTGTATTTAGTTTATTGGTATATAGAACAATTAGAAAGCGAGGGCTAAAAAAATGAGTAGATTAATTGATGTAGAGACAATAGAGTTTCAAAATGTTCTTTCAAACGCTATAGGAGATGCACTTAATGAGCACCTTTCAGAGATAGAAGCAATATTTTCAGGATTAGACGCAATCAACCAAAGGCTAGAGCATATAGAACATTGGTTATCTGAAATAGATGAAACGCTAGTAGAGGTTTTAAAATAAATAGTTAATAGAAAATAAAAAGAAAGGATAGAAAGATGAGTACAGATATAATTTATTTTTTAGCAGGAATGTTTACAATCCCTGCTACGATAATAGGTTGGGAGTATTATGCCAAATACAAAAAAGACAAAAAGCAAGAAGAAAAGAAAAACAAATAAAGTCTTAACCTTTAGGAACGCTAACAAGAGGAGTTATAAAATGTTTTATGATGTAGATAGAACACCTATAAATGTAACAAAAAAAGATTTTGTTGTTTATGTGGAAGGATTAAAAAAAGGGGCTTACACAACTTTGTCTTCAGATAATTTTAAGGCAAGAAAGGTAACAAGTTTAAGCCCTGACCAAATAATGTTTATAAAAACTAATTTTAAAAAATTAGCACTAGAGCATAACTTTGATATGCTTCGTCAAGAGTTTGTAAGCCCTTGACAAAAAAAGAAACAAAACATTATAATTATAAGTAAATATAGAAAGGAGTAAAAATGGAACTGATAGCATTATTTTTTGGAGTGTTTGGAATTGGTTTTTGGCTAGGTATTTTAATACAAAGACTAGCTATAAGAAATAACAATACTACTACACACAACCAAAATAAAATTAAAGAAAGGAAATAAAATGGCAGAAGAAAAGGATACTAAAGTAGACTTAGATGCTGTGCATACTGCTATTTTAATAAACGCTTTTGAAATCTTATTAGAGATAAATGAAAATGAAGAAGAAGTAAAACCAGTAGTACAAAATATTGCTGATGTTACGTGTAATCATCTTCAACATTGGAAAGATACAGGACAAATATGATACCTAAAGAAGATAGATGGATATGGCTAGAGAATAAAATAAAAACGCTTTTTTGGGACATACAATTAATAAAAGAAAAATTAGAAATAATAGAAAAGGATAATGATAATGAAAATGAATAGAAAAGAATGGGAATACGCAAACTACTTAAATGATAGGTATGATGAATTTGAAGACCTTAAGAAGCATTTAGGATACACCATAGGAGAAATGTTTATGACTACAGACCCTTCAAAGTTTAGGGCTTTACAAAACAAATGGGAACAAGCAATAGCAAAAGAAGGGTGGGAATAATGCCAAAAGGATTAGAGTGGTTTCCTGAAAGTTCAGGGGCTATGCAACCACGTAGCAGGGCTAAGAAAGAAGGCGAGATTGTTTTTTGTGGCTTCTGCCAATGTGGAATATATGTAACTGACTTTGGTTATGGAGTTGTTACACAAACAGAGTGCCCTAGTTGTTTTAGGGTGCTTCAAAAGAATCAATTAGTATTAGACCTTATAAAATGGAGAAAGTTCAATGGACTTGATATAAACCATGTAGGGAATATAAAGGTTGATGATAGCAAAAAAGAAACAGGTACTAGCGAGTGGTACAACAAATAAATAGAAAAGGATATAGAAATGGAAATAGTGTTAAATGAAAATGAAATAGCAAAAAGGGAAACTATAGATTTTAGTAAAACTTTTGCAAACCAGTTGTATGCACGACCAATAAGACTTAAGAATATAAAAAAGATAAAAACTAATTTTGAATTTGATTTATTAGGCTCAATTATAGTGCATAAAAACAAAGCAGATGATAATACATACGAAAGGCTTTTTGACCAATTAGGCATTGACATTAATCCTATTAATAATGTGTATGAAATTCTTGATGGGCAACATAGAATAAAAGCTATGCAAGAATTATTTGGAGAAAAAGTAGAATTTGAAGTAGTTGTTTTAGAAAACATGGCTTATGAAGAAAGGGTAAAGTATTACCACACGTACAACGAAGATAGGCAAAGCTTGACTTATGGAGAAAAGTTTAAAGCAAGAATAGAAATGCAAGACCCTGATGCTTTGGCAGTCCAAAGGATAGCTAAAGACAATCACTTGTTACTTGCAGGGATAGATGTGCCTACACCTTCACGTGTGAAATTTGGAGTATGTATGGCTATATCTACTTTGAACAGAGTTTATAATTCAGGTTATTTGAATTTGACTTTGAAGGTTCTTTATAATGCCTATAAAGATACTCCTCTAAAACATTCAGCCCAAGCTTATGGGAACTTATCTCTAAGGCACGTTGATATTGTTTTAAAAACTTATACAACAATAGTAACAGAGGGAGACTTGGTTCTTAGAGATACTTCAAACTTAGATTTACAAAGGCTTATAGAAGTTTTAGGAAAGCTTGATTCATACATATTAAATTCAGAATCAAACATTGATGCAGACAAAAATGTTAAAGCTAAAATTGTGCCTATGAAAATAGTAGAACTTTATAATAAAAATTTAAGAGTTGATAAAAAACTTGATTCGGCTAAATTATTATTACCTTTGCCTACAAACTTCCTAGGCAGAGATAAAATAAAAGGATAAGAAAATAAAGCAGGGCTTCCCCTCTTTCAAGCCCTGCTTGTTCCCCCTATGAACATACACGTACACCTTGCAAGTTTTATACTAATAATAACTATTACATTCTTAATAATAGTAAAACTTTTTTTTATTTAAAAATTGAGACTGGGTCTCAAAGATAGTGCTATTATTGATACTAAGTCTCAAAGATAGTGCCAAAATACCCCCCTAAATTAGGGCTATGCCCTTGACAATAGCTGTCGCATAGTGTATAATGTTAAAGAGGGTAAGAAAAAACTAACTCTCTTGCACATTGAAAACTGAATATAGAAAGGAGGGTTCTTATGAACAGGAAGCAAATAGTTCGTAAGCTAAAAGCTACGAACAAGCTAACTTTCATGTGTACGTTTTGTTTTAGTTATTTACAGGTAACTAAAAATCATTTTTGCAACGAAGCTTTAGAAATTGATGGAGTTATCCACCCAAAGATGATTAAAGATATGAGGAAAGAATATCTTAAGAAACAAAAAGCAGGTTTGCTATAACAACTGAATATGGAACAAGAACAATAAAAACAAAAGCCCCTGATATTTCAGGGGCAATAGAAAAGGAAAAAGTTATGAAGTCCCTAAAAGACCTAACTACATTTGAAAGTGAATACTACTTAATGCCAAAACCAAAAGCTTTTGTAATAAAGGCTTTTGAAAAATTAGAGATGGTAAAAAACAACCCTGAAAAAATAGGAGTGGCAATAGTCAAAACAACAGAAGAAGTAGACGAGAATACAACAGAGTATCATCTAGTTCTAATGTTGGGCACAAGACCTATTGCAGAAATTCTAACCCATGAAAGGTCTACCTTTGAGTTAGAGCCTGACTATAAAAAGTCAGAAAGGTTAAACGAAATTTTTAGCCAAGCTTCTAAGCTAGAGGAAAGAAAATCAGAAGAAGAATTTGATTACCATAATTCTAAGGTTGAAAATTTTATACACCAAAAAGTAGATTCTCTTTTAGAACAATAAATAAAAACAACTGCCCTGCTGAAAGGCAGGGCATACAGAAAGGATTAATAAAATGGCAAAGATTTCCATTACATTGAGTTTTAATAGTTATGAGATGGCTGAAAAGTTAGAGTATTTTTTAAATACAAAGATAGAAACAAAACTAGCGTTATCTCCTGATGACCCAAACCATGTTTCTATGACTAATAACTTTGAGGACACAAAAGAGTTCTCGGACTATTGCGAGAAGCAAGAACTGTAAAACCAAATAGCTAGGAAACAAAACTATACAAAAAGTTTCTTTTATTATATTATAAGAAAAGTAAGAGGTGGGTTTTCCCTCCTGATGGCTTGTTCCCTCCTCTTACAACCAAGTAAAAAAAGAAACAATAAAAATGAAACGTATCCAAAAGCTTCCACAATACTTAACCCAAGACCAAACAAAAGCTTTTGTAAGGGTAGCTAATAGGTTTCAAGAAAAAAAGTTGGCTTTCAGGAAAAACAATGTTTTGCTTTGTATAAAGCTTCAGCTATATGCAGGGTTAAGGGTTCAAGAAGCTTTAGACCTAAAGCCTGAAGATGTTGTCTTAGGGGAAGGCACAAAAGAAATAAAAGTTGTTCAGGGCAAAGGCAACAAAGATAGGATAGTTCCTATGGCTTCTGCTGTAGTAGATATCATTAGCTTTATTAATAGCTACCTTAAACCAAAACCTAATGTCCCTTATATTAACTTTAAGACTAGAAAGCCTGTTTGGGAGTGGTATAAGAAAATTGGCGTTGAAGCAGGGATAACTAACTTTAAAGGTACGCATACACTAAGACACACTTTTGCAAGAAACTGTTTAAGGAATGGAGTGCCTATAAATGTTTTACAAAATTTGTTAGGACATTCTTCTATGCAAACTACTTTAGAGTATTTAAAAATCAATCCTTCAGCAGAAGAATTAAATTTAGCTATGGATAAAATAAAAGAGGAAACTGAATAATGTTTATTTTTAAAATATTGTCTTTGCCTTTTGCTATAGTTTCATTTCTAATGTCTATAGGAGTTTTAGTTTTTATAGGATTTGTAATATATGGACTTTTATTTAATTAAAGGAGAATCAAATGGTTAATGAAAACGATATGCAACCACCTGAGAATGCAGGGGTTAATATAATGAATGGTTTTGCTCTTGATGAGCAAAACCAAGATGGGTTCTTTAAAACTACTAGAGTTTATTTAGAACCTGCTAAAAGTAAAAATCAGTTATTAGGAACTTCTATAGTTAATACTGAACAAGCTATGGACACAGCAACTATTTTAGCTAAAGCAGAAAACACTAGAAATAGAATTGCAAGAGTTGAAAACAAAAGTAAAAAGAAAGAGCCCCCTAAAAGTAAAAAAGAAGATGGTATAGATTATACAGATATGACTTATGCAGAAACACACGTATATAAGTTTTTAGAAGTATCAAAGTCTATTAATGGTATAGCTAGAAAAGAAGGGGTGGGAATCTTAACAGGAAACTATCAGCCTTATATAGATAGAGGGGCTTCAAGCTTCTTGCCAAGAAAGAAAGGATAACAAATGAATATATTTAGGTTTTTGCCAAATGGCTCTGCTGAAATACATAAAGGGGAATTAAGAAATAGGGTTTTATATGTAAGCCCTAAAGAGTGTTATGGTATGAAGACAGAAGCTATTGGTTACATTTGGCGTTCAAGGTTGTTTGGTTTTTTAAAGCCAAAGAGAGAACAGATAGTTACAGTTAGGGTAGGAGATGGAACCCCTTTGTCTCCATTGTCTGAAAGGTATTTGTCGGAGAACCCTGTAGATGAATATGATTTAAGGGATTATGAAAATGAGTTTTTTTTATCCACACAACTTGATGTGGAAAAAAAGAAAAAAAGCACAGAAAGAACCAACTTAGATAAGTTGTTATTTGTATTAATAGGATTTGCTGTAGCTGTATTTTTAATAATAGCTGTTGGTAAAAACTTTACATCTGTCCTTGATGGATTTTCAGGAGAAAGTGGTGCAACTAATTTATTTTCACAAGCACCTATAGAAAAATAAAATGGAATATATTGAAGCAATAGAATTTAAGAAAGGAATTGATATGAAAGAAGGAGCACCTTTGAAGGGTAGAGTATGGAAGCTAGAAACACAAGTAGAAGAATTGCAAAAAGAGTTAGCTATACATAAAGCACAAATAAGAAAATTATTTAATATAACTACTAAGCTAGGAGAAAAAGTTTATGGCACACCTGACTAATGGACACAATATAAATTTGAAAAAATATTATCCAAAGAGTGCTTTGATTGGATTTGGCTTGTTATTTATTTTATCTGTAATCTTATTAGTATTTCCTTCTACATATTATTTAGGGTTCTTTATGTTTTTGTTATGTTTAGTAGGTGGAGCAGGGTTTACCTTAAGAAAACTTAATAAAGAACTAATAAAGGTTTATCATTTAGTAAAATATGATGATTCAGTTTTTGAATGGATAGAAAGGTGGGAGCCAAGAAAACAAGTGGAAGAAGGTATGTCTCCTGCTTACTTTTATAAAGTTGGCAAACAGCTTGTACCTGTAATAGACTTTATTGACCCTGATAACCCTAAACCATTTAGACCTTTTGAATCTACCTTTAATTCTGTTCAGTCTATGGACATAGGAAGAACGACAGACCAGTCTTCTGCTGAAAGAATGTTAAATACTAAAAGTAGTTTATGGTCAAAACAAGAAGTTAGGCTTGTTACTTATTTAGCTATATTAGGTGGAATAATGTTTGGAATAATAGCAATAACAGGTGGCGACCCTCCACCCCCTGAAATAATCCAATGAAAATTAACAGAAAGTTTTACGAAGAATTTTTAGAACTACACAAAGGTTCTCCAACTTTTACTTGTTATAGGTATAAAGAAGTTTTGTGTAAGGTTTGTATAAAGCTAAAGTCTGAAACCCCTTGTGAAATTTTAGCTTGTATTGATTGTAACCAACATTTGTTTCCCTTAGATTTTAAACACTTAACTAATTTTGAATAAAATGACTACTGAAGAAAAAGACAAACAACCTGAAAGTAAATTACTTGTAGACTCCTCGGTACTAGGCGTGGAGGGAATAAGAGGGTCAGGCAAAACCCTCTTTGCGACATACCTCACGCTTCATGCCCAAGAGGTCTTAGGTGCTAAAGTTTTTCATAATGGGGCATTATCTTTTGGGGAGTACATTCCAGTAGAAGATTTGATTAGCTTGGGAGACAGACTTAGGAACGCTATTATATTTATTGATGAAATACAAACCTTACAGGATAGCTACAGGGCTACAGGTACAATGTCTTACCTGTTTACCCAAATGCTTATGCAACTAAGAAAAAGAAAAATTATTATTATATGGACTTCACAAAACATTAGGCAATTAAATTCTCGGTTATTGTGGCAAACAGATTTTCTTTGTAAAACAAAGTTTGATAAAAAGAATAATATTTTATTTTGGGAAATGGTTTCCCAAGGTAATGTAGCCCCTTATGGTATGAAAAAAATTGGTAGAGTTTGGAGAGTAAATAGGTTTTTTAAATATTACGATACAGACCAATTAGTAGACCCAACTAAAGCAATAACATTAACTTCAGAAGGTATCAGAGAAAACAAAGAACAAGAATTAAAAAACAAATTTTATGAAGTTATGAAAGAAATAAAAAAAGCAGGGTATGATGATATTTACTTTAATGATATTCAGACTGTAATGAAAAACAACGAAATACAGATTACAGATAAAAAGCTAGGCACTTGGCTTAAAGATACTTTTGGTGCCCCTAGACGAACATCTAATGGAAGAATATACTCTATAGACAACATATAATTTTAAAAACTACTACATCTTGTGGTTTGATACACAATCTCAATTCTATTGCATTATACATTTTGTTAGTGTATATATCTAAATATATAAGATTAGTTATAAGGCAAGATGTATTTCTATAACCTAGGTAAAGTTGCGTTTGCGTTCATATTTTGTATGTTAGCATTTGCTTTTTTCCTTCCCAGTATTATTAGTACTGGGGAATCTGCAAGACTTACTTCAGCTACAGTCCCCTTAAGTTGCACAACAGGTAATACTGCTGTGAGTTGTAATATACAACTTCAAACTTCAGGTGGAGTTCCAAGCCCTAGTGCTAATACCACTATGGAAGGAACAACTGTAGTAGAACAAACTCCTGCTGTTATAGACAGAACTTCATCTACTACGCTTTCTACAGACCAATCTTATATTACTGTAGCAGGACTAACTGGCAACACTACTTATACCTTTAATGTTACTTACCCTCAAATTAATGCAGGAGTAGGTACAGGGTTAAATTCCTTATTAAGAGCACTACCTCTACTTGTCGTTATTGGAATGGCAGTTGTTTTAGTTTTAGGAGGTGGGCGTTGGCTCTCAGCAAGTTAGAAAATGGTCGAACTGTTATGTATTTAAACATACAAAGTAAACAAACCCTTACACACTACGTGAAAGGTATTGTTTAGATAGGAGACACACTATGTCTGCCCAAATGAAAGGCATCTTGAGTGCCACAATTGTGCTAATAGTTTTCTTAGCGTTACTTCCTACTATTGTTACCTCGGTATCAACTGCCGCAGGAACAACAGGACTATCAGCTAGTGCTATTGCAATAGTAAACCTTATACCTTTGGTGGTAGTAGCGGGGGGAATATTTCTTGCTACAAAAATCGCTTGGGATAAGTTTGGTGGTAACTAATAATATAGAGACTACCTCTATGATACTTAGGAGGGGAGACTACTCGCCCTTTGTTTCAAAGGAAATAGACTTCCCCCTAAGTATTTTTTTTTACAAACAGTTATAAGGAAACAGAATTGAATTTAATATTTGTTATATTAGGCACAGTATGTGCAGTTTATTTAGCAGGAGAAGTTTCAGGTACAGCTAATGTGCCACCTATAATGATTGGGATTTCTTGGTTTTTTGCTTTAGGAATGGCTATGTGGACAATATTAGAAGCTTGGTTATTGTTTCAAGAGAATCAATAGTGAAACGATTATTTTATTTATTTATATTTACATTTGTAAGCTTGGTATCAATATCAAGCACAAATTCTATTTATGCACAACAACCTGTGATAGATGGGTGGTCTTCTGACCCTAACTGTTCTTTTAATGGTGGGGCTATTGGAGTTAATTGTTATATTGCTAACCCACCTGCTATAACTGGAGATGTAAATGGAATATTAGAAGTAAAAGGTTTTGAAAACGTATATACATTTGGAGATGCTTTAGTAGTTGCAAGATATAGATTACCTATGAGAGACTTGCCTTTATTAAACAACCCAAGTAACACTCCACCCTCTTGGGGCTCTACTTGGTGTGATTTATTGGCAGATAACACTAATTGCCATGTAGACCCACCTAACCCACCTTATATTCAAAGTATAAGCCCTGCTATAGGAATAACTAATACTGGAGCAAGAGTAAGTGATTATGGGTTAAATCCTTTAATACTTGGCTATTGCAAAGATACAAGAACTTCAGGACAATGGAATAATTGTTGGGACACTACAACATCTTTACAAAATTTTTCTTTACAACAAATTTATATGCCTAGAGTGGGGTATGGTTTAGTTTCTTTATATTCTTCTTCACAATCTTCTAGCAGTATAATATTTGGAGAACAAACAGGAAATTTTATTACAGGTTTATCTGAAGCAGGTAGGGTTTGTTTATATCCTAATAAATCTATATGGAGTTCTGTTACTTCAACTACAGCTAGTTGCAGGGTAGTAGAATGGGTTTCAGAACAAAACCCACCTGCAACAAACACAGAACCATTAGTTCATACAGATTTTAGAAAAACTGTTTTAGATATGACAAAAACCTTAGAATCTAATTTAAACTTAGGAACTAATTATATAGTTAGTGCCAATGAAAAAGTAACTGTTTTAGGTTCAACATATATAGCTGAAGGAATACCAAGGGCAAACGAAGTATTAAGTCCTATATATGAAATTGGTGTTACTAAAGCAATAACTGAAACACACTCAAACTCTAGTGCTTTACCTTTACAAAGTAACATAGACACAGCCTATGCAAACACTTCTTTAAAAAATAGCTTTGATAATGTAGGGCAATTTTTTATGGGGTTTCAAGGCGTAAATACAGGGCTATGGGTTATAGTAATGCTTGTAGTAATTGTAGCTTTGTCTTTTGCTTTTACATACGTGCAGGGTTTCGGTAGTGGTGGTGGAAGAATGGTGCTTGTATTAGGGACAACTCCATTGTTTGTATTTATGTTTGCAGGGTTCCCAAGCGTAGCCTTTGTATTTACTTTTATAGCCTTGATTTCTGTCTTTGGTGCATATTATATATTTAGTAGGGCAGGGTAATGAATTATAGAGTAACAATTACACTTCTTGTTCCTTATTTTGTAATGGTTATATTAGGAGTGATATCTCAAATGTCTTACACCCAAAGTGGAGGAGCAGGAGAACTGTCTACGTTTTTGGCTGATGGGGGTAACCCTGATTTAATTATTTTTGATTCTCCTAAAATATCTTCAGATGCTTCAGGAATAACAGGGGTTTTTCAAAGTGCTTATAATTTAGCAAATGTTACTTTAGGGGCTTTTACATCTCTTATAAGAATGGGAACATTAGATTTTGATTTTTTTGACCAACACCCATTTTTTACTTTAGTTAGATATGTAATGTTATTTATGTGGGCACCTTTTATAATTCAATTATCAATAGATTTAATGAAAGTATTGTCAGGAGTATTCAGATTTTAAAAAAACTATACAATTTAAGGCACGTTACTTTTAAAAGCATAGGTAAACACACACTTAGGGTTTTAGAAGACCCTAAAAACACAAGGAATTTTGCTCTTGCAGGTTTGATGTTAATAGTTGCAATAATAATTAAAGGAGATGTTTCTGTAAGGTGTTTAAGTGCTTCTTATGTTTCTAATACAGAATATTGTTATTCTTTTTCTGTAAATGCAAGTAATAGTTCGGTTTCAGGTTATAGTTATTTTGATTTTCCTTTACGAGTTAACCTTCCTTTAGATTCATGGTCTTTTAGTGAAAAAATAGATAAAGCAAATAGTGGTGGGGGTATATATAGAAAGGCTTGGGACATTAATGCTTATCAAGGTTCTAACGCTAACCAATTTGATATAGTAGCACAAAACCTTAATAGTTCAGGAGCAAACCCAGTTTATGTAATACAACCTTTTATTCAAAACGCTACTACTACAACTACAAATTATAATTTAGGTAACAAGTCTGCTAAACGAGACCAAGGGCTTTATTTTTATAGACCTGTAGATACTGCAACTATAATGGACTGCCACAATGGGGATTCTCCATGTGTAACAAACCCTATTGATTACTCTATAAACTTTAGGATTGAAGCAAACATAAAACCATTAAATTCAGCAAGTGATTATGTTACTACAAGTGGAATTAATATACCTACAAATGAAGCACAAACATTAATTTGTGATACTGCTGTAACTAATCCATGTTATTCTGATTTGATTTCTAAATATAATGAAACCTCTAATACTGGATATAGGTTAAGAATAAAAAGGCAAGAATCGTTAGGTATTTTATATACCTATTTAGTTTGCCAGTTAGATTCTGATATTCAAGAAACAGCCTTTACTTCATTTGAAGGTAAAAACTCTACACAAAATGTAATGTACAAAACATATTTAGACTTAAGTGGTAATACACAGTTAGATTGTGGTTACACATCACAAGGGACATCTTCTTTTAGTAACAATTCAACCTTAACTTCAGCAGGAGCAGGACACTTACTTGTAGCCACAACAAATAATACAAATTTAGAAATTTGTAAAAATTGCTATAAAACAATGTTATATGATGTTAAGTTTTCAAATAAAACAACTAATACACAAAATGCAAGATATATGATGAACGCTAATCAAACCAATGAAACAAGTTCAACTGTTCCATATACTTCACAAATAGAAGAATCAACAGGGAATTATGTAGATGGTGTAGGCACAGGTATTAATTTGGTTTGGAGTATGTCTACTACTAATTCTGCAAACGATATGAGTGTAACTACTACAGATGCAATTCAGCAATCTGCTTCTCAAATGCCTATACAGTATTCGTCAGACGTAGCTTGGGTTCCTAATTTTTATGGAAGTGGAAACCCTGTGGCTTTAGCCAATCCTGATAGAGCCCAAAACTCTTTTCTTTATTGGTTATATGGAAAACCTGCAAGTTGGGATATTCCTGATAATTTTTATTACACTATGCTTTTTTTAAGCATAGGTAGTATCTTTGCTATGATGATGTTTATGCTTACAAGAGAAGTTTTTATTGCCACAATTATTTTAGGTATGCCTTTGTTATTTGGAATTACCCAAGGGCTAGTTCCTCTTTGGTTTGGGTTTGTTTGGCTTCTTAGTGTAATGGGTGTTATTAGTGGTAAATCATATTTTAGAGGAATATAATGTCAAGTAAGAATGTATTTATATATTATGCAGTTCCTCTAATATTAGGAACAAGTGCAGGGTTATTAACTTGTCAAATAGTAATAAATAAAATATTAGGAGTAATAAATTGAAAGAAACATTAAGTAAAGTAAAATATTTTTTACCTGCTGAAAAAATGCAATCTAATTTAGCGATATTTTTAAGCATATTTGCTTTATTTTTTGCAGTAGGTAATTCTAACGTACCATGTCTAAGTGCAGACACTTGTGCAGTAGGAAGTGATGAAGTGTTTAGTGGAACAGTAACAATTCAAAACAACACTAACTATGGAGTTAAGCTTACAGGAAACCCTACAGCAAACAGGACAATAACCTTTCCTGATGCAGATGGTACAGTTAAGTTAGCAGGGGCAACGCTGACTGCAAATAAAATTCTAGCAAGTGATACAAATGGAGAAGTTTCTGTTACAGACAAATATCCTTTTACACTAGGAACAGCAGGGCAGTTTTTAAAAGTGGCATCTACAGGAACTACTGTAGACTTTCTAACAGTTGGGGGACTAGACAGTTTAACTGCTGATGCTCCATATTTATCAGTTAACTCATCAGGAGCAATAGACAGTTCGGCAACACTTACTGCAAGTACTCCTCTTAAGTCATCAGCTTCAGGTCAAATAACAGCAAGTGATTTAGACCCTACTACAGATATAGCAGTAGGTTCTGCTACAGCAGGACAAATATTACAAGTAGGCACAAGTAGTGCCTTAGAATGGGTAAATCCAAGTGGTGGTGGTTCAGTAAGCCTTACAGCTAAAGGTTCTATTACAGGTGGGCGTGTAGTTGCAAGTATTGTTGATTCAAATGAACTAAAGGTAGAAAACATTACATCTTTTCAATCTTCGGTTAATGATACTGATTATAACTTAACAGATTCGTTTTCAAGTGATAGTAGGTACAATCATTATAACGCTATTGCTGATAAATATATCCAATGTTATAAAGATGGTGGTTACATGAGTTGTAGGACAGGTTCATTTAATGCAACAACAAATGAAATTACATGGGACACAGGTGTAAATGTAACTAATTATATAAATTATATGAATACATCTATATTACCCTATGCTTGTGCTTATGCAGACGATTCGGCACATGATTACTATATGTGTACATTAACTACATCTAGTTCAAATGATAACTATATTCACATGGTTACTTTTTATATAGATTCATCAGGCAACCTTACTACTGCTGAAAAAGGAGGAAGGCTTTGTTGGGGTAACTATGGTTACACTAATGGAAGTTGTGGTTCAGGTTTACCTGTTTGGGATA
>VTLG01007142.1_pt1 | contig 19968 bp, 9 predicted proteins | sample 4694571 | NCBI WGS metagenome assembly VTLG01 (sample SAMN12604809, study PRJNA352737) | marine metagenome | biome: ENVO:00000447; feature: ENVO:00000209|ENVO:00000569|ENVO:01000036; material: ENVO:00002151; isolation source: viral sequences binned using virsorter ... | reverse complement strand
AGTTTTCTTTGTATCTAAAGAGACTTGAGCTTCTTTAAATTCTTCTTCTCTACGTTTTTGATCTTCTTGTAGCTGTTTAATTTCAGCAGCAAGTTGTAAACGATCAGCCATAAAAATAATACATTGCCCTCAAAGTATAAACCTACTGTCTATCCCTTGTTACTAAGCATGGGCGTAGTAGATAAAATTATTCCCTGCATCATTAAATGAACCATCATCTCCAGGCAGTGTAAATCCTGTTGAAGTAGGAGCACCGAAATTATGTGCATTCTGACCACCATTACTATTTAAAGCTAACCATTGATCATTCCCTGAACCCCATCCTCTTGTTGTATCTAAGACAAACCAATTTTCTGAAAGGTCAATATTTTTTATTATTACGAATCTAGGTTGGAATCCAGTTGTTATAGTTTGTTCAGAATCAGATCCAGCGTAATAACCAACCTTGCTGACATTAGTGCTGGCGAAGAGCAGGGCTATGTAATTCCAGTTAGTACCATCAGTATCTTGACCATTTACTTCACCATCTTCACCTACTGTGAAATAGGTTGATGTAGGTGCAGTGTTATTAAATCTAAAAACTTCAGCAGTAGCTTCTGCAGCATTACTTTCTAATAGTAAATACTTTTGTTCAGGGTTAGTTCCTCCATTTAAGCCTTTATGGTAAACACACCAACCATAGCCAACACTACGTGATTTAAATAACATCATCTCAGGAACAGCGTTCAATGAATGAGGAATTTGCCTACCTCGAACACCATCCGATAAATAGGTGACCACATCAAACCCAGCGTGGCGTTTAAACATAAATGATTGAATTGTAGAGTTCATTTCCTTAGCCCAACCTACATTGCTATCAAATATAGTTTGACTCCAAGTATCCTCATCATCAGTGGTATTTGGTCTTAGATAAAAACCTTGAGTTAATCGACTCGATAAAGTCCAATGTCCTTGATTGGCAACTACCTTATTGAATGCCATATCAACAATGAATCCACTATCAAATGTAGGAATAGTAGAGCTACCAGATCCCGTATCCATAGCGAATACATCCGTACCTGCATCGGCTGGCTTGCCACAATAGCCATCGCTGCGTCTTATGGCGACGTAAATATATCCGTTGTTATCATTATGAGTTGAAGATGCCGTAGTTATTTTGAATCCAGTTGGTGTTAAATCAATTCTGTCGTTGCCTGTATCTTCTTCAGAATTAGAATTAGGTTCTAATTCTGGGTCGTTGCCTCCAGTTACAATACCTCTCATAGAGTCTTGTAATCGCCAGTTACCTGAAGCTAAGGTTTTTACTAGTACCCACTGCGGCTCAAAACCTAAATAAACTGTTGGACCGTTTTCGGTATTATTACCTTCATAACGACCGCACTTGATTACGTTTTGATCCTCTGCGTCTCCAAAGACAAAACCAGCAGGGTCATCGAAGGGGCTATCTGTGCTTGCTGTTGGTGAACCACTTGCGGTGATCGTTCCAGGGGTTACGGTTGAACCTGTTGTAGAACTATCGTTGCAACATAAAAGAACGGTATTGGTTATGTTTGTTAATGGCTCAGTTGGTGGTTTAAATGATGATGTATAGACTGCTGACCCTATAACTAATCTAAGATTAGATATTTTACCGTCCCAATAATCAATAGTAGAACCAATATAAGTTGTAGCTGTTCCAGTAATGTTAGTACTATCAGTAGCACTAGCAACTTGTGTGCCGTTATAAAACATCTTTAGAGATGTTCCTGATCTTGTTACGGCTACATGTGTCCACTGACCTATCTCTAAACCAGGTCCAGTAAGAAGAGCACTTCCTCCATGTTTTTTAAAAATATAATTAGTTCCATCAGATTGAAATAAAATTCCCCCATTATCAGTCATATAATGACCTCTTTCATTTGAAAAAGAATCAGGATTTAGCCATGCTTCTATACAAAAATCACCTGTCCCTGGCCTTAAACTAGAAGAAGAACTACTAGGAAGACTTAAATAAGGACCCGCATCAAAATCAACAGACCTTGCAAGAGCATTTGTGGACTCACCTCCTGCAAAAAAATAACCTATATACGATGTTCCTGTTGCGTTAACTCCTGTGTTACTTCCTAGCTCTACATAAGTACTTGTAGGTGTTGTATCGTTCCAAGAAGACGTACCAGTTCCTTTGTCTGAATTTGAATTTAATTTTAATCTATATTCGTTTCCTACTCCTCGGTGATAGACCATCCAATCTCCACTATTATTAGTTGATTTGACCATTATTAGACCAGGCACGCAGTTTAAATCATGTGCTATTTGACGACCTGCGGTAGAATTTCCATCCCAGGTTTTTATATCAAAGAACCCAGGTGCCTTGCGGAATGTCCAATGACTATATTCATTACTACTACTACTATTAGCCACACCTTCCCACTGATCAGGTCCAAGAGTAAAACCATTACTATTGAATGATTGCATTATATGTGAATTTGTTGTTGGTGAAGAGCTAGTTAAAGTCCCTTCATAACCATTGCTATTAGATTGCAGCCATTTAGTAGTACCTCTTACAGTGTCAACGAAAGCGTGTGCGCCGTCATTATTTCTTTTTTTCGTCCATACCAAACCTCCTTCACCTGCTAAATCAATTCCATTATTTACAGCGGCATTTGCTCCTGTACCAACTTTTAAATACGAGTTAAATACATCGTCAACGTAGGTCTTCGTAGCAACTGCTGCTCCCCCTGCACCAAGCAACATTTGTTGAATAGGACTCATAATTAATAACCTCCTTGTGTGTTAGTTAGTAGGTGTAAGTGATTAGGCATCTGAAAGACCTGCACCAGACATATAAGCAGAATTTCCAGAAGCACTAAATAAAATAGTAGCCATTCCACGTCCTGCTAGTTTTTTATCTCCTGCTTCAGCAGTTGCAGCGTTCCATAATCCTTGTCCTGTTCCTTCAAATATTGTTATCTCACCACTACTAGCATTAATTATCGTCACAGCATCACCTTCATTTAGCGTATTCGCTGGAACTGTGATATTAGAGTTTGTCCTTACATGTTTACCAGCATCAGAAGCAATTAATTCATAAGCAGCAGATTTAGGACCGACAAGAGGTATATTTCTTAAATCGCCTTTGCTGTCTGATACCGTTCCAGTACCAGTGATGTTACTTACTCTTAATTCACCAGTGGTATTTGTTATAAACGCATTGCTTCCATCGTGGTAGATAACTAGATCATTATCAGTACCAAAATCTGCTCGTTTGTTATCAGCAAAATCTAATCCGTATGAAGCAGTTTTACACTGTAAAGTATTGTCGTGATATAACTCTACGGCTCCATCAGGTATTGCCTTTATTGAGTCTTTTCCTGTGTTACCTTGTATAACAATATTTCCTGTTGTGTTTATAATGTATGAGTTTGACTCATCATGATATATAGATAAATCTGATCCAGTTCCTACTAATAACTTCTTATTATCAACTAAATGAATATGTTCACTAGATGTCCACGCATCAGTAGCATCTACCCAATTAAATGTTTTATCTGTTGCACCTTTTAAAGTTAAACCACCTCCATCTGCTGTTGTATCAGTAGGAGTTGATACTTTTCCAAGTTCAATATTTTTGTCAGTTACTTCAATTGTTGTAGATGAAATCGTAGTAGTTGTACCATTAACTATTAAATTACCCGATAATGTAAGGTTAACTGCTGTTGCTGTACCTGTTAAAGCTGGACTTGCTAATGTTGCATAAGTACTAAGATCTACACTAGCCCAACTTAATACTCCAGACCCATTAGTTTGTAGATATTCATTTGCATCTCCATCATCATTAGGCAAAGTTAATGTATAACTAGCAGCAGCAGAATGTGGTGGTCCTTGTATAGTTATTCCATGTGAATTGTTTTCACAATTAAGTTTAAATCTACCTGCACTATTACCACCACTACCACCACCTTTAAATACAACAGAACCTGTACCATGAGGAGCTAAATCAATATCACCATTAGAGACAGAAACTATATCTTTACCATTAATATCTAGGTTGCCACCTAATTGAGGAGTTGTATCACCAACAACATCTGTAATACCTACATTTGCACCAGTATCAATACCATCTAATTTTGTTTTATCTTCATCTGTCATTGCTCCCCAAGCAGAAGTCGTAGCAGCTGGAATACTTGCATCATTACCACTACTAGAACTAATTGTTAAAGCAGTATTGCTTGACACAACTCCTAAATCTGTAGAGCCTCCACCACCAGATCCTCCTCCTGTGTTATCAGTACTAGGAGTCCATTCATTATCAATGAATTTTAATACCTGGTTAGGAGAAGGAGTAGCAGAAGATACGTTGGTTAAATCACTAAGATTACTAGGAATAGAATCTTTAACACTTTTAACTGCTGAAGCAGTAGCAGCTAATGTTTCACTTGTACTTGTAGTTGAAGAACTTAATTGAACTACACCTTTTTGAGAAGTATTACCATCTTGTATTCCAACTATAGGGAGTGTCTGAGTACTGTTAAAAACAATATTTCCTGTCATTGTTCCACCAGTGGTGGATAATTTATCTGCACCAGCTATAGGTAATCTTGAGTAAAGAATTCCTATAAAGGTAGTACCTGACGAAGGTGCTGAAGTAAAGGTAATCTCACCAGTAGTAATGCTAGTTGTATAAGCAGTCCCAGGTTCTTGTACTAAGCCATTTAAAGTTATAAGTAATGATTGACTATTTTGAGGTTTAACAACAGACCCACCACTATTTAAAGTAAAAGTAACAGTACTACCGTTAAAGCTACCGCTGATATTATCTATTTTTTTAGCTTCTATTGCACCAGTAGAATATTCACCTTGAGATCTCCATTGGGATTTAGTTGCATCAAAGATATATTGAATACCATTAGATGCCTGATGGGTATCACCATTGCTAGGACTGGTGGGAAAATCTAAAGCCATGAGAGTTCCTTATGGGGAAAATGAAGAAGTGTTAGCTGTGAGTGTGATCTAACTGGCTGCCAAATAAAGTTTGACCAGTGTTGTAGCCAGGGCAGTGTTGAATAAAGTTGTTACTACTTGCAGTTACATTATCTGAATTAGCAGTAGTATCCCATCCAAGTTTTGCTGGAGCAGGGTCTGCTGTTGTGTCATTGTATTGAACATCACAGCTCATAATGTTGATCCGTTTATGATTATTACCTACAAACATAATCCCACTTTGTTGTTTTGTTGCCCAAGCTGTTGAACCTGAACCACCACTTGATGCTTGTTCTCCACTTACGCTTCCTCCACAATGTCCATTAGTAATATTCACGTCATTAACACCACTTGAAACGGCAATTCCATGAGCACCGTTAGAATGATTAGCATTGGCATAGACATTGTATTCAACTTGAAAGTTTGAATTATTTTGGGCGCAATGAGGACTTAATATATGGGCTTTTCTTAGATTAGAAGAGTTAAGGAATATGCCATGTGATGCGTTTCCACTGGCTCTAATATTTGTTATCCAAATCATACCTGCAAAATTTGTATTTGTTCTTAATCCTTCATTTCCATTTGAAGAAGCATATTGATTTGTTATCCATATCATATTGCCTCCGTCGATATAAATTCCTGTATCTCTAGCATGATCAACATCACAATTAGTTAATCTGAAAAATTCACTATTACCACTTGAATTATCTGAATGAGCAACATCTAATGAGGACTTAAATTCCCATCCTCTATAGCATCTGATAGCAGCACAATTGTCAAACCATAATGAATTAACTGCTCCTTTATCTCCAATTAAGAACCCAACCACATTATTACTTCTTTTAAAAACATTATTAGATTTTCCATCTGCAGCGGAAACGATTATATCTCTAAATCTAAGTTGATCTACTCTCTCTGATTCTTTACTAGCTGTAACTTTAATTCCATATGCTCCTGAAACATTAGGCATGTCATATATATGTACTTGTTCAACAACTGAATTATGATAACCAGAAAGTAAAATTCCTTTAGGGAAATTAGAAATGTATGAATGAGTAATTGTTACATTGTTTTCTACAATCCCGTTTCCACTAGTATCAAGAGCTTCAGCTTTTACAGCATGACCGTCTGTTTTTTTGTTTGTATCAGTGTGTGCGTATGCTGCTGTAAATCCTAATCGACCTATATATATATCTCTAGCTGTTTTGACGTAAATAGCATCTGCTGTACTATCCATTTGTTTTATTATGCTTCCATTTGGATCATTACTACTAGTGTCTTCGCCAAGAACATAAGGCGAAGTTTGATCTCTAACTAAATCTGCTCCAATTAAACTTATTCCACTGTGACTGGCATCTAATAAAATGTGTTTAGCACCACTACTAGGATTGCCAATTCTATAAATACCTACAGGAAAATAAACAATACCTCCACCACCATGTGTTGTTTTTAATGAATCTATTGCGCTTTGAATTGCTTGTGTATCGTCAGTACTATCATCACCTTTTGCACCAAAAGCAGAGTCTTTTACGTTTACCCAATCTCCAGAAGAGGACATGTCTCCTCCAGTTGAAGTAATCAATTGCCAAGTATTATCTCCTCTTAAAAATTTTGCACTAACGCCTCCGCCTCCTGATGGCACAGTTCCCAATCTTGCAACATTGACAGTTCCAGATCCTAAATTTGAAGCATCTAAAGCAGTTAAATTAACTCCACTTGCAGCAGGAAGAGTTGCAGGAAATCTTCCATCTGGTATTGTTCCAGTCTGAGTTAAGGCACTTGCGCTTAATTTTGTTAAAGCACTTCCATCTAAAGCTGGTAACTTTGCATTACCAGAACCATCATTAATTGTTCTTAAAACTTTTGAATGTGCTGGAGTTGCATTATCGCTTCCAAAAGTAGGAGTAGCATCAACACTGAAATTACCCTCTCCTGTAATAGCATTCGTTGGTGTTAATCCATTACCAGGGGTAATACTAGTAACAGTACCTGTACCAGCTGCACTCCAAGTTAAACCACCAGCATTTCCAGATTGTTTAGTTAATACATTTCCATTAGCACCTGCATTACTTATATGTAATTTAGCTTCGTTAATAATTTCATTTTTTAATTTATCTCGAACAATTGAATCATTTCTAATCTTTGTTTCAGCATCTATACCAGTTGAACTGTTCGTAGATGTTTCAACTTTTGCGTTTGTAATTGTATTGTCTCTAATCTTGGTTGAACCGTCTAACCCCGTTGAGTTTGAACTCGATGTTTCAACTTTATCATTAGTGATTTTACTGCTATCTATAGTCCAAACACCGCCACCACTTATTGATATTTCACTTCCTGATGCTGGAGATGAAATACCACCAGAACCACCACTAACTGCAGCCCAAGTTAATTTATCTGTATCATCTTTATATTGTAAGTAATAGCCATCAGTAGGTGTATTAGATATATTTAATTTGGTTTCATCAATGGTGTCATTTAGTATTTTTAAATTAGTGACTGCATTTGTATCAAGTAAATCTGCAGTAACAAGTGATTCACTAACTGTTCCATTAGCTGTAGTTTTTAAAACACGATTACTTGCAGAACCTTTTTGAATTTTTGCATAAGTAATTTCATTGTTTTTTACATTAATAGTCTCAACTGCATCGGTTTTCAGTTCGTCGGTTCCAACAGAGTCTGTATCTAATTGTGTATCTTTTATGCTTCCTTGTTCTATTTTTGATCCAGAAATATTTGTTCCTAATTTTGCATTTGAAACTTCACCATCTTCAATGTTATCTGCAAAGATTGCACCAGTACCTATAGACCATGTTGCGCCACTATTAGATACAGTTATATCACCTTTGGGACCATCAGTAACACCAGCACCACCTGAAGCTGAAACTACACCATTACTATCTATTGATAAGTTAGTACCTATTTTAATTCCACCAAGAACAGAACCACTTGCATTAGGTAAGGTATAGCCACTAACAGAAGTACTAGAATCAAGTTGAGGAGCAGAATCTAACCAATAAGAATCACCACTAGGATCAGTAACATAAACAAAACTTCTGCCTAAATCTTCATCAAACCATCTATCTCCTGCTTTTGGATTACTTGGTGCATTACTACCAGTAGAAGATAAACCTTCAACAACACTTGCTACATAGGATTTATTAGTTGCATCACCATCAGCTGTAGGTGTAGCAAGGTTAGTAATTTTCTTACTATTAGCATCTAAGTTAGCTGTAAGGTTTGTACTTCCATCTCTTCTGACAACGTTAGTACTTAGGTCATCTGTAAATTCCTGTAAGCCATAAAGTAGTTGATCTGTATTAGTGTCTAAATCAGTTTCAGTAAGAATAGAACCATCTTGGAAGTCTATCTTTTTACTAGATATATCCGTATCACGTTGAATTTTTATTGCTGCACCGTTAGCTGGATGATTCCCTGAAGTAAAGGAAATGGTAGTAGCTGATGGAAAAGTGTAATGGGTGGTTAAAGTTTTTAAGACACCATCAACTGTTACATCTATTTCTGCTTCAGCAAGGTAGCTAAAGGATATAGAAAAAGGACCAGCTGTATTATTACCAGTGTGACTAGTAAAGGAAGAGGAAGTGTTAGTTGCCATGATTAGTTAGATAGAGCCTTGATCTCTTCTACATATTTTGATTGTATATCACGTTTCTTGTTTATTTGATCTTGTTGTCTTTTGCTTCCTTGTCTTTTTATCCAATCATTTTCTCCTGCTCCAATAAATTCATTATTAATTGCTTGTAATTTAGAATATATTTCCTTTACTCCTATCACTTCATTTAATGCTCCGTTCTTTTTAACTAGTTCTATGTTTGCTTTGTAGTGTGGGCTTTTGAGATATGTTTTCATAGCGTCATTAATATTTTGACCTGGATATAAAGGATGATTATCTGGAGCTTTAATTGTATTAATAGTCTTTCTTAGCTCTGCATATTCTGTTGTTGTTAATCTAAATGGTTCTACTTGATTACTAGTTGCACTTCCAGTAATAACATCTGAAGGTTCTCTAAGTTCTTTTCCTATAGTTGCTAATGCAGTAAAAATAGGATGATTTTTACTTTGACTTCTTTTTACAAAACTAAGTAAATCTGGACCTGGTTTATCAGGATATAAAACAGGTTCATTAGTTATATGTTCTCTTTGGTAAGGAAGGTTGCCACCATATCCAGCAACAGTTTCTGTGTATTGGTTTAAAAGTTTTCTTAATGCTCTTGCTGCATCATCTTCTTCATTTTTCTTTTCATTCCAAACATCACCTGCTCTAACTTTTGTGTCTCGTTTTTGACGAAATCTTTCTGAATCTTCTTTTGAAACACCAGCCATATCTAATAAATCACCTGGAAGTCTTTTTGCATATCTAGCAAAGTTCCCATAAGGAACTCTAGAAGCAAGTTGTCTAGACCAGAAATTTTCTCTTGATTCTCCTCCTCTTTCATCAGTAAGAGCTTTCATAGCATCGTCAATTTGCTGTAAATAAGACCTATCAAAAAGGTTGCGAGTAAAAGCTCCTGTCCATCCAGTAGTAAATTCATCGTATTCGTCATCTGTAAGTACTCCACTAACTACAACAAAATCAGTCATTAAACCAATCCAAGTAGATAAAGGATCTAATCTTTCGTAAGAATAATATTTATATACTGGCTTTCCGTCTTCTCCAATTAAAGGTTGTCCAGCTTCATTCTTTTGTAAATAACCAGCACTGTATGGTTGCCAACGATTTTTAAGCATGTTTTTCCAAACTGCTCTTCCTTCTTTTGTTTTCCAGTCAGGGCCACCACCAGTAAGAATTACAGGAGGAACAAAATTAGGATCTTGCTGCATTAAAACTCCTGCTCCTACTAATGATGCAACTGTTATTCCTAAATCTTGAGATACTTTTAATTGACCTCTAGCTTGATTTCTAACAATTGGATCAGTACTTTCTAAATCAACTTTAAGTTCTTTTAATGCTTGATTTATAACTGGTGTTCTTCTTAGTTGTCTTTTAATAATGTTGGTAGGTGCTCTAACAAATGAAAGCAATGTCCTTACCATTGGTATTTGACCAGCTGCACTATTAACTGCTTTTGCTGCTTTTCCAAAATGAAAATATCCATCATCTCGAATATTTTCTGTAAAAGTACTTCTCTTTGCAAATTCCTGAGATCTTTTTAAAATTCTTGCTGTAACTTTATCCTTTATTCCTTTACCACTATTAGAAGCGTAATACTCAATAATTGCATCTAAATGACCTTTAATATAGTTGTCTAATTCTTTTCCTTTAAGTCCTAGTTTTGTTCCTTCCATATGACCTTGATAATGAACTGAGGCTATTAAGTTAGGAGCTTGAACCAGAGCATCAACAGAAGTCATTAGCTGACTAGGAAATCTTATAACTTTTCCACTTCCGTCATAAACTCTTGAAAGTATGTCTTTTCCTTCAGAAGATATAATAAATTTTTCTTGATAATCAGCTTTTACAGCACCTCTATTAATCCAGTTATCTGAAGTTTTAAATGATTCTTTAAAAGCTTTACGAGCAAAACTAGCATTAGAATGTAATGCAAATAAATGTCTAATAGCTGCATCTAATTCTGTTCTGCTACCTGCTCCTCTTATTAATTCATAAGAAGACATATAAGTTTCAAGAACACCTGAGATAAAGTTTATTTCGTTTGTAGTAGGAGCAGAAAGTAAAGCGTTAATTCCTATTTCATTAAAAATTCTATTACCCTTGTTAAACATAGATAAGGTTTTATGTAATAGTTTTGTTTCATATAAAGCAGATAACTTTTCTACATTTCCGTTTGTTCGCTTAATTGTATTAGTAAGTTTATTTAATTTAGTATAGTCACCTGTTTGTTTGCCTTCTTCAAAAGCTTTTAAAAGATTGTCTTTTAACTCTTCTAATTTTAAACTTTGTTCTGAATCTTTAATAGTAATATTAGTTTGACCAGTACGATTAAGTTTATATTTTTCAGCTGGAGTCATCTTTGCAAATTCTTCTGGGCTAACACCTTGTGTTGGTATTTGCATTGACCTAAAACCACGCCCCTGTTCAGTTCTTAAAGGAATACCTAAACGTAACCATTCATCTATTTCACCAATAGATTCAATTATTTCATTAATATTTTGCTCTATTAGAACTGGATCTTTTGAAACATTAACAGCGTCAATTAGTTTTTGATTTATATCTGCTGTTTTTTGAGTAGATAAAGTTACTGCTTCTGCTAAAGCATAATTAAGTTCATCAGTAGGAACTAAGCCATATATCTTTGCATACATTTGTGCATGACTTTTAAGCTTATTTGTATTAGACAACATCCTTATTCCACCATCAATAGTGTCTTCTGTTGTCTTTACTGAAGAGAAAGCCCCTGAATCTTTTAACTGTTTAATTCTGTTAACAATAAAATTAAATTGACCACTTGTATTACTAACTTGTTCTGGATTGACTTGATGAGGAGTTGTATCTGTACCTTCTAATGGGCCTTTCTTTTTCTTTTTACCTGGTAAATCTGGTAAGTCTTTAGTCGATCCTTCAAAATCATTACCTTTTTGTTGTGTTTCAAATTCAGTTTTTGCTTGTCTTATCTGTCTCCCCATACTGTCAATAGAATCTTCAATAGCTTCATCAAAGTCTGGTGAATCTAATGGTCCTTTCCTTTGCTTAACTACATTCTTATTTTTAAGAAAGTCGTTATATATTCTTTGAGATTGTGGACCACCTAATTTAGCTTTAAGGCTGACAAATAAATCTCTAATAAATAAAGAAACTTCTTGTGTAATTCTTTTCCACGTCCCAGAAGGAGCAAGATCCAAGTCATCATCTAGTTTTTCAAGGGATATATCTTTTAAGTTTTCTGCAAAAAACTCATCTATATCTTTAAATCTATAGTTATCTGCTGTGTATCCTGTGCCTTTTTTAAACTTGTTAAGTTCATTTGTGTATCTTACAAGTTCTTCTTTAGATAAATTTTTATCTTTAATTTTCTTGTTTAAATTAGTAAGGTAGTCAAGTTTTTCAACTTGAAAATCTTTAGTTAATTTTGCTAAATCTTTTTTAGGTAAATATCTTGAAAGACTATGCCATAGCTCATGGATCATAGTTTCAGTCAGTTCACCTTCATCTATAGTTTTCTGTCTTATTTGAATTAGGTTTGTAGCAAAGTTATAACGCCCTTGTGGACCTATCTTGTTTGTTACTGAGATAGATACATCGTCTAAGCGATCTGCAAACTTATCTATAAATTTGACTGTATCTTCTGCATCAATAGGATCAGCACCTTTAACTGGAAATTGTTTGAGTATTCTCTTTTTAAGGTATTCAGCACCTCTTCTTTTTTTACCAATACCTCCTTCTTCTAGACCTTGAAATGGTTGAAGCTTTGTATTAATCAGTTGTTCATAAGTAGCTCCATCAACTATTTGGTCAATCAACCCATCTACATCTGTATATCCAATATCACCTTCTCTTATTCCTTTAGCAATTTTTTGTGCTTCATCACTATCAGCATTTTTTAATAGTTCTTCTAACTTTGATTTATCTTCATTTGTTATAAGACTATCTATTTCAGTTGCTGACTTACCTTGAAACTTTTTAGAAAGTGATCCAAGAAAATCTATTGATCCTTTAAAACCAGTACCAAGGACAGTTCCCAATGTTGCTGAAGTACCAAGTTCTCCTGCTGTTGGTAATTTTTGTTCATCAATAAGTGTTCTACCTGTAGTTTCTGTTGTTGCTGTAGCAGCACCTTGAAGACCTGCACCAGCTAAACCTTTAACACCTTTACCCGTAGATCCAAATGGAATCATTTGGGTAAATCCAGCCATTATTCCTTCTCCTTGGCTGATATTTTCTTCTCCTCTAATCTTTTGTGCAGCTAAGTTTGAAGTATATCCAGAAACAAAATTAATAACTCCATAAGCCACTCTAGAACCAGGGACAGGAGATACAAGTAAAGGAGCAGTCAACTGATCTGTTGTTATTCCTGCTCCTATCTCAAGACCTAAACCACCTACTTGTTTAAACGCTTGTTCCGTAATACTTGGTTCTTTAATATATTTCTCTTCTTCATCATTTAAATAGAAATTATTAATTGGATCTAAATTATTTTCGCCTGTCATTAGTTCATCTCTTCTTAAAACAGGTGTTGGTGGATTATCAGAAACAGTGTTCTCTTCCTTCTTAATCATTAAATTTGAATCAGTCATAACTAATTAGTTTGTGGTAAAAAGTCTTTGTATTTTCCGCTGGTGTAAGTTGCCCAAGGTTCAAAACCAAAGGTATCAAAAATCATTTTGGCAGCCTTAGCATTTGCAAGAGGGTTATAAAGTTCTTGATTTGATTGTATTCCAAATTTTTGTCTTCGATCTGTTCCTAGCATATAACCAGGAGTATCTTGCATATCAATCTGCCATAAACCTAACGAAAACTCATTCTTTTTATCAGGGTCTAATCCAGACTGAACTGTATCAATTCCTGCTCTACCACTAGATTCAGCTAATGCTATAGCAGCAGCAATCCTAGCGTCTTCTGGTGAGAAACCTACTTCTTGTGAAAGTCTTTCCAAAGAATTAAAAGTAAAAGGTTTAGTAACATCTATCTCTTCTAAAACACTTCTATTTGTTAATTGTTCAGCTGCTGCTGATCCCATCAAAAGATTTAAAACTGAATCAATAACACCTGTTGCTGATTCATCTAAATTTTCTTTTACATTATTTAATTGACTAACAAGTGTTTCCTTATCTTCTTCTTTTAAATTAGATGACTGATTAAAAAGCATTTCAAGAAAACCTTTTTCTTTGTCAGAAGATTCTTCTTCTTCTTTGATAGGTTCGCTATCTTCAGAAGTTATTTCATCTCTATTTAATTCAGGTCTAGGTGGACCTTCCTCTTTTTCAAAAACTGTTTCTACAAATTCTTCATCATAGATTTTTGTAGCATCTTCTTCTCCTAATCCATAGTCATCTACAAGTGCTTGTATTCCAGCTTGTCTTTCTATCTCTTCAGCCTTTTCCTCTTTTTGGTCTGTAGTAAGAAAAGTTCCTTTTGATTTATATGATTTATTATTAATTGCTTCTGCGTCTTGAAAATATTGTGCTTGTATGTCTCTAAATATATTTTCTCTTTCTTTTAAATCTGTAACATCCCTAAGTTCATCATCAATTCGTCTGTTGATATTAGTCTTTAAATCTATATAAGAATTTAGCGTGGCTCTATCATCTTTCTTAAATACATTAAAGTCTTCTCCTGTAGCTCCTAGTAATGCTCTTACATCACGGTGCATATCTTTAATTCTTGAATCAAAGTTTCCAATATTTCTTTTAGAAACACTTTCTCTTGCTATTTTTCCTGATAATTTATATCTTGTGTCATCTTCATCTGTAAATGTTTCACCTATTTCATCTTTTATTTCATCTAAACGAGCAAACATTCTCATGCGATCATTACCGTAATAACCAATTCCAACTTGATAGTTAAACTCATTAAATAATTCATCTCTGTCACCAGAATAAATTTCAATTTGCTTAAATAAAAACTCTCTTCTATTTGGATATTGCTTTAATAATTCATCTGCAACAGAATATTTATTAGGGTTTTCTGTAATCCTTTTTATAATGTCAGCTTCTTCAGTAGCTTCAACTTTGTTAGCTTCTCTTGCTGCTAATTTATCTTGTGTCTCTCCTAGTTCTACTTTAAATTCAAGAATATCTTCTCCAAAAGAATCTACCAATAAACGCTGTTTATAAGTTCCATCTTTTTGTTTTTCTTTTGGTCCATGTTTAATCTTGCCTATCATTTCTAAATACTTCATTGCTGCGTTATATCCATTACCACCTGATTGTTCGTTAATTTCAAATATCCTTGAAGCTTGATTCTTTGCTATTTCTAATATGTCATCAGGTTTAACAGCATCACTTAGACCTAAATTGACAGTTTGTTCTATAAAATCTTGAACATTTACAATTGCTTGATCTCCATTTCCATCTTCATATTCTTGAAAGTTAGTTAATAATGTTTCTGATAATTGTCCTTTTCTTCTATCTATTTTAAATTCATTGTGGTTTTTTATATGTTCTGCTGTAACTACTTCTATTGCTTTATCTTGATAAGGTTGAAAAAATTGATTGATATATTTAGGGCTTATTCCTTCTAATGTTTCTGACTTAAGAGCAAAAGATTCTTTTAAAAAACTTTGATACTGTGGTGAACTTGCATCAAAATGATGAATAGGTTTTATAACTTCGTTGCCATTTTCTATGACAGTAAAAGTTTTAGATGAGTAAAGACTGCTCATCTCTCTACCAAAACTTTGACCTGTTAATTTTGCTTTAGTTCTTTCATATGCTCTTTGAGAAAAAATACTTCCACCAATTAATTGTCTAGCAGCTTCTTCACCATCTTTCTTTTTTATAATTTGACTAACTTTTTTTAAACCTTTTTCTTCTTCTTCTTCTCTTGCTATTTCATCACCTATAGCTTGTGCATCTTCAATAGCCTCATCAAATTTAATGTTGATAAATTTATTAATACCTGGATTAACTGTTTGTAAGGCTCTTGTTAATTGATCTAATTCAGTAGTAGGTGCAATTGTACTAGGAGCTACAAAAGTATCTACTGGTCTTGCTTGTGGCTGAAAACTAGAAGTCATTATGCTTTCTGATAAAGGTTGCTATAGCTAGTTAGACCAGTATTAGCTGTTTGTGCAATGACATCTAACAAACCTCTTTGATTAGCCATTGCTTGATTTCTAGTATCTATTGCTTGATTAGTTCTACCATCTCTTTGTGCTTCTAGTCCTTTGACATCTCTTCCGTATTGTTGTGTAGCTGACTGCATTGTTTGAGTTAAAGCATCTTGCCAATTAGCTGCTTGTCTATCTGCATCAGCTAGTAATAAATCAATAGTCAAACCTGTTCTTTCACTAGCTCTTATTGCTCCTTGTGCTTGTAATCTTTTCTTGCCAACTTCTTGACTTTCTTGTGCTGACTTCTGCCTCTCTTCTCTGAGTCTGGAAGCTAAACCTTCTTGCTGTATAGAAAAAGCTTTATTAGCTGATTCAGCTGCTCTTACTGCTGCTTGTCCTTGGTAACTAGCTATTCGATTAGATTGCTGCATTTGCATACCAGCAGTAACAGCACCTAAGCCTAACTGCATTGCAAATAATCCAGCAGTTGCCCCTGTCAAAGTACCGCCTGTTAAGGCAGCACCTACTGGAGCTAGAGCCATAACACACATTTAGGCAATCCTCACGAACTCATAAAATGGTTTATTCAAGTGGCCGTATTCAGGGTGTAAATTAATAAATGTAAACCCTAGAGCCTTTAACCATTTAATAGCAGAAGTATTCTCTGCATACACATAATTATATAAGACCTCATAAGTTTTTAATAAGCTATCTACCCACTTTCTTCCCTCTCTTATTAATTGAATCCTATAACTTCTCTTACTCATTAATTCATCAGTAGCAACCATCCATATAATTCCATCCTTTAATACACCACATAAACCCATTGGCTGATCATTATCTCCAGCAATAGCTAAGTTTCTATCTGCTGCTAAATATGTAAGCTTGACTGCTTCTTCTGGCTGTTGACCTGTTTGATACCAAGCTTCAATCTTGTCTAAAATTCTTAAGTGATTACATACATAATTTAAATCAGATAGATTTGCTTTCCTTAAATACCCCATTAAATTCTTCTAGACCTCATGTGGAACATAGCCTCAAACTCTGCACTAGACAATTTAGTAGGTAGGTAAGTGTCATTCTTTATATCTATATCAACCTTATCTGATCTACTCATTACTGGAAATCTAAATGTACCTGTCTCTAAATTAACTTCACCAATAGAGCTAGAAGATGAACCTAATAAACGTGCATTGAATTTATGAACACTGGTGTCTCTATTTTCTGGTGTGACTTCTACTCTAAAGAATCCAGAAGATTCATATTTTAAAGAGAAATGATGTAATTGTAATCTTCCACCTATAATTTCACCTTTGCCTAGTTCTTCTATAATCCGTTGTTTAGAGAATCTGTATTGCATTTCATAAGGTTCACCAATAATAACTTTTGATGGACTGTTATTAGTACCAGCCGTTGCATAATTACCTTTGGCTGTAATAGTTGTAGTAGAACCATTAGTATTTGTAGTAGTAGTAGATATAACCTGGCCTGGTTTTAAGCTCACTGCACTTGTATTTGGTGTGGCAATAAATTTACTTTCTTCACCTGATGCAAGATGCCTTCCCACAACAGACATAGTTGCATACGTTTTATATGGCAAAGTCCATGTTGTTGTATTAGTGCTACTGTTAAAAGCTACTGATACTCCAGTTGAAGTTTCTGTTATTTTATGATCTAAGTGATATTCGAATTCAGCATTAGCTTCTTTATAATCTGGTTCAAATGGTAACTTCTCTAACGTAGTATTATTTGCTTCTTCAATTACCATATATAAATCAGTACCAATAAAATCTATATTTCTTATTGACTTGGCTGGATTTAAAGTAAAAGTAAACCAAGCATTAAGTACTTTTTTAAATGACTCACCATACAACCATTTATTAACATATAACTTATTAGGATTATCTGTTCCTACTAACACTAAAATATCTTCATTTGTAGAAACTGCTAATTTAAAAATATTAGATGGAATGTATCTAGGAATATGAATAGTAATATCACTAGCATCTTTAATAGCTATATCTGCTTGTGTTATATATTCTCTGACACCAGCAAACGGCCCTTTTTTAGTTAAAAAATAAATACTATTACCAGCACCTACAGGTGAAGCAGTTCCACTGTTTTCAAATTCTGTAGCTACAAGTATGTTTGCTGTCTTAGGTGTTAAGGCATCATCAGAAGCACTTAATATAAATTGTGTTTGATCAGAGAACAAGATTAACTGTTCTCCCATTGTTACTGCATGTTTTAATATTGATACCTTTGTATGTGATGCAGTTACATCTATAGGATCACTATCAATAATAGTAGTAGCAGTCTCAGGAAAGAAATTAAAGAACTCAGATACTCTAGAAAGAATTACATCATCATCAGCTAAGAAGCCTAGTCTATTCCTAAAGAATAAAACGTTATTTATTTTTGATCCTACAAAAGATGGATTAGGAGAACTATCTAAATCACCAACAGTTCTTTCTTTCCATGCAGGTAAGTCATAGGCAGTTGTTACACCATCAATTGTCACGTTATAACTACCACCATCAGCTTCAGCAAAAATAAAATTACCATCTGCCTTTCTTATTAAGACATGAGGCATTGTTCCACTGTCAAACTTATAAGTAATACCAGCCTTTAAGGTCTCTTCCCATTGACCTTCTTCAAAATTACCGCCGTTATTAGTTTTAAATTTGACATAGTAATTATCAAAATTAGTAGCATTATCTCCTTTAACTTCTACTATAAAATTATTAGGTGCAGCTGTAGGAAGATCGGTAAATCTTTGAATAGTATCTTTTACTAATGTAAGTTGTGTATTACCTTGAGTGTCACTTACATCAATAGTAAAATCAGAATTATCATTCTTCTTTATGTGTATAACAGGTCCATTTAATTCAATTGTAAAACCTGTTAAAGCATTGCCACTACTAGGACTTAAACCATTTTGACCTAGCAATCTATCTCTTAATTTACTAGCAATAGTTGTTGTACTTAAAGGATCATCTAAAACACTATTGTGTATAGCAACAGTGCCATTTATATCAACAACATATTCAGTTTTATCTGAAACTTGATTAACAAAAACTATTGCTTCTACATTTGTACCTGAACTTGTAGCAGTAGACATTGCTACTGTCTTAGTTGTATTAACAACAAATGTATAATCAGCAATAGTAACTGTTTTAAAATCTGTTCTTGGATTTGATGATGTTAGGTATGCCTTTCCATCAGGATCACTAACAGTTTTCTCTGCTCCATTAATGTCATATACCTTAATTGTTTGATTACCAAATACAGCTATATATCTTTCATTTGTATCTCTATTAATCGTTTGTATATGGACGTTACCTATCGTAGAAGACTGTAAATTAGCTAGATACTGAACACCTGATCTTTTCTTTAATCCTTGAGTAGGACTACTTGTAGCATTGTCTTGTATATCAGCATGATCAGCTTGTTTTGTTGAGTCAGCTGTTTGTGATACTCCTCTTAAAAGAGTAGGAATAGCCCTGGAAATAACACCCATAATTAACGAATTAAACCGTTAGCAGGTAAGTATGTACTAAAGACATTAGTCAAAGATGGATCTCCTCTCAAGATATTGTGATCTGCATTAGAAGCATCTGTCTCCATTAATATTGCTCTTGCTCTTATTTCATCTTGTTGGGTATAGCTTCTTAAGCCTTCATCTCCTACTAAACGATCAACAAAGATTCTTGCAGCTTTGATCATTACATAACGTCTAGCTGGTTCAGGTATCTCAGTAAAAGTTCTAAAGTAAACAACTACACAAGTTAGATCTTCATCAAATTCATACTTATGGTTTTGTCTGTCATAAAGCTTTAAACCAATTTGTACTGCATCTATTGAAGGATGTTGATAGATATTAGGGTCAACTCTTAATACATTGCTTGCTAATGCAACTTGCTCAGTTGCAGGATCTCTAGTAAGGACAACATCTATTTCTGTATTAAAATGCCATCCTTCTGATTGAACATCTTTATTAATCTCATTCAATGTTGTTTGAGCCATACGAGCGTCAACAGGCAATGTACCAGTAAGACTATTAATAGGAGCCTCACCAATAGCTGCCAACATTACATTGACTGCTTCTAACTCAGTAGTTGCTGTAGCCATTCTTTGTGCCTAAAAAAATAGGGGAATACCAACCCATCCCAGATTGATACTCCCCATATGTACTTAAGATGCAGACAACTTAATTGTAGCTGCTGCTTCTGGTCTTAGGATTCCATGACCAAGAGCATATTTCGCAACCATCAATGTACCTTGATACATAATTCCATAGTCACTTCCACTGATTTCAGTA
>VTLG01006208.1_pt1 | contig 19972 bp, 23 predicted proteins | sample 4694571 | NCBI WGS metagenome assembly VTLG01 (sample SAMN12604809, study PRJNA352737) | marine metagenome | biome: ENVO:00000447; feature: ENVO:00000209|ENVO:00000569|ENVO:01000036; material: ENVO:00002151; isolation source: viral sequences binned using virsorter ... | reverse complement strand
ACTGGCAGGCCATCCAATACTTCCTTTTGCAGCAGAACTATCAAAAAATTCAATTACATTTCTACCAGTAGCAGAAGTAGATTCAACTCTAACTATTGCATCTAAACCTTTTACATGAAGTTCTCTACTAGGTGTAACATTAATTCCTAACCCAGAAGATGTGATGCGAACTCTTTCAGTAGCATTTGTTCCCATTTGTAAGGAATTATCAGAATGCTGATAAGCAATATATCCAGCATATTCACCATCACCACTTGTTGCGTCTGAAAAATAAAGATGACAATTACTAGAGTCACCTGACCTTAAGGTCATTCCCATTGCACCACTATCTTTAGATATTGTTAATTCATCACCATTTGCATGTCCTTCAGTGGTTGTTCCTATTAATAATCTTCCACTTGAATCAATACGAAGTCTTTCTGCATTATTGCTTCCTAACGTTAGAGTATTGCTTGCAGGAGAATGTACTGATGCACCTGCACCTACCGTGACGGTTCCATTTCCAGCAACACCAACCTGTAAATTAGCCATTTATCAGTTAATCCTATTTTTTTGTATTTATGCTATAAGTAGAGTACATCCTGCTTCAACCGTTATGCCGATTCCAGCAGCGACTTGTACAGGACCTACTAATATTGCGTTCTTACCTGCAGGTAATGTAAGATTCTTATCAATAACCTGATCAAGCATTAACATACCATCAATTACAGAAACATTACCATGTGCCTGAACTGCACCTTCTGAAGTAGCAGCACCAGCAGCAATTCCTTTAACACCAGTAGTATTAATACCAGCAACCTTAATTGTGCTGACACCGACTGAATCTTCTGTCCAAACTCCAGCAGCAACACCAGTTAATAACGAACCATCACCAACAAATGCATTTGCAGTAACAATACCCGAAAAAGTAGAGTTACCTCCGTTATATATCCCAATCGTAACAGCACTTCCTACTCGAAATCCAGATGCAGCAGTTACAATTCCAGTAGTATTAATCTGCTGTCCTTCAATGGTAAGACTGCCATCCGCTGCGGATACAACATCGGTTTGTCCATCTATGCGAATACCCATTTCTGCTTACACATAACTTTTTTATTATTTATCAAAAAGTAATAGGGCAAAAAAATTGGCGGGGTTTTTTACCCGCCTTTTTGGAATCAAAAGTCGATTTTCCCTGGCTAAAGTGGATTTGTATAAGATAACCTTTCTTCTGGACAAGTTGCCCTTACTAATTCTAAAACACTCATAAACTGATCCGTAGTTTCACATACTACTGTCTTTGTATCACCTTCACTTGAATATAGATAAAAAGTTCTCTTCACTGGATCTACTACACAACGTGTCAGATATTCATCATCTTCATACTCAATATTATCTGCACCCAAATCAGGCCTTTGATTTTCTTCCATAGAAGTCTCCAAAATAGTTGTGTGGGAGGTTGGGTTCCTGTATACCAACAAGAGACGGGCATTACTACAGTAGTAAATTTTACATCTCTGCCTGAGACCCGACTGGTAAGTCGATTCACCTTTCGGTGCAGCACCACCTGTGTCTCATCACCTTATCCAGCATTTGCCAGAAAGATTATTCAGTCACTCCCTGTGTTGCGTCCAACTCATACAATATAGCACCATCAAAGATCTTTGTCAAGGTCTACTGTACCAGAAGGAAAGAACAAATCTCTCCGCCTCCTCAACTTTACTAACATAGTGAAGATGTTGTGAATTTGAAAATATTATTAATTTACCTGCTTCTGGTTTTACCTCCATATCCTCAAACATAGTAGATCCACCCTTAAAATCATCATTCAAATATAACATTGCAGCAAATACATCGGGTTTATGGACATTATTATCATCAACGTGTGGTTTCATAAATGTACCAATAGGCCATCTAACAACTCCCACATAATCTAATACAATCTCATCCTCAAATGTTTTACAAAGATTAGTTACATTATTAATAACTCCACCAAATAATTCATCCGTTGTAGAGTTCATATCTATAGGATCTACATTACCACCCAAATATTTTGCACCATAATTCTTATCAAATGGTTGATTTGGAATATATGTAAGAGTTTCATTTGGATCTGAATGAGTTACAGCATCCAATGAACGGTCTTCTTTCTTAATATCAAAGAGATCAATAAATGGTTTGCACAGAGAAGAATCTAAAAACTTCTCTTGAATATAGATAAGTTTCTTCAAATTGTTATAGTATTCCTTCTACCACGATACTCTGGATCATTAAAGTTTGGAGTATCTGGTGCTGTCTCTGGATTAAAGTTAGGATCTGGATAATCTTTCCAACTATCACCTTCGTATTCAGTAATAAGTGGATTAACATCTTTTCTTTCACCATATACATGATAGAAACAATTAACAGGAAGTCCACCTTGTGCTTGAAGATGTATTGTCTCTGCATCCCATCTCTTTACAATCACATCCTGATGAACACCAATAGGTTGGAGTTGAACAGAAATACTTTCAACATCTACTAAATCTTTCCAATAATAAGGTAATTTTATTATTTTCTCATTACGAACTCTCCCCCTACAATATACACCAACCTCTGGTCCCTCAATACAAGCATAACGAAGTCGATGCCCATCACCTTTTGTAGGATGTTTAATATCAAATGGTTTTGGTGAAGCATCTGCTGCCGCAAATCTTGATGCAAGTTTTCCTTTATTACCACAGTCTACCTTACCACTAACAAAAACATCACCATCAACATAAAGAGAATCAACTGAACCACCACCTGTTACATATAAAGCATTACCTGTTTGACCATTACCTAATATCTCTTGATTACCTTTAACATTAACCGCCCAAGGAGTTCCACTATCACCTTCAATATGAACATTTCCTCTAGTATTAAGAGATCTAGGTGTATTCTTAGTATCTGTTCGACCAATCATTACAGTCGCAGTACCTGGATAATCACCAGATCCAAAGTCATCAACTGCACCAACCTGAAGTGATCCTTGAATATAGGATGACCACTTAATTTTTTCTGCACCAGTACCCAATACCTTTGGTGTAGTAAAAGGTTTTGCAACTATATGTTGACCATTATAAACCCATTGTTCATCAATTGAAAAAGCCATATTCCTATCCGTTTTGAATTTGTGTTCCTGGTTTTGGCATCTTATTAGGTATAGATGCTGCAGTTACTCCTGTTACTAAAGGAGCAATAATATGAACTCCCAATAAACCACTTAAAGTTAAAAGTCCCGTACTTACTATCTTATATGATTGCTTACCATCTATTGTAATATTTTTTGAATCAAGTTTAATATTTTCATATCCATTAACAATAACATTACCGTGAGGTGGTTGACCTGTTGCAGTAATCTCTATGTCATGGGCCTCCATTCTAATCCTACCATTTGCTGCTTTCAATTGAATGTCACCATTCTTTGCAAGAATAACAAATGCTTCCTTTTCACAAATACCTTCAGGTGGATCACTTCCTTCCTCAACTGCTGCTAAATCTTCCCCCGTGTGAATCATTGTTGCACCAGGAGAATTCATTACAGTCCAACCTTCACGAACTCCATCCTCATCTAAAGATAAGAAATGCCTACCATCTAATCCCTTCAATTCTACACTAGAAGTAACATCATCTCTTGGGCTCAAAGCACCAAATTGAATCATGCCATTCATAGCACTCCAGGCTTGTACCCAGAAATTCTTTTTTGGTCCTGAATTACCTGACATAATAGTATCTATTGAAGTTTTTCTACAGTTGTGTTCTCAATACTCTGCAATCGAGTATCATAGACTTGGATATCTGTTCCATCACTAGTAGTAGTACCAGCATACTTCACTCCACCAACAAAGTAAACATTTCCATAGTAAGCCTTACCATCAACATACCCATTAAGAGTTAAACCTACAAGATCATATACTTGAACAAGTTGTGATTGATCAATAAGTCTTACCTCTTCAGGATCACGATTAATCTCAAAGACAGGAATAAATGATGCATTAAATCCAGTCTCAGTATCCATTCCTATGTTTGGAAGTTCAGTAAAACTACCACCAGAATCAACACTAACCGATTTAATCTTACCAAATGGATCACATTTATATGATAATACTGTACCATTACTAGGAGTGATTGTCAATTTATCTACACCACAATTATAATTGAATCCAGGATTCTTAACACGAACTTCTGTAAGATTAAGAACTGCTGGATACTGTGGGGTTGTCTGTGCTGGAGGAAGATACCCTAAACCAGTATCTTTAACAATAACTTTTATAACAACTCCATCTTTAATAATTGTTTGAAGTAAAGCACCCGTTCCATTCTTACAAGGATCTATAACTTGTACTTGAGGTGGAGACTTATATCCACCCCCACCATTTATAAGATCCGCTGCAATTAACTGACCATTCCTATCAATAACGGGATTTGCTGCTGCTCCTACACCATGCCCACCAAAGAACTTAAGAACAGGAGGACCACAAGGTTTGTCTGTTGTATCGCAAGGATCAGATCTCAATAAACTTTTAGGAGTTAATGCATTAACACCATTAATATCTAAGTATACGACTTTATTATCACCACTAATAAAAATATATTCAGTGTTAGGATATGATTTCTCATAAGCATTTGCAGATGCAATAGAAACATCCTTAACATATCCGTCTGTCTGACTGATATATCCTACCTTAATATTATCAAATGAAGTTGGTTGTATTGGCATTAGAACATCTCCAATTCGTTTCTGATATCTTCACGATCTTCGTCAGTTACTGTATTCACCCAATTATCTTTCTTGTATCTCTTGGGATTAGTTTTTATTTGTGAAGAAGGTGTATCTGCTGTCTTCGCTGCTTTTTGTGCAACATTAGCACCACTTGCTCCATCTGCTGTAGTACCACCACCCTGCATAGTATGAACATCATTAGGAGAACATTCCGGTGGCGGATCACATTCAAATATCTTAGTAATAGATTGAACAAAAGTTAATGATGATGCAATATCAAAATTCATCCCACCCAATGCACCTCCACCACCAATCAGATTACCTAGATTTGCTCCTGCTAAAGCAGAACCTTTACCTACAATCGAATTTAGAACCGATGGATACATTGATGCAAGTCCTCCTACAGAACTAAGAAGAGCCGCTGTATCTCCTGAAGTAATTGCAGACAAAGCACCACCCACTCCTTGCATTAAATTAGAATCTACTCCCAGTATATTAGAAACAGCACCAAATCCACCAATCAAATCACCACTCTTAATTGCAGCAAGTGCTCCGGCTATGGCAGCTGCATTTGCAGGAATATTTTTACCGGAAAGATCAAGAAGACTTGACATTCCTGAGTCATAATTACCTTGATTAAAACTATTAGTAACTGGTCCTATCTCTCCAGGATTTACCCCTGCTTGTTCTGCCATTGTGGATGACAAAGAACCAACAAGATCACCAGATGATAATGCTGCTAAAACATTTGTCTCATTAATAGCATTATCAACAGTACCTTGTCCTGCACTACCACCTTGAGTCGTATCTCCACCTAAAGATTCCTTAACAGTATTAACAACTGGTCCTGCAGCATTATCATATGCTCCCATTATATCATTAATAACAGATCCTAATACTTCACCAACTAATTCTTCTGATGAGCATAAAGGAGTTGGAGAATAAAATCCCTCTCTTGGAAGAGGTGGAAGAATTTCTGAACCTGGAGTGTTCAACTCTGGTGGAAGTTGTTCACTTGCTCGCCAATTTCCATGAGACACACCTTGCTCATTTATAACAGGAATAAATGTCTCAAGTACTCCATTGTTTGCTCTTGTACTTCCTAATGGAGTACCAATACCTACAGGAGGAGGTGTTACTCTTGATTGTTTCTTTTTCTTTTGGAAAGCCTTTATCAATGCACCAGCAAGTAACCCCGCTAACCTACCATTAATACCATTAAAAGCACAAGCAATACCTTCAAGTCCAGCAACTTGTTCTTCTAATAATTTATTTTTAAAAGATGGAACCGCCAAGTTTAACATTGGTTGCATCTTCTCATTATAATCATTCGTAGCAAACTGTTGAACCTGACCCATTATACCTTTCATATACTTTGACATCTCTTTCGATGCCCTATCAATCTCTGCAGTAACATTTTTATTTGCTTCAACAATAGGCAAACCTGCTGCTGCATCTGCGTCTGATTGTGCTTTCTTAAATTGTTCTAACTTTTCAGTAAGAGTCTCAGTAACGGTCTGAATATTTTTCATATCAGACCCACGATTTGGATCTGGACACGCTAACGCATGTTTCTCCTCCAATACATTCTTTTTCTTTTCATCTGCTGTAGTATACAAGTTAGTCGCATCTACAGACTCCTTTGATACATTACCACTTGATGGAGAATTATATGCTTCATTCCCTCCCTGCTTTGGTGCAAGATCATCATCCTTTAATTTCTTTTGAGTTGTTGGTTCTTCCTTTGCATTTTTAGAATGAAAACTCTGTGGTGTGTAGTTTTTACCACCACCTTCTTCACTACCAGTCTTTCTTTCCATCTTTGTCTTGGCATTACTACCAAGAACACCCATAATCACAGGAGATTGCCTGTCTTGACCATCCAGAAAGAATCCAAACACAAACATCCCCTGCTTTAATGCAGGAGTCATTCGTGAACCACCAGCACCACCACCAGCAGTAATGGGAAACATTACCTGAGCCCACGGAAGTTGTTCCGCTTTTATCGCTGCTTCAGATTGATCATGGTAACCCATAATCTTTACCTTATAGCGATAACCCCAAGCAGGAATGTCTGTTACCTTCTCAAACTTTTCTGGGTTTATGTTTTCACGCCAAGTTGAATCATCGACGATCTGACCAATCCACCAAAGAAAGCCAGACCCCAAAAACCCAGGATTAAATAATGATTCTGACATATATTATTCGTCGTAAACTCTACATTCTAATGCATCAGGATGATTATCACAATATTGATCTAATTTTTTATCTTGATGTCTTAAATGATAATCATTAATACCTGTTTCAGGTTCATCATCTTTATGATACTCTTCATAATATGCATGAGAAGTCTTTAAATCTTCCTCAGAATACTCAAGGATACCATGATTAATATGTTCTTTATGATCTTTTGGATCAATATAAACTTCATGATCTAAGTCGTGTGCTTTTTCGGTCATAATAGATTACCTAGTACTGTGGTTACCTTTTCTTCCAAAAGAATCCCGTGCCAAGTTTAACTTAGTCCAAGTTCCTTCTGGGTTCACTAAGTGGCATAAGTCAGCTATAATATATAGACCACCACTTTGCTTATTTACTGTATCATCACTTTCAGATTGAACAGCAGGAACATCAACAAATATAACATCTCCTGCATGTAAACTAAAATCTCCAGCAATAGTAATCTCCATCATACCACTAAAGAGTTGATTGTATCTACGGATTGCTTGGTTGAGATTCTTTGCCACATTAAGATTCTCTTCTTCATTAGCCTTTATTTGTTCATCAGTAGCACCTGCGGGAAGAGAACCAATATCTAATAAATGATATGTTGTACGTGTTGGTTTCTTATTCTCAAACTTCTCATTAAATACAGGAAGTTCTTTGCCAGCAAGTTCTAATCCTGGAGATTGATTACTATCAAGATCCGTAGCACTCTGCTCAATGACTTCATAATGACAATTGAATGGATTAAAAATAACTAACTTAGTAGAATATGCACCCATCATCATCTTCTCTTGGGCATTAATAGCATTATCAGACTGTTGCCTTAAAATCTTTCCATCATAACCAACAGGAATTCCTGCTTCACCATCTGTAGATTCAGTAAAAATAAAAGATTTCTTTTTCTCCTGTTTAAATAATGCATCTATAGATTTAAAATGAAACCCTTCTGAAGTTTCAAAGAAAAGAAATCCTGCAGTTTTATTTGTTCCTCCACTTGTTGGATTATTTTCAGTGGAAACATTAGCACTCTTATTAATTGGAACAGAATACTTAGAAAGATAATTAAGAATATAAAATGGTTTACGACTATTACCTAAAAAATTATAAGTATTTCCTGTCTCCTCTATATCCACTTCCTTCTTAGTCTTAAGAGATATTTTTGTCTTTGGTTCTTCTTGTGCAGGTGGAGCTCCTTTTATTATACTAGTAACATGATCAGAAATCTTTCCACTATATCTTTCGGTCAATCTCATACGACCTTCTTCATTCTTAATAAACTCTTCTGAAACTAATTGTATACTTACTAAAGTTTTATTACTATCTGCTGCAACTGGTGTTACTTTATTAATATTTAAATCTACTTTTATTTCATTATCATTAAGATCAGTAAATCTTAATTGAACATCTTCTGTCCCGACTAAAGGTAAACCTTCTATTACAGATTGACCATCAATAGCATTACCTGTATCAGAAAAAGTATAAGTTGCCTTTATAGAATCTTGCAAAATACTTTCATAGTATCTAAGTTCCAAAAATCCACCAAGTAAACTAACAGTCTTACTTGTATCCTTATTGGATGTTACATCAACTCTACTTGGAAGAGAAGGTTCTGATTGTCTAGATGAAAGTGCCATATCTTATTTACCCCTGATACAAAACTAGCATTGGATCTTCACGATTCTCAGTTCTTCTTCCACCACCACTACCACCACCAGAAGAGGTAGTAATATTTCCAGCACGTACTATAGGTATAGGAATAATAGTTGGTTCTCCTTCTCCACCTTCCTCATAAGAAGTAGACTCTGATACATCTGAAGCATCAGAATTACCACTACTTGGTGCTACAGATGCTGCTCCACCATTACTTGAAGATTTGGATCCACCAGTACCAGGGAAGAAGGCATTCTTTGTATGCGACATCATAAAGAACGGATTAGCAAGTAACCAGAACTTAGGGAATCCTTTTACTTCACCATTATCATCTACAAGTGCAGATAATCCAGGAACATTCTGCCATAAGAAACCTAATATTCTAGGTAACCTTGGAAGATTTTCTAAAAAGTCTGGTCTCCATCCCTCTAAGAATGGCAACACAGGTTCACCACCAATACCTAATGATATCCTACCACTAAAAGGCCAAATGTCAGGCCATTTCATATCAAAGAATTTATATAACGCATCCTGTATACCTACATTAGGTATCTCAAACATTGGGAAACTGGATTTCCATCTTTCCACTCCAGCACCAATCCAGTCTGCTATTATCTTTCCTATACCTCCGATCTTTGCAGCTGCCCACGGTATTGCCTCAAAGAATATCCACTTTCCAAACTTTAATGCAATACCAGCACCCTGTTTTAATAAATTAAACAATCCTCCACCAAATATCCAATTAACTACTGCCTTACCTGCATTAAAGATACCCTTCATAGTATCTCCAAATAATTTCATTGCTGCTTTAGGATCTCTCTTAATGATCAGATGATACATCAAGTCACCAACAAAGACACCAACTGCCTCACCTAAGAGTGTGCCAAGAATAGGAACAGGTATGAAAGTTCCCAATGCTCCACCCAATGCTGCACCCATAGTCTTAAAGAGTGCTTGTCCAGGTGGTTCCCCAGACATCAATGATACTATACCAACAATTAATGGACCAAGAATAGGAATCCTACCAAAGAATCCTTTGACTGCTGGCATTGCACCTTTAATAGCAGGTCCAATAATGTTAGCAGCTTTACCAAATATCTTAACAACTAATCCACTAGCCTTTGCTACTATCTTTCCAGCACCAGTCTTTGCTAATGCACTACCACCCCTACTAAGAAGACCACCTACTCTACTTAGACCAGCTTTACCTACATTAAGTAATCCCCGGCCAGCACTCCTAATAATACCACCAGCACGTTTAGCAAGATTCTTAAAGAACATTCTCAACTTTCTTCCCATCAATCGTCGCATCTTAGTCCAAATGCTTCGAATAACATTCCTAACAAACTTAAAGGCTCTAGTTACATTTTTGATTATTGATTTAAATATCTTTTCAAAAACTAATTTCCATACAATAAACCCATTAATTAAAGTCGATAAATTCTTTGAGAAAATTTTAAATTTTTCTAATGCTTCTTCACCAAATGTGTTACCTATCCATTGCTCAGCTTTATCATAAAGACCATAAGCCCAATCAATAAAACTAACAAATGCATTAAATAAGGTTCCAGCAGTATTACCAAGCCATTTAAGAGTGGCAGTAAGACCCTTTAAAAATCCTTGGAATTTAGGATCACCCAATCTATCAACCAACTTCATTATAACACTACCAATCAAAAAGGTTAAAAGAAAATTAAACACCTTCTCAAAGAAATTCATTCCTTTAGCCTTTATACCACCACCTTTATCCTCTTTTTTACCTTTCTTTGCTTCTAATTGTGCTTCTCTTGCTCTACGTCTTTCTTTTTCTGCTCTTCTTTTTTTAATACCTTCTCTTACTTTAGATAAAACTAATTGATCCTTCAATCCATTACTAACCTCACCAAGTTTTATATTAACAATATGTAATGACTGAACTTGTTCTGATGTGATCCTTGCACCACCACCTGGTTTTGTTGGTAATAAATTCTCAGCAGTTATCTTTGGAGATGGTTTCTTATCTCCACCACCCATGATCTTTTGAACTCTTGCTCTTCTTTCTTCTTTTACTGCCATCTTATCTTCTTATCCCCAATGTCTGCTCTTTTGCTATACCACCAGGAGCAATAGCACTAAATGATGGTACTTTACTACCAGTTCCTTGTGGAGTACCAGAAGATCCACCAGAAGATCCTGCATCTGTAGGAACTAAATGAACAGTTTGTGCTGTGACAGTTGGTGTTCCTGGAGGAGCAACATTATCATTATTACCTGTAGGTTGAACTGATCCACCACCAGCATAATGACGTTCAACTCCACTCCCACCACTATGATAATGATGTTCAACTGGTATATTGGTTCCTCCAGCTGAAGCATTCATTGAAGCAAAAGTATTTTCACCAAAAGACTTTACAGCACTCTTACTCATTACAAATTCACCTGCTGTTAACTTAGCAGGAACTTTATCTTCTCCACCTCTTCCGGTTACCTTACCACCTTTTGCAAATGGTTTACGATATTCTTTTCCTTCATATGGAATAATTTTCTGAGTAGGTTTAACCTCAACATTATTAGTACCACCATAACTATTCTTATTAAGAACTAATCCACCACCATTAAATGCAGGTCCACCACCACTACTCTTACTACTACTTGATGGTATATTAGTTCCTCCAGCAGCAGCATTCATACCAGCAAGAGTATCAGAACCATACTGTTGAACTGCACCCTTACTCATCACAAATTCACCTGCAGTTAATTGTGCAGGAACTTTATCTACTCCACCAGGTCCCTGTACTAATCCACCTTCTTTAAATTTTTGTGGTTCCTCTTGTTGGATTTTCTCTGGTGGTGCAACATCGGTATCGGTAGTTTGCTTTTCAACATCTGCTGCCATCTTATCCAGTTCTTTATCACCACCTATCTTATCCCCTTCCTTTATATCCTTATCAAGACCCTTATTACTATCATCAACTATTTTATCAACATCCTTATTCATCCCAAAAATAGCTTTAACTGCACCAATAATTTTAGGTATACCCCAAGCTGCTAATGCAATTATCCCTAAAATAACTCCAGCTGGTCCCAATAATCCTGGTAAAAATGCTATCAAACCAGCAAGTAGAGCAGGCCACCAATCCTTAAAGAACCTAATTAAAGAACCAACTTTTTTATGATTCTTTGGATCGGAGAACCAATCAATTAATTTCATTACTCCTGCACCAAGAGCAAATAATTTTATAAAATTCCATATCCTATCAAAAATACTCACTATAGGTGCGATTGCCTTCTTTGCGATCTTCTTAATACCACCACCCATCTTTTCTAGAAAACCCTCCCTCTTCTTTCTACCTTTCTGTTCTGCAGTTATTCTTTCATCCTCTAACTTCTCCTCCTCAAATTTATTTTGATCTTCTACTGTTTCGGAAATACTCTCAACAGAAGCAGCAATACCAGAAATAGTATCTCCAATTTTATTTTTACCATCAGATTGCTGACGCATCTTCAGGATATTTTTTAATATAGTTATCTTTCTCTCATTAGTTTCAACTCTCTTCTCTAACTTATTACCTGCAGCAAAAGATGCACCCATAAATTTGGATGGATCTATACCTCTTCTAGTTGGTGCTGCTTGTTCTTCAGGCATTATTTTTTTGTTGTTGCTGTTTCAACTTCTCTTCTTCGAGATGTTGTTTTAATAATCCAACATAAATGTCTCGTTCCCAAGGCATCCAATTTTCAATCTCTGTTAAGCTATATTTATGGTACTGCATCAAAGCAAAATTGAGCCTGAAATAAGATTCCAGGTTCATGTATACCATAGCTACGCGAAAAAAGACGCTAAGCCCTCCAATACCACTTCACTTTCAACTTTTGTTTCAGGATTTGTCACCTTCACAGTATGAGATAACTTAGGCATTGTTGTAAAGAAACTTTCAATCTCCTTAAACTGTGCCGAATTCATTGACTCAAGGAAGTCATTCATTTCTTTCTTGGTACAATCAGATGAAGTCCAAACCTCTTCCTCATTATAAATTTTATCAATACATTGTGCAATCAACTCAAATGATTGTTGCATCTGATTCTTCTCATCAAACTCAAAATTATTTTTAATAAACTCATTTAAAGATGGATACTTCATCTCCATCATAAGATTACTATCAAGTTTGATCTGATTTGTATGGTCTTCAGTCTTTTGAACTTGAATATCTTCCAAATCAATAGTCACAGGAACCTGTGTCTTCTCATCATCTGGACAAATAATATTAACTTCCAACTCTTCTCCAACAGATTTACCTCTAATATGAAGGAATAGAAACTCAATATCAAATGTAGGAAGAGTTTCTACTTTAATTCCCTTTGTAAGTACGCAGGCTTTTATAACTGCTTTAATAGCATTTGTAATTTGCTTTGTATCTTCACTCTCTAAAGCAAGTACAAGTAATTTTTCTTCTTTAACTAGGAATGGTCTATATGAAATAGTTTTTCCTGTTGATGGCAACTCAAGTTCATAAGTTGGCGTAGCAATCTTTGGTAAAGGCATAATGTTTTATAACAAGTCGTATATTTATATATCAGCTCAGTAGAGACTCTGCTAAACCACCTGCAAAATCTCCAAGGAAATTACTACCAGTAAGACTAGTAACAGCTCTATCAGCCAATGCACCACCAAACTGTGCAACATTAAACCCAGCCATACCTATTGGATTTAATATAGGATCCGATGCATTAGAATTACCAGCAGTTGTAATGTACCTAGAATATGTAAATGAAACAGTACACTTCAGAAGACTAGAAGAATCATAAGTCACTGGCATTGATGCAATTGATATTGGATATGCATTTATAAAACTATATGTAAGAGGTATTGCTCTTCTAATTCTATCAGCACTACCTTGCCTTGCTTCTAAATTCTTTTCAAACTTAGTAATCTCAAGAGATCCTTTATATTGATTAGGAAATCTCATTCGATAATAAAAATGTGGACTCTTATTATCCATCTTCTCATTACCAATGAACTGTATCCACGACTCAAAATATCTAATAGGCAAATACTCTACAGCATCACAATAAAAACTCAAATCAATACGATCATCAAATATTCTACGATGAACATGTCTTTCAGTAACACCAGTATGATCATTAAGTAACTCAGTTGTTGCCAAGTTTGATCCAGGTAATGATGTCTCACAACACATTAAGTTTAATTTATCTCTTTTCTCTCCAGGAAGACTACCACCTACCTCTCTAATCCCCTGCCTACGAAGATATTCTCCAAAATCTGCAATACCAGCATTAAATCCACCAACACCAGGAGGTCCACTCTGATATGGGTCTCCAATCATCACTTGAAAGTGTGATGTAGTAGCAGGATTTAATAGTTTAGCTTTAACTTCAGAAAGAGATCTTGATCTTGGTCTTGGTGATGCCATTTATAAATACTATTTGACCTTATATATTATGTATGCAAGATAATGGCAGAAAGTATTAAGAGTCGGTACAAACCAGTAAATCCACAGAAATATCAAGGTAATCCCAACAATATTATATGTAGAAGTAGTTGGGAAAGGAAATTCTGTCAATGGGCTGATCGAAAAGATAGTGTAGTCTCTTGGGCATCAGAAGAAATAAACATACCATATGTTTCACCTAAAGATAACAGAGTACATCGTTACTATCCCGACTTCCTTATTAAAGTGAAGGAACATAATAATAAAATTAAAACATATGTAGTTGAAGTCAAACCAAAGAAACAAACTCTTCCACCTAAACCAAGAAAGAAAGTGACTAAATCATATATCTACGAATGTCAAACCTATGCAGTTAACCAAGCAAAATGGAAAGCAGCATCAGAATTCTGTAAAGATAATCGTATTGAATTTAAAATTATAACAGAACAAGAATTAGGTATCAGATAATGTCAGTTATAGACGATTTTGGATTAAGTTCACTAGAAGCATTTGAACAGTATCTTGAGTCTCCAGACTCTCCTTACCTAAAAACCCACCCAACTGCAAGGGTAGAAAAACTTAAGAGAGAAATTTCTGAAGCAAACACAGATGATGCAGAAGATTTAATGCTTGTTATTATGCAAACTCTTAATGATACTGTGACACCTATACCAGAACCAGGAAAATTCTATACCTTTGTATATAATGCAAAGACACCAGGTAAAAGTTATGACCAACATCCATTAGTTGCTTGTACAGAATTGCAACCTTGGGGATTTAAAGGTATCAACTTTCATTGGAATACTTATAGAAACTATACTTGGAATGAACTAGCAGGACAACTCTATATTGTTGAATGGGTTGAACTGGACGAACTACTTGATATTCCATATGCAAAATTCCTCCTAAATAAATAAAAAGTCTTGTAAATGGCATCAGCAGCATCCAATACAATCTACAGAACTTACACTCAACCTGACGGGACGAAGAAAAGAACCGCCTTCAGGGTTAATGTTGATTATTTTACTGATGATACAGGAAAACCTACTGGATTTGAAACTCAACTGCAAAACGATCTTGTTGCACAAGATGCTGGTATTACTGGTGGTGGTGTTAATGCGACCTGGACTACTGGTGCAAAATTATTAACAAGTAATGTATGGGAAAGACAATATAGAGATACATCAAATCATGATCTTGGATTTGTTACACCAGATGAAGGTTGGTTAGATTTAACTGATAGAAAAAGTAATTTTAGTTCCCAAGTTAATGATGCAGCCGCTGATGCACTAGCAAAAAGATTTAACAGTGCAGGTTTTGGATTAGACTTTGGTATGGCAACTAAAGCAGGTGCTTCACTTCAATTAGCAAATTATCAAGGTATAAACAAAGCAGGTAGTGGTATATTCTTAGATGCTCCTAGTGGAACGAGACAAACTTCCTTGATGGATTCAATTAAAAGTGAAGAAGGTACTAGAGAAAAATACGGAACAGATGGTAGAAATAAAGAAACACTTTACTATCCAACTGCACTAAGAAATAATAAAGGACAAGATAGACTACAAATACAAGTTTTAAAATATCGTCCTAGACCACAAGGTGAAGCTGTATATAAATTAGGTGATAGAGCTGCTGCGAGTGCAAAGGATATAATAGGAAGTTGCATTCTACCTGTACCTGGCGGAGTAGGTGATACAAACCTAGTAAGTTGGGGTCCTGATAGTGCAGATCCGGCATCACTTGCTATGGGACAAGCAGTATTTGATGGACTTCAAGATCAAAATCCTATGGAGGCACTTGGAAAAAACGTAGAAAATGCAGTTGGTAGTATATCTGGTGAAAAAGGTTCAGTCAAAGCAGCACTGGCACAAGTCATCACTAAACAAGCGACTGGTGTGGGTAATATGTTAACAAGAAAAACAGGTGCTATTGTTAACCCCAATATGGAATTACTTTTCAATGCACCTCAATTAAGACCATTTGCTTTTACTTATAGATTAAGTCCAAGAAGTAGAGAAGAAAGTGTAATGGTTAAAAAAATTATAAGAATGTTTAAGCAATCAATGTCAGTAAAAAGAACTAAAAGTACATTGTTCTTAAAGTCACCTGACACATATCAACTAAAATGGTTAACAGGATTTGGAAAGAGTAATCAACACGAATTTTTACCAAGAATAAAAGAGTGTGCATTACAAGGTTTCAATGTAAATTATACACCTGATGGGAACTATGCAACCTATGAAGATACCTCAATGGTTGCATATGAAATACAATTCCAGTTCTCAGAACTAGAACCAATATACAATGATGATTATCATAAGATTGATGGCAACTCAGACTCATCTATAGGTTACTAATATGGCAAAACAATATTTTAGAAATATTCCAGAAATAGATTACATTAATCGTACTAAAGATGGTCAATTTATTTCAAACTATACTCAAGTAAAAAACTTCTTTAAAAGAGGAAAATTAAGAGAAGATATCTTCCAAGATCTAACAGTCTTTGAAAAATATAATATTAAAGGTAATGATCGTCCAGATAATGTTGCCAATGAAATCTATGGAGATGCTCGTTTAGACTGGGTGGTTCTCTTATCAAACAATATTGTCAATGTCTATAATGAATGGCCACTAACCCAACAAGCATTTGAAACTTATATATTAGATAAGTATGGATCTATTGAAAAACTAAACGAAACACATCACTATGAATCAAATGAAGTTAAAGATACGCAAGGTGTTGTACTATTTCCTAGAGGAGTTAAAGTATCTGTAGCACAAAGTATAAGTTATCATGAGCATATGACTGATGAATCAAAAACCGTGAATCCTATATCTAAAGCAGTTACTAACTACCAATACGAAGAAAAAATAAACAACGAAAAGAGACGTATCTTCTTACTCAAACCAATGTATCTAAATGTTATTTATGATGACCTAGAAGAAATGATGGCATACAAAGAAGGATCCACTCAGTATGTGAATGAATCCTTGAAACGTGGTGAGAATAGTAGACTTTATAATTAACTCTCTGCTAACTTCTGGAAGTAACTTAAAGCATCATCTTCATCTTCTGAAGATTTAGTCGCTTGGGTTACTACTTTTTCAGCTGCAGCATAACGACCTTCACTCTCATCTTCTAACTCTTCATCAATAACACGACGTTGAGCAGGTTTCTGACCGAGTACATACTTCAGACGTTTCTCAAGATCATCATATGACTTGAATTGATCTGCAGCAGTTACTGCTGTGAGTGAATACTCTTTCTTCCATAATGCTTCTAGTGCATCATCATCGTCAAGAAGTGGTGATACAGAATCAAACTCTGAACTATCATAGTTCCAGAATCCTGCAACCTTCTTGATCTTCAACTTGAAGTTTGCACCTTGCCAGAAATCAAAAGGATTTATTGGAGTTTCATCCTCAAACTCTGGTTGCATTGCTTCCATAACCTTATCAAAGATTTTCTTACCAAACTTGAATAAGAATACTTTACCCTCGTTCTGAGGATTGGTAGGATCTTTAACAACATAGATGTTGCTGTAATAAGATAACTTACGCTTCTGTTTACGAACAGTATCTTTGTTTGCATCAGTTCCAGTGTTCCAAAGTTCTCTGTTGTAATCAGAGACAGGATCTTTACCACCAGTAGTGGTTAAAGAATTCTCTATGTACCAACCACCAGGACCTTGAAAGGCATGGGAGTACAACTTTGCCCAGGGAATTTCTTCACCATCTGGGGCAGGTAAGAATCGGATAACGGCATAACCGTTTCCCGTTTTATCTAGTTCTGGTTTCCAGAGGCGGTCATCTCCACCTCCACTATTATTAACTTTTTCTACTTCTTTGACTAACTTAGCGGTCAACGAACCAAGCGTGGACTGCTTCTTTAGACTTGCGAAAGACATTCGGATTACCTCGGATTAAATTGGATTTGGCTTGTGGTATTCTATTATTTTAGAACTAATTTGGAGAGATGTCAAGTTGTTGTTTCATCATCCCAATCATATCACTCATCTGTTTCCAGACAATATTCATATCAATATCTTTAGGGAGTCCCATCATTGCGGCAGACTGAGTGATTTCCTCTTTCATTTGTTTAGCAGCAGGATCATCAGACAAACTCATCCGTGCATACATCACTTTTTGTTTGTCAATAAGTTTCTCCAAAATTTCAATATGATATGCCTTATCAGCATTATTCATATATTGAAACTTCATAACATTTTCATAAACTTCTTCTTGAAGTTCCTGAATTTCTACCATTGCTGCACGAACTATGTCTGAGTCAAAGAAACTCATTCACCACCCTCTTGCTCAACAACTTCAACTGTTCCTGTTTCAGACGACTCTTCCTTACTACCTTCAATCTGTTCTAGTACATCAATTGCACCTAACAGTTTCAAACGAGTAACAGAAAGTTTCTCATACTGTTCAGAAACATCTTTAAGTTGGGTCTTTAAATTTTCAAGTACTTCATTGTTTTCAAGAGCCATGGATAACAACCTCCTTTAGTATTTTTTTGTAACGGAATACATCTATATTTAGGAAGGGTGTATATTTTTTCACCCGCCTACTTACGGTTTCCCACACGGGGTCTTTCAACTTTTTATCAAAGTCTTTTCCGTATCCAAATATTATATCATAGATTACCAAACTTTCCAAGCTTATGTTTCCACCCAAAAACTTTTTCAAGATAATAGGATGTCCTTTACTACAATCAAAAACATCATCAACCTTATTATCTGCAAAGAGTTTTTCAGAATCCTCTTTAAAAACATAAGATAATGACTGAACTTTCTTTTGCCAATCCTGATACCTACTCTCACCATCCTTTATCATCTCTCCTATCCATAATGATTCTGGATCAGAACAAGATGTAAAATTGGCAACAAAAAATTCTTCTATCTCCTTATCATTCTTCTGTCTTGCAAACTTTTCAAACCAGAACCTATCCTTTCTCTTATAAAAGGCCTCATTCGTTGCCTTGACCTTACCTCTATACTTTATATAATCATACTTCTCCTTCGTGAAGTGATTCTTCATCGCAAGATAGCATCTATAAGCATCAGCTGGCATCATCTTCCTCTTCCATCGCATCTAGTTCTGTAATAGCATCCACAGGAACTTCTGCACCACCTATACGATACCAAGGAACATCATTACCTGTTTTATAACTAGGACGTTCACCAAGATATTCTAAGTCAGGAAAACTATTCTCACGTAACAATGCCTGAAGTCTCCAATGTATCAATTCACTCGTAGTAGTCATTATAAAAAAGTAATAGGGTGATTTTTTTGCCGGAGTTTTTTTCGCCCTTTTTTGGAATTAAAAAACCAATTTCGCACGGCTAGTGCGCTTCAAAAAGTTTAACTCTTGTGCTTCGTATTTAATTTTTTCTTTAAGGGGTTTAGATATAAGTTTAGGAACTGATTCTAAATCTATGGAGTTGATTTCACAGAATGAAACTATAGCATCGATGTAATTCATATCCTCATGAGTTTGCACCATACTCTCAATCTCTTGTGCAAATCTAGATGGACAAAAGAATTTATCCTCAAATGCTTTTTCTAATTCATTCTCCATGCTCGGTCCTAGTATTGTGAGATACAAATTCTTTTATATACCGTACTAATAGTTTAATATAATCCCCTTTGTTCCTTTTGTCAAATACTTTTACTTCCCCTCCAGGAGTTACCATTAGGGTGATTAATTTCTTAACAGGAATTCCAGTTAGTTCATAGTACGCTGCTGCATAAAACATCTCCTGAACAAAGTAGTTTTCCAACCACTTCTCAGGTTTAATTTTTTCAGATGTCTTAAAATCTATCACCGCTAGTTCGCCTTCATACTCAGCGATACAATCAACTCTACCTGCAAGACCGTAGTATTCTGAGTAAAGAGTCCTTTCTATAGCGTGTATGTTATTTATCTTGTCCA
>VTLG01002716.1_pt1 | contig 19976 bp, 34 predicted proteins | sample 4694571 | NCBI WGS metagenome assembly VTLG01 (sample SAMN12604809, study PRJNA352737) | marine metagenome | biome: ENVO:00000447; feature: ENVO:00000209|ENVO:00000569|ENVO:01000036; material: ENVO:00002151; isolation source: viral sequences binned using virsorter ... | reverse complement strand
GGTATCTTAAAGGTGATCTTAACAGAGTAACTGTTAGATGTAATACCCCGATCCAGGGTGCTGGTGCTGCCATACTAAAGTGTGCATTAGGAAACTTATGGACAGAAGTTAAGGCTTGTGGCGAAGATAAAGTAAGGATCGCAGCAGCAGTACATGATGAATTAATACTTTTAGTTAAGGAGCAGTTTGCTGACGCATGGGCTAGAAAACTAAAGGATATTATGGAAAATGCAGAATCAAAATGGTTAGGTAGAGTTCCTGCCGTTGCTGAAGTATCTGTCGGAAACACATGGGAGGAAACTCATTGAAAGCACACACAGAAGAAAGAATTAAAGCTATTACTTCTCGCATAGCGGATTTAATTTTTTTGTTAAATCAACTAGAAAAAAATGATCCATATATTTATCCAAATGGAACTACTCATCATTTTGAGTACCGATTAGCTCAGTACCAACACGTTAAGGAGAATGAAAGATAATGGTTAGAATCTTAAATACTACAAAAGGCTGGTGTTATCAAAGTAATACTGAGGTAACATACTATAAGACACTCCATGAAGTGATGGCTGCTGCCTATGCAAAAGAATTTAAGAGTCCAAGTAATCCAAAACCTATACGCTGAAGTCAGAAAGTCCAGAACAGGAGACTTATCCAGGGCTGTACACTTTCTAAAAAAAGCTAGAGAAGTACACCAAGGTAAATCGAGCCAAAGGAAACAAGCTAGAAAAAATTATGTAAAATCTAGACTTGATAAAGCCGATTTGCCTTTTTGGTGGTAAAGTAGTACAAGAGAGAGTTATTGAATGGCACTAAAACACGGAAACAAAAATTATTACCAAGTTTTGCTTGATCCTCATAGATCAAAACTAATTGAAGAAAAAGCTAAAAAAGAAGGAATGAAAGGTACGGCTTGGGTAAGAAGAGCAGCATATAACCAGTTACAGCGTGAGTTTTCCAGTGCTGAGTACAAAATAGCTGAAGCAAAAGATGAACTTTTATGGAGAGAATCTGTTCAAAGAAGAATAGACGGAAGAAAAGATAACTCAACAAAATAATGGAATCTAATTCAGTAGGCCAGCGTTTTCATATTGGAGATAGAGTTACCCGTAAATCTATCTTTGTATCAACTGAATCTTTTGCAAAAAGATACGGAAGAATAACAAGAGTAGTTTTGAGGTCTAATATAAAAGGCACTAAAACGTATTACTACGAGGTTGATTGGAGTGATAATAAAAGTAGTGAACACGCTCAACATACTTTAGTTCGTGCCATAAGTTAAAGTTTCGTAACAGGTTACATAGTGGTGGCACTTTGTTGTTATACTTCTAGAGAAGTTCAAATTAATTATGACCACAAAGAAACTTTACAAAATCAAAACAAAAACAGTTTTGTACGAATTGTATGAAGTAGAAGCTGAGTCTTACGATAAGGCTTTAGATTCTGTTTTTGAAGGACAAGATAACCACCATGATGACTACCCAATAAATGTAGACAGGATAGGCTGGTGGTATGACGATAAAGAATTTATAGAACATGACAGCGATGAACCAGGTTTAATCGGTATCTCTGTTACTTCTGACGATTATTACAAACTTCCTTCTTACGATCAATTCAGCCCACAATTAGCTTGTGGTTGGTGGAGAGTGCCTACTGAAGAAGAAAATGTAGCTGATGAAGCCCAAGCCGTAAAAGATGGAAGAATAGCTCAAACAATATTTTAGATATGCTTTATTTTCGATCATCACTTGGAATTGATTTTCCAAAAGCTCCTTACATTGGTCAGATTCATTATGATCCTGACCTTAAAAGGACATTCTGTTATAAACAAAAAGATCCAATAGATTGTATTTATGGCTGCATAGATATGTTTCGTTGGTTCGATGTAACAGACGAAGAATTTTCTTAATGTCTGAGGCAAGATCCACCTGTAATATCTCCCAGGTGGTTACGCTGCTTTTTTGTAATCTTGGGAACTATGACCCTCATATTCCTCTGGCAAAATTTTACAAATGATAATACAAGTTCCCATCGAGGATTTAGTGGTGGGTCAAAAGGGGGGAACTCCTGATAATATTGCCACTAAATAAGCTAACCCGATCTGTAAGTCCTCAGTCTACTATACTACACTAAAAAACATGGCTACTGAACCCTCATCACTATTTGAAAAGGATAAGCTGATACGAACTACAGTTCAGCTTAGAACTTCTCAGCATAAAGCATTGGAAAGTCTTAGCGGACCAGGGAAATCTATATCTCACTTGGTTAGAACTGCTATTGATATTTATTTAGAACCTATCTATGAACAGGCTCACGAAGATCAGAAAATGGACAGAATGTTAACTGAACTTGAACAAGCTGAAGATAGGCTTGAAAAACTAAATGAAAAAGCAATATTAATGGAAGATATTTTTGACGATTTAAAACCTACTGCTAAATAGACAAGTTTTTATTATGACAGAGGAACAAAGAAGAGCTACCAAAGACTATTTTCAAGCACTGGCTAATTTATCTGACAGATACTTGTTTGAAAATATGACAAACAAAGAATATGTAGAGCAGAGAAGTTCTATTGAAATTCACTACTTAAAAACACTTTATAACGAAGAAAAATGAAAAGAATAACATGGGTCGAGTGTCCGAACTGTAAAAAGTGCGGAGATCAGAAGGTTGTCCGATCTGAAAGAAATTCAAAATACATAATCATTCGTAGAAGAGAGTGCTACGAATGTGGACATAGATGGGAAACGATACAATATCCTGAGATGATAGTTTCTAAACAACAAGCAGCCTACGCTCGTTGCGAATGATCTTTTTGGTGCTGTCTTATCTGTCTTATGAGTTTTAATTTCTCTATAAATAAACGAAATTTGTAAAATAATTTATTTTTTATTGGTTTTGTTTGTAGTAAAGCTACCATCGCTTCTAGCTCTAACATACGCATCATTGCGTTAGATAATACAATTTCAGTTCTTGCATGATTTTTCATCATCTCTATGCAAAAAGCCTTCAATTTATCTATATCATCACAGCCCATAACTTCTCTACATCTCATTTCAACTGCTAACTGTGTTTCCATTGGCAGAGGAGTTGAGATAAACCTTATGAAGCTGTCATTTTTCATATCATTGGAGATTTGTAGTAGAACCTGGGAACATTCTGGCCTCAATAAATTCGACTGCTTGATCGTCTATTGAGTTATCTGTCTGTTTAGCTATAGCTTTTAGCAGATCCACAATTAATCTCTTCATCGCTTTGGACTTGATAAATATGAGAAGAATAGGCTTTAAAATCTTTACCATTTGTATATAGTGTCTACTTCTACTTTACCGCTATTTGCCAAACTTGGCCTCAATCCTTATATTTATAGTATATCACTAAGATTATGGCAACTCAAGACCCGAAAACCGACCCACAAATAGAAGAAAAGGAGGAAAAGGAAGGTCCTTCTCTTATTTCAAATTTTGTCCAGATGATTATACTTTTTTGGAGTTTATCCGTAATTTCTTTTGCGTATTTCGGTAACTCAACCAAACAAATTGATACCACATTTGCTGCTGGATTGCTGTCGGCAGTGATGTCTAATATGGGACTACAGGTGAAAAACAACGCAAATGGCAAAAAGAGGCCATTTAATGTAGTATCTAATAAAGACAACAATGTTGGTATCAGTAAAAAATGAAGAAGTTACTCCCTTTACTACTGTTATTATCAGCACCAGCTTATGCTGATATAACTTCAAAATTTACATCGAGCGTAAGCGTAAAAGTTGACGCTGCTATGACACAAGCCACACGAATTGGTGCGTCTTATAGTGCATCAGGCAGCAATATCGGAACAAGTGATACAAACGATCAGATCGGAGGACTAACTGTAAGTAATGGTGCAGTTACTTTAAATGCTGGAGATTATTCTATAAATGGTTGTGGAGAAACTCCTGCTAACTGTGCAAGTACATGGTCATTAACAGAGTCATTCACAGCAGCAGATACAATTCCATCAAATAACGGAACAGAAAATACAACAATTACTGCTGGAACAGTACCTAACTTTGGTAGTGTAATTTCAACTGTAGCTGGAAGTGGAGATGGTTTTGCTGGATCTATCACATCAGGTCACGGAATCACAGGATTACATGAAGGAGATTCAGGATCTACAGTTACAGGACAGTTTGTAACGGAGCTAACCATAAGATGATATATGAAAAAACTCTTATTGTTGCTTCTGCTGTATGCCATACCTGTTAAATCTCAACCCGTGGTTCCGAATTTTACAACGGGAACACTCAGCAGCACCACGAATACAACAACCTCAATCAGTGAGACTATTACTTCTACAGATTATTTTGGTAATTCTTATGAGTACACTGTTACTGGATTGGGAGTCACAACCGATGGATCAGTCGCTCCAAATACAACGGATGTTACAGGGACTATAAACGGAGAGAGTCAGACATGGACAGGACTAGATTTATCGACAAACAACAAGCCAGTATTCACACTAAGCGACTCAACTTCTGGCAACGCATTTCAATTTACGGAAAGCTATCGTGGCCCAGGTGGGGTATCGAACGTGACAACTATCCAAAGGAATATAGAATCAACAAGCGTAGTCACAAGTACTTCAGTGTTCTCTCAATAATTCTGTTATCTCCTGCACAGGTTTTAGCTAACGCAGTAAGTCAATCAAATAATGGTTCCGTTACGAATATGGCTGTACAAACGCTTACGGGAAATATGACAACTAATCAGTATGGTGGAAATATTGTATGCCAAGGGCCAACACTTACGATTAGCCCATTTTCAACCTTTGGAGCAAATTATCTCAAGCCATACCGAGATTTTTACTCTACACCAGTGTATGATCCAACTGACGCAGATGAAGATGGTGTACCTGATAACCCAGGAAATATTCTTTATTATCAACAAAACTATTCAGGAACAAATAAAGACAGTTATGCTTTAAATTTTGGAATATCAGCATCTTTCAGTATTCCATTAGATCGTGGCTTACAGAATCAATGTAAATCTGCTGCTGATACACAGATAAATATACAAAAACAAGTGCTGGAGAACAAAAGGCTTGATTGGCAGATTGCAAGAATCCGTGAATGTGGAAAATTGAAACAGGAGGGAATAATGCTGACTACGGATAGTCCTTTCTTTAATATCTGTAAAGATGTTTATTTAGTGCCAAAGGCTAATCAAGTTATCCCACATACTCATAAATTAAAATAGACAAGCTACGGGTATCCACTTGTCTAAAAAAGCAACTGACGCTCTGACAGTGAGGAGGTAGAACTTAATCTACTCTTTATCAGGTCTGGTTGCTTATGTACTATTCTACACTATCTTTCTTTTTTGTCAGCTTTTTAACGATATTCTTGATAGCTGGTTTGATTATATTGAGAATAAGAGGGCTACTCGCAGCCACAAGGCCAATAACAGCAGTAGAAACAATAGTGCTCGGTTCTGGGATGTATTGATCCACAAAAGGAACGTCTTCATATAGAGTGATGCACTCAATCCCATCATCACCTCTTTCATGCCCAATGACACGCTCCAATCGTTTTTCGTTACGAAAGTCTCCTACTCTTTGATCCTTACTACCTGGGCAGGGTTCTATTTTTATAACTTCTTTTTCTTTTGGAATATCGGGAATCTCAGGTGTTTGAGGTTCTGAGATACTAGCATTGTTTACAGGCTTTTCTTGTTTTTGCTCTACAATTTCAATTTTTTTCCTGTCATAATTTATTGGAACGAAAGAAGGTATTTTGCCTTCGGGACAGCTATAAAACGCTCCATTGACATCATCTTCAATTATTTGTGTATTTTTTATACTGGCATCTCTATGAGTTTTGACGCATCCAGGTAAATCTAAACTTGGTAAAGGTACATTCAGTTTTGGTAATGGAGTAGAGATATAAGTATTGACATTGATCTGTGGAATCTCTGGTATTTTTATCTCACGAATCTCCATCTTTTACATCTCCAATAGAAATAGACCAACCATCTTTTCCAAATGTACCTTTTTCTATAATTTTTGGTTTTTTGACTTTTTTATCCATTTCTTCGTGATACTTTTTTATGTCATTATCTAGCTCTAAATTGAATCTTTGCATCCGTAACCAAGTAATTACTTTATTAACGTAGTATTTTATCAGCTTTTTTATAAAACCAAAGATCATTTATTTGGAATAGGCAAAGCAGGGCCAGACATATCAGGCATTGTATTATCTAACACTTTGGGCATCAATGTTTGTACATTTCCCATGATTTCAGTCATAACTTTTGCTTTAAATTGTTCTGATGTTACATATTTGTATGCAAAGTACGTTCCACCACTCATGGAAGCTACCATAAGAAAAGAAACAATGCTAAGAATATTAGCAATTTTTTGAAACATGATTAAATTTGCGATACTAAAAGCACTATCTCTTACAAGTGTGCTTGTATTACTGCTTATTGTAGCCCTATCCCCTCTCTACGTCACTATGGGGTTAATGACAAGGCAGATGCAAGAAAAGGTTAATTAATCAGCAGGATCGGGTGTATTTCCTTTTGCTACCCACTCAAGGTACTCTTGGTAGTCGGTGTTTGCTTCGTCAAATGGTATAGAAGTTTCATCTGATAACCTCATTACGCTGTTTACTGGATCGCCAGATATAGCTGGACTTATTAATTTGTAGCTCATAATTCTGCTGTTAAAGTAATTTTACCAGTTGTGTCATTGTCTGCTGTTAATATACAGCCTTGTCCCTCTGTTAAACCAGAAGTAACTAATGGCTCGATAAATGCAGTTGTTCTGGCTAGATGAGAAGCTCCAACACTATTTACTACTGTCGCAGTAGCAGCGTGTAAAATTCTTAAATTTCCCGATTTTGCAACGCTAGGAGAACTTCTCATTTCTGGAAATGTAATTACCATTTGAACGTTATTAGATGATCTTACTCTTCCCATACCAATCCCTCCATAAGCATCAGCAGGGTTTTGTGGAAATTGTTGGTAATAACGCTTACATAAAGCAATTTCTTGTGCGAATGACCTATGCTCAAAATCTGTTGCTACACCCATATCACTAACTTCAAATTGAACACCAGTAATATAAAATTCATTTGATGTACTATCAGCTAAATTAGTTCCGCCTACATATCTGTTGGCATTTGTATCGGCTCCCCATGATGTTTGTAAAGTTCCACTTGTATAATTTGAACCACCGCCTAACCAAAAATTTAAATCTATGCTTCTAGTATGGTCATTACCCAAAGCACCAGTTGTATCTCCAGCAAATTCAATAGTATATCTATTCCAATTTGTATTTGAAACTGTATAGGTTTTATTTATGTGTCTTGAACTATTGTCTTTATCTACAAGTTCAACAACAAAAGTTCCTGTCTTTGTTGATTTAACGTAAAAACTTACAACAACTTTTTTTGCTCCTGACGTACCTTTTTGTAAATCCTGTAAGTTTTGCCCTTCAAATCTATGTGAAATTACAAGTAAATCAGAAGAAGCAGGAGAAGCATCAGCAGTAGTACAATCTAATTTTAAAGAATTAGCAAATCCATCTGGTGAGTCAGTAGATTGAGAAAGTGACCAAGTACCGAGATTATCAAGTTCTAGTCTAAATCTGTCAATATAATAAGCACTTACATTTCCTGTTAAACCTGTTTCTACAGTTGTTCCAATTCTTTGTGAAACATTCATTGCACCATTTATTACCTTGTTTCTATTACTTAAATGAGAACCACCAATAGATGTAAGGTTGGCAGTACACGTTCCAGAAGCATTATCAATAGTAATCGCTGGTGTACTAGCACCGACTCCTTCTAAACTGTTGACTTTGATCTTCGACATAATTAACTAGGTTCTGTTGGGAAAGTAACAGATGACATATCTAAATTACCATTTGCGTCTAACTTTGGCGATGCACTAGCTGGTAAATCACGCAAACTTTGACGATATGTTTTCCAAGAATCTGCAAGTGTTAAATCAGAACTTGCTCTCCAATCTGTTTTTGCTAACCTATTGTCTCTTTCTACTCTTAATAATCTCATAGGCTCTAAATTATTTAATCTTGTCAATTCGGCACTAATAGCTGAATCTGTTGGTTTTGTAACTGAATCATCAGACCAAAAAGTTATTGTGTCGTCACAAACTGTGAGATCAACAGTTGGACAAAGTGATTTTATTGCATCAAGTTTTGTAATCATTAAGGCTCAATCTCCCAAACACCTAAAAGTGAATTTACTCGGTTCGCAACTGTTCCATAAGTATTAAGAACAATTTTATCGCCTGCTACCATTCTAAACTTTACTTTATAAGTTCTAGCGTTTGTATTGCCTGCTGTTTTAACATGACTTCCACCACCACCAGTAGTATGCAAAAATCCTCCACTGCCTCCATAATCATAAAAACGAAACTCATTTCTAAATAAGAAAGTAGAAGAATCATCATCTGTAAGTCCAACTACACCATGAGCATCACTTCCACTTTGTTCATAAACATTAGCGTTTACGACTAAGTTAGCATAAAGAAGATTAGATGAAGATGTTGGGGTTATAGCTACATTAAGTGCATCCCAATCTTGCATAGAGGTTGATGTGGTTTCTACAAGTGCAGCCGTTTGAGCATATTTAAACTGTACAACTTTACCACCCCCTGCTGCTACAAACTCAAGCTCTGCATTTGTAGCACTGTGGTTCGCACTTGCTACTTGTAAAACCTGACCAGCAGAACCAGTTGTAGATGGTAATTTAAGCGTTACGTCATTGGTAGGATTAGCTGCTGGACTATTTAAAATAGTGCTATTTCCTGATGCGTGTTTTAGTTTTATACTTGCCATACTTAACTAGGTTTCGGATACTTGTCTTTAATAGCTTTGATAGTAGTTTTCCAACCAGCTACACCACTATGATAAATGGTATCAAGCTGATCTTCAATACTTGGATACTCTGCTTTACGTTTTCCCTGATAAGCTATCGCAGCAGCTTCAGCGTCTAGCGTGGTTCGTGCAGCATCTATTTTGCTTTGATCTAAAGTGACAGAATTACCATCTTTGTCAAAAACTCCAGTTTCATTATTAATACGAACTACTATGCCTTCATAGGCTTTCAAAATTGCTTCGTGATCGTAATTTGTCATTATGGCTCTACCTCCATTGCTACGATCCAGCTTACAAAATTTGGATAACCAGTGCTATCGGAATCAGATACAATTCTATTTAAGTAATATGTAGCAGCATTTGATAAACCGCCATCATACATGAACTGAAGAGTATATGTAATTGCACTTGTAGTTCCTGCGGTATCAGGATAATTAGGAATAGCAAAAGAATCTGGTGTATTTGAAGCGTTGGTGGTACTTGTTCCTGTTTTTGAAAATTGTGGATTTCTGTTGCCAACTGCTGCTGGAATATAAGTTGTTGATCCACCACTAACTACTTTTTTCAAACTTGTAGTTATTCTTGATTGGTCAGTTGCATTACCTTCACCAAAACCAAAAGCACTTACATAAATTATGTTACTTGCACTCTCAGGAGTAATTGTGACAGTAAGTGAGCTATCATGCCTTCCAGTGAATCCAGATCCACTTGTCAAAGTAAGTGTTTCAAAAGCAGTAACTACAGTTTTTTTAACTTGCTTAACCGCACCTCCAACACCTGTTCCAGTGACACCACTATTTGTAATAGCCATCCTTTCAACACCATTGGTTGAAAATTTTATGGTATCTGCTGCATACGATATTCCGCTATTAAGGTCTTGCCCACGTTGACTTGGTGCGGATACACTTCCATCAACTGTTGCTATTCCTGTTGTTCCGTCAAGTATAAAAGCCATAATTAAACGATAGATAAAACAGAAGATGATGGAATCGTTAAGGTTGCATTAATTGTTAATGGACCAAAAACTCCTGCATTTATATTAGCTGTGCCATCACCGATTGTATAGTCTTGATCCATCTGATTCTCATTCTCGTGAAAAATAGCTTCAGTTCCTCCACCAGTAGCTCCACCGCCTCCTCCGATAGCTCCCCAGGAGGTTGTATAACCTTCAAATTGTCCTGTATCAGAGTTGTATCTGAATTGTCCTGCTGCTGCTGAAGGTGCTCCAGATTGTCCAGGTTGCTGTGCATTATTACCAACAGGAACTTTTAGAAATCCAGTGGATGACATCGTAACATCACCTGTCATTGTAGGACTTGCTGCTACAACATGACCAAAGTTTGCTTCATTTATCTTTCCCAAAACAACATAAGTTGCAGTATCACCTGAAACTGATGCTGCTATTTTTAATTCGTTAGTAGAAGTATTAATATGTTGCTGATACTGAGCTATATTTGCTGCTCCTGATGGATCGCTACTTCCAGCACTTAATGTTCTTAAGGCTGTAAATATTTCATTGATCTTTGCACGAACCGCAGCACCCGTTCCGTTGGCGGTATTATAATTATTACCTGTTTCGCTGGTAGTAGAGCCTGGTCTAGCCATTTAAAAAAGTAACATTGAACCTATTCTAACTTGCTTTACCAAATCCGACAGCTTGATAACTAAAATTTCTATCAACTGAAGCATTTGATGAGTTTTTGAAATGAACAGTAAAACCCGTTCCAGATACATTTGATATTTCAAAAAAGTCTCCAGATTGCATATTTTGTGCAGTAATACCAACTGAAGGCAATATACTATTTGCTCCACCTTCAGTATTAGCAGTCCCCACAAAGAAAGGATGCTGGAACGTAATAGCTTTTGCTCCTGCTCCACTTGCTGTAGTTGAAGTACTTAGTTCAGTTCTTTGCTCCATAGAAGCTGTATAGCCTAACTGAAATACCCTAATATCTTGGTCAGGATCTTTACTTGTTAAATTAACTTTAAATTTAAAACCTCTACCTTTGTATCTTCCGTTTGCAAAAGTTTGAAATGGCTTGTAAGTAGGAGATCCACTATTAGGATTATCTTGAGTAACCGCAACTAACATCTCAGCATTAACTTCAGTTGCCACATCTCCATCGAAAGTACCAGTCGTAGGAAATGCTAATTTTCTTGAATCGAGTAAGTTTGAAGGGAAAAATGCTTCAGTTAAGAAGTGACGTTTTAAATCTATAGTAAATACATCCCCTAAATCTAAGAAAGTTCCTCCTGCCGTTCCACCGAACTCATAAGTACCAAAAGGCTTAATACCGCCAAGATCATCAATAGAACCAACATCATCAAATGTTCCTACAATACTTCCACCAATATCATCGAATAAACCACCACCAATTAAATTAAGAGAATTTGTTGTCGCATCGAAAGCAACATCTGTCTTTGTTCCTTGAAACTTTGGAACGTCTAAATCTTCTCTTCTTGTTTGAATTAATTTATCATCAACTGTATCTGGTAAATCTATAACTACACTTGCTTCACCATTACTAAATCTACCTCCATCATCTTGAAATTTGAGGATATACTCTCCTTCAAGTAATGCAACATCAACAGTAGTTGAGTTTCCAGCAGCTTTCGCTAAATCAACTGCATTAGAAAATGTTCCCGTTCCATCAGTCTTTGAAGAGTGTCTTATATAAACTAATCCTCCATGAGTTACGTCTAAATCAGTTGATAAATTCCAACGTAATTTTACAGTTGTCTTATCTATTGGTTCTCCCGTTAATCCAGTTACATCAGCAGGAACAGCAGTTTTACCGATAGTTGTAAAAGTTCTTGTAGCAGCCGTAGCACTAGGTTCTAATGCAGCATTTAAACTGCGAACAGAAACTTCATAAGATCCTACTTTTGTGTTAAATATTTCAAAATCAGGGCTGCTTGTTGTAGCTGAAACAATATTATTATCATCAAATCTATAGTTCACCATGTAGTTAGAAACACCAGTTACAGGCTGCCATCTAACAATTAACTTAGATACAGGTTGATTATTAATTAAAACAATTACTTCTTCAGCATCTAATCCAGTAGGAGGAGGTTTGAGAAGATTTAAAATTGATATTTGCTGTGGTGTTATTGTTTCTCCATCTTCAATAAATGCGTACTTTTCATCTACATAAGCTAAAGCAGAAACTCCATATCTAACACCATCATTTTCCTCAACAGACATGACTCTGAATGACTGAGCAGAAACAGTATCATTTTCGAGTAACCAAACACTATTAGCGTTTGGAGTAGTACTAAATGGACTAGAAGAATCAATACTAATTACTTTCCCCGATATTCCCGTTACATTTTTAGTTTCAACTGTTCCATTTGGCATTATCACACTCAATTTAGGATTATTCTCAGCAGATAAATTAGTTGCACTTGAATCATCTACAGTTATCTGAGTTGTTGTAGCACTACTAATTCTTCCTCCTCTTCTTACGCCTGATCTTGCTGGATCGGCAATGCTGATAATCGCTCCAGGTCTGACAACTATTCCTGACTCCATTGATACAGAGAAATTTACAGCCTCAGTTTCTCTTTGTTCAGCAAATAACATTGCCTTTGCAAATCTTCGAGCTTGTCCTCTACTCGTACAACCTAATGCTTTTACTCTTTTTACATGAAGCCCATACTTGTTTTTATAAGCTGCCTCTGCTTCTACTTCTTCATAATCTAAATCTCTAGTTTCCATATTAAAATATGAAACTGCTATAACTGTGCTTCTAGTTTTTAAACTGCTTCCTGTGTAACTAAAACCTTCTGGCCCAACATTAGCTAACGTAAACAAATAACTTGGATCTTTGGGGCTATCTTGAGTTAGCAATAATGCCCCTTCAGACCAGATTGGAATACATCTCATTATTCCTGATAAAGTTCTTATAACATCAAATGCTTCTACACTTGTCTGAATATTTATATTGCAAGCAAATCTAGCTTCTTGTCCACCAAATCCATCTGATACAAGAGTATTAGAAAACTTACTTGCCGTTACAAAAGAAAATAAATCTAAATTACTATCAATAATATGATTACCCAATCCATATCTAGTGTTAGTAAGTAAATCAAGAAGTATCATTGCAGGGCACGTTGTCCATTGAGCAGCACCCATTACACCATTAAAAATGTAACCAGTAGGATATTCTATTCTTCCTGTTTGTAAATCTACTGTTGGAGTACCTGATGAGTTAGCTCCTGCACCTGGGATTCTTACTTTTACTCCTCTTACTCTAAATTTTCTAGTAGGAATCCTATTGAAAAATTCTGAATCTAAACGAAGTCTTGTAAATGCACTGTTTGGATATGTACTTGAATCATCTTCTAATTCTGAATAAGATTGCCAAGTTAAATCTCTAAAATGTCTATCTGTGCTGTTTTCACTTGTTTTTACAAGGCGAACATCTACAGGATGAGCACCAGTTAATTCAATTCTATACTCTCTGTTATAAGCATCTGCTGTTCTACCTCTGATAGTGTCAGAATGAACTGTAGTAAAACCACCGCCATTGTATTGAAGTTGAATATCGAAACTTACTGAAGAACCCACAATATCTCCGTCATCTTCAATAATTTGTAAAATAGGAACAGTAACAGTAATTTTTACAGCATCTAAATCACTATTATTAGTAAGTTGCCGTGTTATGGGACTTCCATTCTCAACATTTACTGCCACGCCAAAAAGAGAAGCACTACCAGAAACTTTTGACATTTTTGTTTGAGGATCTGTTCCAAAACGAATGTCAAGATCTACATTTTTATGGTTAAAATCAACATCTTGTGGATTAGTAGAGTCAGCACCAGAAGATAAAATAGGAGTATTATCTAAAAAAATGTCTTTTTTTGCAGCATTTTTATAGGCAACAGTGCCTTTGGTTCGACCTTCTTTTGAAGCACTTGCAAAGCCTTCTATTTCACCTTCAGAAATAAGATCAAGTAAAGTCGCAAACTGTTTACTATGTAAATTATCTTCAGCAATAGTCGGTGGATCGCCACCGCCACCTTTACCACCTCCACCAGATCCAGCAATAAACTTGTTATCTTCAATCATACCTGTACCGCTTCTGTATCTGTATCACCACTGATAACAACTGATCCTGTAAATATTTCACCATAAACAATAGGAACTGGAGTACCAGCCCTTGCTGTATTTTGCGTACCAGCAAAATTAAATGATATTTGTGGATTGTCCTCAAATTCAGGATTTTGGGTTGGATATAACATATTACTTACACCTGATATAACCATACTTGCACCTATATAACTTAAACCCGTACCAATAGCTGTTCCAAGAAGTCCTCCAGATACTCCAGTAGCTCCTACAAAAGGTATCGCTGATTGGGAACCAGCAGCCAAAACTCCACTAAAACTTTGAGTACCAAATAATCCCGCACCTGGGAAGAAGAATGATGCACCTATCAATAATCCTCCTAAAAGTATCTGATTAAATGAATCGCCACCAGCACCACTGATAACTGGAATTATATGAATATCCTGTTTACCTATCGGAAAATTTAATTCATTTTTATTAATTTCATAATCACCAATTTTCACCTGATAATATTTAGGGTTCATGTAGGATTCAACTTCTGGAAAGTTATTTCTTAGAAAACTAATAGCTTGAGGTAGATTGCTTACTTTAATCTCAAATTCTTTATGGCCTATGAACTTAGCCAATTCTCCATACAATTTTAATTTACGCAACATAACGCAACCTCTTTCCTGTACATTTTAGTAACCAAGGTGAGTACGGTTCTTTACAACTAAGTCTACCTGTTAAATGATGTAAAACATCTCCATCTACGAAAATAGCTACATGATTTAAACCAGCATCCATGATTGACATAAATAATAAATCACCATTCTCAAGTTTCTCATTTGGTTCTAACTCTCTAAATCCAGTAGCTTCAGCACATCTTTCAAACATAGGATCTTTAATAAATTCTTCTGGTGTTGTAGGTCGCTTCCAATCTCTTAATTCAATATTTTTTTCTTCTTTATACCAATCTCTTACTAATGACCAACAATCTGTAACACCCCAAACCCATTCTCTTCCTATAATCGGAGCTTTATAACCTTTTGGCTCACAATATCCCCATTGTTCTGTTTTGGGATTAACAATATGCCAGGGTAAATTTGATCTCTCACAACTAACTAAATCTGCCTGACTAGGTGTTGGAGGTGTAATTGGATGACTATGAACAATAGCTGTTATCTCTCCCGTATTATCTGCCCTTACATAATCTTCTGGGTCAATAATAAAGCATTGATAAGTAGTCATAGATAAATTACGACAAGGATAATACCTCTCTTTTCCTTTGATATTTAATAGTAAACCGCAACACTCTTTAGGATCTTCAACTTTTGCATGACTAAGAGCAGCTTCTTTCCAATCATTCATGGTAAAAATGTGCCAATAGAAGGAAATAACTCTTTAGTGCAAACTCTTAATGGGATTCTTATATTTGCTAAATCAAATGAGGCAGCTAATTCAAATTGCACTGCTGCTCTGTTTTCTGTTGATTTTCTATCTATTTTATAAATTTCCTGTGGATATTCTGCTGTAGGATCTGGTGTTCCATAGGGATTTGATTGACTTGTGGTAGTTGAGGATGTTGTTTGTTGGATTGTATTTGGGTTATTCATCGTTATGGTGTTACCCATTGCATTACCATGAGTTGAACAATAATATCTCAAATCACTTGGAGCACCTGGATAGGCTGGAGTATAAGTTACAGTTGCTCCTGCTTGCCCTGGAGTTCCGCTAACAGTTGTAGTTTGTTCTCCTCCAGAATCAGATTTTATTCTTAGTGGATGAGTTGCATTTGTAGCATCTGCCAAATTAAAAGTATAAGTTGATCCTCTTTTCATTGTAATTACAGGATTATTTACACCATTAATTACAAAGATGTTGTATCCACCAACATTCGCTACTGTTACTGTATATGTGACAGTTTCAGCGTCAGAAGGATCAGCTACAGTTTGAGTTGAAGTTGTTGTTGTGGCTACGGGATCAAAATTTGCAGCATCTAGAAACCTAGCTAAAGTTGTTCTCCTCTTTACTATCGCACCAGTAAGATCATTTCCTGGAGTCACTTGATTTACATTCAATAATATAGCTGTAATTACATTAGTAACATTACTGATCGTCAAAGTAGGTCTAGGTAGCTGACCGTTTGCATATTTAAAACCATCAGCTTCTAGTGGTATTGCAATATAAGTATTTCCATCCCAAATAATATTTCCATTATTAATTTCATTTGTGCCAGCATGAAATCTATATGTAGTTGCAGATCCATGCAGGGCTGCATCTGTTGTAAGTTCAAATAACTCAATCAGTGATCCAGGATTTATTGCTTGGGTTTCAGATATAGGATTTGCCATTAGGGTTCAAATACTTGTGTAAATGTTGCGTTTATTCTGTTTCTATCAAAACTAAATATTTCTTTAGTAAAAGAAGGACATACCCATTTAAAAGTTGTAGATGAATCTGGAGGCGACCAATCAAAAGATGCACCATCAACTTTTCTTGCTTCTAAAAATGTCTCAATCTCAGTTGCATCTTCATTATCAACATTAAATGTAAGACTCCATTGTTTTGCCTTTTGATTTATACCAAAAGTGAATCTTTGTTGATACCCGTCACCAAATTGAACTGTTCTGGTATTAGTAATATCACTTTTATTTGCAGAAAAAACAGGGTTGTAATCAGGAAAAGTAGCCATTATCTTAATAAACCTCCTGGTCTTCTTTGTTTTAACAATTCTGATTGTATAGCTACTGAAATAAGTCTGCCAAGTTCTTTCCCACTTTCATTATCTCCTTGAACAGACGATCCAGAAGCATCTACATTTACACTAATGTTTGTGCTACCTCCTCCACCTAGCTTGTCGTTAGGAATAACAGTCCCCGAAGTCCTTGGTACGAATAATTCTGGGCCTTTTTCTCCTACTATTGAAGGTTTACCGACAGGTGGGTTTCCTCCATTTGCAAAACCAAGTAAACCAAATAAACCACTTGTTACTGTTTTCCCTCCTACATTTCCGAATAGCAAAGCATTTAATCCCATATCTAAAAATCTATCTGCGATATTATTTAATAAATTACCGAGAGTTGATGTTCCTCTGATAAGACCTTTAATTCCATTTTTTATATCATTTTGAATTGTTGTTGCTAACTTTTCAAAAGCATCAACAGATTCATTCGCAGCATTTTGTAACTTTCTAGTTTCAATCGTAAGATCTTTTGCAACTTCAAAATTTTCTTCATTAGCTTTTACTTGTGCCTCAATACTGGTAACAGTTGCGTTTGCACGATCAAGTCTTAATTGATCTTCAATAGATAAATTTTTTCTTCCTTCTAATTCGTTTACAGTTGCTTGAGCTATCTTTTTTTCATTTTCAAATATTTTTAGCCTTTCATTATTTGCTTTTTCTAAAGCAAGTACTTCTTCAGCTAATCCTTTAGAAATAGCAAATGTACCTTCTGTCCTTATTTCATTTAGACGTTGTTCCTGATTAATTTGTTCTCTTGTTCTAAGTTGTTGATTCCTAAGTTCAGCGCCAGCATCTTTTTCAATGATTGCTCCAGCTTTCTTTGCAGCAGTAAGTTTGATCTGATTTTTAGTATCTTCTATATTTTGTACTGCTGTTTGTTGATCTCTTACTTTTTTAGATACACCTTCACGATTAAACGCACCAAAAGTAAGTCCTTCAAAAAGATTTATTTTCGGAAGTTCTTTTAATGCTTTTTCTAGATTTTCTAATTTTTTATTTAATTCTTTTATAGTTGGGTCATCAATAGATTCTAAACCAGCTTGTGCTTGTGCAAGATCAAAGCCTCCAGGATTAAGAAATTCTCTTGTATTATTTACTATATCAGCAGCTTTAGCTGATAACTTTAATGCAAAATCAACAAACTTATCAGTAAATAATTTTGCTGATTCTCTAAGTTTTCTAAATGCTTCGACACCATCTTCTCCAACAACCTTTGTAAGCTCTTTTGTTATTTCTTCTAATGCAGCCTGTTTTCCTCTAAATTGTTCAATTATTTTAATTTCTTCTTTTCTAGCTTTACTTAATCTTCCTAATCTTTGCACAAGTGTATCAATATCTGCATTAACAGGGTCTAAAGCATTGGCTAAACCTAAAACTTGCTCTTGAAAAGCTGTTACAACAGTTGTTCCAATTAATCCTCCAGCGAACCCTCCCATTGGGCCAAATGCAGAACCTATTAATCCTCCACCAAAGCCTCCTGCTGCTGCTGCTGGCCCTTGACCAAACAATAGTGGAAAAGCACCACTAATTGCTGCACTAGATAAAGCACTACCAAAACCACCTCTTCCTCCTCCAGCCGTAGAACCTCCCCCACCAGTAGATCCTCCTCCAGCACCTCTTTTACCTCTTAAAGTATTTTGTCTCTGTATCTGGTTAGCTATATCAGTTTCTACTTTTAAAATTTTCTGTTTAACTTTTAAATCCGCTTGACTTGATTTTACTAAATCTTTTCCAGCTTTTATTCTACTGCCACCTTTATTTATTGAAATAATAGCTTTATTTATTCTATCTACAGAGGCATTTATTTTATTTAACCCTGCTAATCCAGTAGTTTTTATATTTATCTGTGCCTGATATGCCACGGGTTACAGCGTCAATATTACTTTATTCTAGCTTATCTTTTTCTTCTTGCTTTTTCAAATTCTTTTTCTTGTTCTTCATTAATTACTTGAAAATATGCACTCCAGCCGATTAACTCATCCAAAGTCATATCTCTTATTTCTTTTAAAGTCTTTCCTAGTTCTTTAGCTACACCAAATTGCAGCATCATTAAATTATCTTTTTTTAACTCGGCAGCTAGTCTTTTGGGTCAATTATTTCCTCCTGATCTGAATTTAATACAGCAAGCATTAAACTTTGTAAGTCACTATCTTTTACTTCGTTTTTTAATACATCAATTTCTCCTGCATTAAATAATTTTGTACCATTTACATCCAATGCTTTATTCATAAGTAGTTGAAGAGCAAAAGCATTTGCGTCATCACTTCTAGTTTGTTTTTGTGCTCTTTCTCTTTCTGCCATAGTTAATGGTGTTACATACATTTCAAAAATCGAACCATCGGATAATTTAACTTCTTTTTTAATAGGTTCAAGGTTTGCAGCTTTTCTTAGTCTGTCTAGTGCTGATTGGGTTGCCATAAAGTATATTTATCTTCTATTAGTGTACTTCATTATGCAATAAAAAACCTCGGATTGACCGAGGTTCATAATAATTAATAACTGTTAATACAATATTATGCAGTTTTAGATAGGTCGAATGTAGGAGCAGCACTAGGTCTGAAGGCTATCTCTACAAGTTGTCCGTCATCTGGGTTTACGTTGAAACTCGCAGATGTAAGAATAATGTCTGCCAAAATTGATCTACTTGCAGTTTGATCTACGTTAGCACCACTCATCTGACGATCAATATACAATCTTACCTTTGCACCAGTTTGTTGACGTTGGATAACATCTTCAACCATTCTACTAGATAAAAGTGTGTCATCATCTGTCGAATAAACACTGGCAGAACCACTACCATCAGCAAAACCTGAGATAAAGGTTCTAAATGGTGCTGTTTGAGTAACAGTTTGACCAATACTTGTTACGTCAATTTCTGCTCTGGTTATCTCAAAACTCCACTCTCTTACAGATCCAACAACTAATGGCTCTGTAAATGTAATGCTTGCAAATGTTCCAGCAAGAAATGTTGGTGCTGCGGTAGCAGCTACAGCAGATCCTCCTGCCGTTGAAGAAACTGTCATCTCTCCAGTAGAAGCATCATAAGTTTTTACAAAATAATTTGCTGCTGGAATACAGTTAGTTACTGTAGATCCTGATGGATATGCAAGTGTTACTGTGTCATTTACTCTGTAACCCAACTGTGTGCCAACATTTATGTTAGTTGTGTCTCCACCTGATCCAGCAGGAAAAGAAGCAGCAGCAATTTGTGTTGAACTTGTACCAGCAGGAGAATAATATAACGCTCCCGAAGTACCCGATAGAACTGTAGCCATGATTAATAATACTAAGGTTTGAACAT